>JAABUZ0100004958.1_pt1 | contig 17880 bp, 19 predicted proteins | sample 5562091 | NCBI WGS metagenome assembly JAABUZ01 (sample SAMN12813069, study PRJNA571459) | rock metagenome | isolation source: Antarctica rocks | place: Antarctica: Victoria Land, Linnaeus Terrace sud | collected 2015-12-21
TTCACCCAGCCCGACAACCTCCAAGACGAGCTGCGGCCGCTCCGTGACCCACGCACCGCAGACGACTGAGGGCAGCGACCACAAACCCTTAGCGGAGGATCCTGCGCCGTTGCTACTCACACCCCGTACAGTGCTGCCGCCGCGCCGATGGTGACCGCCCGGCCGAAACCCCCATCGCGGTGTTCTGGGTGCACGCCCATTGGCTCGACCAGGCCTGGTCGTCCACCGGCAAGCCCTACGGCTACCGCGAGTACAGCGCCCGCGCCCCGAAGGAGGCCTCTGGTCATTCATCAGGCCACTGAACTAGCCGTCCCAACAGCCATCCCTGAACGGGACGACCGCGCACATTGCGGCAAGATAGTGAGTCGGTTGAAGGGCTTGGAGCGACATATGGTGCGTGGCCTACGAAGTCACCGTGAACGAGTCGCCCTCCGAGCGTCGCTCGACCTAGACAGGCCACGCCTTTGGCGCCACCTCGGCCATCCTGGATTGGCGTCCATGAACTTGGGCGGGGAGCATTTCGGCTTCCTCTGCAATCTGACTAGTCAGTGAGTACGGGGACTTGGCGAAACTCGGCTTCTTGTCCGCGAAGGCGCTGCTCTTCAGGTGCGAGTTGTCGCTGGCGCGCATAAGCGGCTGACAATCACGTTTCCGTCAGGGCTCGTTACGTGTGCATCCCGTCGGGGGCGGCCTCGCGTCGTAGTGCCTGCGAGATCGATCGTCTTGCCGGGATGTCCGTCTGCGCAACGTCTACGACGTCGCATGCGTCAGATCGTGGCTGTTGGTCGCAGGACGTGCAGCGCGGCAGCCGCGACACTGTGTAACGCTGGCAGGTCCGTCCCGGCCCGGTGCAGCAGCGCCAGCGCCTGCGCGGTCGCCACGACATGCTCGGCCAGGGCGGCCGGTTCCCCGCCGTGGGCTGGGTGGCCGTGGGCGGCCGCGGCCTGCAGGACCTCGCGTACCGCCTGCACCTGCGCGGCCAGCAGGTCCTGCACGACTTGCCGGGCGTTGGGCGGCAGGGTCGCGCTCTCGCCGGCAGCCAGGGTGATCAGGCATCCGGTGGGACAGGTCGCCTGGGCCATCCGCGTCAGAATCGCGTCGTAGAGCGCTCCCACCGCGGCGACCGGGTTCTGCGGGTGACAGTGCAGCGCCTCTAACAGCTCCGCAGCGAAGGTGCGCGCGTAGCGGTCTAGGCAGCGCAGGAACAACTGCTGCTTGTCGCCGAAGGTCCCGTACAGGCTGCCCCGGCCCAGCCCGGTGCCCTCGGCCAGTAGCTGCATCGTCGCAGCGTCGTATCCGCGCTCCCAGAACACCAGCATTGCACCGTGCAGGGCGTCGTCCACGACGAACTGCTTGCGCCCAACCATCACTCGCTCCTCCCGTGCCTGCACACCATATCTCTGACACAGCGTTCCAACATGACGTACCCTCCGAGCAACAGGTTCCGCAGCGACGACGGCAGGAGCGCGCCATGGCACGGCTGGACGGCAAGACCGCGGTGGTCACGGGCGGCAGCACCGGGATCGGGATCGCCAGCGCCGCCGCGCTGCTCGCCGAGGGCGCGACCGTGCTCATCACCGGAGCCGACCCGGAGCGGCTGGACAAGGCACGAGCCGAACTCGCCTCGTCCCTGCCCGACGGGCGCACCGGCGGCAAGCGCGTGCTCACCAGCCGCGTCGAGCTGCGGGACCTGACGACCTTGGACGCGCTGGCCGAGCGGGTCCGCGTCGACCTCGGCGGGCTCGACGTGCTGTTTGCCAACGCCGGCGTGACCTACGCCGCGCCGCTGGCGCAGGTGACCCCGGAGCGCTTCGACGACGAGATAGCCGTCAACGTCCGCGGCACGTTCTTCACCGTGCAGAAGCTCGCGCCGCTGCTGCGCCCCGGCGCCTCGGTCGTGCTGAACACCAGCTGCCTGGACGCGCTCGGCGGCGCCGGCATGAGCGTCTACTCGGCCAGCAAGGCCGCGGTGCGCTCGCTGGCCCGCAGCCTGTCCGCGGAGCTGCACCCGTCGGGGATCCGGGTCAACGCCGTCGCGCCCGGCCCCGTCAACACCCCTCTCTACGGCAAGCTCGGGATGCCCGACGAGCAGCTCGCCGGGATGGCCGGGCAGATCGCCGGCAACGTCCCGCTCGGGCGGTTCGCCGCACCGGACGAGATCGCCCGCGCAGTGGTGTTCCTGGCCACCGACGACTCCTCCTACATGCTCGGCGCCGAGCTCGTCGTCGACGGCGGCTGGACCCAGTTGTGACCGCGCCCAACCCGCTTAGCGACGCTGGAGCGGCAGTTACCCACCCACAGCCTCAGGAGCCGGCGCCCGGGGGCCGGCTGCCGGCCAGCGCTGCCCCCGTCATTTTCGGGGCTCTGCTGTCCGCTCTGATGACTCTGGTCGTGTCCGGCATCACGACCGCGCGCAACGTCGGCCTCGACCACTTCACCGCCGGGATCTGGGCCCGGGCGTTTCTGTCCTCATGGCCCATCGCGTTCCCCACCGTGCTGGTCGTCGCCCCGTTTGTGCGGCGTCTGGTCGCCCGCCTCGTCGCAGCTCCGCACGCCCGATGACCGCACCCGACGCTCACGACCCGCCCGCACGCCCTGTCGATGTCGCAGCAGCACAAGCGCTGGCGGCGGACCGGGCGGTGTTCCTCGACGTCCGTTCACTGGTGGAATGGAACAGCGGTCACATCGCCGGCGCCGTGCACCTGCCGATCGAGCAGCTCCACGACCGGTTGCGGGTCCCGGACTCGACGCTGCCGTTCGGCGACCGGCCGGTCGTGACGGTGTGCGGGTCAGGCCGCCGGGCGCAGCAGGCAGCGATGCTGCTCGCCGACCAGGGCCGCGACGCGGCCTGGCTCGACGGCGGCCTGCGCGCCTGGACCGACGCCGGGCTGGCGCTGACGACCGGCACCACCATCGGAACTGCAATGACGGCCGGCGACTGGGACGCCCGCTACTCCGGCAACGAACTGGTCTGGACCGCTCTGCCCAACAAGTTCCTGCTCGAGCAGACAACCGACCTGTCGCCCGGCTCCGCCCTGGACCTCGCCTGCGGCGAAGGCCGCAACACCGTCTGGCTGGCCAGCCGCGGCTGGCGGGCCACCGGCATCGACTTCAGCGCCACCGCCCTCGGCAAAGCCGAACAGCTCGCCAAGCACAACGGTGTCACCGCGCGCTGGGAGCAGCTGGACCTCCTGACCTGGCAGCCCGAGCAGACCTACGACCTGGTCCTGCTGGCCTACCTGCAGTTGCCCGCACAGCAACGCCAGCAGGTGCTCGCCAGCGCCGCACGGGCCACCGCGCCCGGCGGCTCGCTGCTCCTCATCGCCCACGACCTGGCCAACCTCAATGCCGGCGTTGGCGGCCCCCGAGACCCACTCGTGCTCTGGACCCCCGACGGGGTCGACCTTCCCGGCTTCCACCCGCTGCGCCGAGACACCGCCCGCCGCCCCACCGCCACCGGCGACGCTCTCGACACGGTCGTACACCTGATTCGCCAGCGCGACGATGCACCGGCACCTGCTCAGGCGCCGGGGACCCCGTGAGCGGCGCAGACGCGCTCACGATCGTCAGGCAACACCGCGTCGGGGTGCTGGTCACCTTGCGCGCCGATGGGCGGCCGCACACCAGCAACGTCGCGTACGCCGTCATCGACGGCCAAGTGCTGATCAGCGTCACCGCCAGCCGCGCTAAAACCCGCAACCTGCGCCGCGACCCGCGGGCGGCGCTGCACGTCAGCACACCTGACCTGTCCGCCTGGGCCTGCCTGGAGTGCACCGCCGGGCTCTCGGCGGTCAGCACCAGCCCCGGCGACCAGGTCGGCCAGGACCTCGCGTCGCTCTACAGAGCCATCGCCGCCCAGGACCACCCCGACTGGCCCGAGTACTACCAGGCCATGGTCGACGAACAGCGGCTGCTGCTGACCCTCACAGTCCTGCACGGCTACTCCGGCGGCGCGGCCTGAGCGTTCGTACGGGCTACCTACTGGCAACCGTCTACCGAACATGATCGGCATTCTCCCGGCCCTTACTGCCGCACGAAGCTCGCCGCCTACGGCGCGCGATCCCGGTCCGCAAACCGATTATTCACGAGACACTCCCCTCGCAGAGTCGATAGAGCGGCAGCCTCCGTTGCACGACCCATGTCCGCGAACTACGCAACGGCAGGTGCGTTCGCGATACGGTCAGCGATTGGCCCTCATCGGGTACGCCCGGGTTTCCACCCGCGACCAGCACCCGCAGGCCCAGATCGACGCCCGGGCGACCTGGTGCTCGTCGACAGCCATGGTGCGTGGGTCGTCGGGGAGGGCGTGTCGTGGGTGGCTGGTCGAGCTCGGCGCCGCTGACCGCGTGCGCGGCGCGCCCGAGCGCGTCCCCAGGTCTAGCTCACTGTTACCCAATGGTCACCGCACGAGGAGGGACTGGGTCGGCACCAGGGCCTGTGCCCGCGGCCGCGTCGGGGTCTGTCCGACGCACCCGACCCCTGTCCCGGCGGCATGCCGACGGGGCTCGCCCTGTTACGACTTAGTGCCAGCGTCGTGGACCGGCGGACAGCCTCCAGAGAGGATGGGTGCCATGACGAACCAGGTGCCTGAGCGCTTGCCGTTGCGGGCCCGAGGCCCGGACGGTGAGTTCGACCTGTCGTCGTACTGCCCGCACTTCCAGCACGCCCTCGAGCTGCTCGGGCGGCGGTGGACGGGCGTGGTCCTCTTGGCGATGCACAGCGGGCTGACCAGATTCGGCCAGATCCGCCGAGCGATCCCCGGTCTGAGCGACCGGCTACTCATGGAGCGACTGCGGGAACTGGAGGCGGAGGACGTGGTGGTCAGGTCAGGCGAGGGTGAGCAGACTCGATACAGCCTGACCAAGAAGGGTGAGGAGCTGCGGCCAGTGATCACGGTGCTGGCCGAGTGGACCCAGCGGTACTGCGTGACGGGCGATGAGACGGTGGCGCCCATCGCGCTCGGGTTGGCGTCGCGGGTCGGTTGAGAGCTTGCGCTCAGCCCCCGATGCCCTGCCGGAGCCGCTCCGCTGCCGACGCGTAGCCGGCGACGCCGAGTCCCTCGCTGTCCGGCCAACTCGGCATTGCAGTGGTCAGCGGGTCGGCGGGGGCGCCACGAGGTGGACCGCCGTGCACCGCGGCACGCAGGAGTGTGGTCGCGGACGCGTCGGTGAGGGCGACGACGTCGACAGCTGTGGACTCGACGCAGCGCGGTACGGCGCTAGAGATGTCGGCGTCGGACATACCGAGCGGGGCGAGGGCGTCCGGCAGGTGCATGGTTTGGGACAGGCTGTAGAGGGCCTGCGGTAGATAGCTAGTACCGAGCGCGGCCGCGAGCGGCGCAAGCGCGTCGGGCCGACCGGCCTGCACTGCGGCGACGGCGTGCGGCAGCACCACGGTGTGCAGGTCGGCGTGCGGCAGGTCGAACATGCCTCCCAGGACGTGGCAGACGTGGTGGTGCAGCGAGATTCCGGCGGTGGCGAGAACCAGCCCGGCCAGCATGGAGCCGTATAGGGCCTCGCTGCGGGCCGCGACGTCACCCGGATCGGTCACGACCCGCGGCAGGGCGGTACTGAGCGCCCGCACCGCCATCACTGCGTGCTGGGTGGTGATCGGGTTGGCGTCGGCCGCGTACACCGCCTCGACGCAGTGCGCCAGGGCGTTCATTCCGCTGGTCCCACTGATGTGGGCCGGGAGGGTCAAGGTCAGGAGGGGGTCGTAGATGACGGTTCGCGGCAGGACGAACGGGTCGCGGCCGGTGGTCTTGCGGGCCTCTGCCGTCTCCCCCCAGATGGGGGTCTTCTCCGACCCGGCGTAGGTGGTCGGAACCGCCAGCAGCGCGGTGTGCGTACGACGGGAGATAGCTTTGCCAAGCCCGGTGGTAGAGCCGCCGCCGACGGTGACGAGCAGGTCAACGTCGAGCTCGGCGGCGTGCCGGGCGGCGGCGTCAGCGAGCTCGCTCGGGACGTGCTGGCGGACTTGGGACCAGGTGTCAACGGCCAGGGGCCCGAGCAGTTCCCGGAGTCGGCCGCCCAGCTCGGCCTCTGGTTCGGCAGCGATGACCAGGACGCGAGACGCGCCGAGGCGGCGCCCTTCGTCTTTGACGGTGTCAAGACGTCCGACGCCGAAGACGGTTCGCTGCGCAAGTTGCTCGTGGGCGAACGGCAGCACCGGGGTCTCCTCGCTCATGCCGTCGCAGGCCCGGGCCCGGCTGAGAAGGCGACCGGGGTGGTCGCGCCGGGGGTCAGCAGGAACTCATAGGTCAGGGACCAGAATGGACTGCGGACGCCGGCCCGCTCAGCGGCCGACTCGTCAAAGACCTGGTCATAGTGGACGATTAGGGAAGACTTGACGCCGAAGACGGCGTCGCTGGACAAGTAGGGATCGTCGTCAGTGAACAGTTCTGACACAACTGTCCTGTAGCCGGGGGCGGAGACGATTACATGCACGTGCGCGGGGCGCATGTTGTGCCGGTCCATCTGGTAGAGCAGCCGGCCGGCGGGCCCGTCGGCGGGGACTGGGTAGCTCACTGGTTTGACCGACCACACGTCGAATGTGCCGTCGGGCCCGGTGCTCACCCGCCCGCGGAGGTTCATGTCCGGTTGGTCGGGGTCGACGTTCTCGTAGCGGCCGGTGGCGTCGGTGCCCCAGATGTCGACAGCCGCGCCGCTGACCGGATGCCCGGCCAGGTCAAGAACGCGGCCGCTGAAGTGCAGGGGCTGGCCGTCGAGCTGACCGCGACGGGACAGATTGGCGCCGGACGGCACCTCAGGCGCCCCGGCGCGGTAGAAGGGACCGAGGACGCTGCTCTCGAACGCGCCGGGCGCCACCGCGGCCGACTCCGTGTCAACCACCATTGTGAGCCCGAGGGTGTCGGACAGCAGCAGGAACTCGTGCCTGGCATGGTCGGAGATCTGGCCGCACTCGGTGAAGAACTGGGAGGCGGCGAACAACTCGCCAGGCTGCAGCCGCACCTCGCGGGCGAAGTCGTGCAGGTGACGGATCAACGCTGGCATCACCTCGCGCAGCCGCTCGTCCCGGGAGCTCGCGGCGGCGGTGACGACGCTGCGGGTGATGTCCTCGCTGCTGGCGGAGTCAGCCGTTGCTGTGGCGGCTGCCTCAGCGGTCAGCCTCACCACGACTTGGACCAACCGCCGACGAGCAGCACACGACCCTCACTGCTGGCTTGTCGCTCTCGGGCAGCTGCCTGGTACTGGTCTGAAGAGAACCAGTCCCGAGCGGTCTCCACCGAGTCGAACTCGCAGATAACCAGCCGCTTGGTGTCCCAGTCGCCCTCGAGCGGCTCCACGACGCCTCGGGGCGCTGGTTCGCCGGACAGCACCCGGCCACCAAAGCGCCGGATAGAGGCCTGGCCAAGCAGCCGGTAGGCCTCGTAGCGCTCGGGGTCGGTGATCTCGAGGTCGAACACGACGTAGCCCTTCGGCGTCAGCGGGCCCGCGTCCGCCGACGCCTGTCCGACGGCGGTGTCCTGACTGGTTGCTGTCATTCCACTCCTTGCTTAGCCCCGGTTGCTCGGCAGTCCGAGGACTTACGAAAGAGAAGCACTTGCCCTCCCGGCTGTCAACGCACCTCCTCAAGGCGCGGTGCGCAGGCCACGGACAGCCTGGCGACGTAGTGCGCTGTGTTGGTTGACACACGGCACTTACTCGGTGTAAGTGTGTGGACCACCTCAGCGGAGGCTGGGCGCGGCGGGGACGACGGCCGGCCGGATGCGCCGTCGATCGTCGACAGAAGGGCGGGTGGACCCGTGAGTGTTGCCATGCCCGGGCCGGTGCTGTGGGCAGGCACGGTGCGGACTTCGCCTCTCGGGGAGCGGGTGGTGGCCGCTGCCGCAGCCGGCTACTCGGCGCTGTCGTTGTCGCCGGAGGACTATCTGGCGGCGAAGGCCGACGGACTGTCCGACGCCGACATCCGGGCGCTGGTCAGCGACGCGGGGCTGAGAGTTAACTGCTACGACCCGTACACGAAGTGGCTGCCGAGCTGGGAGCCACCGCCGGAGTTTGACCCGAACATGGTCGCCTTCTTCGATGTTGGGGAGGCCGAGTTTTTTCGGGCTGCCGAAGCGGTGGGCGCCAGTTCTATGACCGTGCTCGAGCCGTTCGGCCGTCGATGGCCCACAGAGATCGCTACCGCCTGCCTGCAGCGGATCGCCCAGATCGGCGCCGACGCCGGGCTAGCGGTCAACCTGGAGTTCATCCCGTTCTGGGGGATTCCGGACCTGGCGACCGCCTGGGAGTTGGTCCGGCTCGCCGACCAGCCGAACCTCGGGCTGGTCGTTGACACCTGGCACTACTTTCGGGGCCGGCCCGATGACGAGCTGCTGGCCAGCATCCCCGGCGACCGGATCGGCGCGGTACAGGTCAGCGACGCCAGCAGCCGACCGGTGGCGGACCTGATGACCGACTGCCTGCACCACCGTGTCGCCGCTGGTGACGGCGCCTTTCCGCTGCAGCGGGTGCTCACAACGTTGCGCCGCACGGGGGGGCTGCGCGACGTCGGCCCGGAGATCTTCTCCGACGCCTTTGACGGCCGCCCGGCCGCGCAGAACGCTGGCGCGGCGCTCGTCGGGCTCGACGGCTGGCTGGACGGGTGAGGGCCCTGACCGTCGCGCCTGGTGTTCCGGGCGCCCGGCTGGACGAGCTGGCGGAGCCGCCGGAAGTCGACGGGTCGGTCCTGATCGAGACGCTGCTGGTCGGGATCTGCGCGACGGATGTCGAGATCGCGCTCGGCACATTTCCGGCGAAGCCGGTTACGAACAACGAGCGGCTGGTCCTGGGACACGAGTCGCTCGGCCGGGTCGTGTCGGCCCCGGCCGGCAGCGAGCTGCACCCTGGACAGCTGGTGGTCGGCGTGGTGCGGCACCCGGACCCAGGGCCATGCGCTGCTTGCGCCGCCGGGCAAGTAGATCTGTGCCTGACCGGCGACTACACCGAGCACGGCATTCAGGGCCGGCACGGCTTCGCCCGGGACCGCTGGCGCACCGACCCGAACCAGCTCGTGCCGGTCCCAGCGACCCTGGGCGACAGCGCGGTGCTTCTCGAGCCGCTGTCGGTGGTGGTCAAGGTGTGGGACCAGCTCGACGCCCTCTGGCGCCGGGCCCGCTGGGCACCACGTACCGCGCTCATCATCGGCGCCGGCACCCTCGGGCAGTTCGCGGCCCTGCTCGCCACCGTCCGCGGCCTGGACGTGCACGTCACCGACACCACCACCAGCGGTGTCAAGGCCGAGCTCGTCGCCGCTCTGGGAGCCGGCTATCACACCAGCCCTATCCCGCAGCTGCAGCCCGACATTGTCATCGACTGCTCGGGCGACGCCCGGGCCGCTCATGCCGCGCTGCACGCCGCCGCGCCGAGCAGCACCGTGGCGCTGCTCGGGGTGACCCTGCACGACGGCACACCCGGAGACCTGGCGGCCCTCAACCGGACCTTGGTGCTGGAGAACCGGGTGCTGTTCGGCTCAGTCAACGCCAATCGTGATCACTACCTGACCGGGGTCGGGGTCCTGCAGGACGCCGACCCATCTTGGCTGCGGGGGCTGCTGAGCCGCTACGTCCCTCTCGCCGACTTCCCGTCCGCTCTGCGCCGCCGCAGCGACGACGTCAAGGTCGCTCTCCGGTTCGCACCGTGAGCGCTCCCGTCACGCAGGAGGAGCCTATGAACTCGCCCTTGGCGGCGGACCGCGTCCGGCTCAGCTTCGGCCCCCGGCTCGCTAACCTTCTGCGCCGCCGCCGGCCGGTGAACGACCTGGGGGTCCTGCTCGCGCTCGCCGCCATGGTCGGTATCATCGCCGCGCGCGACCATCGGTTCTTCAGCGTCAACAGTTTCATCGACATCGGACGACAGTCGGCCTACATCGGCATTGTTGCCTTCGGCATGGTCTTCCTGTTGGCGATGCGCGAGATTGACTTGTCGGTGGGCAGCACGTATGCGCTGGCCATTATTGGTGCAGCCAAGTGCATGTCGGCCGGGGTCCCCTCGTGGGCCGCGGCTGGGGTCGGCATCGCGGTCGGGGCCGGCCTGGGCGCAGTCAACGGAGTGCTCGCCAACACTCTGCGGGTGCCGACCATCGTCGTGACTCTAGGTACGCTGTCGGCGTTCCGGGGACTGGTGCAGGTCTGGACCAACAGCAGCCCGGTGAGCGGCATCCCGAGCGGCGGGTCGTTCTTCGACGTCGCCGGCGGCGAGCTGCTCGGGCTCCCGTTCAGCGTCTGGGTGCTGGTCGCCCTGTGCGTCGTGCTCGCGATCACCCTCCGCCGCACGCGCTACGGAACGATGGTCCGCAGCATCGGGTCGAACGAGCGCGCCGCGCAGTTCGCCGGAATCCCTGTCGCCCGGATCCGGCTTTACACCCTGGTACTGATCGGCGCCCTTGCCGGGGCCGCCGGCATGCTCAACCTCGCCTACTTCGGCGCGGCCGACCCGACCATCGGGCAGGGCAACGAGCTACTGGTCATCGCCGCCGCGATCATCGGCGGCACCCCTTTGTTGGGCGGCACCGGGACCGTAATCGGAGCACTACTCGGCGCACTGATCATCCAGGTGATCAACAGCGGGTTGGTCCGGTTCGACGTCCCCACCAACTGGAGTCAGGTCGTGACCGGCGGCGTCATCATCGCAGCCGTCGCGACCGACGGCCTGGTGCGGCGCCGTCGGCAAACCCGGCTCACCCGGGCCGCCGCCCGCGACCAGGTGGGCGACGCTCAGCCGGGGGAGCCACAGCCCTCTACGGCCAGCACCGGCCCGGCGAATCCGGCACCGGCCAGCACCAGCGAGTCGACATCGCCGGCTGTCGACGGTCCACCGGCACCGTCCCGGCCTCTGGCCCGCCCCACGGGGGGCGTGGGCTGATGCTGTCCGCCAAGCGCGTCACCAAGAGCTTCGGTGGGGTTCAGGCGCTGCGCGGGGTGGACCTGGAGGTCCGCCCCGGGGAGGTGCACGCCCTGCTCGGCGCCAACGGCGCGGGCAAGTCGACGCTGGTATCGATCCTGGTGGGGGCCGCCACCCCGGACAGCGGTGAGCTGTCCCTCGACGGCGCCGAGGTGGCGTTCAGCAGTGTCCGGGACGCGGTTGGGCACGGCGTCGCGGTCGTAGCGCAGGAGCTGAGCCTATTTCCCGACCTCGACGTGCTGTCGAACCTGTTCTCGCTGCGCGAGCCCCGCCGGGTCGGGCTGATCCAGCGCGGCCGGATGCAGGCGCTGGCCGCCCCGGTCATCGACCGGGTCGGATTCACGGCTTCGCTGGACCGGCCGGTCGGCAGCCTTGCGCTCGGCGAGCAGCAGCTGGTCGAGATCGCCAAGGCGTTGCTGGCCGAGCCTCGCTTCCTGCTGCTCGACGAGCCAACCAGCGCGCTGCAGGCCGCCGAGACCCGACGATTGCTCAGCGTCGTTCGCGGGCTGCGCGACTCGGGCGTCGGGGTCATCTATGTCAGCCATTTCCTTGAGGAGGTGCTATCGGTCAGCGACGTCGTCACCGTTATCCGTGACGGCGCGACCTCGCTGTCGCGCGTGCCAGCGGGGGGCGTCTCAGTCGCCGGGCTGGCCACCGCGATGGTCGGCCAGACACGTGCCGCCGTCCCCGCCACCGCCCAGGGACAGCTGAACGCAGAACCGGCATCAGCGGCCGGCGACCTCGTCGTGACCAACGCAGAGATCACCGGCCAGCTCGCACGGGTGAGCCTCCGAGCCCGGCCGGGCGAGGTGCTCGGGGTGGTCGGGCTGGAGGGCAGCGGAACCGCCGGGCTGTTCGACGCGCTGTTCGGTGTCCGGCGGCTCGAGCGAGGCCGCGTCCAGCTGCCGACCGGCGCTTCGCAGCCCCGCAGTGTCGAACGCGCCGTCCGGTCCGGGGTCGCGCTGGTCCCCGCTGACCGCAAGACCACCGGCGCGATGCTCGAGCGGACGTTGTGGGAGAACGCCAGTCTGGTCACTGTTGGCCCGCTGCGACGCTACGGCCGGGTGCTGCGACTGTCCCGGGTGCGTCGCGGTGCCGCGGACAGCCTCACCAACCTGCAGGTACGTGCCGCCGGGCTCGACGTCCCACTGGGCCAGTTGTCCGGCGGCAATCAGCAGAAGGTCGTGTTTGCCAAGTGGGTCGCCACCGGGGCCCAGCTGGTGCTGTTCGATGACCCCACCCGTGGGGTGGACATCGGCGCGGTGGCGGAGATGCACGGCATCATCCGCCGCGTCGCTGGCGAGGGCCGAGTCGTGCTGCTGCGCTCGAGCCACCTGCCCGAACTGTTGGACCTGTGCGACCGGGTGCTGGTGTTCCACCGCGGTCGGATCACCGCCGAGCTTCCCGCCGCCGGGCTGTCCGAGCACGTCCTGCTCGAGGCGATCAACACCGGCCAGCCGACAGCGACCGGCACGCCGCCGCCCACCGCCCCCGGCCCGTCGTCCCTCTTTCCGCTAGTCCAGACAGGAGCCCCCCGATGACCGACCAGCCCAGTTCTTCCATCACCCACCACACCCGCCGGGTGAAGGACATTCGGCTGCACTACACCCAAGCTGGCCCGGCCGGTCCTGTTCCGATCGTGCTGCTGCACGGCTGGCCCCACACCTCGTACGGCTGGCGTGAGGTGCAGACCCGGCTTGCCGACACCCACCTGACCATTGCCGTCGACTTGCGCGGGGTCGGCTACTCCACAAAGGCCGACAGCGGTTACGACGCCGACAACCTCGCCGACGACATTCACGAGCTGGTCCGTGCTCTGGGCTACAACCGTGCCGTGCTCGTCGGGCACGACTGGGGCGCGGTTTGGGCCTACCACTACGCCGCGCAGTTCCGCGACGAGACCCTCGCCCTGGCCAACTTCGAGATGATGATCCCCGGCACCGGCGGCCACGAGGCCGGGATGGTGCCCAAGGCGCGGGGTGAGTTCTTCTGGCACATGGGCTGGCACAGCGTGCCGGACATCCCGGAGGCCCTCATCGCCGGCAAGGAACGCCTCTACGTCAGCTACTACTACGAGAACTTCGCCTATAACCCGGCGGCGGTCAACCCCGAGGCCATCAACGAGTACGTGCGGGCCCTGACTCTCATCGGGGCCCTGCGCGCCGGACTTAAGATCTACCAGGAGTTCTGGACCGACGGCGAGCAGGCCCGGATCCACGCCAAGAACAAGCTCACCATCCCCGTGATCGCCTTTGGCGGCGAGGCCCTCATGGGCGATGCGTGCCGAGAGTCAATGCTCCAGCTGGCCGACGACGTCACCGGCGGAAGCATCCCCCAATGCGGCCACTGGGTCGCTGAGGAACGACCGGATTTTGTCGCCAACCAGATCCGAAGTCTCGCCGACCGCGTGTCCGGCCCGGGGTCGGCATGACGACCACCCGCCGCCGCCCTCAGCGCGGCTCGACGTCCGCCCCCACCCGCTTGCAAGGAGCCAGCATGCCACGTAGGACCAGCACCCTTCTCACCGCCGGCCTGGGCGCGGCCGCCCTGCTCCTGACCGCCTGCGGCAGCTCAGGCAGCTCGAGCGCCACCGGCAGCAGCTCGTCGGGCAGTGGACGCAAGCACCCCCACGTCGGCTTGCAGCTCGCCATCGCCGGCATCGATTTTTTTCAGGAGGTGCGGGCCGGTGCTGAGCAAGGCGCCCAGGACGCTGGCGGCGACGTATCCGTCACCGGCCCGGCCGCTCTGCAGCCCGACGCAGCCGTCAAGCAGTTCACCGACCTGCAGAGCAAGGCCTCCGACGGCATCGCATTGCACGCCGCCCCGCCTGACTTCTGGGTCCGGCCCATCTCCCGCGCCGCCAAAGCGGGCGTCAAGCTGACCACCATCGCCGACGCGCCCGCCCCGGGCAGTGACGCCGGGATCTACGTTGGTGACAACGGGGAGCGATCCGGCCGCGTCCTGGTCGACAAGGTGCTGCCGTACCTGCCGAGCCGCAGTGGCACCGTCGTAATCGGCAACTGTGTGCCCGGCTTCCCCACGCAGGACAACCGAATCAAGGGGATGGTGGAGGAGGTCAAGGCCAAGCTGCCCCAGGCCAAGGTCGTCTCGACCAACACCGGTATCGACCCCACCCAGAACTACGCGTCCTGGCAGAACCTGGTGGCTACCTACCGCACCGACGCAATCGCCTTCCTCGGTTCCTGCGACACCAGTGGGCCGAGCCTGGTCAAGCTCAAGAAGACAAACCCCGGCCGCTACGCGATCGCCACCTTCGACATCAACTCTGGCACCCTGGCCGGCATCAAAGACGGAACCATGTCGCTGGCCCTGGGGGGCAGCCCCTACCTCATCGGCTACCTCGGCACCCGGCTGCTCGCCGAGTCGGCCGCGACCGGACAGCCGCTGCCAAAGGGATGGGTCGACACCGGTGCCGAAGTGGTGACTAAGACCAATGCGGACAGCGTCCTTGCCCGAGAGTCCTCGCCGGCCGCCCGCGCCGCCTACTACTCCAAGGTCATGAACAAGTTCTTTCCCGGCCTGTCGAAGATCAGGACACAGCCTATCGGGAACGCGCTGGCCGATCAGCCGGCCGCCACCAACGACAACAACCCCTTCCTGGAAGCGCCGTGACCGGCGCCGCGGTCGGCGTCAGCCAGCCCCGGCCCACGGCGGCGCACGTGGCGCAGCTGATCGGCACCGACAGTCCCGCGCTGTCGGTGCTGCACTCCCAGCCGGGACTCGGCACAGTGCTGCTCGCCGACCCCGCTGGGTACCGAGACCCGGCCGAGGCCGCCACCCAGGCAGCCGTCGCGGCGGTGCCGCGGCTGGCCGAACTCGCCCGAACCCAGCACGCTGGCGCCGTCAGCCTCCTGGCGTGGGCCGCCGACCCGGGCGGCTTGGCCGCAGCCACCGTCGTCGAGACGCTCCGTGGAATCGCTCAGTCGGTGACCCGCGAAGTCGACCCAGCCCGCATGCGGGTTAACGTCGTCGTCGCTGACCCGTCCCGGCCGGCCGACGTGACCGCCACCCTCGCGTTCCTCGCCAGCGCCGAGGGCTCCTACACGGCGGGCGCCACCCTCGACCTCGCAGCGGCCGCTACCGCTGGCAGCCCTGCCGAGGCTCGGCCCCGGCTCGCCGTGGTCACCGGCGCCGCCGGGGGCATCGGCCGGGCCGTGGTGGCCCGGCTGGCCGGCACCCGCGAGGTGCTGGCGGTCGACGTCGGCCCGCCTACCTCAGAGCTGCCGGCGGGTGTCAGCTGGCTAGCCAGCGACCTGCTTGACCCTTCTGGCGCCGACGCCGTCGCCGACGCCGCCCGGCGCCGTGGTGGCGCCGACCTGCTCGTCGCCGCGCACGGCCTGGGTGGCACCGGTGCTCTGACCACCCTCGATGAGCCCAGGGTCCGACGAGTAATGGAGGTCAACACCGCCACCTGCGCCCGGTTGCTGACGGCGCTGGCCGTGCAGCTGAACGATGTCGGCGGGGCAGCGGTCCTGGTCGCGAGCCAGGCCGGGCTGACCGGCGAGGCCGAGCACGTCGCCTACTGCGCGTCGAAGTTTGCGCTAGTCGGCTGGGCCCGGGCCGCCGCCCGCCACCCTGGCCTGTCCGACATTCGACTGCGCCTAATCTGCCCTGGCTGCGTGGACACCGCGATGTTCCGTAGTGCGATCACGAACTGGGCGCGTTCGCAGCACCGCGACCCGGCCGCCGTGCTCGCCGACCGAGTGGCGCAGATCCCAGCCGGCCGGCTCGCCCAGCCGAGTGAGATCGCGGCCGGCACCGCCTACCTGGCGGCAGTGTCCGCGCCCGGCCTCGTGGTGCTCAACCAGTCCGGCGGCGAGACGTTCCCCGCGTGAGCCGCCGGCACCGGCACCGCCAACGACAGCGACACCGGTCCCGTTCAGGATGACTGACTTGCCCTCGTTGCCAGCGGCGGTCCGCAAGCTGATCTCCAACGGGGCAGGCCGTCGCCTTCGAGGGGTCCACTCGCCTCATCTGTTCGCCGCCGCGCGCGAGGTGGTCCCGGCGGGTCAGCAAACCCGACGTGCTCCGCGAGCGCAAACCGCGTTACAGCACTGGTGCCGACCACGAGCACATCGGTGTCGAGCTCGGGCATTAGTGCTCCAGGAGTCCAACAAGTACCCCCTGCGCTCCCAGCAGGCCGGCCACCTCGCCGCCGACCTCGATGCGGTGGAGACCCCCAGCGCCCGGTCAAGCAGGACGAGGTGCTCCCCGCCCGGCAGCACGCTCGCCGGGCTGGGTCGGCTGCCTCCGGCGTTCGGGCCAGGCGGCGTTGTCACCGCCGGCTCATCCGGGCCGCTCTATTACGGAGCCGGTGCGATCGTGGTCGCCAGCGCCGACGCGGTCCGCCGGCATGGCCTAAAGGTGCGAGCCCGGATCGTCGGCGCGGCCGGCGCCGGTACCCCGCCCCACCTGATGGGCCTGAGGCGGTCCCGGCCACTGAGCGGGCCCTGCGGGGGCGTGCGGGTTGCAGGTCCGCGTCCTGGACAGCATCGAGATCAACGACGCGTTCGCGCCGCAAGTGCTGGCCTATGCACGCCGGCTAGTACTGCCGCTGGACCGGGTGAACACCGACGGCGGCGCGATCGCCCTCGGTCATATGCTGGGACCCAGCGGCGTCCGGCTGCTGCTGAACCTGCTCGGCCGGCTCGAGCGCGACGACGCCGCCCAGACCTGGCCAGCCTCTGTGTAGGCGTCGGGCAGCGCAGCAGCCTGCTGGTCGAGCGAGAGGTCTGACCACGCCAGCCACGGCGGTGCCCAATAGGCGACGGCTGCGGTGGAGCCGCCCGTCGCCATGGCCGGTCCCGGTGCTGCTGGCGCTCGGTCCAGCGCTGCTGGCCGTCGCTGGCGTCGGCGCAGCGCTGCACCGGCCGCTGCTGACCTCGCCAGTCACCGCGACGTGCGTGCTGCTGCAGCTCGCGCCGCACCGACACCGGCCACCGCTTGCGCAGGTCCTGTTGGCCTACGGCTGCTCCAGCGTCGCCGTCATGGTCACCTGGTGCCTACCGCCCTGGCGTGACAGCGCGGGCGGCGAGGCTGGCAGCGTAATCGCCGTCCTGGTTACGGCGGTGCTGATGAGCAGTCTCGGCGTGCTGCATCCCCCGGCCGTCGCTGTCTCGATCGCGGTGACCGTTGACGGCCCGGCGCACGTGATTTCCCGGCTGCTGGCACTGCTAGCCGGCCTCGCAATCACGCTCGGTGTCGTGGCGGGGCAGCGCGCGGGGTCATGGGCAGTCTCCGCCTGCGGGCGCCCGCGCACCGGCCGTCGCGCCGTCGACCCGCCTCGCGCCCGGCCCCGGCGTCCCGGTCCCAGGCGCCCGGGCTGACGTTCCCGAGCTGACCCGACTCGCGGGCACCGTCGAGATCTGGTGGCCAGCGATCGAGCCCACCTGCGGCTGCGGGTCACCAACTCCCCGCACCGAGGGCTACAACCGCAAGATCAAGCGGGTCGCCTGCTGGTTCCGCAACCAGCAGTCCTACGAAGCGACATATCTCGCTCAACAACGCCGCGACCGCGGCGCGACGATCACCCGGCGGAGCCGACCGTCACCCTCGAACGCGAAGAGCCCGATTACGCCTCACAACCTGCGACACACCTTCCTCACCGAAGCCCTCGCCGCTGGCTCCCCTCCAAGACGTGCAAGACGCAGCCTGCCATGCCGACGCCCCGAACGACCATGGGTTATGACCACAGCCGCCACAACCTTGACCGGCACCCGACCTACCTGCTGGCCGCCCACCTCCGGCGAGCGGACACCTCGTAAGCGCCCTGAGCAGCGCGGTCAACAGGTCAGGTACGGGTGTGAGTAGTAAATCGCAGCATCGTGCGCTAAGACCTGGTCTCATAACGTGTTGACTTTCGCAAGGCGCCGGAAGTTGATCAGGGTGATGGCCAGGGTGAGCAGTGGCCTGAGGGTCCGTTCGGTGCGGTCATAACGCAGGCCGAGGCGCTTGA
>JAABUZ0100004959.1_pt1 | contig 17877 bp, 18 predicted proteins | sample 5562091 | NCBI WGS metagenome assembly JAABUZ01 (sample SAMN12813069, study PRJNA571459) | rock metagenome | isolation source: Antarctica rocks | place: Antarctica: Victoria Land, Linnaeus Terrace sud | collected 2015-12-21
CGCCGGGCATTTCTGTCCGTCCAGGGACTCACCGCTCTTGATCCCGTTGTAGGCGTAAGCGACGGGGCGGGACAGCGTCAGCCAGCCGAAGGGCTTGCTCTCGTAGGCATGGAAGCTCGGGTCCGACCAGCAGTTCTTGTTGGTCATCGGCGCCATGTCGCAGCCGGGCGGCACGCCGTCACAGAGCAACGGCGACTTGCGCTGCGGGGTGTCGGCCAGCCCCTCGTGAAAACACAGCGCCTGCCGGTGGTACTGGAACCACGACTCCATGGTGTTGACGACGCCGGACCCCCGCTCGTGCCGCTTGTAACCGCCGTCAGTGGCGAACCAACCGGTCCACCAGGCCGTGTAGACCACCAGCGGGAGCAGCAGCATCGCGCCGGCCTGCGGGAGCGTGTCGCGCCACAGCGTCGCGAGAAGCGGACCCCTGACCCCGGCCGTACGACGGGCGCCGACGTCCCAGCCGAAGCTCAGCAGCACCAGGGCAACCAGCAGTGGGGCGCCGCTCCACTTGACCGCGCAGGCGGCGCCGAGGCTGACGCCCGCGGCCAGCCGCCAGGGGCGCAGTCCGAGCCGCGGACCGGCCCAGCTGCCGGCCCGGTGTCGGGTCGGGTCCAGCACCCGGGCGGCCAGCCGGCCGCGCGCGTGGTCGCGGTCGGCGACCACGCAGGCCAGCGCGCAGACGATCCAGAAGAGCAGGAAGATGTCGAGGATGCCGATCCGGGACTGGACGTATTCCAGGCCGTCGAGCGCGAGCAGCAGACCGCCGAGGGTGCCCAGCAGCGTCGAGCGGGTCATCCGCCGCACCAGCCGGGCGAAGACCAGGATCGTCAGGGAGCCGCAGACGACGGCGGAGATGCGCCACCCCAGCTCGTTGAAGCCATAGACCTGCTCGCCAAGGGCGATCATCCATTTCCCCAGCGGGGGGTGGACGACGTACTCGCCGGTGGTCATCTTGGGGGCGACCTCGTAGCCGTGCGTGAGCATCGCGTGCGCGTCGTTGGCGTAATAAGTCTCGTCGAAGCAGCCGTCGAAGGTGCCGTCCGGCTTCACCGTGCAGCGCACCCTGGTGACCCCGGATGCCCGGTCCCACAAGGCGATCGCAAAGACGGCCAGCGGGGCCAGCCAGCCCCACACCCGGTCGGCACGCGTCGCAGGCCAGCCGCCCAGGCCGAGCCGCTCCCGGAGCCGCTCCCGGAGCCGGTCGTCCGCGGGGGGCGGACCGGCTGCTGGCGCCTCGAGGAGGACGGGAGCGGTCACCGCGGGAGCGTAAGGCGCGAGCATGATGGAGCCCGCTTAGGGTCGGCGGGTGGCTGAGCTGCCTGCGGGCCGGCTGGTCCTCTGCGGCGCGCCGATCGGCGACCCGGCCGACGCCTCCCCGCGGCTCGGCGCCGCGCTCGCCTCGGCCGACCTGGTGGCCGCCGAGGACACCAGACGGGTACGCCGGCTCGCGTCCGCGCTGGGGATCCGGCTGCCCCCCGTGGTCAGCTACTACGAACACGTCGAGGCCACCCGCACCCCGGAGCTGGTCGCCAGGATCCTGGCCGGGGAGACCGTGGCGCTGGTGACCGACGCGGGGATGCCGGGGGTGAGCGACCCCGGCTACCGCCTGGTCGCGGCCGCCGCGGCCGCCGGGGTGCTGGTGACCGCGGTGGCGGGGCCCAGCGCGGTCACCACCGCGCTGGCGCTGTCGGGGCTGCCGACCGACCGGTGGGTGTTCGAGGGGTTCCTGCCGCGCCGTCCCGGCGAGCGGCGCACCCGCTGCCTCGCGCTCGCCGCCGAGCCGCGGACGCTGGTGCTGCTGGAGTCGCCGCACCGGGTGGCGGGTGCGCTGGCCGACCTCGCGGCCGCCTTCGGCGGCGAGCGGCCGGGAGTGCTCGCCCGCGAGCTGACCAAGACGTGGGAGCAGGTCGTGCGGCTGCCGCTCGGGGAGCTCGCCGCCTGGGCGGGCGACCGCGAGGTGAAGGGGGAGGTGACGCTGGTGGTCGCCGGTGCCCCCGCCGTACCCGTCGTCGCCGCGCCCTCCGACCTGGCGGACGAGGTGGCGCTGCGCGAGTCCGCGGGTGAGGAGCGCAAGGCCGCGATCGCGGCGGTGGCGCTGGCGGCGGGCGTGCCCAAGCGGGCGGTGTTCGACGCGGTGGTGGCGGCCAAGCGTCGCTGACCCGGCCCCGCTGCGGATCTCGGTCGCGCCCGCCACCTAATCTGAGCCGCATGGCCCGCCATGTGCTCACCGCGGTCGCCTGGCCCTATGCCAACGGTCCCCGCCACATCGGCCACGTGGCCGGATTCGGCGTGCCGAGCGACGTCTTCAGCCGCTATCAGCGGATGGCCGGCAACCAGGTGCTGATGGTCAGCGGCACCGACGAGCACGGCACCCCGATCCAGGTGCAGGCCGACCGCGAGGGCGTGACGGCGCGCGAGCTGGCCGACCGCTACAACCGGGTCATCGCGCAGGATCTGCAGAAGCTCGGGCTGTCCTACGACCTGTTCACCCGCACCACCACGCGCAACCACTACGCCGTGGTGCAGGACCTTTTCGCCGCCCTGCACAGCAATGGCTACATCGTCGAGCGCAGCCAGCTGTCGGCCATCTCGCCGAGCACCGGTCGCACATTGCCGGACCGCTACATCGAGGGCACCTGCCCGATCTGCAACTACCCCAGCGCCCGCGGCGACCAGTGCGACAACTGCGGCAACCAGCTCGATCCGCAGGACCTCATCGAGCCGCGCAGCAGGATCAATGGTGAGGAGCCGCTTTTCGTCGACAGCGCGCAGTTCTTCCTCGACCTGCCGGCGTTCGCCGACGCGCTCGGTGGCTGGCTGGCGGCGCGCACCGACTGGCGGCCGAATGTGCTGCGCTTTACCACCAACCTCATCTCCGAGCTCAAACCGCGCGCCATCACGCGCGACCTCGACTGGGGTGTGCCCATCCCGCTCGACGGCTGGCGGGACCGGGCCGACAAGCGGATCTACGTGTGGTTCGACGCGGTCATCGGCTATCTGTCCGCGTCGGTGGAATGGGCCAGGCGCAGCGGCGACCCGGATGCCTGGCGGCCCTGGTGGGGGCCGGACGCCGATGCGCGCTATTTCATGGGCAAGGACAACGTCGTCTTCCACTCCGTCATCTGGCCGGCGATGCTGCTCGGCTACGACGGCGAGGGCGCCCCACCGGGCAACGTCGGGCCGCTCGGCCACCTGGCGCTGCCGAGCGAGGTGGTGTCGAGCGAGTTCCTCACCATGGAGGGGAAGAAGTTCTCCTCCTCGCGCTCGGTGGTCATCTACGTCCGGGACTTCCTGGCCCGCTACGACAGCGACGCCCTGCGCTATTACCTCGCCGTCGCGGGGCCGGAGAGCAGCGACACGGACTTCACCTGGGAGCAGTTCCTCACCCGCAACAACAGCGAGCTCGTCGCCGGCTGGGGCAATCTGGTCAACCGCTCGGTCTCGCTGGCGGCCAAGAATGTCGGCTCGATCCCGGCGGCCGGGGAGCGCACCGACGCCGACCAGGCTGCGCTCTCGGCCTCGCGCACCGGCTTCGACACGGTCGGTGCGCTGCTGGAGAAGAGCAACCAGAAGGCCGCCGTCAACGAGGCGATGCGGGTCGTGGGAGAGGCGAACAAATATCTCTCCGACCAGGCGCCGTGGAAGCTGCGCGAGAGCGACCCGGACCGGATGGCGACGGTGCTGCACATCGCGCTGCAGCTCGTCAGCGACGCGGGGACGCTGCTGTCACCGTTCCTGCCGCGCAGCGCGGAGCTGGTGCACGGCATGCTCGGGGGCACCGGAAGATGGCAGGGCCAGCCTGTGCTGCGTGAGGTCGCCGACCTCGACGGCGGCCCCTCTTACCCTGTGCTGCAAGGGGACTACGCCGATGTCGCGGCCCGCTGGGAGACCCGACCGCTGCCGGTGGGCGCCCCGCTGTCGGCGCCGACTCCGCTGTTCACCAAGCTCGATCCCTCGATCGTGGCCGAGGAGCACGCGCGGCTGGAGGCCGAGGGCGATGGCGGGCGGTGACCGCGCCGGCGAGGTGCCACCCCTGCCCGAGCCGCTGCCGGACGGGGTGACCTGCACCGACAGCCACTGCCATCTGGACATCGTCGACCGGCCGGTCGGGGAGGTGCTCGCCCAGGCCAGCTCGGTGGGCATGACGCGGGTGGTCACCATCGGCACCGACCTGCCCAGCTCCCGCTGGGCCGCGGCGACCGCGGCGGCGTACGACGGGGTGCGTGCGGCGGTCGCCGTGCACCCGGACGAGGCCGCCACGGTCACCGACGAGGACCTGCGCGAGCTCGAGGCGCTGGCCGCCCGACCCGAGGTGCGCGCGGTGGGGGAGACCGGCCTGGACCATTTCCACACCACCACCGCCGAGGGTTGGGCACTTCAGGAGCTGGCCTTCCGCGCGCACATCGCGATCGCGAAATCCGCCGGCGTCGCGCTCGTCATCCACGACCGCGACGCCCACGACGACGTGCTGCGCGTGCTCGCCGAGGAGGGGGCGCCGGAGCACACCGTGTTCCACTGCTTCAGCGGTGACGTCGCCATGGCCCGGCTGTGCGCGGACCGCGGCTACGTCATGTCCTTTGCGGGCAATGCGACCTTCAAGAATGCCGGCGGGCTGCGCGAGGCGGCGGCGGTGGTGCCGGCGGGGCAACTGCTGGTGGAGACCGACGCGCCGTTCCTCACCCCCGTCCCCTGGCGCGGCCGGCCGAATGCGCCGGCCCTGGTGCCGCTCACCCTGCGGCTGCTCGCCGAGGTGCGCGGGGTGGACGTGGCGGCGCTGGCAGCCGACGCCGACGCGACCGCCACCCGCGTCTTCGGTCCGTGACGCCACTGCACGGTCCGGTGGAGGTGCGCGCACTCGCGGCGCGATTGGGCATCACCCCGACCAAGCAGCTCGGCCAGAACTTCGTCCACGACGCCAACACCGTGCGCCGCATCGTTCGCCTCGCGGGGGTGCAGCCCGGCGAGCGGGTGCTGGAGGTCGGCCCCGGGCTGGGCTCGCTCACGCTGGGGCTGCTGGAGGCGGGGGCCTCGGTGGTCGCGGTGGAGATCGACCCGGTGCTCGGCGCCGAGCTCCCGACCACGGCGCCCGGCGCCGACGTCGTGGTCACCGACGCGCTGCGGCTGGAGCGCGAGCTGCTCCCGGGTGACCCGCCGGTGCGGATGGTCGCGAACCTGCCTTACAACGTCGCCGTCCCGCTGCTCCTGCGCGCCCTGGAGACGCTGCCCTCGCTGCGCACAGCGCTGGTGATGGTGCAGACCGAGGTGGCCGAACGGCTCGCGGCACCGCCCGGGTCCAAGACCTACGGCGTGCCGTCGGTGAAGACCGCCTGGTGGGCGACGGCCCGGCTCGCCGGCGGTGTCCCGCGCGGGGTCTTCTGGCCGGTGCCGAACGTCGATAGCTCGCTCGTGGCCGTCGAGCGCCGGGACCCGCCGGGTCCGGAGGCTCTGCGACGCAGCACCTTCCAGGTCGTCGACGCGGCCTTCTCGCAGCGCCGCAAGACCCTGCGGGCCGCCCTCGCCGGCTGGGCGGGCAGCCCCGCGCTCGCGGAGGCGGCGCTGCGCGCGGCGGGCGTCGACCCGGGCCTGCGCGGGGAGGCGATCGACGTCCACGCCTTCGCCAGCATCGCGACCGCAGGAATGGCATGATCTTGGTACTCTCCTACCATGCTGACGACGATCGATGCTGCCGGCCGGATCGTGGTCCCCAAGGCCATGCGTGACGAGCTCGGCCTCACCGCAGGGTCGACCGTGGACATCAGCGTCTACGGCGCCGGCCTCGCAGTGATCCCGGGCGGCCGGGGCGGGCGCCTGATCGAGGAGAACGGGCATCTCGTGATCACCGGCGTCGGTGTCCTCACCGACGAGATGATGTACGCGTTAATCGACGCCGGGCGCCGTTGAGGCCCGTCGGCGTTGACACCAGCGTCGCCATCCCCCTCGTTGTGGAGCGGCACCCGGACCACGAGCTCGTCGCCCGCTGGTGGGCCGGGCGGCCGGTGGCGCTGGTCGGACACGCACTGGTCGAGACGTATTCCGTCCTGACGCGTCTGCCTCCCGACCTTCGGGTCGTGGCGACTGTTGCCGGGCGCGTGCTGTCCGACTGGTTCCCGTCACGACCCGCCCTCAGCGAGGAGGCGTGGCGGCGCATCCCCGAGACCTGCGCCGGAGCTGGCATCACGGGCGGCGCGGTCTACGACGCGATGATCGGCCTCGCTGCGGTCGAGCACGGGCTGGAGCTCGCCAGCCGGGACGCCCGCGCCCAGCCGACCTACGCCGTCGTCGGAGCCCGCGTCACGCTCGTCCCCTGACGCGACAGAATGCCTCCGTGGATGCCGTGGACCTCGACGTGAAGCTGGCCCTGATCGCCGAGCACTGGTCCCCGAAGCTGGTGGCGACGCTCAACGACTACGACGTGAAGCTGGTCAAGCTGCAGGGCGACTTCGTCTGGCACGCCCATGACGCCACCGACGAGTTGTTCCTCGTGCTCGACGGCGAGCTGACGATCCAGCTCCGTGACCGCGACGTCGTGCTCGGCCCGCGCCAGCTGTTCGTCGTACCCCGCGGCGTCGAGCACTGCCCGCGCGCCGACGGCGAGGTGAGCGCGCTGCTGCTCGAGCCGCGCGGTGTGGTAAATACCGGTGACGCGGGCGGTGCCCTGACACACGCCACGGAGACGCTGACCTGAGTCCACCTAGGCTCGACCCCGTGCCGCGCAACGGGCCTGGCGCGCCCGTCACCGTGCGGGTGCCAGCCAAGGTCAACCTCCACCTCGCCGTGGGCGGGCTCCGTCCCGACGGCTTCCACGAGCTCGTCACGGTCTTGCACGCCATCGGGCTCTACGACGACGTGGTGGCCGCTGCCGGACCCGGCACGACGGTGGAGATCACCGGGGAGGGCGCCGGCACCCTGTCCACCGGTGAGGACAACCTCGCGGTGCGGGCCGCCCTGTTGCTGGCCGCGCGCCGTGGGGTGGACCCCGCCGTGCGGCTCACGCTGCACAAGGGCATCCCGGTCGCTGGCGGGATGGCGGGCGGCTCTGCGGACGCCGCCGCGGCGCTGGTCGCCTGTGATGCCCTGTGGCGCACGGGGTGCACGCGCGAGGAGCTGCACGATCTGGCCGCCGAGCTCGGCAGCGACGTGCCCTTCGCCCTGCACGGCGGGACGGCCCTGGGCACCGGCCGCGGCGAGCAGCTGACCCCGGTGCTCGGGACCGGCAGCTTCTGCTGGGTGCTCGCGCTGGCCGGCGGCGGGCTGTCGACCGCCGACGTCTTCGCCGAGCACGACAGGCAGCTGCCGGCCCGGCCGCTGCCCGGCACCGTGCGCAGGGACGACCGCCCGGACGGCGTGCTCGCCGCGTTGCGGGTCGGCGACCCGGTGGCCCTCGGCGCCGCGTTGCACAACGACCTGGCCGCAGCGGCCCTGTGGCTGCGCCCCCAGCTGCGCGCCGTGCTCGATGCGGCGGAGGCACTCGGGGCCGCCGGCTCGGTGGTCTCCGGCAGCGGCCCGACGGTCGCCGTGCTGGCCCGGACGCCAGCCGACGCCGTACGCATCGCCGACGGCCTGACCGCCTCGGGCACCTGCCGCGCGGTCCGCCGGGCAACCGGGCCTGTCCCGGGCGCCAGGGTGGTCGCGTGACCTCGCCCGCGGCGGCGCTCGTCAGCCTCGACACCGTCAGCAAGGCGCACGGCACGACCGCGATCCTGACCCGGGTCAGCCTCGGACTGTCCGCCGGCGACAGGATCGGCATCGTCGGCCGCAACGGCGGAGGCAAGAGCACGCTGCTCGACGTCCTCACCCGCCGCGAGGCCCCCGACGAGGGGCGCGTGACGCAGGCGAGCGACCTGCGGATCGGGCTGCTGACCCAGACCGACGATCTGGCCGACGCGGACACCGTGTTGCACGCCGTGGTCGGCGACGACACCCCCGAGCACCTGTGGCGCGGCGACGCCGGCATCCGCTCCGTGCTCGAGGGACTGGAGATCGAGCGGCTGCTGGAGCGCACGGTCGGCAGCCTGTCGGGAGGTGAACGCCGACGAACGGCGCTGGCCAGCCTGCTCACCCGGGACCTCGACCTGCTGCTGCTCGACGAGCCGACCAACCATCTCGACGTCGAGGGCGTCGCCTGGCTCGCCCAGCACCTCGCCGGTGCGCGTCCGCGGCACCGCGCGCTCGCCGTGGTCACCCACGACCGCTGGTTCCTCGACGAGGTCGCCACCGCAGTCTGGGAGGTGGCGGGGGGACAGGTCTACGCCTACGAGGGCGGCTATTCGGCGTACGTGCTGGCGCGGGCCGAGCGCACCCGGCAGGCCGCGGCCAGCGAGTCGCGGCGGATGAACCTGCTGCGCAAGGAGCTTGCCTGGCTCCGCCGAGGCGCGCCGGCCCGCACCAGCAAGCCGCGCTACCGCGTGGAGGCGGCCAACGCCCTCATCGAGACCGAGCCACCGCCGCGCGACAACGCCGAGCTGCAGCGGTTCGCCGCGACCAGGCTCGGCAAGAGCGTCTACGACGTGGAGGACGCGTCGCTCGCGCTCGGCGGCCGGCAGCTGCTGCGCGGCATCACCTGGCGGCTCGGGCCGGGGGACCGGGTCGGGCTCGTCGGGGTCAACGGTGCCGGCAAGAGCACGCTGCTGAAGGTGCTCACCGGGGAGCGTGCGCTGGACGCCGGCACGGTCAGGGTGGGGCAGACCGTCGCCCCGGCGTACCTGTCCCAGGACGTCGCCGAGCTGCCGCCGGCCCAGCGCGTGCTGGAGGCCGTGGAGCAGGTGGCCAGGATGCTGCGGGTCGGCCGCGAGGAGCTCTCCGCCGGGCAGCTGCTCGAGCGGTTCGGCTTCGCGGCGCAACGGCAGTGGACGCGTGTCGGGGACCTGTCCGGCGGCGAAAGGCGTCGGCTGCAGTTGCTGCGCCTGCTCATGGGCGGCCCCAACGTGCTGCTCCTGGACGAGCCGACCAACGACCTCGACGTCGACACGCTGACCGCGTTGGAGGACCTGCTCGACGGCTGGGCCGGCACGCTGGTAGTGGTCAGTCACGACCGGTGGTTCCTGGAGCGGGTGTGCGACAGCACGGTCGCGCTGATGGGCGATGGCTCGCTCGCGGCGCTGCCAGGCGGGGTCGCGCAATACCTGGTGGAGCGGCGGCGGGACGAGTCGCCGGTGACCCAGCAGGCGCGCCCCGGCGGGGACAGCAGGGCGGCGCGCAAGGAGCTGACCAAGCTGGAGCGGCTGCTGGAGCGGCTGGACCGCAAGGAGACCGAGCTGCACGCCGCCCTCGCGCTCGCTGCGGCGGACTACGAGCAGGCGCTCTCGCTCGACGGCGAGCTCAAGGCCGTCGTCGCGGAGAAGGCAGCCACCGAGGACGCCTGGCTGGAGCTGTCCGAGTCGCTGGGTTGACGGCCGCGGCGGCGTTCGCACTAGGTGCAGCCGGGCACACCGATCGCATGCAGATCGACAAGAACCAGATCCTCGAGCTCCTCCACAGCCAGGGCCAGCATGACGAGGCGACCCAGGCCGACGGCGAGCTCCCCGACCAGGTCGACACCGACCAGCACGCGGGGATGCTGCAGAAGTTCGGCCTGAACCCCGCCGACCTGATCTCGAAGTTCACCGGCGGCGGTGGTGGCGGCATCGGTGGCGCGCTGGGCGGCCTGCTCGGCGGGAAGGGCTGATGCGGGCGGTCACCTGGCATCACCAGCAGAAGGTCAGCGTCGACGACCACCCTGACCCGCAGATCCAGGAGCCCACGGACGCGGTCATCCGGGTCACGGCCACCGGGCTCTGCGGCAGCGACCTGCACCTGTTCGGCAAGGGCGCGTCGATGGCGATGCTCCCCGGCGACATCCTCGGCCACGAGGCGATGGGCGTGGTGGAGGAGGTCGGCAGCCAGGTCACCCACATCAAGGCGGGCGACACCGTCGTCGTCCCCTTCAACATCTCCTGCGGGCACTGCTTCCTCTGCACCCGCGGTTACCAGAGCCAGTGCGAGACCACGCAGAACCTCAAGGGCCGCAAGGGCGCCGCGCTGTTCGGCTACACGCACATGTACGGCGGGGTGCCCGGCGGCCAGGCCACCCTGTTGCGGGTGCCGCAGGCGCAGTACGGCCCCATCAAGGTCGACGACGGGGTGCCGGAGCTCGCCGCCATGCTGCTCTCCGACGTGCTCCCGACGGCGTGGCAGGCGGTCACCTACGGCGACGTCGGCGAGCGCAGCGGCACCGTCGCGGTCTACGGCCTCGGCCCCATCGGGCAGATGTGCGTGCGCATCGCCAAGCACAAGGGCGCCGAGCGGGTGATCGCCGTGGACAACGTCCCCGATCGCCTCGAGGAGGCCAGCAGGTGGGGCGCCGAGACCGTCGACGACGACGAGCACAAGGACCCCGCCGCCGTGATCGAGGAGATGACCGGCGGCCGCGGCGCCGACGTCGTCATCGACGCGGTCGGCATGGAGGCGCACGGGTCCACCGCGGACCGGGTGCTGCAGACCCTGAAGCTGCAGCCGGACCGGCTGATCGCTTTCCATCACGCGCTGGCCAGCGTGCGCCGGGGCGGCAACGTCAGCGTCACCGGCGTCTACACCGGGATGATGCAGATGTTCCCGCTCGGCGACCTGTTCGACAAGCAGGTCACACTTCGCTGGGGGCAGGCCAACGTCAAGCGTTGGATCGATGAGCTGATGCCGCTGCTCGCCGACGGCGACGTGCTGGGCGCCGGCGAGCTGGTGACCCAGCAGGTGCCCCTGGAGGACGCGCCGGAGTGGTACGAGAAGTTCCAGCAGAAGGACCCCGGCGTCCGCAAGGTGGTCTTCAGGCCCTGACCTCCTCGAGCGTGTGAGCTGACGCAGTGGACCTGCTGACCGGTGCCCCGCTGGGCGTCGACCTCGTCGTGTTCGTCGCGTGCGCGGTGGTCATCTGGGTGGCCGGCATCGCGCTGAGCCGGACTACCGACGTGCTCTCCGAGCGACTGCACATCGGGCAGGCGCTCGGGGGCCTCATCCTGCTGGCCCTCGCGACCAACCTGCCCGAGATCGCCATCACCGTGTCGGCGGCAACCTCCGGCCAGCTCGACATCGCGGTCAGCAACATCCTCGGCGGGATCGCGATCCAGACGGTCGTCCTGGTGGCGCTCGACGCCTTCGGCGTGCGCGCCAGGCGGCCCCTGACCTATCAGGCGGCGAGCCTGACGCTGGTGCTGGAGGGTCTGCTCGTGGTCGCCGTCCTTGCCACGGTGGTGATGGGTACCCAGCTGCCGGACACCCTGGTGCTGGCGCGGTTGTCGCCCGATGTCGTGTTGATCGCCGTGGTGTGGGCAGCCGGGCTCCTCCTCACCCAACGGGCCGGGCGCGGGCTGCCCTGGGCCGGCAGCGGCAACGCCCCCGACAGCGAGGCGGCGCCCCGCGGCACTCGCCGCCGCCACCGGGAGACGGTGGCGGCCGGGCAGGGCATCGGCACCGGACGCGCCGCCTCGGAGTTCGCCGCCGCCGCCGTCGCGACGCTGGTCGCCGGCGCATTGCTCGAGCAGAGCGGCAGCGGTGCCGCCGACCACGTGGGGCTGTCGGGGGTGCTGTTCGGGGCCACCGTGCTCGCCGCCGCGACGAGCCTGCCCGAGCTGTCGACCGGGCTGACGTCGACCCGCCAGGCGGACTACCAGCTCGCGGTCGGGGACATCTTCGGCGGGAATGCCTTCCTGCCCGTGCTGTTCCTGCTCGCGACCGTGCTCAGTGGCAAGGCGGTGCTGCCGCACGCGCACCCCAGCGACCTCTATCTGACCGGGCTCGGGGGCCTGCTGACCATCGTCTACTGCGCCGGCCTGGTGTTCCGCCCGTCGCGCGAGCACGCGAGGATGGGCATCGACAGCACCGCGGTGCTTGTGCTCTACGTGCTCGGCGTCGCCGGGCTGGCGGCACTGCCCTCCTGAGACACCGGCTTGCCGGACACCGGCTCCCCGGCGAGGGCCGGCTGAGCCAGGGCGGCGCGCTCGGCCCGGTCCAGCCGCACGACGCCGACGGCCGAGGCCCCCCAGCACGCCGACGCCCACGCCGATGGTCACGATGCCGACCGAGTGCACGACGTCGCAGAACCGGGGTCAGCGGGCCGAGGGTCGCCGTGTAGTCGTTCGCGCTACCGCCGCTGACCCGTGTGCGCGAACGCGAACGCGGGCGCGGTGGCAAGCACGAGCAGGGGCTGGCGCAGGGCGTACGCCGCGAGCAGCCGGGCACCCGCGGCGCCCAGCGCGCCTACCCTGACGGTGGTGCGACGGCGCGCCCTGCTGCCGGCTGCCGGCGTGCTGCTCGGCCTGCTCGCCCTGCCGGCCGCCGCCCATCCGAACGCCGTCAGCCAGGAGCTCCGGCGCGGCGTGCCGACGACCATCACCCTGCTGCTGCTGCCCGACGAGGGGCCGGTCAGCGGCTTCGACGTCACCGTCCCGGCGGGCTTCCGGCTCACCCGGGCGACGGGCGACAGCCACCTGCCCACGGTCACGACGGCCGGTGCCGTCGTGCGGTTCCGCGCGCCAGCAGGCATGGCGCTGTCCCAGCCGGACCAGGCCTTCGCCGCCCTGGACGGCACCCCCACCACAGGGGACAAGCTGACGGTGCACATCGTCGCTCAGCGGGTCGGGCAGCCGCCGTTCGACTACGGCCAGGTGCCGGTGAGCGCGCCTGCAGCCCCCTCCTCGGGCCCGGCCGGCCGGGCCGCTCTCACGGTCGGGTTGCTGCTCGCTGGCGGGCTGGTGGCGGCGTTGGCTGGGCTCTCCCGTTCGCGGCGGGCGCGCGGGAGACTTCCCGGGTGAGGAGGGCGGTCGCGACGGTCCTCGGTGCCAGCATGGCTTCCCCACGTTGCAGACCTACGCCGACGGCACGGTCGTGTCCTGGACGGAGCCGACGCCTCCCGACGCCTCCCGACGCCTCCCGGCGTCACGGCGGCGGGGCCGGCCGCCGACGCCTCGGCGCTGGCCACAAGGAGCCACGCCGACACCGCCAAGACGCTCGGCGTCGTCGGCATCGTGGTGGGAGCCCTCGGCTGACCTCCCGGGCCTACCCTGGCTCGTGAGCAGCGCGGCCCCCACGAGCGAGCACGCGGACGAGGAGGGCCTCCCCGCGCATGCGTCTGCGCACCTGTTGCAGACCAGCGTGGGGAGGCTCAACCAGCTGCGTGCGGCCGTGCTCGGTGGCAATGACGGGATGACCAGCACTGCCGGACTCGTCGTCGGGGTGGCCGCCACCGGGGCCGGGGCGACAGCGGTCGCCCTGGCCGGGGTCTCCGGCGTGGTCGCCGGGGCGCTGTCGATGGGCGGTGGGGAGTTCACCTCGGTGCGGGCTCAGCGCGACAGCCAGGACGCGCTGCTCCGGCACCAGGTCGCCGCTCGAGCTGGTCCCCGAGGAGGAGCTCGACGAGCTCACCCACCTCTACGTCGAGAAGGGCCTGTCGCTGCGGCTGGCCCGCGTCCTGCACCGCATCCTCGCCATGACCACCGAGCTTCGTTCTGCGCAGGCGCAGTACGCCTCGCCACGCGACGGCTCCACGGTCACCACCGATGCTGTTGCTTGACCCAGGGGTTGGTCATCCGCGCTTCGGCCAGCGGCAGTGGGTGATCGCCATAGAGGCGGGAGGTAGCCGACCGGGCGCGAAGACATCGTGCTCAGTGGGCAGGAACCCTGGTCTGGGTGTAGAAGAGTGGGTGCATACGCGGGTGTCCGCCACGCGTTGCCCGAGCAGGAGGCAGCCATGCCCACCACCACCCGCACGCGCCGCCTCTTCGCGGCCGGCGCCATCGTTGCGGCCACCGGAGCACCGTTGGCCTTTTCCGCGCCCGCCGCCGCCGCGGACTCCCCGCACGCGGTGGGTTCCACCGCGGTGGTGGCCAGCGACCCCAACCCGGCCACCAGTGAGTCGCTGGTCATCCGCGCCTTCCGGACCAACGGTCCGGGCGGGAGCCAGGACGAGTTCGTGGAGGTCTACAACAACAGCAGCGCGCCCGCTCAGACACCCGGCTTCAGCCTGATCGACTCTGACAGCGACGGGACGCGGCACACGATCGTCAGCTCGGCGACGTTCCCGACCACGATCGGGGCGCACCAGAGGGTCCTGTTCGTCAACACTGCAAACACGGCGAGCCAGTGCAGCACTACGTCCGGCAGCATCCCCTTCGACCAGCCCGCTGACATCAGCGACAACGGCGGCGTGGCCATCGTGGAGACCGACGGGAACACGATCGCCGACCAGGTGGGACTCACCGGCGGCGACACGTCGCTCGGGGAGGGCGGCCGGCTCGCCCCCCGGACCTTCGGTGAGCAGGCGTACCAGCGCAAGGGACCAGACGGCAACCAGAACTTCCAGGACACCAACGACAACCGGCAAGACTTCGTGCTGACAAGCCCGACACCGTGCAGCCAGCCGGCGCCGAACCTGCCCGAGGTGCCCTACGCCGTGCTGCTGCCGCTCCTCGGCCTCGGTATCGCCGGCACCATCGGCCTGCGCCGCGCCGTCCCCCGCTGGACACGCTCCTCCTAGCGTCCTCCACGAGGTAGGGCGCCTGGCCAGGCATAGCTGTAGGTCAGACCCACTCCCGCCGGTCGGGGTCCCATGTGCTGCCGTTGGTGTCAGCGGGACAGGCCGGGTAACGGTGTGAGCGGTCAGGGTGGCCGGTGCGTGCGTGCGTGCCGTAGGTGCACCTGGAGATGTTTCAGCGGGCCCAGCACCGGCGGGCCCGGTCGAGCTCGACCAGCCAGCTCAGGGCGTCGCCGGGGCGGGCCGCCGAGCCGTAGGCGGCGGCCCGGGAGGCGCGCAGCGCCACCAGCTCCTCGACGAGGTCGTTGTGCTCGGGCTAGCAGCTGGGCAGGTCGGGCTGCAGGCGGAACGTGGCGAGCAGGCACTGCGCCCACTCCACGAGGTCGGACAGCCACTGCTGGTCCTGCTCGGTGTCCAGCCGGCGGCGGTCCGTTGCCGGGGCCACCGGCCCGTCCGGGCCCGGCTTGCTGCCCGTGGTCGTGTGCGTGCCCCGGGCGCCCCCGGCCGGTGCGGTGGCGCTTGGCGGCGAGCGCGTCGACCTGGACCTGGAGGTGGTCCAGGCGGTCGGTGAGGCCGGTCAGGATCGCCGCCAGCGCCGCCGCCGGGTCCTAGCCGGGTGCTGTCACCGCCGGTCCGCCGGCAGTGCTGCGTAGGCGCGGTGGTAGGCCACTGAGGCCGGCGGGATGGCGAAGAACCCGTTTGTTGGGGATCCCGCTCCGGCTGACATCCTCGCGCATCTTCGGTCACCGTCGTCCCCATCATTCCTGCCTGCGTCAGGAACAGCCACCACCCGTGCACGCCCGTTACCAGCCCGCCTATTGCACTAACAACGTAAAGGTACACGCCCGAGTTCTCATCGAGCAGGAGAAGCACGCCGCTCGTGGCGATCAAGGTAACGAAGAACGCTAGAGCGATTGCTAGCGGTGCGCTCGGTTTGGGCGTCTGTTCTCGCCGGGCAGTCGAGTCAAGAGACTTCAGCAATGCCGCTGCTGAGCAGCGCGACAAGAATCATCTCGGTCCCGAGCGCCTGCCGTGGCTGGGGGACCGCCAGGAGCACTGCGACTAGCGACCCTCGGTCGCTAGGACGACCTCCGATGGGTCGTTCACCGTGGCAACAAACCCCTCAGGCTGGTCCCATGACGGTGGCAGGCGACACCAACCGTCTCAGACGCCCCTTACCGGTTGCGCTGTGCGTACCGATGGTTCGTTCCGCTGTTCTCAGCGGGCGACCTGGGCTGCCCGGCGTGGCGCTGGCAAGGCTCCGGTGATGTCGCGCGAGGCCGCGTTTAGCGCGATCATGAGCATGGTTTAGCAACGGCTAAGATCGCAGGGTGGAGGTCACCCAGTCGGTTGAGGACTACCTGCGGATCATCTGGAAGCTGACGAGCGCCGGTGAGCCGGTGACAACGGGCCTGCTCGCGGTGTCGCGGCAGGTCAGCGCCCCGAGCGCGTCGGTGATGGTGCGGCGGCTCGGGGAGGCCGGGCTGGTCAGCCGCGGTGACGCCGCCGGCGTGCGTCTCACGGAGCGGGGTGAGGCCGTGGCGTTGCGCGTCGTTCGACGGCATCGGCTGCTGGAGACGTTCCTCGTGCAGGTCGTCGGGCTGACCTGGGATGAGGTCGATTCCGAAGCTGAGGTGCTCGAGCATGTGCTGTCTCCCCGGCTGGAGGCCAGGATCGACGAGCTGCTGGGCTTTCCGACGCGTGACCCGCACGGCGACCCGATCCCGGCCGCTGGTGAGGATCACCGGCAGACGGGTTGGGCCGACGACTGGTCCGACCCGCTTACCGGTGCCCGGGAAGGGTGCCGGTTTGTCATCGACCGGGTCAGCGACCGCGACCCTGCCGCGCTGCGGTATCTGGCCGGGGCTGGTATCCGCCCGGGGACCGTGTTACTGGTCGGGGGGCTGTCACCCTTCGGTGGACCGCTCACGGTAACGCTCTGCTCCGGGACAGGGGACGGCGAGGATTCCGACGGCCCGTCAGCAGCGCGGACGGAACTCCCGCCAGCACTGGTCGGACTCCTCCACGGGCACGTAGAGGTGGCCCCGGAACTCACGACAGCCCGGTCATGACGCCGTGGCGGCGGGCGCCGGGCCCGCGCCGGTTCCGCGGGCCACGACGGCGCGGCCGCGCCGTAGGCCGGCCCTGGGGCGCCGACGCGCGCGTGAGCCACGTGCAGACCGCCCGTCCGCCGACCCGCAGCCGGGCGGCCACCGCGCGGCGACCACCACTCCCGCGCGAGGACCACTGCGACCACCGACGCCCGGTGACTCCGGTGAGCACCGCCGACGCGGCCCGCAGGCTGGGGGTCGGGGCGGCGGCGGTGTCCGGGATGCTGACGAAGTCCGCCGATATGGGGCTGGTCGTGCATGTCCCGTGCCGGGGTGTGTGCCTGAGGGATGCCGGCTGGGGTGCGGCTCTGAGCATTGTGCGTCGGCACCGGTTGCTGGAGACCCACCTGGCCGGGGCGCCGGAATTGTCCTGGGACCGCGTGCACGCCGAGGCCGAGGTGCGTGAGCAGGCGCTGTCACCGGAGTTGGAGGCGGTGATCGACACGAAGCTGGGCCACCGCGTTGGGACCCGCACGGCGACCCCATTCCAAACCGGGACGGGCGGACGCACCGCAGACCTGCTCCCCGTGCGGATCGCCGGTGTCCGCCGCGACCTCACGGCCGCGACCACGGCCGCCTTCTGGGTGCACGAAAGCTGGACAGCACTGTCGTCGTACTCATCCGCGACTCCATTGGCAACGCGACCTGCCTGAACCCGAGACCATCCCTGAGGAGTCCGACGGCATGACAGTGAAAGCAGACACGGTGACATCGGTCCCGGTGTCACCGTCGGCCCTGGGCGGGGCCGCGCCGGCGGCCACCGAGGCGGGTAGTGGGGGCCCGAGCGTCCTTGACGTGCTGCTGGCCAAGGGCCGTATCCGCGCCGGGTTGAGCATGCTGGGCCCGGCGTTCGTGGCCTCGATCGCCTATGTCGACCCAGGGAACTTCGCCACCAACTTCCAAGGCGGAGCCCAGTTCGGGTACCTCCTGCTGTGGGTGGTCCTGGCCGCAAATGTCATCGCCATGCTGGTGCAGTACCTGTCGGCCAAACTCGGGATCGCGACCGACCTGAACCTGCCGGAGAACTTCCGGGCGCACTATCCGCGGGCCCTGACGTGGGGCATGTGGGTCCAGGCCGAGATCATGGCGATGTCGACCGACATCGCGGAGTTCCTGGGTGCCGCGATCGGCCTGAACCCAATGCCACGTAGCCTAGTTCGATCATGCTGCGCGGGGGGTGAGGGCGTGGTGGTGGATGGTGGCTGGTCTGGTGTGTCGGGTGCTGGCGGGTTCGTCGCGTCTCTTGACCCGGTAGCTGTTGTG
>JAABUZ0100004963.1_pt1 | contig 17846 bp, 17 predicted proteins | sample 5562091 | NCBI WGS metagenome assembly JAABUZ01 (sample SAMN12813069, study PRJNA571459) | rock metagenome | isolation source: Antarctica rocks | place: Antarctica: Victoria Land, Linnaeus Terrace sud | collected 2015-12-21
CGACGGCAGCCTGCGCAAGCTGGAGACCCGCGATCTGAGCGCGACCGACACCGATGCCATGGTGCGGGAGGTGCTTCGGCCGGACCTGGTCGAGGAGTTCCAGCGCACCAATGAGGCGGACTTCGCATACTCGTTCAAAGGCGTCGGGCGGTTTCGGGTCAACGCGTTCCGGGCCCGCGGCGCAGCCGGCTTGGTCTTCCGCCGGGTGAGCGTCGGGGCGATCCCGCTCGAGGATCTCGGCCTGCCGGCCGTCATCGCCTCGCTCGCGATGGAGCCGCGGGGGCTGGTGCTGGTGACGGGGCCGACAGGGTCGGGCAAGACGACGACCCTCGCGGGGATGGTCGACCACATCAACTCCCACCGCGAGGTGCACATCATCACCATCGAGGATCCGATCGAGTGCATGCACTTCGACAAGATGGCGATGGTCAACCAGCGTGAGGTGCGGGTCGACACCACCGACTTCTCCACCGCGATGCGGGCCGCGATGCGCCAGGACCCCGACGTCATCCTGGTCGGCGAGATGCGCGACCCGGAAACGGTCAAGGCGGCGCTCGCCGCATCCGAGACCGGCCACTTCGTCATGTCGACCCTGCACACCACCGACGCGCAGGAGACCATCAACCGGGTCATCGACTTCTTCCCCCCGCACGAGCAGAAGCAGGTGCGCCTCGCCCTCGCGGGGTCGCTGCGCGGCATCATCTGCCAGCGCCTCGTTCCTCGCGCCGACGGCGAGGGCCGTTGCGTGACGATGGAGGTCCTGGTCAACACGGGTCGTGTGGCCGACGCGATCTCCGACCCCGACAAGACCTCCGGTATCGGCGCGCTGCTCGCCGAGGGCACCTATTACGGGATGCAGACCTTCGACCAGCACCTCGTGGCGCTGCTGCGCGACGGAGTCATCACCCTGGACGCGGCGATGCAGGCGTCGACCTCACCGCACGACCTCACCGTCGAGCTGCGCCGGCTCGGGCTCGTCGCGTAAGTAGCTGTCGGCGGCTCACGTGGCGCGGGCCGCCTGCCCGGTGAAGCCGAACAGCTGCCCCGCGACCCGGCGCATTTGGATCTCCTCGGATCCTTCCGTGATCCGGTACCGCCGGTGGTGGCGGTAGATGTGCTCGAACGGCTTGTGCCGGCTGTAGCCGATCCCGCCGTGCACCTGCATCGCCCGGTCCGCGGCATCGCAGACGAGCCGGTTGGCCCGGTAGTTGCACATCGAGACGCGGTGACTGACGTCGAGGTGGTGGGTCGAGTCCAGTTCCCATGCGGTCCTGTGGACCAGAGTGCGCACCAGCTCTGCTTCGGTGTGCAGCTCGACCAGCGGCCACTGGATCGCCTGGCGCTCAGCGAGCGGCCGGCCGAACGTCACGCGCTCCCGCGCGTAGGCGACAGCCTCGTCGATGCAGAACTGGGCCGCCCCCACCCCGGACGCCGCCTGTCGGATCCGGTTCTCGTGCACGAAGTGCTGGGCGACGGCGAGGCCCTCGCCCTCGGCGCCGAGCATGGCGGTCTCGGGCACCCGGACGTCGTGCAGCGTCACGTCGGCGTGGTCGGTGGGCATGTTGAAGGTCCACAGGAACGCCGTGACCTCGAGCCCTGGCGTGTCCGTCGGCACCAGGAAGGCGGTGATGCCGCGCGCCGACCCGGGAGCGCCCGAGGTGCGCGCGAAGACGAGGTCGTGCGTGGCGGTGTGCATCCCGGTGTTCCACCGCTTGGTCCCGTTGATGACCCAGGTGGTGCCGTCGCGCGTCGCGGACGTTTCCATCCACGTTGCGTCGCTGCCGTGGTCGGGCTCGGTCAGCCCGAAGCCCACCCGCCGTTCCCCGGTGATGATGGCCGGTCCGAAATCGGCCTTCTGCTCGTCGGTGCCGAAGGACCAGACGAGGTGGAAGACGGGGAAGTTGCCGACGACCGACGACTCGTCCTGCAAGTCGTTGTGCAGGCCCAGTCCGCCGTGCGCCAGGTGCTCCCGGACGACGGCCATGGCGAGGTTGGTGCCGTCGCGGCCACCGACAGCGGCCGGCAGGGCGTAGCGCAGGAAGCCGGCGGCGTCGGCTCGCCGCCTCATCTCGCCGAGCAGCTCCTCCCACTCCCGGCGGGGCAGGCCACCGGCCTCGAAGTCGGTGCGCGCGTACTCCCGCCGGTGGTCAAAGAACCGGACATTGTCGTCCTGCTCCTCGAGCGGGCGGATCTCTGCGTCGATGAACGCGTCGAGGTCGCGCAACAGCCGCTGCACGTCCTCGGGCACCGTGAAGTCCACGCCCTGCCTCCTGTTCCGTGCCTGACCGCGGCAAAGCCGCTAACGAAGCGCCTGGCCTTCAGCGGCCGGCTTCACACTCCGTGCCCCGGGCGGGGGACGGTCGCGCAACTGGCCTGGGTCAGCGACGTGCAACTTGGCGACGACACTGGCCCTGACCTCCTGCATGATCTGCTCGGAGCTGAACCGGCCGGTGCGGATCCCGGTAGCGAGCTCCTCGTCGTCGGCCACGCCCAGGCCGGCCAGCCGCTGCGCATGCTCAACGGCAAGGCCTGGCCCGAGCGCGAGCTGGCGCTCGACGACGCCGAGCGCCCTGGACGACACCCGAGCGAGGTAACGCTCCTGCCCGGTCAGCTCGAGGCCGTCGAGGAACTCCCGAACCGCCTCGAGCAGCTCCCCGGCGGTGGGCCGGTCGTGCGGAAGGGTGATCTCCGCCGGAACCGGAGGCGGGGCGCAGTCGCGCAGGTCGGACAGCAGGTCCAGCAGGTCCAGCTCGACCTCGCAGACCCGGCGGCCGATCGCCGCCAGTTCCACGGAGCGCACCCCCTGTTCCAGATGCGCCCGCGCCTGCAGCAGGCACAGCGTCGCCCAGCGCAGCGTGCCAGCGACCTCCCACCAGTGCAGCTCGTCGAGGTCTGCCCGTACGCCACCCGCCGCGGCGTAGGCGTCGAGCAGCTCAGCTCTCTCGCCGACACCTGCTACCGGCAGCGCAGCACCGAACCGCCAGGACCGCACGCACAGCCAGCCGAGGTCCTCGAGTGGGTCACCGCGGTGGGCGAGTTCCCAGTCGAGCACCGCCACAAGCCCGGTCGAGCCGACCATGAGGTTGCCGAGCCGGAAGTCGCCGTGCACCACCACCTGCCCGCGCTCAACCGGCCGCTGCCGCCGCAGCCAGCTCAGGCCGAGTTCCAGTGCGGGGTGCGGCTCGCCGACCTCGTCGAGGGTGCGTCGCAGCCCGACCAGCGGATCCTCGGCGGGGAGCCCAGGAACCGCGCCCGGGTCGATGTCGCGATGAAGGCGCGCAAGGGCCCGGGCGCATTGGCCGACAAGGTTGCCACGCGCCGCGGCGTACGCATCGTCGCGCAGGATGCGCCGGGCGAGCGTCTCACCCTCGACGAACGCCATCACCAGCCAGTCCGGCCCGGATGCGAGGACCTCCGTAGCTGGCACCCCCGCGGCCCGGGCGAGGCGCAGCAGCGCCGACTCCCGGTCCATCTGTCCGGACCGCGGCGACCCCAGCGGGTCGCGACGCAGGACGAGGCGCCTGCCGTCGAGCTCAAAGGCCCAGGTCTCGCGAGAAGCGCCGCCCAGCAGGCGACGCAGCCCAGCTACGTTGGTGCCCCCGAGCACCGTCGCAAGATGGGCGACATCGACGGCAACGGCGATGTCTTCGCAGCGCGGCGCACTCGCCTGCTGCGCGTCCAACGCGCTCCTTCGGACTGCTGCTGCGGTCAGTCCCCGCTCTCGTACTTGAAGGACACCTTCACGCGCGCGCGGTAGGCCTTGACCTGCCCGTCCTCGAGCTGCATGTCGAGCTCAACGATCTCGGCGACCCGCAGGTCGCGCAGGGACTTCGCCGCGGTCTCCACAGCAACAGTGGCCGCCTTCTCCCACGACTCCGTGCTGGTCCCGACGAGTTCGGTGACGCGGTACACGCTTTCGGCCACGGTGCCCTCCTGGCATTGTGATCCAAGTCATCCTGGTAAGTGGCAGCATGCCGCGATCACGCGCGTCGCACAACCCGCATGGGGAGTCCGCGGGATGGGTGTGTGCGGGCGCCCGATCCCGCGAGTGGATCGCTCTGGGCGGCGACGGACTTCTACGGCGCGGTGCTGGGCCTTCAGCCGGTGATGGGCCACGGGTTGACTGTGACGCTGGCTGTCTCTGGACCGCCCGACCGTTCAGCTCAGCCTCATGACGCAGGACACCACCGAGCCGGTCGTCACGAGCGTCTCGCTCGAGGTCGACAACGTCGACGCCTGCCTTGCGGCGGCGGCCCGACGGAGTGCTGAGGTTGTCCCACCGCCTTCTCCGGTCGCACACCACCGTTGGTGCGCCTGCCGCACGCAGGCTGCATCCGGCCGCCGCAACGGTGCCCGTCGCAGGCATCATTACCCTGGACAGCGTGAGCATCCCGTCGGTTGGTGCGAGCGCGACGGTCGAGCACACGGTCGAGGTGGCTGACACAGCCCTGGCCCTGGGCAGCGGCGACGTGCCCGTGCTCGGGACGCCCCGCGTGCTCGCGCTCCTGGAGCAGGCCACGGTCGATGCTGTTGCCCACTCACTGCCCGCAGAGAGCACCACAGTGGGTGCCCGGGTGGAGATCGAGCACCTGCTGCCCAGTGCAGTCGGCGACCGGGTCGTTGCGTCGGCGACGCTCGCCGATGTGCAGGGGCGACGGCTAACCTTCGAGGTCCGCCTCACCGAGCGGGGCCGGTTGCTTGCAAGCGGGAGCATCGTGCGCGTGGTGGCGGAGCGCCGCCGCTTCGGTGCGTAGGTGGTGGCGCACAGCGGGTCCGCCGCAGCGCTGGGGTGCTGCCGCTTTTGAGCGGCGTGCATGCGGCGCGTACTGGACCTTCTCGGCAGACGTGGAGCCTCGGCAGTCCGGGTATTTCACTGGTGTGACAAGCAGGCGCCAGGTGCGCTTACGCGGGCTGGTGCGTGACGTGGCGAGGACACTGCGCGGCCACGACATCCCGCTATACGCAGCAGGCTTGTCGTTCTACTCCGCAGTGGCGCTGGTCCCTCTGCTGCTGTTGGCCGTCGGGGTGGCGGCCCTGGTCCTCGGCGACGCGACAGTGCTGCGGCTGGGCAACCATCTGGCCGACGCGGTGCCGGCCCGGCACGGGTTCGCCGACAGCATCCGGCATCTCGCCGCCAACGCAAGTGGCGGTGGGGTTGCCGCCATCGTCGGGTCCGTGCTCATCGCCTCGTTGTACGGCGAGGGGCTGGTGCGTGCGCTGGACCGGCTCTCCCGGCACGGGGGGCGGTCGAACCGCGGGTTGCGCGGTCGGCTGATGTCCCCCCTGCTCATCCTGCTGTTCGCGGTGGTGCTGGCAATCGCGCTGATGCTCTCGGCACAGCTGCCCCGCCCCGGCGGTGGCAGCTGGGGGTCGACCGTGCTCGCCGTCTATCTCAGCTTCCTCACCGGCTGGGTGGCGGCGACCGCGATGCTGGTGCTCGTCTACCGGGCGTTCTCCGCTGAGCGCCCCAGCCTGCGGGCGCTGCTCTGGGGGTCGGCCGCCACAGGGTCGTGGCTGTCGGGCCAGACCCTCGGCTTCGTCTACGTAATCTCGCTGCCGCTGCAGCTGGGCAAGCCGTTCGGCGGCTCCGATGCCGTCGGGACCGTTGCGGTGGTCGGCTTCTGGCTGTACTTCAGCCACCTGGTGATGCTGGTCGGCTACCTGCTGGTGCTGCGCCTCGATGCGCGCCGGGGCCGCCCGCTGGGGCCGGTCGTCAAGGCCAGCGATGTCGCTGCCCCCCTGCCGCAGGCCGCGCCGGTCGGCTGACTCGCCCCGGTCGTGCGATGTTCACCTGCCGGTCATCGACCCGGCCCCGGGCGGCTGATGAGGTCAGTCCCATGAGACCCACCTGGGCCCGCGCGTCGCGCGCCCGCACCGTCATCCTGGCCGCCTCTGCAGCGGCCGTCACCGCCACCACCGTCGTGGCCATTCCCGCGTTCGGCCAGGACACCTCGAGTACCGCGAGCGGCGGGAGCGGCGCCGCGACCGCCGGCTACCACCCACCGAAGATCAAGCACGTCTGGACCATCGTGCTCGAGAACAAGTCCTACGAGGCGTCGTTCACCGGCCTGAACAACAACTCCTACCTGTGGAAGACTCTGCCGACCTACGGGGTGCTGCAGCGGCAGTACTACGGGACGAGCCACTACAGCCAGGGCAACTACCTGTCCATGGTGAGCGGTCAGGCCACATCCCCGGGTCCGCAGAACGACTGCCCCCTATACAACGAGACCGGTCCCGTCCAGCGCGTTGCCGACGGCCAGTACAAGATCCTGAACAACACCAAGAAGCCGGACGGCAGCTACAACGCCGGCTCGAAAGAGCCGGGCTGCGTCTTCCCGCGTGAGGTGCAGACGTTGTTCAACCAGTTCGACGCTGCCGGGGTCAGCTACAAGGGCTACATGCAGGACCTGGGCAACGACCCCTCCCGGGAGGCGACGACCTGTGGCAACCCGCACAGCGCCACGCCGGGGCCGGCGGTCGACGACCCCGGCGGTGCCGAGGGCCCGTACGCAACTCCCGGCTCGACGAAGTACTCCACGAAGGACGACCAGTACGTGGCCAAGCACAACCCGTTCCCGTGGTTCCACAGCCTGCTCGACAACAAGGACTGCACCCAGCACGTGGTGCCGCTGGCGAAGAACCTGCTCAGCGACCTGAAGTCGGCCAAGACCACTCCGGCCTACTCGTTCATCACGCCGAACAACTGCAGCGACGCCCATGACGCAACCTGCGTGGGTGACAACCTGTCGGGCGGCTCCAACACCCTGACCGGCGTGAAGAAGCCGCCAACCGACCACCAGGGCGGACTGAAGGCAGCCGACACCTTCCTGCAGCAGGTCATCCCGGCGATCATGGCGTCGCCTGCGTACCAGGAGGGCGGCCTGATCGACATCACCTTCGACGAAGGGTTCCCGCCGTACAAGCAGTACGGCAACTCCATCGCCGACAAGGCCTACAAGCCTGACGCCACACTCGGCACCTCCACCGGGTCCACCAACACTCAGCTGCCGAGCGGCACCCCGGTGCAGAAGTCGGCCAACACCGCGCAGTCGGTCGTGGCGTGCTGCAACGAGCTGCACGGGCCCAACACCACCCAGCCGGGCTTCCAGGCGTTCAACCAGGACACCACTCCCGGAGGCGGGGTGGTGGGCGGCGTGCTCATCAGTCCGTTCATCACTCCCGGGTCGGTCACCGACCAGCCGTACAACCACTTCAGCTACCTGCGCTCGATGGAGGACCTGTTCGGCATCACCCGCGGAGGCACCGACGGCAAGGGCCACCTCGGCTACGCCGCCGCCGACGGACTGCGCCCGTTCGGGCCGGACGTCTACAACAACCGGCGCGCCCAGGTCATCGGGCCGCTCGCCTCGGGCACCGGGGGGGTCTACGCGGCGCAGGCCAGCCTGTCGGATCGCGACCAGGCGGTTTCCTTCGAACCGATCAACGGGACTCCGTGATCGCAGTAGCTGTTGCGCGAGGCCGGGGTGGTCCACGACGCCACCCCGGCCTCCGGGCATTCTTGATCCGGGCGGGGCTGGGGGTGCTGCCGGTGCTCGTCCTCGCCGGGTGCGGCGGCACCGGCACGACGAAGCCGGCCGTTCCCGCTGCGGGGCAGTACCCGGTCGCAACCGCACCGCCTCAGGTCCTGGCCATCCCGGTCGTCTCGGACGGCCACTACCAGCTGGTGGCGGCGGGGCAGCCGGTCGTGGTCCGGCGGGCAGGGGCGGTCGCGCTTGTCGAGGCCGCGGGGCCCGAGCTCAACCCCGTCGCGGTGGCTGCCGGCCAGGCACCGGTGCAGCACGCCCCCGGGACGCTCACCGTCACGGTGCGCCCGCGAAGCGGCCGCCTCGACGTGCAGGCGGCAGGCTTCCTCGCGCTGGACGGGGCGAAGAACAGGATCGCCCTGCGGGCCGACCGCCCGGCGGTGTCGGCCGACCCTCAGCACCCCGCGACGATGCACCTGAGGGCGGTCTTCCCCGCCGGGCACACCATTTTGACCTGGCAGCCGGCGGGCAAGCCGCTGGTGACCTGGGACTTCGTGGTCGAGCTGGACTGACGCCGTGCGCGTTCAGGCCAGATTCGACGAGCGGGGGTAGGCCACCGAAGGGTCGAGCAGCACGTTGACGCAGTACGGCAGCGACGCGTCGCGGGACTGCTCGAACGCCCGGAGCAGGGCGGGTTCGAGCTCGGCGGCGTCGCTGACGGTCTCGCCCGCCCCGCCGAGCGCGGTGACGACCTTGTCGTAGCCCAGTCCGGGCTGCAGTTCGGCGGCCACGTCGTAGCCGTACAGCAACTGCATCGGGTGCTTCTCCAGCCCCCAGATGCCGTTGTTGCCGACGACGATGACGGCGGGGAGCTTGTGCCGCACCAGGGTGTCGACGTCCATCAGGGAGAAGCCGGCCGCACCGTCGCCCAGCATCAGCGCCACCTGCGCATCGGGCCGGGCCACTCGCGCGGCCATCGTATAGCCGAGGCCGGTGCCGAGGCAGCCGTAGGGGCCCGGGTCGAGCCAGCACCCTGGGCGGTGGGAGTCGACGAGGCGCCCGGCATAGGAGACGAAGTCGCCGCCGTCGCCGATCACCACGGCGTCGGGGTCGAGCACCTGCCGCAGTGCGCCGTACACCCGCGCCGGGTGGATGGTCCCGTCGGCGCCTTTGCTCGCCAGCTCGGCCTCGACCTTCTGGGTGGCCCCGACGGCAAGGTCGGCGAGGTGCTCGACCCACGCCTTCGTCTCGGGCCGGCGTGGGAGCCGGTCGAGGATGCCGGCGAGAACGATCGACAGGTCGCCGGACGCCGACGCTGCCAGCGGGGCGTGCCGGGCGATGCCGTGCCGGGCGTCGGCCAGGTGCACCACGCGGGCGGGAGCAGCACCGTCGGCACCGGCAGCACCGCCGAACACGCCGAAGCCGAGGCGGAAGTCCAGCGGCGTGCCGACGACGACGACGAGGTCCGCGGCCTTGAAGGCGGCGCCACGCACCCGCGTGGCGTTCAACGGTGACCTAGGTGCGACGACGCCGCGCCCCATGCCGTTCATCACCACCGGGATGCCGAGCTCCTCCACGAGGTGCCGGGCCGCGTGCTCGGCGCCGTCGGCCCACACGTCGGAGCCGAGCACGAGCACGGGGCGCTGCGCGTCGGCGAGCACGCGCGCCACGGCGGCGAGGTCGTCGTCGTCCGGCGCAGGGCGCGTGGCGGGGGTGGTGTCGGCCGCGGGCAGGTCGCCGACGCCGAAGACGGCGTCGAGCGGCAGGTCGACGAAGGTCGGCCCGCGGTGCGCGGCGGTAGCGGTGCGAAGGGCATCGGCGACGGCACCGGGGATGGCCTCGAGCGTGCCCGCGGTGGCAGCGCTCTTGGTGACCGGCGCGAGGACCGGCGGGTGGTCGAACTCCTGCAGGCTGCCGGCGCCCCAGCGGGACGCCGGCGCCCGGCCGCCGAGCACCAGGACGGGGGAGCCGTTGAACAGTGCCGAGGTCACCGCGCTGATGCCGTTGGTGACGCCCGGGCCGGCCGTCAGCACGGCGAGGCCGGGATGACGGGTCAGCTTCGCGGTCGCCTCGGCGGCGAACACCGCGCTCTGCTCGTGCCGCACGTCGATCAGACGCATCGTCGGGGTCGGCGCGACGGGGCGCACCGCGGCGTCGTACAGCGGGAAGACGTGCCCGCCCGACAGGGTCCACATCGTCTCGACACCGAATGCGCGGCAGGCCGACAGGGCGTGCACGCCGCCAGAGCCGGAGACTGTGGTGCCCGGGTTCGTGCTCGCCTCTGCGGATGCGTCGCTCATGCGCTGACCGTAACGCTGCCACTGCGGACGCCGACCACCACTCCAACGGTCACCAGCGCTGCCCCGACGGCGCCGACGACGGTGAAGCGGCCGGTGCCGATGACCACGGCGGAGACGAGCGCGCTCACCGGGATGAGCCCGGGGAAGACGGCGGCGCGTTCCACTCCCAGCCGGCCGAGCGCGGAGTACCACGTCAGGAAGGCCACGACCGTCACCATCAGCGCCATCCAGGCCAAGGCGGCGAACTCGGCTCCGGAGGGGCTCTGCACGGGCTCGCCCCGGCCCACGCCGATGACGAGCAGCAGCGGCACCGCAGCGGCGCAGACCCAGGTCGCGAGGCGAAGCGCGCCAAGCCGTGGCAGCAGCGAGGCAGCCAGCAGCGAGAAGAGCACCTCGCCCGCGAGCGCTCCGACGGCATACAGGGTGCCGAGCGCGGTGCTGGCGCCGAGTCCCTCGACCAGGACGACGCCCAGCACGACGATGCCGGCGGCCCCCACCACCCGAGGGCTCGGCCGCCGGCCGTCGAGCACCGGGGCGAGCACGGCCAGCACCAGGGGCGTGGCCCCGACGACGACGCCCAGCGTGCTGGGGTCGGCGTGCTTGGCGCCCTCGATGAGGCAGGCGTTGAAGCCGACGAGGCCAGTGACCGCGAGCGCGAGCAGGCGCACGACCTCGGCGGGCAGCAGCCGCGGTGCAGCAGTGTGCTCGCGGCGCAGCAGCAGGCCGAGCAGCAGCGTGGCGGCGGCGTAGCGGCCGGCCTGGCCGAGGTAGAGCGGATAGTGGGTCAGCGTCCCGCTGACCGCGACACTGCTGCCGACGATGGCCATGGCGACCAGCGCCAGGCCCACACCCGTCCGTTCCGCGCGCTGCATCGCATGCGAACCTACGGTCCTGCGGCAAACCCCGAGACACGCCAGGTCGTGCTGGTTGTGCTCGGGCAGCCGCGGGACGATGCTGACGCCCCGGGAGCGCCGGTGGTGGCGTGTCGCGCGAGCGGGTACGAGCTGGAGGAGGCGGTCGTGAGCACTGCTGGCGGGGCAGACGAGACGCGCGGCGCCCGTCGCCGGGGGGCGTCAGCGGGCGGCTCACCGGCCGACCCGGCGCTGGGTGAGCCGGCGGTCGCGGAGGCCGCCCGGCGGCGCCGGCACTTCTCGCCCTGGAACGTGCTGCTGATCGCGCCGTTCATCGGCGTGCTGTTCCCCGGCTGGTACAACAAGGCCTCGCCGCACCTGTTCGGCCTGCCGTTCTTCTACTGGTGGCAGTTCCTCTGGATCGCGATTGCCGTCGTGCTGCTCGTGACCGTCTACCTCGCCACGCGGGGCGCCCGATGATGACGCTCGCCGCCGGCCGGCCGGTCAACAAGGTCGAGCTCGGCGTCTTCATCTTCTTCTTCGCCCTCGTCAGCGTGCTCGGCATCGTCGCGAGCCGGTGGCGGCGTGCGGAGAGCCTGGACCACCTCGACGAGTGGGGCCTGGGCGGTCGCAACTTCGGCGGCTGGATCACGTGGTTCCTGCTCGGTGGCGACCTCTACACCGCCTACACCTTCATTGCCGTGCCCGCGCTGATCTACGGCGCCGGGGCTGCGGGCTTCTTCGCTGTCCCGTACACGATCGTCGTCTACCCGATGGTCTTCCTCGTCGCGCCCCGGCTGTGGTCGGTGTGCCACCGCCACGGCTACGTCACCCCGGCCGACTTCGTGCGCGGGCGCAGCGGGTCGAGCACCCTGGCGCTGCTCGTGGCGCTCACCGGCATCGTCGCGACGATGCCCTACATCGCCCTGCAGCTCGTCGGCATCGAGGCGGTGCTCGGCGTGGTCGGCATCAGCGGCAAGTGGCCGCTCTACGTCGCCTTCGCCATCCTCGCGATCTACACCTACCAGTCCGGGCTGCGGGCGCCGGCGCTCATCGCGTTCGTCAAGGACACGCTCATCTACATTGTCGTGATCGCGGCGGTCATCTACATCCCGAGCCGGCTCGGTGGCTGGTCACACATCTTCGCAGCGGCCGACGCAAAGTTCGCCAAGACGCCCGCCAAGACCGACGGGACGCTACTGAACCACGCGCAGCTCGCCGGGTACTCGACGCTGGCCCTGGGCTCGGCGGCGGCGCTGTTCCTGTACCCGCACTCGATCACCGGCGTGCTGGCCGCGCGCAGCCGCGACACCATCAAGCGCAACATGGCGGCGCTGCCGGCGTACTCGTTCGTGCTCGGCCTGCTCGCGCTGCTGGGCTACATGGCGATCGCGGCCGGCATCAAGCCCGGCCAGCTTGCCGGCAAGGCCAGCCCCAACACCGTGATCCCGCTGCTGTTCGACCAGCAGTTCCCGTCGTGGTTTGCCGGCGTCGCGTTCGCCGCTGTCGGCATCGGCGCACTGGTGCCCGCGGCGATCATGTCGATCGCGGCGGCCAACCTGTTCACCCGCAACGTCTACAAGGAGTACCTGCGCAAGGACGCCTCGCACAAGGAGGAGGCGCAGGTCTCCAAGCTGGCCTCGCTCGTGGTCAAGGCAGGAGCACTCGCAGCGATCATCCTGATCGACCCGCAGTTCTCCATCGACCTGCAACTGATCGGCGGGGTGCTCATCCTGCAGACGCTGCCGCCCATCGTCTTCCTGCTCTACTCGCGGTGGTGCCACCGCTGGGCGCTGGTCGCGGGGCTCGTTGTCGGCTTGGCGAGCGGGCTGTGGATGCTCTACGTCACCGCCGCGCCGGCAGTGGGCAAGAAGCACTTCGGCGCCGCGCAGTACGCCTGGAGCCATCTCGGCTTCAGTACGAACACAACGATCTACGCCGGCGTGCTGGCCGTACTTGTCAACATCGCCGTCGTCGTGGTCGGAACGATCATCCTGCGCGCGCTGCACGTCTCGAACGGCACGGACACCACGGTCGAGGCGGACTACCACGTCGAGGCGGGTGACCCGGGCACCACGGCTAGCCCGGCGACAATGACGCAGGAGGCCGCCGCCGCTCGCTACTGACAGCAGTCGTCCGACCGGGGCTCGGTGGCTAGCCGCGACTCTGGCACGCTCGGGGCGTGGCGTCACTGACCGAAGTCGTTCTTGGCTGCACCAGGATGGACGACGAGGACCTCGACCACCTGCACGCCCTCGTCGCGAGCTGGTCGCTGCTCGCAGACCTGTCCTTTGCCGACCTGCTGCTCTGCGTGCCCGTCGACGGCGCCATAACGTTCGCTGTAGCGGCGCAGGTGCGGCCGGCGACCGGGCCGACCGTCTACCGCGAGGACATGGTGGGCCAGCGCCTGGCCCGCGACGCGCTGCGGCAGGCCTGGGACGAGCAGCGCATCGTCCGCGAGGGCGACCCGGAATGGCAGGACCAGACTCCCGTCCGACTCGAGGCGATTCCGGTGCGTTCCCGCGGAGCTGTCGTCGCGGTACTTGCGCGCGACACCAATCTGGCCACGACGCGCTCGCCCAGCGCGCTTGAGCTGACCTACCTGCGGACAGCCGGCGACCTCGCCGTCATGGTCGCCGAGGGCAGCTTCCCGCTACCCGGCGGCGACATCCAGCCGGCCGAGGCGCCGCGGGTCGGCGACGGGTTGATGCGGCTCGACCGGCTCGGCACTGTCACGTATGCCAGCCCGAATGCCGTCTCGGCCTACCGCCGGCTGGGACTGACGGGCGAGCTCATCGGCGAGATGCTGACCGACGTCCACGCCGCTCTGCTCGACCCGTCGCAGCACCAGCCGACCGGCGCCGGGAGGGTGGCCGTCCCACTCCAGCGCGTGATCGGGGCAGGGGCGGGCGAGGCCTACCAGGCCGAGGTCGACGAGATCGACGCCGCGGGAACTGTCGTGCTGCTGCATGCCCTACCGCTGCTCGTCGCGGACGACCGGCAGAAGCTGGTCCTGCTGCGCGACGTGACCGAGGTACGCCGGCGCGAGGCGCAGCTGGTGAGCAAGGACGTCACCATTCAAGAGATTCACCACCGGGTCAAGAACAACCTGCAGACCGTCGCAGCTCTGCTGCGGTTGCAGGAGCGCCGGGTCACCGTGCCCGAGGCGCAGCTCACGCTCCGCGAGTCCGTGCGCCGGGTGACCTCGATCGCCCTGGTCCACGAGACGCTGTCGCAGAGCCTGGGCGAGGAGGTGGCCTTTGACGCTGTGGCGGACCAGCTGATGGCGATGACGCTCGACGTCGCGGTGACCGGTCATCGCCCGAACGTCTGCAGGACCGGCTCGTTCGGCGTCCTGCCCGGGCTGCTCGCCACACCTCTGGCGCTGGTGCTGTCCGAGCTGCTGCAGAACTCGGTGGAGCACGGCGGGGCCAGCAGTGTCGAGCTGCTCGTTGAGCGGCGCGACAAGGTCTTGACGGTGCGGGTCCGCGACGACGGAGCCGGGCTGCCAGCGTCCTTCTCGCTGGAGACCTCGAAACGGCTGGGGCTGCAGATCGTGCGCACGCTGGTGGTGGGCGAGATGCGGGGAACCCTCACTTTGGACGCCGCTCCCGAGCAAGGAACCGTGGTGGCGGTGTCACTGCCGGTGACTGCGTCGGAGCCGCGCGCCGAGCGCGATGCGTGATGGGTTGCAGCGGTGGTCAGGCGGAAACGGTGCGTGGCTGCAGCGACCGGCGGCGCAGCAGGCGTCTCTCGTCCTCGCTGAGCCCGCCCCACACACCTGAGTCCTGCCCCGTGGCCAGCGCCCACTCGAGACAGTCCTGGGCAACTGCGCACTGGCGGCATACAGCCTTGGCCTCGACGACCTGGCGCTCGGCCGGCCCGACCGTACCGATGGGGAAGAAGAGCTCAGGATCCTCATCCCGGCAGAGAGCACTGTGCCGCCAGTCCATGGGCAGTCTCCTCGCGCATCGATGGGCCGGCGGCTGGGTTCGCCGTGGCGTCCTTGCTCTACCCGTTACGGTGCTGTTGCCTGCACCTCTCGGTTACCAGAGGTCACTTTCGCACCTGCCGCGCCACAAGGCAACAGCAACGGACAGTCAACCAATAACCAACATCCGGAAGTGACATAGGTCACCACGAGCCCGGTCAGGCGACAATTCGCAGTGCAGCGGGGACAGAGCGGAACCGCACCGAGGTGCGCTCGCTGAGTGGCTCGCCATCAAGCTGAAACGGAAGGGGGGTGTCGGAATCAAGGGACAGCTCGGGCAGGTCGTGCAAGTGCACCGCGTGAGGTCCTTGCGGCTGCGGCTTCTGGCGTGACCACTGTCCGAGAGCGCGCAACGCCGTTGCCGAGCTCAGCTTGCGCATCCCCAAAAGATCAAGGCCGGTACTGAACGAGGCCAGGGGCGTGGGCCGCAGCGGCCGGTTGTTGACGAAGGTCCACGGGTCGGTATTGGTGACCAGCGCAAGAACCAGCCGCTCCGGTGAGCTGAGGCCGGGCGCGGTCAGCGTGAGCAGTGGCCGCCGCCGCTCCGCCCGGTAGTACTCCCGCACGCTGCTGCGGATGTAGAGAGCAGAGGTCTTGCGCCACCCCTTGGCGCTCTGACTTTCGACGCGGCGCAGGGCTGCGGCGTCCATACCAAGGCCTGCCGAGAAGGTGAACCAGCGGTCGTCGGCCAGGCCGAGCCCGACCCTGCGGCTGCGACCGTCGCGCAGCGCATCCAGCAGCTCGCTCGTCGCATCGACCGGGTGGTTGGTGATGCCCAGGGCGCGAGCAAACACGTTGGTGCTCCCGCCCGGCACGATGGCGAGAGCCGGGACGGCAGGCGACGGGCCTTGCACCAGCAGACCGTTGATGACCTCGTTGACCGTGCCGTCGCCCCCGAGCACGACCACGAGGTCGTACTCGGCGTCGACCGCCTGCTCACCCAGCTCGCGCGCGTGACCGCGGCTCTTGGTGGGGGCGACGTCGAGCTTCAGGTTGGCATCCAGGGCAGACGTCAGCACGTTGCGGGTACGGGTTGTCGTCACGGTGGCCGTTGGGTTGACAACAAGTAGCGCCCGCATGAAAAGCAACCTACCCAGCCGGGGCCCGCTCACCGCGAAGGCTCGCGTGACGATACACAAAGCTCTGGAATGACGCGCTGTAATGAGGACGAAGCGCTCTAGAATGGCAGGGGTGTCCACCCGTGCAGCAACCGGGTTGTTGGTGGCGCTGCAGGCACTCGCCCTTGTCGTGATCGGCCTGGTGCTCGGCGTCCAGGCGACCACGGGCCGGCCGAGCGACCAGCTCGGTGCGCTGCTGGGTGCCGGGCTTGCGGTCGCGACCGGCATCGCCACGGCCCTGCTGGCCAGGGGGCTGTGGCGGCGTAGCGCCAGGGCCCGCTCGCCGGTCGTCGTCCTGGAGCTGCTCTGCCTACCCGTGGCGTGGGACCTGTTGCAGGCTCACCGGACGCTGATCGGCATCGCCGTCGCCGGCGCGGCGGTGCTCGCCGTTACCCTGGTGGCCGTCAGTACCCGGCCGAGCGGCGCCGCTGGGAAGCCTGCTCCTCGCCGGTGACCCGCTTTCGTGGCCGATGACGTGCTACTCGTCGGTGAGTAGCCCTCGCCGTAGCTGAGCTAAGGTCCGGGCCAACAACCGGCTCACGTGCATCTGCGAGATGCCGAGCTCGGAGGCGATCTGCGACTGAGTCATGCCGCCGAAGAAACGCAGCATGAGAATCCGCTTCTCGCGGGCGGGCAGCCGCTCCAGGAGGGGCTTGAGCGACTCGCGATACTCGACGCCCTCGAGCCCTTCGTCATGGATGCCGAGGGTGTCGGCGACGGCCGGCGCATCCTCGTCGCCGCCGTCCGGGGCGTCGAGCGAGACGGCGGAGTAGGCGTTGGCAGACTCCAGACCTTCCAGCACCTCCTCCTCGCTCATCTCCAGATGGCGAGCCAGCTCGGCCACGGTGGGGGACCGCCCGAGGGTCTGAGAGAGGTCGTTCGTGGCTTTCGTCAGCGCGAGCTTGAGCTCCTGCAGGCGGCGCGGAACGCGGATGGCCCAGCCCTTGTCACGGAAGTGCCGCTTGATCTCGCCGACGATGGTGGGAGTGGCGTAGGTGGAGAACTCCACGCCGCGGTCGAGGTCGAAGCGGTCAACCGACTTGATCAACCCGATCGTCGCGACCTGCACGAGGTCGTCGAGCGGCTCCCCGCGGTTGCGGAACCGCCGCGCCAGGTACTCCACCAGCGGCAGGTGCATCTCGACCAGCTCGTCGCGCACCCTGTTGCGGTGCGGGTCGCCCGGCTCGAGGCCTGCGATCTCGGCGAAGCGCTCACGCGCGAGCGCTCGGTCGGCGCCGGCTCCAGGGCGGCTGCTGGTGCTGGCCAGTGCCGATGTGACCTCCGGGTCGAGCGCAATGGCCGCTTCCGGGTCGAGCTCCGCCGGCGGCGACTCCGCGGTGGGATCGAAGGCACTGCTAGGGCCGGTGTGGTCGGTGAGGGCGATGCCGTCGATGCCGTCCGGATCGGGCACCAGGGCCCCGCCCGGAGTCCCGCCGGCATCGCGGGGGGCACTAGCGACCCCGGCGGCGTGACTGCGCGGGTCGGGCACCCGCTCGTCGGCGGTCAGGCTCATGTGACCCTCGCTTCGGCACGCCGCTTGTGCAACTCGATGCAGACCACCCCGCCAGCGCCGGCGTGGCTGCTCACGGACCCCGCCAAGGCGGACAGCACTGTCCAGGCGAACGAGTCGCGCGCGGGCTCCGCGCCCGTCGTGGTGGGGACCGAGACGGCGATGCGGAAGTCATCTCCGGACAACTCGAACTCGCAGGACAACTCGGCGCCACGCACGGCATCGGGCAGGAGCATGGCGCATGCCTCGTCGACGGCAATCCGCAGGTCCTCGATCTCCTCCAGGGTGAAGTCCATGCGGGCGGCGAGCCCCGCAGTGGCGGTCCGGAGCACCGACAGGTAGGCACCTGCCGCGGGCAGACGCAGCCGGACGACGTCGCGAACGGCGCCACCGACTTCCGTGTCGGACTCGTCGAGCACGGCCATTTCCTCCCCCAGCGACGACCCTGCGCGAGCCTACCGGGCAACGGATCAGCCGTGCAGCGGCAGTCAGGTGAACGCCGGGCCTTGCGTGCCGCCGGTCAGGCCACGGTGGCGGCGAGGCTGGTCAAGGCGGCGCCGTCGAGGCGAAACGTTGTCCATTCGTTCAG
>JAABUZ0100004964.1_pt1 | contig 17839 bp, 13 predicted proteins | sample 5562091 | NCBI WGS metagenome assembly JAABUZ01 (sample SAMN12813069, study PRJNA571459) | rock metagenome | isolation source: Antarctica rocks | place: Antarctica: Victoria Land, Linnaeus Terrace sud | collected 2015-12-21
GTCCCGCCGCGACGCCCGGCCGCCACGCATCCGTGGCGGCGCGCGCCGATCGGGCGCGCACGCTGTGCCTGACACCGTCACAATCGTGGGGCGCACCCGCGAATAGTGGGTGCGCGCCACTTTTTCGCGCCGACTGGATGATAGCGTGGCTGGCCGTCTCTACTGGGACCGCTGCCGTCCCGGCGGCCTGTCGTTGCCGTCGACCGTGTTGCCTTTGGTTGGCGCTGTTGGCGCGACCGTGTGCCGCCGGGACGGCGACGGTCCCAGTAGATGCCCGGCGCGAAAATGTGGCGCGCACCCGCGAATAGTCCTAATCTTGCATCACTTCTAGCGATGAAAACGGATGTGCCGGTTGCATGGAGGCAACCTGGGTCCGCGCGTTCATCGCGCGTGCCGGTTAGAACGGACAGCGCGCCGCGGTCGGGGTGAGCAGCCAGCGCACGATGCGGGCGCTATTCTGGTCGACGACGACGGGATCGCCACAGCGGTCGAGGGTGAGCCCCTGTGGGTTGGACAATCCCGTGAGTACCCGATACGGCGTGCGCGCGCCTGGGTCGATCGTCCAGAGTCCGCCATCGCCGAGCGTGGTGATCCACACGCGGCCCGTCGCCGCGACGGCGACATCGTCGGGCGTGGAGAGCGCTCCCTCATCACGGATCGTCCCTTGCGGGGAAATAACCACAAGGGTTCCCAGATACTCGTCAGGGACCAGGATGTCGCCATGCGCGTCGAGCGCGGCGGCGACCGGGCGGCCGAGTCCCCGCGCGATCACGCGGGTGTGGCGTCCATCGACGCTAATGCCCAGGACCGCGCCGCGCGGCGCGTCGGGGATCAGCAATTCGCCGCTGCGCGGGTCGCGGCCGATGCCGTCGACGCCCTCTTGCCCTGGCACGGGCCGCAGCGTGTCCAGCACCGTGCGCGTCCCATTCCGGTTGATGCGCACGATACGGTCGCGGCCCTGTTCGGCGACGACGATTGCCCCCGCCGGCAGGACAACGATGCCCTCGGGGAGAGCAAGACCTGCAGCGAGCGTCGTAACGCGGCCGCCGTCGAGCCGGTCCACCGTCCCACGGGCAAGGTCGCCCCAGACCAGGCGACCCTGTGCGTCGGTCGTGATGTCGTCGGGCTGCCCGCCGACCGTGGCCACGATTTGTAGGGTACCCGCGGCCGGCGCGACCGACGCATGCGCATTCCATGTGGATGAACAGGCCAGCGCGGCGAGCGCCAGCGCAAGGATGAAACGAGAAAAGACGCGCACCACGATCAACCCTCCTACCTGACTACCTGTTAGTGTACATCGCATCGCGCATCCGCCTCATCCCCCTATTTTTAGGGACGGTCAGGACAAACCGATGACACGACGTGGCATAGCCGCCTCTTGTCATGAAACCGTCATCTTCGTGTCACAGCACTGTCATCGTAGCGTCACAGTGCTGTCATGGAGGCGCCTTACGATGAAATAGTGCCGAATGGCAAACGCGGCGCGGCTTGTATCACGGTTGACGCCATACGCCGGGTAGTAAACGGACGGCGTGGCGCATGGATAGAGACATATAGAGACATGATGAGGAGGATAACGCAATGAGCGATCGAAAAGTGGACGCGTTTGAAGATAGTACGGGGATCGTCGACGAGCTAACGCCCACGGGGGCGACCGGATCGCGACACCTGAAGAGGCGGCTGTCCTGGCGGCGGCGTCTCGCGGCAGCGATCCTGCCGACAATCATGGCGGTCGGTGTGATCGGCGCGACCGGCGCGACTGGCGGCCAGAATCTCGTGTCCGCCGCGACCGCAGGGTCGGGGACAGGATGGGCCGTGCGCGTGTGCTCCAACGGAGACTGTACACATCCAGCATCGACATTGACGCCGCGCCAGTTCGCGACGTCCAGCGTGATGTTGAGCGGTCCGTCGTCGGCGGCCACACGTAAGACCCAGGTGACCGTAACGGTACAAAACGCGAACAGCGGTGCGACGGCAAGCGGCACGGCTATCCGAACGGTGATACGTAGAGCCAATCAAGCCGTAAACACCCCTCTCGCAACCTTGCCATCGCTCTTCGCTGAAACAGGCGCCGCGATGCGAGTCGCGACTACCTACACGATCACCGTTCATGCTCAGGGCGCGATTGTCGGAAGCGCCGCGGTCACGCTGACACGGTAATCTCCGCGCTGGATCGATGCGCGTTCAGTCCGAGCGATGGCGTCCCCAGGTCCTGACCTTAAAAGGTCATGGTAGACGACGGACCTTGAAAGGTCTGTCTGGGCGTGATGCGCGCTCCCTACCATCGAGCGCGGAGCCGCCGTGGCGATCGTCGCTGGCCGGGGAGACCTTAAAAGGTCAGGTCCCTGCCATGACCTTTTAAGGTCAGGCCCTGGGGGCGCCATCACCATCATGAAGGCGTGCTACGATTAGTATGAGTAGAGGTGGCGTGCGCCATGGCGGCAGACCGAACGGGCGCCATGGTCTTGGGACGGGAGGGGCGATGCATCTGTTGGTCGTGGAGGATGATCGGTCGCTGGCCGATTTGGTGCGCCGTGGACTGGCGCAGGAACGCCACGTCGTGGACGTGGCGCACGACGGCGCGGAGGGGTTGGAGCGCGCCGAGAGCGGCGTCTACGACGCCCTCATCCTCGACCTCATGCTGCCCGGTCTGGGCGGCCTGGACATCGCGCGCCGCTTGCGCGCTGACACCAACCGCGTGCCCATCCTGATGCTCACCGCCCGCGACGCCCTGCACGACCGCCTGAAAGGCTTCGACGCCGGCGCCGATGACTACCTACCCAAGCCCTTCGCCTTCGAGGAGTTGCTGGCCCGCCTGCGCGCCATCACTCGCCGCGCGGGTAACGGCGCGGGCGCGGCCCCGGAGAGCGAGCGGCTGGTGGTCGGCGACCTCGTGCTGGACTTGCGCGCGCACGAGGCCACGCGCGCGGGTCGGTCGCTCGAGCTCTCGCCCAAAGAGTTCGCGCTGCTGGAGTACCTGATGTGCCACCCCGGCCAGGTCATGAGCCGCACGTTGATCCTGGAGCGGGTGTGGGACTACGGCTTCGACTCCTTCGCCAACGTGGTCGACGCCACGGTGCGCCGTCTGCGCAAGGTCGTGGACGAAGGCTACGACACGCCGCTGATCCACACCGTCCGTGGCGTCGGCTACAAGATCAAGGCTCCGTGATGACAACATCTCCACGCCGAGGAATCCGTTGGTGGACTCGCGTGAGGGCCGTGCGGCGCGCTGAGACCAGCGACCCCGCTGCGGCGCGTCGGGTGGCGGCTGGCCGCCCTGACGGTGGGCCTGCTCTGCGCCCTCCTACTCGTGCTCGGCCTGAGTATCTACATCACGACGCAGGACGTATTGCTGGGTTCCCTGCAAGCGACCGTCAAGGGGCACGCGGCCGCCGCCCTCGCGGCGGCGCCGGCGGGACCGGGGCCGTCGGGGCCGGGACTGAGGCGTGCTAGTAGCCTCGACGGAGACTCCGATCATGCCAACGGTTCGCAACCTCCATCGGGTTCGCCCGGCGGCTTGGGGCAACAAGGTTTCGGGGACGGGGTCTTCACGACCGTTGTCGATAGCCATTTGAGCGTGATCTTCAGCGACCCTCCTATCTCCGCGACGCTGGCAGATCCCGCCGCGGCGCGCGCCGCCCTTGCGGGACATCTATCGTCGCCCTACTCAACACGGCAGGTGAACACGGACGGGCCCTACTTGATCTACACCGCGCGCGGGCCGGTACGAAACCACGACGGCTCCATCGTGATGGGGGTGGCGCAGGCGCGAATCTCGGAGCAGCAGTACCTGGACAGCCTGCGCACCCTCCTGATCATCCTCCTCGCGGTGAGCGGGGCCGGCCTAATCGCCTCCGCCGTCATCAGCGTGGTGCTGGCGGGACGCGCTCTACAGCCCATCCGGGCGGCGCTGCGGCGTCAACGGGACTTCGTGGCCGATGCCGCGCACGAGTTACGCACGCCGCTCGCTATCATACGCGGCGCCAGCGAACTCGGTCTCGCAGCGGGCATTGGCCCCGATCAGGAGGCCAGCCTGGAGCAGACGCTGGCGCAGAACGCGCACCTCACGCGCCTGGTCGAGGACCTCTCCACGCTGGCGCGCGCCGACAGCGGGGCCGTGGACCTGGCGCGCGCGCCCGTGGATCTGTCCCGCCTCGTCACCGAAACGGTCGCAGGCGTGAGCGTGCTGGCCGAGGAGCGCGGCGTGCGCCTAACGGTCGAGGCGGCGGGCGTCACGCCGGTCGTCGGCGACGCCCTCCGCTTGCGCCAGGCGCTGCTGATCCTGCTCGACAACGCGCTCAAGTACACGCCCGACGGCGGAGCGATCACGGTGAGCGTGACGCGGCAGGGCGGGCAAGTGCGGCTGCGGGTGCAAGATAGCGGGCCAGGGCTGGCCCCAGAGGACCTCCCGCACCTGTTCGAGCGTTTCTACCGCGCCGACAAAGCGCGCGGCAGCGCGGGGAGCGGGTTGGGTCTGTCCATCGGACGCTGGATCGCCGAGGCGCACGGGGGCCGCATCACGGCCGCCAACGCGCCCGAACGCGGCGCTCTCTTCACCATCACGCTCCCGCTTGCTGCGTCTTAACTATCAGGAGTTCGTGCCTGTCGCGACGCCGCGGGTCAAGGCAGCGGGCCCCTGTCTCGCACGCTCACAACCTGAAAAGCGGTTGTGCCCGGTCCGTCGTGGCGTACGTCGATGCGCACCATCCGCGTCGCGGCGGGGCAGAAGATACCGATGGTGAGGGTATGCCAGTGGCCGTTACCCGCGACGACGACGACGCCTGCATCAGGCGCCACAGCCAGGAAAGAGGCGTCCGCCGCCAGGCATTCGAGGAACATGCGCCCGGCTCCTGGTCCGGCGTCTGATCGGACGCGCATGTCGAGCGTATATAAGTGACTGGACGCGGCCGAGATATCCAGCCGCGCGGCCCCTTCCACCCCCTGATCACTAAGGCGTAGACGTTGACCAGAGCGACCGTCGGGCGCGAGGCTGGCGCCCTGGGAGGGCAGCGTCCAGCCGGATGTCCCGGCGCCGGGCTCGGCGCCGCCTCTGAGTGGGAGAACTCGACCGAGAGACGCCCACCGCGACACGTACAGGTCCAGGTACAACGGGTAGGGATAGTACTGATGGATGAGGCGTGCGTCACCCCGCGCCGTGAGCGCCCGGTCGGTTGACCGACCATTACGCGCCTCCGCGGCTGCGGCCGCCGCCGAACCCGCCGGTTCCACCGCCGAACCCGCCGAGCCCGCGGCCGGTCCCCGCGCCCCCGGTGGCCGCCGCGCTTGGCGTGGTCACCACGATGCGCTGTCCCGGCGCCAAGCCGCTCACGATCTCGGTGTTGCTCACGTCGCTCAAGCCGGTCTGCACGCGTGTCCGCGTCTGTTGGTCGTGGGCGTTGATGGTCGTGACGAAGCTGCCGAACGTCGTGGTCTGGACCGCCTGGGTCGGCACGACCGTGACACCTTGCTTGCGCGCAGTGACGATGGTCAGGTTGGCCGTCATGCCCGGCAATAAGCCTGTCCCTGTCCCGTTGACGGTCGCGTAGACCGCATAGGTGGTGACGCTCGAACTGCTCGAAGCCACCAGCGGCAGGCTGGTCAGCTTGCCGGTGAAGATCTTGCCGGGATAGGCATTAAAGGTCAGGGCGACGGGATCGCCAACCTGGAGGCTGGCAATGTCGGCCTCCGCCACGTTGGCGAGCACCTGCGGCTGCGTATCTGTGGCGACGACGATCGCGGCGCTACTCCCACCGGAACTGCTGGAGGAACTCGAGGACGACGCGCTGGCCGCCCCGCCGCCGCTGGAGGCCGTGTTGTTGGCGTAGGTCGAGAGCTGGCCGGCCAGGACGTTGACGTTCAACACCGTGCCCGCCGCCGGGGCGCGCAACTGCGTCTCCTGACTCAACAGTTGCCGATCGCTGGCGAGGGTATGGGTGGCCTGCATAACCTGCGCCTGCGCGGTCTGGATGCTTTGCGGCGTGCTGGGGTTCTTCGCCGCCGTCAGCGCCGCCTCGGCGCTGCGCACCGCGTCCTGTTGCTGCGCGATCTGCTGCGGCGTGCTGGGGTTCTTCGCCGTCTGCAGCGCCGCCTCGGCCACGGTCACCCCGTCGCGCGCCTGCTGGATATCCTGCGGGCCGCCGGGATGCTGGGCCGTTTGCAGCGCGGCTTGCGCCGCGGTCACCGCGTCCTGTTGCTGCGCGATATCGCGCGCGGTATTGGGCTGCCTGGCCGCCGTCAGCGCGGCTTGCGCGGCCGTCACGGCGTCCTGCTGCTGCGCGATTTGCTGCGGTGTGCTAGGGTTCTTCGCCGCCGTCAGCGCGGCCTGCGCGGCGGTCACCGCATCCTGTTGCTGTTGGATATCCTGCGCCGTATTGGGCTGCTTGGCCGCCGCCAACGCGGCTTGCGCGGCGGTCACGGCGTCCTGCTGCTGCGCGATATCCTGCGCCGTGTTGGGCTGCTTGGCCGCCGTCAACGCGGCTTGCGCTGCGGCGACGGCGTCGCGCTGCTGGGCGATATCCTGCGCTGTGTTGGGTTGACGCGCCGCCGTCAACGCCACCTGGGCCGCGGTCACGGCGGCCTGCTGCTGCACGATCTGCTGCGGCGTGCTGGGATGTTTAGCCGTTTGCAGCGCGGCCTGGGCCGCGGTCACGGCGTCGCGCGCCTGCCGGATATCCTGCGCCGAGTTGGGTTGTTTGGCGGCCTGGAGCGCGGCTTGCGCGGCGGTCACGGCGTCCGCCTGCTGTTGGATATCCTGTGCCGTGTTGGGCTGCTTGGCCGCCGCCAACGCCGCTTGCGCCGAGGTAACAGCGGCCTGTTGCTGTGTGATCTGTTGCGCCGTGTAGGGGTGTTCGGCCGCCTGGAGCGCCGCCTGCTGTTGGGTCACGGCGTCCTGCTGCTGCGCGATGTCCGTCGCCGCGTAGGGCGTCTGCGCCAGGTTGACCGCCGCCCGCGCCGAGGTAATAGCATCTTGCGCCTTGGCGATGTCGGCCGGCGCGGCCGGTTCCTGGGCCTTGTTGAGCGCCGCCTGGGCCGACGTGACCGCGTCCTGAGCCGCCTGGAGGTCGTACGACGAGTTGGGCTGCTGCGCCTGGGTGAGGGCCGCCTGCGCGGCGGTCACCTGCTGCTGCGCCAGGGTCAACTGCTGGCTCGCGGGGCTTTGCGCGTCTTGCAAGGCCACCTGCGCGGCCCCCAGGTTGGCCTGGTCCGTGGCGACGGCCGAGCGCGTCTGCACGAGGTTGTGTTGGTAGGTAGCCAGCGTATTCTGGTAGAGAGCGGCCGTCTGAGTGATGCCCTGCTGGGGCGGGTTATTTTGCAGCGTGTCCAACTCGTCCTGGTCGACACTGAGCTGGCCCTGCGCCTGCGTCACTTTGGATTGATCGGCGGCGATCGTCACCGCCGACGGGGCGTCCGTCGTGTTCTGGGTGATCTGCGCCTCCGTCAGGGCCGCCTGCGCCTGGTCGATGGGGGACGGCGTCCCGCCGGCTTGCAGCTTGGCGAGGGTCGTCTTGGCCTGGTCCAGGCTGGCCTGCGCCTGGGTGAGCGTGTTCGCGTCAGGGGCAGTCTGCAACGCCGCCAAGCTCTGTGTGGCCGTGTCCAGCGTCGCTTTGGCCTGCGCGACAGTGTTGGGGTTCGGACCCGCCTTCATAGCGGCCAACTTCTGCGTGGCCGCGTCCAGCGTCGCGCGGGCCTGTGTGATAGCCGTGGCGGTCCCGCCCGCCTGCTCGTTCGCCAACTGCGCCTTGGCCGTATCCAGGGTCGCGCGCGCCTGCGCCACGGAGGCGGGTGTGCCGCCCGCCTTCATCGCGTCGAGCTTGGAGGCGGCTTCGTCGACGGTCGCCTGGGCTTGCGCCACCGACGCTGGTGTTCCGCCGGCTTTCATGACGGTCAGCTTGGAGGCCGCTTCATCGAGCGTCGCCTGAGCCTGGGTGATGGACGTGGGCGTCCCACCCGCCTGCAGGCCGGCAAGTTGCGCTTTGGCCGCGTCCAGGGTCGCCTGCGCCTGCGCCACGGAGGCGGGTGTCCCACCGGCTTGCAGACTGAGCAGTTTGGAGGCGGCCGCGTCGAGCGTGGCCTGCGCCTGCGCCACCGTTGCGGTCGTACCGCCCTGGCGCATGGCGGCCAGCTTGGAGGTGGCTGCGTCAAGGGCGGCCTGCGCCTGCGCCACCGACGCCGGCGCGCCGCCCGCCTTCAAGGCGACTAACTTGGACGTGGCCGCGTCGAGCGTGGCCTGGGCCTGAGTGATGGAGGCGGGCGTCCCACCCGCCTGGAGACCGGCAAGTTGCGCGTTGGCGGAGTCCAGGGCGGCCTGCGCCTGGGCCACGGCCAGCGTCGTGCCGCCCGCCTGCAAGCTGTCCAGTTTCTGGACGGCGGCGTCCAGGTTAGCCCGCGCGGTCAGGACCGACGAGGGTGTGCCTTGCTGTAAGGCGACCAACTTGGAGGTAGCTTCGTCGAGGGTGGCCTGCGCCTGGGCGATGGAGGCGGGCGTCCCCCCCGCCTGCAAGCTGGCGAGCTGCGCCTTCTGTTCGTCGAGGGCGGCCTGCGCCTGCGCCACCGACGCCGGCGAGGGGACGGTCACCTTGGACAAATTCGCATCGGCCAGGAGCAGGGCGCTCTGGTCATTCTCAACAGTGGTCTGGAGCGAGGGGTCGACCACGGTAGCGAGCAACTGCCCCGTCTTCACGCGTTCCCCGGCATGGGCGTATACATGGTCCACGACGCCGCTGGTCGGGAAGTCTAGCGACAACTCGGTCGTGGGCTGCACCACGCCCGAGGGCGTCGAGGTAGTCGTCACCGAGCCGGTCGTCACGTACTCCACGCGCCCGTTGAGCGGGGGCGGCGTGGTGATGCCGGGGACGGTGAAGGCCACCGCCAGCCCCGAGGCGGGGACGATGCCGGCCAGCAGCCAGCGCGCCGTCTGTTTGGTCATCCTTGGCTTCGTCATCATCGCTATGCTCTCTCCTCTATGGCGACGTCTTATCGCGCGCCTCTCGTTTGGAGCGCCGCGCTCCTCTAACACATAGTCTGGTTCCAAGGTACGGCCAGAGGATAAGAACGCCGTAAGAAACATCTAAGGCCGTGCTAAGAGTTCGCTAAGAGTTTGCTAAGAACAAGGCAGCCTGACCTTAAAAGGTCATGGCAGATGACGGACCTTGAAAGGTCGGCTTGGGCATGAGACGCGCGCCCTACCGTCAACTGCACGGCCGGCACGGCTGTCGCCGGTGTGACCTTTTAAGGTCCGGTCCTTGCCATGGTCTTTTAAGGCCAGGCCAGCGGCGACCGCCATCACCATTGGAAGGGGGCGCCCAGTGCGAACGCGGGTATGATAGGGTAAGAGATATAAATAGGGGACATGGCCTTGGCGGTCGGGTGGAGAGCGATGGCGGAGGGAGATAACGGAGGTAGCGCGACCGTCCTGGCGCGCTATCGCCCCATGGGGGACGAGTCGTCCAATGTGTACAGCGGCGGCGAGGGCGATAGGATACCGGCGTATGACATACGCCTCGGCTGTCTGGTGGACATTGTGGCCGCGCCGGCGCCGCTCGGCACGCCGATGGGCGATCTCTTCGCGCGGCGGGCCGGAATCATGGCGCCGCTGCGGCATCCGGCCCTCCCTTTCGTCCACGATATGGGCATCGACGGGGGCCGGATGATCTTGGTGTACCGCCGGGTTGACGCCCAATCGCCGCGGGACGCGCGCGAGCGCGTGGGGGACGCCTGGACGGTCGCGCACGCGCGCCGTGTCGTGGCCGATCTTGCCGCGGCGCTGGGCGTCGCGCACGCGGTGGGCCTCTGCCATGGATCGGTCAGCTTGGAAAGCGTGGCGCTCCAACCGGACGGGACCGCCCTGCTCACGGATCTCGTCTGGCCCCGGTCCCTGCGCGCCGGAGACGGGCCAGCCCACGGGAGCGAGGCGCCCGGCGGCTGGATGCCGGACCCGCGGGCCGATGTCTATGCGCTGGGCGCGCTGCTGCGCGATCTCCTTCCCCGGCGGGCGACAGCCGCCGATAGCGCATCCTACGCCGCGATACTCCATGTGGCGCGGCGCGCCACGGCGTGGCGGCCAGAGGAGCGCTACGCCGATGGTGCGGAGATGGCTCGTGCCCTCGACGCCTACGCGTCCGGCGCCATTAGCGGGGCTGGCAGCCCGACGCCACGGGCGCCCATGGGGCCTCCCCCGGCACAGTCGATCCGGCCCGTCCCCAGGGGACAGGCCGCTGGTATGCCGGCGCGAAGGCGTGCGCGGGATGGCGCGTTGGCCGTCGGACTCATCGCGGCGTTGACCGTGGGGCCGCTGCTACGAATCGTCGCGGACGGCGGGATGGGCGCGCCGATGTGGGCACGCCATCACGGCTTCGGACAGCCGTTCGGCTATCACCAGGACGGCCCAGACCACTATCACGATGGCGGCGGCGGCGGCTGACCCCTACACCCCTAGCTTCGCTATAGGGCCGAAACATGACGCGATTGAGTCAAGTTTTTGCGTCGCATATATCTCGTCGGAGGCGGGGCCTCGTTAGATGTCATTTGTATTGCCTGCACATGCGCAAGGTGTGAAAAGCGCCCGATGTTTACACAAGGACAAGAAAGGGGCCGGGGGAGATGCACTCTCCCCAGCCGCTTTGCCTGCCGTGCTATGTCCTGGCGCGCTACGGCTGCTGTGTTGCCCTCCGCGCGGCGCCGGTGGTAGAGCAGCACGGCCCCGATGGGGAGCAGGCCGGTGGACAGCAACTCGCCCGAGCCTAACTCAGGGGTAGCGTTGGTGTTACATGCGGCGCCCGTACAGGACGTGGACGCGACGGTGTAGGTGATGAGCGCCTCGCCGTTGCGTGAGCCATCCGGGGCCAGGGCGCCGTCCACGATCGCGGGGTTGGCGGCACTCCCGGTGTAGCTGCTGCCGCCCCCGCCCCCGCCGCCTCCGCCGCCTCCAGACTTGGCACAGAGATCGAAGGCTCCCCCGCCACCCTGGCCCCCGCCGTAGGAGCCGCCGCCGCCGGCGCCGCCAACGTGTCCTGGGACCGCTCCAGGCAGGCAGGTGCTGGTCCCCGTCGCCGGCCCCCGGCGCCGGCGGCACCGGCGGCGGTGAGCGTTCCGGCCGCCCCATCACCCTGCACCCCTGGCTGTCGGTCCCCTCTCCTTGGCCCACGGCGGGACACCCATCTAGGGGATAGGCGTGGCCGTTCCTCATCGCGTAGACTCGCTCAATGACGGTGACGAGACTGCGACGAGCGGCCGCGTGGATAGGCAGACTTTGTCCACGCGGCGCCGATCGCGAGACCCGCTCTCGTCCGCCGCAGACCGGGATCGAGAGGACACGGACGACGACATGAATGAATCAACCACAGCACACGTCCCGCGTTGGAGCACCAGCCTCATCCTCCTGTTCAATGGGGCGTTGATCGTCTGGCTTCTCCTCAAACCGGGTGGCCCTGGCCTGTACCTCGCCGTGGACAACGTGGCACAGTTTGTCGGTCCCCTACTCGTGCTGCCGCTGTGCTTCGGCAAAGTCTGGCGCCGCCCGCGTCGCTGGGCGCCCATCCTGCTGGGCGTGGGCGTGCTGGGCATCGCCCTCGGTCAGATGATCTTCACCTACTACGAGCAAGTGCTGCACCTGCCGTCGGCGCCCTTCCCCTCGTGGGCCGACGCCAGTTGGTTGAGTTCCTATCCGTTCCTGCTGCTCGGCATCCTAGCGTTGCCGACCCGCCACCTCGCGCTCGCGGCGCGGACCCGCGTCTTCCTAGATGGCCTAATGATCATGACCGCCGTGGTCACCTTCAGTTGGTACGTCGTGTTGGGCCCCACGCTCATGCAGGGCGCCGACTCCCTGTTCGCGCAACTCGTCAGCACCGCCTACCCGTTCTGCGACCTGGTGCTGGTCTTCTGCCTGCTCGTGCTCGCGAGTCGGGTCGCCGACCCGCAGGTGCGCCGGGTGGTGCTGCTGCTGCAAGGGGCCCTGGGCCTCATCGTGGCGAGCGACACCACGCTGGCCTACGAGCAACTGCACAACGCCTACCACACGGGCAGCCTGCTGGATGTGGGCTGGCCGCTGGGCTACATGCTGGTCGGGGTAGCGGCGGGCCAACTCCGCCACCTCACGGGCGCGGCGGCCGCCGCAGCGAGGCCTCCATCCAGCGGACAAGCGGCCGATGCCGCGCCGTGGTGGCGCCTGGTCCTGCCCTATGCCTTCCTGCCCGCGGTGGGCCTGCTGGTCCTCGCTACCTGGCCGGCGCACGCCGCGGCGGCGCTGCGTCTGGGGCGCACGCCGCGGCGGCGCTGCGTCTGGGCGTCGCCATGGGGGGCGTCGTGCTCATCGCCCTGGTCGTGCTGCGCCAAGTCCTGGCGTTGCTGGAGAATCAGCGCCTCTATCGCGCGAGCGCCGCCTATGCCCAGCACATGGAACGCCTGAACGTCCAGGTGCAGCACGGCCGGGAAGAGTTGCAAGCAAACAACGACGAGCTACAGGCCATGCACGGTGAACTGGCGTCCAACAACAGGGCACTGACAGAGGCCAATGCGCGCCTGGAGGCGCTTGCCACGACCGATGCGCTCACCGGTGTCCTCAACCACCGCGCCGTCGTGACGACGCTCGACCACGAGTTGGAGCGCGCCCAGCGTTACGGGCGGCCCTGCACCGTGCTCTTTGTGGACCTTGACCACTTCAAAGCGCTCAACGATAACTATGGTCATGCCGTAGGCGACACGGCCCTACAGCATGTGACCGGGGTGCTGCGCGGGGTGCTGCGCGGCGTCGATCACGTGGGCCGCTGGGGCGGGGAGGAGTTCGTCGCGCTGCTGCCCGAAATGGGGCCGGAGGAGGCGCTGGTGACCGCCGAGCGCGTACGCACGGCCCTCACGGCGCAGGCGTTCGGCCGGGGGGGCGGCACGTACCTCACCGCGTCCATCGGCGTGGCCACCTACCCCGCCGATGGCGTGGACCGCGATGCCCTCGTCGCCCACGCGGATCGGGCCATGTATGCCGCCAAACGGCTCGGGCGCAACCAGGTGCGCGCGGCGCGCGACCCGGCGGTCGCCGCCTTGGGGAGCGGGACGGAGCCGGCGGGGTCGCGCGAGGAGACCGCCTTGGCTGGGACGGTGGAGGCCCTGGCCTGCCTAGTCGAGGCGCGGGATCGGTACACGGGCCAGCACACGCACGCGGTGGCGGCCCTCACGCTGCGGGTGGCCCTGGCCCTGGGACTGGACGCCCCGGAGGCCCACATGGTGGGCGTTGCTGCCCGGCTGCATGATGTGGGCAAGGTGGCGATCCCTGATGCGGTGCTCCAGAAGCCGGCCCGCTTGACGGCGGAGGAGTGGGCGGTGATGCGCCAGCATCCGGACGTGGGGGCGGACGTGGTGAGTCGGGTGCCGGCGCTGCGCGGGGTTGCCGCGTTAGTCCGCGCCCATCACGAGCGCTGGGACGGCAGCGGCTACCCGGCGGGGCTCGCTGGGGAAGCAATCCCGCTGGGCGCGCGCATTATCGCGGTGGTGGATGCGTATGGCACGATGACGAGCGACCGGCCGTATCGGGCGGCCCGGACGGTGATCTGGGCGCTTGACGAGGTGCGGCGCTGTGCGGGGACGCACTTTGACCCGGCGGTGGTGACGGCGCTCGACCAGGTGCTCGCGGCCCATCCGCCGCTGACCGAGCGTGCGGGACCGGACGATGCCGCCGTCCGACACACCCACGCGAGTTGAGGGGTCGTCAGACATGATGTTGCGCGTCGGCGTGCCGTGCCTGCTCACGCGTCGGCGCGGCCACTGTCCGGCGATCGGTGCGGGCGCGCTGGCCGCCCTGCTGGTGCGGGCCGCAGGCGAACTGGGGCGCGTGGGGGGGGCCGGGAGCCGTGATCTGGTGGGCCAATGGCGGCTGGACGCTGTGTGCGCTCGCCGCGCTCGGCGGCTGTCTGGTCGCGGCCTGCGGGGGCGGCCGCAGCCAGCGCGCCTGGCTCCTCTTCGCCGGCGCCGTTCCCGTCCCTCGGCGATGTTGGCTGGCTGGGGTTTGTGCCCTGGTTCGTGGCTGGCCTGTGGGCGCGGCCATCTTCGCGCTTGACCTGGCCCTGGTGGCCCTCCCTGGTGGCCCTGGCTCTCACGCTCATCGGGAAGGTCGTCGCGCTGGCCTATCCCGTGGCCTACCTTACGCGGGGCCTGGGACCGTTTCTGCTCATGCTGCGCGTGCCTGGCCTCGTCGCCGCGCGCGACATGGGGCTGCTCCTGCTCGGGCTGTTGTGTGAAGGGGCGGCCTTCGTCGCCTGGACCCTGCGCTGTGTCCGTCTGCCCGTGGTCGCCGCAGTCCGCAACCGGGGTGCAAGGGGCAGGCCGCCCCTTGGTCGGGTGCAGCCCGACATCTACCACGACCACCCTAGATTTTGCCCCTTGACAACCAATACCGGATCTACTTGGCTCATCCGGGCTGTTTTATAGCCCGGATGAGCCAAGTAGCCAACTCAGCGCCTCCCGCGACATGGGGCAGACGGCGCCGCCGCCGCGCGTGCTAGGCGTATGAAAACGGGGCAATCTTTACCGCGACACCATACGAACTATCGGCGCCCTTCATCAATCAAATAGTGCGACACCGGCGCGTACCCCCATAGACGCCGATACCGCCGCCGCTGGCGCCACTGACGGTGCTGTTCTGGAGCGTCACCACACCGTCATTGTTGAGAAGGCTACCGCCGGCGCTGGAGCTGGACGCGTTCGCGGCGGCGTGGGCGGAGAGGCACGCCCTGACGCTGGAGCAGGCCGTCGACCTGGCGCTTACGCCCTCCGCGTGAAAAGTCACGCCTGGAGTCAAATACCGGCCTGCTGAAGCGCGGCCTGCAGGGAGGCGGCGTAGGCGTCACTGGTCAGCGTAGCGCCGGAAATCTCGTTGATGGTGGCGCTCTGCGCTTGCAGTGCCTCCTGGCGCAACAATGGGAGGGCTTGCTGGTTGATGAACGCCGAGCGCTCTCGCTCGGTCGGCGCTGTCGCCTGGACATCCGTCAGCCGCTTGCCCGTCACGGTGATGGTCACCTGCACCGGCCCCCACTGCATATCCTCGCTCGGTCCCGCGATGACGCCTGAGCCCGCGCCAGCGCGCGACGAGGGGGTAAGGGTGGGCGTTGGCGCAGCGCTTGGCTGCGTGGACGGGGATGTGGGCGCCGATGAGCAACTCACGGGGATGGTGGTCATAGCGGCCATGAGGACGACGAAGATGGGCCGGCGCATGTGGCGCTCCTTTCTCAGCCTGGACGGCGAGGGTAATGTGTGCGGTTGTGCAACGGGCTCTGTCATCAGGCCGGCAGGGCTCACGGGCGCAGCAAGGATGCCGTCCCAGTCACCCTCGATTGCCCGTGAGCCTTACCGGTTGTCTTCCAGGGCGCCTGCCACCCACTGCCCCGAGAGGGCGGGCAAGGCCGTCGAGGGCGCCGCCACGCCAGGGGTAGGAACGGGCGCCGTCCCCGCCGATCCAAAACCCGTGGACGACGACGCGGCGCCGCTGGTCGTTCCCGTACCCGTGGGATGACTGGCGCAGTCGTAGAGTTGCCCCGCGCCGCCGCGCCCGCCGAACCCGCCGTTGATCGAAGGGGTGGAGGTGTTTTGCCACAGGCTGGACGGCACGACCGCACAGTGCCCGGTGACCCACTGACTGAGGTCGGCGTTCCCGCCACCGCCGAAGCCCCCGCCCCCGAAGCCGCCCCGGTCGCTCCGACGGCCCTGACCCTCCATGAACGCGCGGATCTGAGGGGGAAGTTCATCCAGGTTGAACGAGCGCGCCGCCGAATCCACCGGTGAGCATGAAGTAGCGTACCGTGCCATTGGGCACAAACGCAGATAGGCTGCTCGGCGTAACGATGCGGTCGGCGCCGCTAAAGCCGCCGAGCGCCATCACCGGCTTGCCCGTGGCGATAATAATGGGCGCGGCGCTCATCGAGTTGAGCGTCGCCAGCAGATAGCGGTCGTTGCCCTGATGCGCTTCCAGATAGTGTATCAACCCCGTGTTCGCGCTCGCGTTGTCGCCACCCGCCCCGCCGCCAAAGCCGCCGCCCGCACGGCCGCCGAAGCGTGCGCCAGCGTCCGCGCCGCGTCCGCTACGCGTCGCCGCACCGGGGAATCCGCCCACGCCGTCTTGGGGCCGTGGCCCTGCCGTTGGTGTCCCTCCACCGTTACTCGTCGCGACCGTGTCCGCGGCCCAGACCGCCGGCGCGGCCAGCAGCCCGACGACGCCGAACGCCGCCGCGGCGAGCCCCGCGCGTAGACCAAGGCGAACACCCAGGCGGATCAGGACCAGCGCGGCCGCGGCGACGAGGCACAAACCCACTACGAGCGGGGTCAGCCAGCGCGCCCAGTCGGGATACGCGGACAGCATATAGGCTTGCACCGCCCCCGTCATCAGCAGCACAACCGGCAAGGCCCAGCCACGCCACCCCGCGTCGCGGTAGTCGCGCCACAGGGCCACAACGCCGATACCCGCCAGCGCGGCGATCGACGGCGCCAGCGTGACCATGTAATAGGTGTGGAAGAAACCGGCGACGCTGAAGAACGCGGCCCCCGTGAACAACCAGACGCCCCACAGGACGAGCGATTGCTGCCGCCGGTCGAGCGTGAGGTGGGGCCGGATACGCAGCCGCGTACGCCAGGAGGCGGCGACAAGACCCAGCAGCGCCAGCGGCAAGAGCCAGCTTACCTGTCCCCCCAGAGCGCTGTTGAATAGCCGCAGCGGGCTGGGATTGCCCGACTCGCCGCGCGTGAAGCCGCCGGCGTTCACTTGTTGAGCGCCAGCGCCGGTACCAGTGCTCGCGCCGCCCGTCCCTGTCGTGGGGCGGCTGTTCGCGGCGGGCGTGGTGGCGCGGGACGACGGCCCGCGTCCGCCGAAGATGCGGCCGGTGAGGCGCTCGAGCCCGTTGTAGCCGAGGGCGAGGGTGACCTCGGAGTTGTTACCGCTCGACCCGACGTAGGGGCGCTGGCTCGCCGGAGTGGCGTCAACCGCGACGGCCCACGAGAACGAGACGGCCAGCAGCACGAGCGTGGCCGCCACGAGGCGCCAGACGCGTGTCGTCCAACGAATCGGGGCGGCCAGCAGGTAGAGTACCCCGAAGGCTGGGACGACGAGGTAGGCTTCGAGCATCTTGATGTTGAAGCCTAATCCCACCAGGGTGCCGCAGAGCGCGAGCCAGCGCAGGCGGCCGGTCTCGGCGGCGCGCAGCACGGCCCACGCGCCTAGCAGGAGCGCCAGGACGAGCGTGCTGTCGATGATGTTGTTGCGGTTGGCGGCGACATTGACCGGCATCACCGCTAACGCCAACGCCGCCAGCAGCCCCGCCACCTGGCCGAAGGTCCGTGCCACGAGGCGGTAGAGCACAGCGACGGAGAGGACGCCGGCCAAAGCCTGCGGCAGCATCAGACTGAGCCCCGAGTAGCCGAAGAGCTTGGCGCTGCCCACCTGTAGCCAGAAGCCCAGCGGGGGCTTGTCGATGGAGACAAATCCACCCGCATCGAACGCGTTGAAGAAAAAAGCGTGCCAGCTTGTGAGCATGCTCCTGACCGCCGCCGCGTAGTAGGTATTGCCATACCCGATGCGGTCGAGCTGCCAGAAGTCGAGGATGGCGGCAACGATTAGCACCGCCCCCAGAGCCAGCCGCTCCCAGGACAGCTCAATCGTCCTCTCCCACACCGCCTCTCGCGGCGGCGTCGCCTCTTGGGGCGCGCGAGGCGTCTCGTCGACGCGCGTCACATCCTGTATCGCCACCTAGTGGGTCACGCCGCATTTACATGGAATTGATCGACGACAGCGGCAGACCCGCCAAGGCGGCGTGCCCGTGCGCGACGGCGGCGCTCCCGCCGTTTGCCATCCCACACGAACGGGGTC
>JAABUZ0100004965.1_pt1 | contig 17837 bp, 9 predicted proteins | sample 5562091 | NCBI WGS metagenome assembly JAABUZ01 (sample SAMN12813069, study PRJNA571459) | rock metagenome | isolation source: Antarctica rocks | place: Antarctica: Victoria Land, Linnaeus Terrace sud | collected 2015-12-21
CGCCTCACTGGCCCAACTCGCCGGTAATCGCCTCACCATCGACTCCAACCACCCGTCCACCCTTTATGCGTCCACGGGTGATTCCGGTCGCACCAGTGTGGTGGGCCCAGCGACCCCCTCGGGCGGGATCTATCGCTCCACCAACGGCGGGACGACGTGGGCGCTCAGCCTCGACCCGTCCGCGCAGGGCGGTTGCGGCGCCACCCCCGCCCGCGACGTCGCGGGGACCGACGTGGTCGCGGCGAGCAACGGTGTGACCACCACGCTCTACGCTGCCCTGGGCTCGACCAACGCCTCGTGCGCCGCGACCAACGTCTACCGCAGCACCGACAACGGGGCCACCTGGACCCCGCTGACCAGCTTCGTCCCCGCGGTCCCGCTGGCCGACATCAACAACATTGGCCGCATCGCCCTGGCCACCATGCCCTCGAACCCGCTCGTCGTCTACGCCGCCGTGCAGCGCCTGAGTAACAGCACGCTGGAAGGCGTCTACGAGAGTACCGACGGGGGCGCCACCTGGGCCAGGCTGGCCGGCGCCGTCCCGGACAACGGGGCCAACCAGTACTTCTACGACCTCTACCTGGCGGTCGACCCGGCGGTCTCCAGCACGGTCTATTTGGGCGGCATCGATGTCTTCAAATCGACCGACTCCGGCGCCCACTGGACGAACCTGACCAACAGCTTTACCACGGGTAACGTGCATGCCGACCAGCACGCCCTGGCCTTCGCCTCCAACGAGGCGCCCGCCCGCACCCTCTACATCGGCAGCGATGGCGGCGTCTACCGCAGTACTGACGGCGGCGCGACGTGGGTCGACCGTGACTCGAATCTCGACGCGCTCCAGCTCTACGGCCTGGCGGTCTCGACCGCAGCCAGTCATACGCTGGTGTTGCGCGGCGCGCAGGACAACGGCGTCTCTCGCTACACCGGCAGCGGGGCCGGGACCTGGAACATGGTCGTCGGCGGCGACGGTACCTACACGGCCATCGATCCCACCAATCCCAGCATCGTCTACGCCGAAACGCAGAACGGGAAACTCCTCCGCGCGACCGATGGCGGCGCCAGCGTTGCCTACACCGCCGGCGCGTCCTGGGTCTCGCTGACCGGCGTTGGGCCGGACAACCCGCTGACGCCGACCAACCCGGTCAGCGACGCGCCGAGCATCAACTTCGTGGCCCCCTTCGCGCTCGACCACACCGCGCCAGCGCGCCTGCTGATGGGCACCTACCGCCTGTGGGAGAGCACCGACAGCGGCGCGACCTGGCATGTGCCGGGCGCCGGCACGGACCTGACCGCGGGAGGCGCGGGCGCGACGATCAGCGCGCTGGCCATCGCTCCGACCGTCTCCAGCACGGTCTATGCCGGGACGAGCAACGGGCATGTGCAGGCCAGCGCGGACGGCGGCGGCGCCTGGACCGACGCCGTCTCGCCGACCGTCCCCGACCGCTACGTGACGAGTATCGCCGTCAGCCCGCTGACGCCGACCGTGGCGTGGGCCGCCTTCTCCGGCTTCAACACGGCCACGCCCGCCACCACGGGCCACGTCTATGGGACGACCGATGGCGGCAAGACCTGGCGCGATGTCAGCGGCAACCTGCCCGACGTGCCGGTCAACGCCCTGGCGGTCGACGCCAGCGGCGCCCTCTACGCCGGGACGGACACGGGCGTCTTCGCCTCGACCGATGGCGGCGCGACCTGGTCGCCGCTGGGCAGCGCCCTGCCCAACGTGCCCGTCTTCGGCCTGGCCCTGCCGGGCGATGGCAACCTCTACGCCGCCACGCACGGCCGCGCCACGTGGTCGTACCCGCTGCCGTCGACCGGCGGCGGTGGTGGTGGTGGCGGCGGCGGCATGCCAGGACCGGGCGTCGGGGTCGTCCTGACCGGGACCAACCTGATGCTGGGCTTCGATGGCTCCTTTACCGGCACGCTGACGGCCGCGCTAACGGGGCAGCCCCTCTCGTTCAAGGGCTTCACCCTGTCCGCCAACGCGATCACCCTGGATAGCGCCGGCCTGCGCACCGACGCGGTCAGCCTGACCTTGCCGCCCGCCTTCGGGTCGCGCACCGTCACCGTCCATAACCTGGCCATCGGCGCCAATGGCTCGCTCAAGGGCTCGGTCACGGTGACCCCCAACACCTTCAGCTTCCCCCTCGGCGGGCCCGGCAATGGGCCGGATGCCGCGCCGCCCTTCTCTGTCACCGTCAGCGGCGTCACCTTGTCCGCGTCGGGCCTCGCTGTCGACGCCATCACCGTCACGGTGCGGCAGGACCTGCTGCCGGCCGGCGTGGGCAACCAGTTGGTGGGCCACAACGTCTACCTGAACGCCGACGGCAGCTTTGGCGGTTCGCTCACCTTGCCCGACGCCACCTTCAGCGTGGCCGGCTTCCCGGTGGCGGTGCACGGCGTCACGCTCTCGCGTAGCGGCATCACCGTGAGCAGCGCCACCGTCACCGTGCCCGCCAGCGTGACGGGCAGCACGCCCATCACGCTGACCGGCAGCGGCACGTTCGGCTTCGACGGCAGCTTCGACGGACAACTCGTCCTGCCGGGCGGCGCGCTGGGCCCGCTGCTCTCGATCGATGGCTTCAGCGTGCAGACCGACGACATCGTGCTCGATAAGTCCGGCCTGCACATCCCGCACGTGCGCCTAACCCTGCCCGACGCCTTCGGCGGCGCCGTGCTGAGCGCCGATGGCGTCTTCATCGGCACCGACGGTACGGTCAGCGGGACGGTCAACCTGGCCGGTCAGCTCGACTTGCCCTTCCATGACTTCAGCCTACACGTACAAAACCTCTCGCTCGACCGCACGGGCATCCGCGCCGACGCGCTCGACCTGACCTTGCCGCCCAGCTACGGAGGCGTGACCCTGCACGGCGACCACGTGTCGCTGGGCAGCGACGGCACGATCGGCGGCAGCGTGGCCCTCGTCGACGGCAGCCTGTCCCTGGACGGCTTCGTCGCGGCCGCGCACAACTTGACACTGACCAGGAGCGGCGTCAGCGTGGAGAGCCTGTCGGTCACGCTGCCGGTCACCCTGACCGGCGCGCCGGCCATCAGCATCGTCGGCAGCAACCTCTCCATCGGCTTCGACGGCGCGCTGAGCGGCAGCCTGTCGCTACCCGGCGTCCACACACTTACCCTGGCCGGCTTCACCATCAGCGCCGACACGCTGACCCTCGACACCACGGGGCTGCGCATCGCCGCGCTGACGCTGGCCCTGCCCGGCGCCTTCGGTGGCGCGCAACTGACGGTCCGCAACGTCTCCGTTGGCCCCGACGGGCACGTGCAGGGCACGCTCAGCCTCTCGCCGGACGTGCTGCACCTGCCGCTTGGAGGAACTGGTCAGACCAGTAGTGCTGGCTTCTCCCTCGACGCCGCGGGCCTGACCATCGGGACCAGCGGCCTCAGCGCGGACGCCATCACGCTGACCGTGCCGCAAGATCTGGTACCCACGGGCGTCGACAACCACTTCGTGGGCCGCAACGTCTTCCTCAAGCCCGACGGTACCTTCAGCGGCACCCTTAACCTGCCCGACGGAACCTTTAACCTGGGCGGTTTCGGCGTCAGCGTGCATGGCCTGACCCTGGATAAGACGGGCCTCGGCGTGGCCTCCGCCAGTCTGACCGTACCCATGACCATGACCGGCGGATCGGCGCCACTGGTGCTCACCGGCAGCAACCTGCTGTTCGGCTTCGACGGCAGCCTCGGCGGTAGCCTGACCCTGGCCGGGCCGCATACGCTGAGCCTGGGCGGCTTCAGCATTACGGCGGGTACGCTGACCCTGGATAAGAGCGGGCTGCGCGTCGACAGCATCGACCTCAAGCTGCCCAGCAGCTTCGGCGGCAACGACCTGACGGCCAGCAACGTCTTCATCGGCACGGATGGTACGGTCAGCGGCACGGTCACGCTGGCCTCGACCCTGGGCTTCACCTACCAGGGCTTCGGGGTCACGGTGCAGAACCTGACCATCAGCCGCGACAGCGTCTCCGCCGACGTCTTCCAGTTGACGTTGCCGCCGTCGCTCGTACCCACGGGCGTGGGCAACACGCTTACCGCGCGTGGGGTGGTCTTGCGGTCGGACGGCACGATCCAGGGCACGCTCAACCTGCCCGACTTCCAGTTCTCCCTGGCGGGCTTCCTGGTGGCGGCGCACGGCATTAGCTTCGGCAACCGGACCCTGACCATCGGCAGCGTGGCGCTGGGGCTGCCCGCGTCGCTCTTGCCGGACGGCTCGTCGCCCATCACGCTAACCGGCACGAACCTCTCGGTCGGCCCTAACGGCACGATCGGCGGCGCGCTCAGCGTGGGCAGCCCTGCCTCGCCGCTCTCGCTGGGGTTGTCCGGCTTCACCTTCACGGCCGATAGCGTCACCCTGGACGGAACTGGGCTCACCGTGACCAACGCCAACCTCAAGATCGACACCTCCAATAGTCCGCTGATCCCGGCGGACGGCGGGCCGCTGGTGCTGCACGGCGACAGCCTGACCGTCACGCGCAACTTCCGCTTCGCCGGCGCGCTCAGCGTGGGCTCGCCGGGGTCGCCCATTAAAGTGTCGTTCAACGGCTTCGAGCTGACCGCGGACGACATCACCCTGGCGCCCTCGGGCATGACCGTGGACAACGCGCGCTACAGTCCCGGCGCGCCCTTCGCCGGGACCACCCTCGTCGGGACGCTGCGCGTTGGCCCGGGTTTCGCGCTGAGCGGGCGTCTGGTGGTCAACACACCAAGCTTTAGCTACGGCGCCTTCGCGGTCACGGGCGACAGCATCGTGCTGGACAGCAGCGGCGTGTTGCAACTCAACAACCTGCAGACCAACCTGCCCGGCAGCGACGCCAACCTGACCGGCAACCTGACGGCGCGCCTCTCGCACGGCAATCTGTCGGTGGTGGGCAACCTGACCGCCACCGGCATCAACCTCAAGTTTGGCGGCTTCTCGGCCACCGTGGCCGCGATGAGCCTGGATACCAGCGGAACCGTGGCCATCACCGACGCCGAGACGGCGCTGCCCGGCGCCGACAGCGACGCCACGCTGGTCGGCAACCTGCAGGCCACGCTGGACGCCAACCGCCAGCCGCACATCACGGGCAGCATCTCGGCCGGCACGCACGACCATCCGGTGCACCTCAACCTGGGCGGCTTTACGGCGCGGGTGGACAACATCACGGTCGATACGGGCGGCCTGATACAGATCACAAACGTCCAGATCGACCTGTCGCAACTGCCCGGCGACATCAGCGACGGTGTACTGACCGGCAACCTGACCGCCCGGTACGTCCGCGCCTCCAACCGGCTGACGGTCATGGGCAGCATCTCGGTGGGCACGGCCGACCACCCGGTTCATCTGACGCTGGGCAGCTTCACCGCCAGCGTGGACAACATGACGCTGGACAGCAGCGGCATCCTGACCGCCACCAACGTGCAGGTTCCGTTGCCTTCCGCTGTCTCCGACGCTTCCACCGGCGCCCCGGCCGTGGTGCATGGCAACCTCACCATGCAGGACATCGGCGGCGCGCCCAAGATCGCCGGTAAGATCGAGGTCGACAACCTCAAGCTCAACCTGGGCGACCAGAACGCGGCCGACAGCAACTTCGGCGCCGGGGTGGACAGCATGACGCTGGACAGCACCGGCATCCTGCAGATCCACCACGCCTATCTGGACCTCGCATCGCTGCCCGGTTCGCCCAGCGACGGCATGGTCAGCGGCGACCTGGCGGCGATCCGTAATCCCGACGGACGGCTTAAGATTTCAGGCGCCATCTCGGTGAGCAACGTCCATCTGCACGTCGGTGGCTTCACCGGCAACGTGGGCTACATGGCGCTGGATAGCAGCGGCATCCTGACCGCCACCAACGTGCAGGTCCCGCTGCCGGATAGCCTCAGCGACAACAGCGGCACGCCGGCCACGCTGCACGGCGACCTCTATATGCATCTGGTGAACGGCCAGCCGCAAATCAAGGGCCAGATCGGCGTCTCCAATATCCACCTGACGGCCGAGGGCTTCACGCTCGACGTGGCCGACATGACGCTGGACAACGAGAACGGCGGCGGCCGCATCCAGGTACAGGGCGTGAAGCTCACCCTGCCGCAGTTCGGCAGCGATCCCGCCCCCGTGCTGACCGGCGGCCTGCAGATCGCGCACACCGGCTCGGGTACCAGCCTGAGCGACTACAGTGTCAGCGGGCACATCGGTATGGCCCACGCCTCGATCGGCTTCCTGGGCTTTAAGGTCGAGGCCAACAACGTGGACCTGGACAGCGCCAGCGGGCTCAGCGTGGGCGATTCCTCGCTCGACCTGCCCGACGCCATCCAGGGGCTCAGCGGGGCCAAGATCACGGTGCAGGGCCTGCGCATCGACAGCCACTTCCACGTCTACGGCGGCCACATCTCGGCCAGTACCAACCTGCACTTCGCGGTCTTTGGCGCCACCGTCGACGCCACCAGCGTGGGCGTCAGCAGCGACGGCCTCACCGCGCAGTCGGTCATGGTCACGCTGCCCGACGTGCTCAACACCGGCGGGGCCGACGGCGTGGGCATGCAGAACCTGGACCTGCACAGCGACGGCCGCGTCGAGGGGCAGATCGTGGTCTCGTTCGGCTTCGAGTTCGCGGGGCTGCACCTCCAGGCCACCGGCGCCACCATCGACTCCAACGGCCTGCAGATTGCCGACATGCAACTCAGCCTGCCCAGTCTGCCTATCCTACAGGGGACCATCGAGCTGCATAATCTGAAGTACGACGGCTCGACCCTCAGCTTCGGCGGCGTCCACGGCGACATCAGCGTCACCCTGCCGCCGGTCAGCATCGGCGGGCTGGCCTTCTCGGGCGGGGCGCGCCTGCTGGTGGACTTCGACTCGCAGCGCCACCTGGTGTGGACGCTGGCCCTCAACGGCCACGTCGCGCTGGAGGGCCTCAGCCTGAACGCGCAGGTGGAGATCGGCTCGCCCAGCGCCGACTACCCCTTTGTCTTCCACGACGCCGCGGTCGACCTGCAGATCCCCGCGCCGGGCATCCCCATCGGCCAGACGCCGTTCTCACTCTATGACATCCACGGCGCCATCGTCATCTCGGCGCTCAACGGCCACCCCATCTACACGCTCTCGGCGGGGCTGGGCGTGGAGACGGCCGACGGCTTCACGCTCAAGGCGCTGGGCACCATCGTGTTCGCCACCGACTTCAACTTCGGCTTCAATATCCAGGGCTCGCTGCTCGATCTCTTCAACTTCAACGGCGGCATCTGCATCCGTACCACCTACAACCCGCACGACCGCGTCTGCACCATCGCCCTGCCTCCCCCCTACGGCAACGCGCCCAACCCCAACCCAGACCCCAACCAGGACACCTCGCACTTCGTGGACAACCGCCAGGTGACCGGACCGCTGGACATCGTGGCCGCCTGGCACAGCGGCGTCAACCTGGGCGGCCTCTGCCACGACGGCAAGTGCGCCGACATCCACTTCGACGGCTACGGCCACCTCTACAGCGACAGCGACGGGCTGGAGGTCGCGGCCTCGCTCGACGGCGGCATCAACGTGCCCAAGGGCTCGATCGCCTCGCCGCCGTGGCCTATCCCGGACATCCCGCCCTGCGATCTGGGCGTCGGCTTCACCGCCCAGTTGGGCAAGTTCACTAACGACGGCGGCGCCAGCAAAGTGGCCGGCATCAAGCTGGCGGCATACCTGCACGCCTGCAGCCTCGAACTCCATGCCGCCATCTTCGTGGACATCCACGGCAACGTCCACCTGCCGCACGCCTGTATCCACATCGTGAAGGACTTCTGCATCGGCGGCGACGCCGACTCCTTCACCCTGGTCGACCAGAGCGGCATTCCCTACCTGCTCTCGCAGCTGCCCAACGGCAACGTGGGCCTGCGGCGACTGCGCGTGCTGGCCGCGCCGGCCCGCGCACGCCAGGTGGTCGTCCCGCTGCGCGTCTTGCCGCACGAGCAGGCCCAGTTGGTCTCGCTCAACTGGCGCGCCGGCGCGCCCACCCTGACGCTGACCGCGCCGGACGGCGCGACCTACACCCCACGCACGCCGGGCGCCGGCAACACGGGGCTGGCGCGTCCGGCCGGCGAGACGCGCGGCGGCTTCAAGGGCGGCGCGGCGCTGATCCTGCCCAACGCGCAACCAGGGTTGTGGCACATCACCATCGGCAACATCCGCGGCGGCGAGGGCTACCAGCTCAACGAGTACCACGACCTGCCCACGCCCGTGGTCACGGTCGCGCGGCCCGCCGCCGGTCAGCAGCTGACGGCCAACCCGTCGGTCACGCTGGCGGGCACGCTGGCCGACGCCGGCCGCTACCACACCGTCTCGCTCTTCTACACGGCGCAGCCGACCGTGCGCCTCAACGGCCAGGTAATTCCCAACTTCGGCGGCGGGATGCCCATCGCCACGGGCGTCCCTGTCGTCGGCGGCCGCTGGCAGTACCGATGGAATACCGGCGCCGTGCCGGGCGGCGTCTACCACGTCTACGCGGTGCTGGAGAACGGCATCGAGCAGGCGGTGCAAGCCTATGCGCCGGGGACGGTGCGCGTGCTGCAGCCGGCGCGACCCGACCCGCCGCGCAACGCGGTGGCCACGGAGCAGAACGGCCAGCTGACCGTCGCGTTCGCCGCGCCGGCGCGCTCGGCGCTCGTGGCCGGCTATCACCTGCGCTTCCGCGACAACAGTATGCCGGCCGGCCGCTACTACACGCTCAACCTCGGCACGCTGACAACCTTTGTGATCAACGAGACCCGGCCAGGCGCCCACTATACGGCCACGGTCTCCGCCTACGACGTGGACGGCCACGAGAGCCGCGTCGTGGCGGCGCGACTCGTCCACCTGAAACCGGGCCAGAATCCCAGCGCCCACGCCCCTGATTTCCGCCTGGTCGGCGGCCGGGCGGCGGCGCGCGCCGGCGGGGCAGTGGTCATCCCGTTGGCGCTGCGCCCGCTGGGTCGGGCCTCGGGCACGGGCGCCGACTTCGTGACCCTCCGTGTGTTGGGGCTGCCGGCCGGGGTGCTGGCCGTCCCCACCACGGCCAACGCCAACCTGTTCGCGCAGGGCGCTGGACCCGCCGCGCCGGGCCTGCGCGTGCAGACCGCGGCAACGCTGCGGCCGGGCGCCTACCCGTTGCGCGTCACGGCGCGACAGGCTGGCTCGGGCCGCGTGCGCACGGGCGTGGCCACGCTTGTGATCCGCGCGGGCGACCCCAGCCTGGTGGTCGTGCGCGCCGGGCGTGTTACGACGCGGCCCGACCACTTGCGCAGCGTGCCGGTGGAGGCGCGCGTGACGGACGCCTCCGGCGCTCCCGTGACGGACGGCACGCGGGTCACGTTCAGCGCGCCCAACGCGGTGCTGGCCGCGACGACAGTCGGTACCGTGGGCGGCGTGGCGCGCACCACGCTGGTCTACGCGCCGGGCGGGCGCCCGGTCATCACGGCCGACGCGTTCGTGGCCGCCGCCAGCCTGTACCTTGGTCCGACGCCGAAGGGCGCCGCGACCAGGCGCTACTTCGCCGCCGTGTCCGGCCTCCCCGCGACGCGGCGCGGCAGCCCGGCCATGCGCGAGGTCCTGGTGCTGCGCAACCCCTTGCCGGCCACGGCCCAGGCGCGGGTCACCCTGCGATTCGCCGCGCCGCTCGGCGCGGTGGAGCGGACGCTGCGCCTCCCTATCGCCGCCGGTACGACGGTGACAGAGAGGCTGGATGTTCTGGCGCACACGGCGGCGCCCGGCTATCCGCTGGTCGGCGTCGAGGTGCGCAGCGACCTGCCGCTCTACAGCCAGCGGGTCCGCTACGCCGACACCACGACGATCGTGCGGACGGGTCATGGCCGGCGCGTGGTCACGCGCGCACGGGAGATAGGGCGCACCGGCGGCGTGGACGCCCCGCGTCAAGCCTACCGCCTGCGGCTAGCGACGGGGCGCACGGTGCTCGACCTGTACAACCCGACGGCGCGTCCCGTCGCCGTCACGCTGGTCACTCAGAGGACTGGCGGGAGCGTCGGATCGTCGTCCACGACGCGGCTGCGCCTGGCGGCGCGCGGCCTGGCGCGCCTGGACGTGGGCGTGACGCGGATGACGCGAGTCGTCACCCGGCGCGTGGTCGGCCGCGACCGCAAGGGCCACCGCGTGACGCGTCTGGTACGGACGCGCACGGTCGTGACCGTCCCGCTGCCCGGACGCGGCCCGCTGGCGGTCACGGTCGCGGCCACGGGGCCGCTGGTGGTCGAGGTCGAGCTGTAAGCGTCGGCGGCAGTGCGTTACCCCGCGTGCATGCCCCTTGACGACCACGGCGTCTCTCGCAGTCACCGGGGACCGTCAGCACGCGGCGCATGATGCTCACAAGTGCGGGTCTACCGGGACGCCGCGGAGATACCGGTCACTATCTTTGCCCCTTTCAATTATCGTCAAGTAGATAGACCTTTCTGTCCTACGCCATGTACGAGGCAACGTGGAGCAGCGGTTCGCGGTGGACGCGCCGCGCCGGCGCGCCGACGATGGTGACAAGAAAGGGCGCCAGCACGGCGACGCCGACCAAGGGATAGGCCAGGGTGGTGATAGATAGCGGCATCTCACGCCCCCTCGATCGCCATGCGGGCCGTGCTATCATGAGCAGGACGAGGCTGTCAGCGGCGACAGGACAGGATCGGATAGCAAGAAGACGTGAGGAGGACCCGTCGCATGGACATCGTTGGCCTGCACGATCGCGCTCTGGACGAGACGGCCCGGCTCGTCGACACGGTACAGCCCGACCAACTGGCCTTGCCCACGCCCTGCTCCGCTTGGGACGTGCGGGCGCTCCTGACCCACCTCGTCGGCGGCAATATCCGGTACGCCGGCCTGAGCCGGGGCGAACCGATCCAGCGCGAACCGGCGCGTGGCGGTGGGCCGCGCGTCGACCTGCTCGGCGACGACCCGGCGGCTGCGTATCGCCGCTCCGCCGACGAGCTGAAAGCGGCATGGGACGACCCTGCCCTGCTCGACCGGACGTTCGAGCTCCCCATCGCCGTCCTGCCCGGACGCGCGGCGCTCACCCTGCACCTGGTCGAGACGATTGTCCATGGCTGGGACGTGGCCAAGGCCACGGGGCAGCAGCCAACGTTCGCCCCCGATGTCGTGCGAGCGGCCACGCAGTTTACCCAGTCCGGAGCGTCAGGTGGCCGTCCGCCCGGCGCCGCCTTCGCTCCCTCGGTCGCGGTGACGGACGACCTGCCCGAGATCGACCGTCTCGCCGCGTTCCTGGGACGCACACCGTAGGGATGCGCCAGGACGGTAGATCTCATGGGGCGGGGCCAGGTACCCGTTCAGGAGATCGCCCACCAGATCGCCGGCTTCGAGCAGCACGAGCCAGTGCAGGACGCGCCACGTGCGCAGGGCCGCAACGCGGGCATCGGCGCGCCCGATGTCCCGCTGGAGGAGGTAACCTACGAGCAGTGGAGCGCGGTGGTCGGGGTCAAACTCACGGGCGCGGTCGTCCTGCACGGCCTGGAGGAAGACGATGTGCCAGGGTGCGTGACGTTTGTGCGCGACGCCGCTTCGGCAGGGTGGTCCGACGCGACATGGGGCGCTTGATGAGCGACGTTCCCGCGCTCCCACGGGCCGTCGTCGGTCTCGACCGCTCCGTTACATCACGACCTCTCGATCCTCCATGATAGCCTGCGCCGGCGCTAACGCCCCGCCCTCAGCCCACGCCGCCGCGAGCGCCTCCGGGCTCAACGCCGCACGCAGGGTCGCCATTGTGCGCTCGTACGCGCCCCGCTCGACCGGCGACATCGGCGTATCGATCGCCACGCGCAGCGCCGCCGCCGCGCCGTACAGTCGTCCCGCCCGCTCCGGTTGCTGTTGCGCCATGGCCACGCGCCCCATGCTCTCCAGGTCTTCGGCGACGCCGAGGCGGTTGCCCAGGGCCTCATACAAGCCCATGCTCTCGAGGTGCAGCGCGGTGGCGTGCTCGTAGCGCCCCTCATCGCCCTCGACGTCCCCGAGCACTTGCAAGGCCAGGGCCATCCCGAAGGTGTCCCCGAGGTCTCGAAACAACGCCAGCCCCTCCTGCCCGCGCGCCTGTGCCAGGGCGGGGGCGCCCTGGTGGCGCAGCGCGCTCGCGACATTGTAGAGCGCCCAGGCGATGTAGCGCGTATCCCCGAGTTGCCGGTAGAGCGCAAGCCCGTCGGCATACAGGGCCGCCGCCCGCGCGAAGTCCCCCTCGTACTCGGCGACCAGCCCCAGGTTTGTGGCCGAGGCCGCGATCCCCCCGCGGTCGCCCCGGGCGCGCCGTACCCGCAGACTCTCCGCGTGCGCCGCGCCCGCCCCTCGCGCATCGCCCCGCCGCAGCAGCGCTGCCCCCCGCGTGTTCAGGGCCTGGGCCACGCCGTCCTCGTCACTGACGGCCCGGTATAGGGCGATGCTCTCCTCCGCGAGCGCCACGGCGCGGTCGTACGCGCTTTGCCGATACGCCAGCCAGCCGGCCGCGTTGAGCGCCTTGGCCCGCGCGTCCGGCGGCCCCTCCCGTCCGTCCACCGCCCTGTCCAGCCACTGTCGCCCCTCCCCCAGATGCCCGCGTCGCTCCCAATAGCGCCCCAGCGCCCCTGCCATGCGAACGCCGAGCGCGCCGTCGCCGCCCGCCAATGCCCACCCCAGGGCGGCTCGCATGTTGGCGGCGTCCCGATCAAGGCGGCCGAGCCACACGGCTTGTCGCGGTCCCATCAACTCCGGCTCCGCCTCCTCCGCCAGCGCCGCGTAGTGCGCCGCATGTCGTCGATACGTCCGCTCCGCCTCTCCGCTGGCCACGAGGAGCTCCAGCCCGAACTCGCGCACCGTCTCCAGCATGCTGAAGCGCGGCTCCCCATCGAGATCGCCGTCGCGCCGGACGAGGCTTTTGTCCACCAGCGCGCCAAGACCGTCCAGCGCTCCGATACCGGCATCCGCGTCGTCCGCGCACACCGCCTCGATCGCCGCTAACGCGCAGCCGCCGGCGAAGACGGCCAGCCGCCGGAAGAGGGCGCGCTCGGCCGCCGTGAGTAAGTCGTAGCTCCAGTCCAGTGTGGCCCGCAACGTTCGCTGGCGCTCCGGCAGGTCGCGCGCCCCGCCCGTCAGCACGGGGAGACGGCGCCCCAGGCGCGCGAGGAGGGCCTGCGGAGAGAGGACCCGGAGCCGCACCGCCGCCAACTCGAGCGCCAGCGGCAAGCCGTCCAACTGGTGACACAGCGCGGCGATGGCCGGCGCGTTCGCCGCATCGAGCATGAAGTCGGGCGCCAGGTCGCGCGCCCGCTGCACCAGGAGGTCGACCGCCGGGATCGTGGCCAGGACAGACGGTGAAGGCAGGCGCGCGGGATCGGGCGTTGCGAGAGGGGGGACAGGATACACGCGCTCGCCGCGTACATGCAGGGCCGCCCTGCTCGTGGTCAGGACAGCCAGGCCGGGGCACGCCGCGAGCAGATCGCCCACCAGCGGCGCCGCCGTGGCCACATGCTCGAAGTTGTCCAGCAGTAGCAACAGGCGCTTGTCGCGCAGGTGGGCGCGCACGCTCTCCGGGAGCGATCGGCCACCCATGTCCCGCACCCCCAGGGCGCCCCCGATGGCGGCGGCGACCAGGTCGGGGTCGCGCAACGCGGCCAGCGCGACGAAAATGACGCCATCGTCGAATAGGTCCCGCGCCTCGGAGGCCACGTGCAGCGCGAGCCGGGTCTTGCCCACGCCGCCCGGCCCGGTCAAGGTCAGCAGGCGCGTGTCATCCCCGCGCAGCAGCGCCACTCCGTCGGCCACCGCGCGCGCCCGTCCGATCAGGGAGGTCGGCGGGGCCGGAAGATGATGCGCCGGCGCGGACGACGCGCCGGGAGGGGTCATGGCCGCGCTGCGCGGGGGGGCAGGCATAGACACGGAGAGTCGCCCGCGCACGACCGCGGCATGGAACGCCGCGTGGTCCGCTTCCGACAGGCTCAGCGCCGCGGCCAGCCGCCGCACCGTGTCCGGGTAGGGCGTCTGGCGCACCCCCCGTTCCAGTGCGCTGATCCCCTGGGCCGTCAGCCCCGACCGCTCCGCCAACTGCTCCTGCGAGAGGCCGGCCGCCACGCGGTGACGCTTGAGCAACAGGCCGAAGGCCTCGTCCTCGCTCTGCCCCATCTACGCACGCTCGCCCTATCCCGGTGTCGTCCCCGGTCTCGTCGCGCCGCCGCCCCTCGACAGGGCCCGCTACGCGCGCCCGCTGGCATGATAGCATGCGCGCTCCGACCCCTACAACGGCAGGGTCGCTACGCGGTGTTGCGGAGTGTATGGGTAGGTGTGCGAGCTGTCGGTGGCGCTCGTCGCCGGTGATGAGCACACTGGAGAACAGGACGGCGCCGCCTCTCGTTTCACAAGGTTCACCATTCACGAGGTTCACCAGCACGTACAGGAGGACATCCATGCGTATCACGGTTCGACGATCGATACTCGATCAGCGTACAGAGGGCGGCGTTGCTCGCCCACGCCCGGCCGCGGGTCCGGTCGCAATCGCCACGCGCCTCTCCGCGATCCTCGCGCTTACCCTCGTGGTTCCCGTTCTCGGAGCCACACCCACGCCTACCGCCCTGGCCGCCGGGGCACGATCTCCTCGCCTCCTGACCCTGGCCGACTTCGCGGACCAGCAGGGGGCGCAAGACGTGTCGAACACGGCCGACGGCACGGTGTCTGGCGTGCGCTACGCCCACGCCATCTCGCTGGGCATCCACGCCGCCTCGCTCATGCTCTTCACCCATCGGTATCCCGGCTATGCGGAACTCGCCTTCGACATCGGGATCGCCGACAGCGCCGACTCCGACCGGCACAGTAAGCTCGTGATCACCGCCGACGGCAAGCTGGCGGATGCCACGCCCGCGAACGTGGTCATCAAGAGCTACGGGCAGGCCGTGACGCACGTGGTCGTCCGCTTCGACAGGGCCGACATGATCACGCTCGCCGCCGACCCGGATGGGACGCAGGGCAGCGAGGACCTCGTCGTCGCCAATCCCACGCTGCTCCCCGCCGGGCCGGCGCGCGTCGCCGGACCGCGCCCTTACATTCGGTGAGTTCGCGGATCGGCAGGGGGCGCAAGACGTGTCGGGCACGGCCGACGGTGCTGTCGCTGGCGTCACATACCCGCGCGCGACCTTGCTGGGTATCCACGGCGCCTCAATCTCTCTGTTCACGCACAAGTACGCCGGCTACACGACGCTTGCCTTCGACGTGGGGGTGTCCGACACCTCAACTCCGGGCAGGACGAGCAAGCTGGTCTTGAGCGCCGACGGCCGCCTAGCGGACGCGCGCGTCGATGGACAGCCGGTGGACAGGATTGTCAAGAGCTACGGCCAGGGCGTGACACACGTCGTGGTCACCTTCGGCCACGCGAGCCTGATCACACTGGCCGCCGACCCCAACGGGACGCAGGGTATCGAGGACCTTGTCATCGCCGATCCCACGCTGCCGCGGTAGGCCCCTCGTTGCATCACGCGCGGGAGCGCATCCTGGGAGGAAGTATCATGACCCTCGACGAGAACAAGGCGCTGGCGCAGCGCCTCTATGATGACCTGTTCAACCGCGGACAACTCGCCCTGGCCGACACGCTGGTCGCCGCCGACTTCGTGGACCATGCGGCGTCGCCCGGCGCATCGGACGGGCCGGCCGGCTTACGCCAGACCGTCGCGCGGTTGCGCGCGGCGTTCCCCGACAGCCGGCACGTGATCGAGGACCTGATCGCCGACGAGGACAGAGTGGCCGTCCGCGTCACATTGATGGGGACGCACGCCGGCCCCTTCCGTGGCATCGCCCTGACGGGCCGGCGCATCGCCCAGGCGCAGATCCATATCTTGCGTGTGGTCGGCGGCAAGGTCGTCGAACACTGGGCCGTCCAGGACGACCTGGGCGTGGTACGCCAACTCAGGCCGGGCGGAGAGGCCGGCGCATAGAGCCACTGCCCGCCGACGAGGAACCGAGCGCCCTGGCCGGCGAGCGGCGCGACGCCGCGTGGCGCTCCGTAGACAGGCGCCGGGGAACAGTAGACAAACACCCGAGATAAACACCCGAGAGAGAAAAGGAGACCGTTCGTGAAAACATACGCAGCCGCGAGTGCGGCGATTATCCTCGCTATCGCCTCCACCAGTGTGGTTTGGTCTGCCGCGCACACCGGCAGCGCCGCGCCAACGAGCGCCAGGACCTACGACGTCACCGCCGGCTACGGCGACGACGACTACGCCGCCAACGTCTTCAGCCCCAAGGTCATCCAGGTCTACGCCGGCGACACCGTGCGCTGGCATATCGGCGGCCTGCTCGAGCCCCACGATGTCGCCTTCGGCCCCAAAGTGACGCTCGACGCCCTCGCGGCCACCCTCCAGCTGGTCGTGCCCGCCAAAGCCGGCCCACCCACGGTCGAGATCAATCCGCGGCTCGTCGCCCCCAGCGCGAGCACGACCTACGACGGGACGGGCCTCGCTCACTCCGGCTTCATGGCCAAGGGCAGCCCTGACGACAGTTGGAGCCTGACGTTCACCAAGCCGGGCGCCTACACCTACTACTGTCTGGTTCACTACGACCCCGCGCACCCCGTGCAGAGCATGCGCGGCGTCGTCAAGGTCCTGCCGCGCCCGACGGCCGCGCGCATCTACCATGTGCTGAGCGGCTACGACGACGGCACACCGCAGTACACGGCCGACGCCTTCGCGCCGGAGGACTTGACGGTCCACGTCGGCGACACCGTGGTCTGGTCGCCCGGCTTCCACACCGTCAGCTTCGGGCCGCCGGCCCTGCTCGCGCAACTGCGCTGCGGCTTCATCGCGCCGGCCCCGCAGCCGTCCGGGCCGCCCGCGCTCGCGCTCAACCCGCGGGTCATCTACCCGGCAGGCGGGACCACCTACGACGGGATGGGCTTCGTCAACTCGGGGCTGCTGATCGCGCCCAAGCCGCACCCCTTCGCGCTGACCTTCACCGCGCCGGGCGTCTACCACTACGCCTGCCTGATCCACCCCGGCATGGACGGCGCCGTCACCGTCCTGCCCCCCGGCCAGTAGCCGGGCGGCGCGGCGCCGCGGGCAGACGCCCGTCCAGGGCGCGAGGCTCGCTCCCTCCCGCCCTCCCGCCTACCCGTCCGCGTGTCGTTGGACACGCTGTGCCGGCGGCCGGGAGGGCCTGCCCATCGTCCCGCTACCGGGCGCCGATGACGCGGACGGACGAGGGATAATGAACGAGATCGACCGCTACCGGAGGTATCTATGAGCCATGTAGGAGGGGTGCGGCAGGGTTGGTGGGCCAGACGCCTCCCCGACGGATGGGGCATCGCTCTCGGATGCGCCAGTCTGGGCGCCCTCGCCGCCGGCTTCCTGGTTGCCGGGTGTGGCGGGGCCGCTGGGACGGGGACGTCGGACCCAGCACAACCGGGTCCGACGGGTGCCCCTCGAGGTGAGTTGGTCGTGCGTGGTCACACCCAGCCCGTCGCGGGGACGCTCACGGATGGGGAGCGGGTGAGTGGCATGCTCTACCCGGCCCTGCCCGGCGTCAACACGCTGCATCTGCGGGTCGAGAACCGGGGCAGCGGGATCGCTGGAGCGGTGGGGCGCGCCGAGGTAGCCGCATTAATGCCTGGCATGGCGATGCGCCCGGCCATGGCCACGTTGGTCGAACGGGCCGGGGCCTATCGGGGCACGATCGCGCTCCCCATGTTCGGCCGCTACGCGGCGCGTATCGTCGTAGTGACGCGGCAGGGGCGCCGGCAAGGCATGCTGGCCCTAGACGCAATACGGTTCAGTTAAGGGAAACAGGACGAGATGACTCCTACCGCGGAGTGTGGCATGCTGAGATTTACGACGATCACAGGGTGTCACACTCAGCAAAGGAGTCATCCCATGGG
>JAABUZ0100004966.1_pt1 | contig 17834 bp, 18 predicted proteins | sample 5562091 | NCBI WGS metagenome assembly JAABUZ01 (sample SAMN12813069, study PRJNA571459) | rock metagenome | isolation source: Antarctica rocks | place: Antarctica: Victoria Land, Linnaeus Terrace sud | collected 2015-12-21
TCAGAATATATTTAACACTCTTATCCACCTACAGCAGTGTTCAGAAACTTTGAGCCATATTATGAATTGCATGAGAGTCCGGAACTTTTCATGCATAAAGGCTCAATCTTTCCCGTGATCGCCGTAGGCACAAGAGTTGGAAACACCTGGAATTGGGCTGCAATGTTGGTGTTGCGGGGCTTACCATCACAAGGACTCCGTTCTGAGCATTTTCAGACCTCTTTGATGGCATTAGTGTAGCAGGAACGTTCTGCTCTTATCATCGCAGCTATCCTCACTGTCTTTTTGCTCTTTTCTATCTTTTCAAATGGAAAGGGAAAAGCATAGGCGGAGAAAGGGTCCCAGGAACGTGTTGGGGGAGATCATTCAGAGAGACAGCCAACGAAGAAGGAACAGGAATCCAATACGAGGACAGAGGAGCGATTTTCTCACAAAGGGCCATAACGCTGCTGGTACTAAGAGTTATCAGCAAGTACTACACTTGAGAGGTCTCATAGAAAGATGAGCAGTGAAAGTATTGCTAAATTTATGAAATATGAATGTCGTAATTGAAAACTACTTGTTATTACAAACCATACTGAGTATACTAAGGTGACCTTCATGGATCGTAGTTTAGTAACGCTCTCTAAGCCTCGTTTTGATAGCTATCAGCTAGTGAGGCTGAACCTCTAGTTTGAGCTGAAAGATCTGCTTCCCGAGAAGCCTGATATGATTGAATCGAGAATAGTTGTTTTGTGAAAGGCAAGGTTGAACCAATGAAGAATGCATTGAGAGGACGCTTCTGGCTTGAAACCGGCATGGCAATTGTTACAAGTGCTTTGTTCGTGATCACTTTGGTGCAAAGAGCTTGGGTCGAGATCATCTTCAGTATTTATCCTGATAGCAACAATGGAGCCCTTGAGTGGCTGATCGTTGAAGTTTTGTTGGTTGTGTCGATCACGCTCTTCACTTTGGCAAGCTACGAGTGGCACAAAGCCCAAACTGCCATTTCCTAAACTGCTTCTGTTGCAAAAATAAGCTGATCTGTTAATAGTTTGTCACCCATCATTTGCCACAGAGAGGTAGAAGCTGGTATCCTCCTCTGAAGGCTCTCACAGAGGAATCCTCTCTGCTAATGAGGTCATCATAATAGCTTCTCCTTTATACCCGCACAATGTCGACGGTATTGTACGCATTCAGTATGTGATTGTAATTCTTTCCAGAAGCCGCAGTCGTCGCCTGTGGGCGCTTAGCTTAGATGCCGCAGACCTGGTCGATGACTGTCCTCGCCGTAGGCCGATCCACCGAGTCATCGCGCCAGGCGACGTGCTGGTCCGGTCGCACGAGGATGAGCGAGGCGCCGTAGTACTCTTCGAGCTTCTCACTGCGCAACTCGAGCAGGGTCAGCGGCACCCCACGGGTTATAGCGGCCTCGATGAGCGGCTCCGCATCGACGTCGTCGCGGAGCCGGAGCAACGACAACCCGTTTCCCAGCCGATCATAGAGCGAGGACCCGTCAACCAACCACAGGTGCGGTAGCCGCGCTCCCGGTCGGGCGGTTGGGTTATAGTCTTGGCCCTCGGGACGAGGAGGCGTGCCATCTTCAATGATCACCGACGAGGCATCGTGCTGGTAGCCTAGTACGAGTCCCAGACTATGGAACTCACGGTCTTTAGCTAATCGGATTCCCTGGGCAGCCGCACGTCGCGCTTGCTCACCAACGAGGTCCGAGGCATCCATCTCTCGATTGCCGAGTTCAGGGGCAAGCACGCTCATATTCGCTGTAGCCTCCCGGATGGTTCGCTCGGCGATCGGCCGCCGCTCAGCCTCATAGCTTCCGAGCAGGTCATCTCCTCCCCATCCGTCGAGCACCGCTGCCAGCTTCCATCCGATGTTCACGGCATCACCGATTCCCGTGTTAAAGCCGTGCCCGCCCCAGGGCGGATTCAGGTGCGCGGCGTCGCCAGCCAGGAAGACCCGACCGTTGCGGTAGCGGTCTGCCAGCAGCATACGTGCCGTCCAGGGATCCGTTCCGAGGACCTCGGCGTCGATCTGGGTACCGATGAGGCCGTGTATCAGGGCGTGTGGGTCGGCCTGGCCGATCTCGGCAGGCACTCCGTTGGCGATAACCCACCACTGATCCTCCATATCCATACGGCCCAGCACTCCAGGACAGGCTGGATTGAGCACCCAGTACTGGACTGCCGGGCCATGGGGTTGCCGCTCCGCCAATCCAGGTGCCCGAAAGACGATGCCGAAGTTCGGACGCTGGTCTGAGGTGCCCACGTAGTGAGCTCCCATTGCCGCACGAACGACGCTGCGGGCACCGTCACAACCCAGGACATAGGATGCCTCGACCTGCCTCTGCTCGCCTCGCTCGTTGACGATGGTCGTCCGTACACCGTTGTCGTGTTGCTGGAGGGTGTGCAGCGACCAGCCCAGCCAGAGTTGACACGGCTCCAGGTCTGCGACGGCCTCCCGCAGCACCTCCTCGACCAGTGGTTGGGCGATTTGCTGCCCTGACTCCGCGAACACCTCGGTTCGCTGCGGGGAAAGCCCTAAGCAATCGGTGAAGCGCATTACCTCGTGACCGAGCAATGTTGTGCAGAAGACGATGTCCTGCGACCAGTCCACCTTGAGCGGTGCCACTTCTCGAAGGCGCTCGGCCAGTCCCCAGCGGCGAAAATGTTCCATCGTCCGAACATTCGTTGTCTTAGCTCGTGGTCTGAGCCGCGAGACGCCCCGCTTCGGCTCGACGATCAGGCATTGTACGCCTCGTCGCCCCAACTCGACGGCTGCACTGAGCCCGACGGGACCACCTCCGACGATGAGGACTTCCGTCTCCTGGGGAACATCTTGACTTTTATCTGAGGTATCTCTCTCCATCATGCTCCGGCCCTGCCTTTCTTCCTTCTCTGTTACTCTCAAATCAAGCTCAAGCGACAAAGGGCTAGAGCAATTTGAGTACCCTTTCGGCGTTCCCATGTGCTATTTTTTCTTTATCGGCAGGACTGATGGGTGCGTTCTCAAGAAACGTTCTGGCTTGATCATTCACAATATACGGATAATCGACCGCGTACATGATGCGATCTGCACCCATAATCTGAAGGGTGAGCAAGAACGGTGGAAGAGTAAGCAGACCACTGGGAGTCACATACACCTGGTCTAAGAAGTAGTCGGCGACCCGTCGCTGAAGGTGTTTGGCTGCCGGGGATAACGACTCATCAACGCGTGCTAGATAGAACGGGATCATTTCTCCCCAGTGGCCGAGAATGAGTTGTAAACTCGGATACTGATCGAAGACCCCAGCCAGGATCATGCGCAGCGCGTGAATGCCCGTCTCCATGTGCCATCCCCAGCCGGCCGTCGCCAGGCCCACACTCACAGCAGGATCAAGGCCAGCATAGTAGGCATCTTGCACCGCTTTGGGCGGTATGGTCGGATGCAGGTAGAGCGGGACATCCAGTGCCACCGCAGTTTCCAGAATGGGACGAAACATAGGATCGTCTAGAAAGCGCTCATTGGTCCGTCCATTGATCATCGCGCCTTTGAAGCCAAGCGTGTGAACGGCCCGCTCTAATTCGGCCGCTGCCGCCTCTGGGTCAGGAGTCGGCAACGTTGCAAACCCAGCAAAGCGATCTGGGTGTGCTTGAATGGCCATTGCGAGCTGGTCATTAGCATCTCTCGCCAGCGGCACGGCTTCAGATGCTGGGAATACCTGCGTCCCTGGTGAAGAGTAGGAAAGTACTTGAACATCGATGCCCATCGCATCCATATCCTTCAAACGACCTGCTCCCAGGTCCTCCAATTGGGAGGCAGGGGGGCTATAGAACGCCAGAGTCATAGCATCTCGGTGACCAGCGGCCAGTCTCTCCATGGCCTCCTTAATCGCAATAGTCTGAAAGTGCTCTTCAAGTGCAATGATTTTCATCTTCTTTTCACCTTTTATCGAACTTTCACTCCTGCAGCCCAAACACTCCGAATGACACGTGTGGTAGCAATATCTTGGGTTGGGTCTCCATCAATGAGAAGAAAGTCAGCCCGACGACCAGCCTCAATGACCCCTCGGTCCGTGAAACCAAAGAACTCAGCAGGGACGACCGTTGCAGAACGCAGAGCTTCAACAGGCGTCAACCCAGCCTCAACAAGCAAACGCAATTCATCATGTAATGATTCCCCGTGTTGAATCTGCGCAGGTGAAGCAGGTGCTGTGTTCGAGTCAGTCCCAGCCAGGATTTTTATGCCTGCCCGGTGGAGTGCTGACACCGTTGATCGAGCATGGGCATACTCTCTAACAGCCCCATGCGTTGGCATGCGTCCTACCACACTAGCCACTGCGCGCATCATGGTTAACGTCGGCACCGACACGATGCCTCGCCTGGCAAGAGAGCGTGCCAGGGTGTCGTCAACGTCTGCATCGAGGGGAGCATGCGTGAGAATGTCTACTCCCGCATCAGCAGCATTCATGAGTGCGGCTAAGACGGTTACATGAGCAATCACTTTCAGACTCGCCTTATGGGCGGCCTCGACAAGTGCGGTGATGGTTGCAACATCAAGCGCAGCGGAACCCATTGTGCGAGGATCCTCAACGATAACTTTAATGTAATCAGCACCTTCCACAACGCGATCGGCAACAAATCGACCCGCATCCGCAGGACCTGTAACAGCACTCGAAGGAGGCATGCCCATTCTGGTTGTCTGCATGCCTCCTGGAGCGCTGGCCGGGTTTCCTGAACCTCGGATATCGGCCAACCCTTTTCGATGACGGAGTGAGTCAGTCAGCGTCATAGCTGGCGAACCCATATCGAGCATGGTCGTACTGCCCCAGTGCGTCCCTTGCTCCAGGTCAGCGACACTCATCAGATGGACATGGGAATCGATGAAGCCAGGGAGAAGGGTGCCATGCTGACCATCCATCGTCCTGTCAGCAGTCGTTGCATCAGAGATGACTCCATTGTCAATGACCACCGTGCGTTCCTCGGTCAAGGCGTTACCATCAAACACTCGTACATTTGTAATTGCGATTGCTTCAGACATACATAAAATTCCCTTCTTCTGTAAACGTTGAGAAGCGTTGGGCGAAAATTTGTGATGAAACCAACGGCCTCATTCGTGTGTATGTGGTCCTCCGGTTTCCTACATAGAGGATATTTCACGCAACGGCCTGGAAGCAAAGGACTCTAACGCGCTACTACGCTTGGGAAAATCGGTGGCCTCGAAGGCAAAGACCTCATATTCAGCCGACCCCATCTGTTGGAGGGGGTCTGTGGCCAGAACCTCACGAAGCTCCTGTTCACTCGATGCTCGTGCCACAATAACTCCCCTCTAGGGCTTCCCTGGAGATGTTTCCCTATGACGTGCTTATCTGATATATGCACACGTAGCGCGTGGTTCACATCTTTCAATGGAGTTATACTCTGCAGGGTAGTCCTCCATCTATCATCATGACTACAAAGGAGAGCGTGGATCGCCGAGTGGCACATGCAAATCCAAAGGGCCAGAGGGTGGAAACTCACCATTGTAAGCCCGCTGATGCAGTTCTGCGAATTTGACTTGCTTCTAGCGCGTGCTACGCCCATCCATACTCCTGCTTACGTCCGAGCACTCACAATGGGATTGCGAAGCTGGCCAATGCCCTCGATTTCGACTTCAACGATATCCCCATCCTGTAAAAAGAGAGGAGGAGTGCGTTTGAACCCCACCCCTGATGGCGTCCCAGTCGCAATAATGTCCCCAGGTTCCAGTGTCATAAGAGAACTAAGAAACGCAATCACGTTCGCCACCGAGAAGATCATGGTAGCGGTACTGGCATGCTGCACCACCTGCCCGTTCACCTTCGTGGTGAGCATAAGCGTCTGGGGATTGGGAATGCTTGACGCCAGGATGATTCCTGGTCCCATCGGTGCGAAGGTATCAAGTGCTTTGCCAGCCATGTACTGGCTGGTCTGCATTTGCAGGTCGCGTGCGCTGATATCGTTGAAGACGCTATAGCCTGCCACGTACTCGAGCGCAGCAGAGACCGAGATATCTTTGCAGGGCTTTCCAATCACGACTGCCAGTTCGCCCTCGTAGTCAATTTCGCGGCTCACACGAGGAAGCACGATTGGGCTGGAAGGACCAACGAGCGCATTGCGGAATTTGGCGAAGAAGAGGGGCACCTCGGTCTGTGCTAGCCCCGCCTCACTCGCATGATCGGCATAATTGAGGCCGATGCAAATGATTTTATCGGGATCGGGTATCGGCGGCCCAAGTTCAACGGATGCGGCCTGGAAGACTCCCGATGTATCGGAACCAGCGTCAAGTGCTTTGTGAGCCTGCTCTAAGACCTTGTTTACGATTGCAGGTCCGGCTGCAAGTAGACGCTTTGTCGTCGTCTCATGGACATCATCGTGCCAGAGAGCCGCGACATCTACCACATGGCCCTCGTGTTCCACACCTGGATGCCACCTTCCATCCATGGAATCGTGTATTCGGTAACTTACGATTTGCATGACTACGCTCCTCTCTCCACACTGAGATGCTGTCTCGATTAATAATAGTCTTCCCATTGCAGGACATCCCGCCAGAGCGGTGTTTTGCTTTCAGCGGGTGAGAAGACAAACTTGCCCATCTCCAGTCGACGTGCAGCGATCCCGAAGAATAGTACCATTTCCCCGTCACGATCAGCCCGCCATCCACTCTTCGCGTCTTCGCGGAAGGAGCGAAGACGCCAGCCACTCGCGCGTTGGGATTCGCCCCAAAGACGTCGTCTTGCGCCTGCTGAGAATAGAGCGACGTGAACCAGTTACACACATTGATTAGTGTCACGCCCATGCTGTGGACCCACATCCCTCGGCGATTGCAGCCGACACCTCATGCTTGGTACGAATAGTCACTTCGTAGCCACCATAGCGCCGGGGCACGGTGATCCGAAATCTGGTACTGTTCGGCCAGTAAACAGCAGACATCTTTGTCCCGCCCTCTTGGGTAGTAGACTAAGAATATGTCATTGGTTGTTTGAACTGATGACTCATGCGGACCCTCTGCGCACAGGCGTGCTGGATGGTAGCTCGTTACAGCAATCACTCGTAAGGCGACTGTCAAGTACTGGCAAGTGAGTCGCATCTTCAGTACTGCTTTTTTGGCAGGCTACGAGAAGGGAACGCTCCAAGTCTCTTCGACGATATATCTCACTCAATAATCTTATGCAACAATTTCAAATCTCGGTTACCATCTCCTCTTCTTCGCTTCACTAGACAAATCATGTTAGAATAGCATATAGTATGCATAGTGCATACTATATTTGTCAAGAGGAAGAGAACGGAGCGTATGAACTCGACGGCACTAGCAGGAAAGGGCAGCACACCTACCATCTTCACAAAACAGACAATAGCGGAGCAGATTGCGGCGGCTCTCCGGCACGAAATCGTCACGGGACAACTTGCGGCAGGTACCAGGTTGCCTCAGATTGAGACCGCTCAACGCTTTGGGGTCAGTACAACTCCCGTTCGCGAGGCCTTTGGACTGCTTCAAAGTGATGGCCTGGTGCAGATCGACACTCATCGAGGAGTCACGGTTTTCCTGCCTACTATCCAGGACCTTGTCGAGCACTACGAAATTCGTATGGCATTGGAGATGCTGGCTGTCGAGAAAGCTGCCGAATGTTTCCAAGCCCAAGATACGCCGCCACTTGTTGCTCTCCTTGATGAGATGCATGCCACCAACGATGCAATTCTCTATGTCGAGCGCAATCAACAGTTCCACTTGAGTTTGTATCGCCTTTCAGGATGTTCACGACTGGTTACGATGATTGAGGAATTGCGGAATGCTTCAATTGCCTATAACCATCTCTATGCGGCAGTCGACGTTCCCAAAGATGCACAGCGTCTCGACACGGAACATCGCGAGATTCTAGCCGCTTGCCAGACGAACGATACGGTTCGTGCTGCTCGTGCAGTGCGCCACCATATTCAACAGACTATCGTTCATGTCAAAAAAGTGCTTGAACAGGGAGGCAAAGCATGAGAAGGCAGACAGTGGATGAGGGGTAGAGGCACTTTTGCGCTCTACTGATCTCAACATCTGTTTCGCCTCAGAAGTCTTCGCCTCTTGGACGTTCTTTGAACTGTCTCTCTACTTTTGAAGGAGCAACGCTCATGTCAAGGGATGTTTTTTCGGCTGCTACGAACGAAACCAACGAAGATATTCGGCACACGCAGGAACCTACATCGTCAGATACAAGCCGTCTCGATGTACCGTTGTTACCACCTGAAGACTATCAGACTCTCGAGGCTATTCAGCGTCGCGTACTTTGGCTCTGCACGCTCATGATTCACCATGCAAACAATGTACGGTCGAACACAGATGATCTCAAGGTTGGGGGGCATCAAGCATCGTCAGCCTCGATGGTTTCCATCCTCACAGCTCTCTATTTTCATTATCTGGATGCGGGCGATAGGGTAAGTATTAAACCCCATGCCTCGCCAGCATACCACGCGATACAGTATCTCTTAGGAAATTTAGATCAGCAGTACTTGCGTACGCTCCGTGAATTCAACGGCCTCCAGGCCTACCCAAGTCGGACAAAAGACCCTGATCCCGTAGATTTTAGTACAGGTTCAGTTGGACTAGGAGCTGTGGCCCCTGCCTTTGCGGCTGTTGCTCACCGATACGCGCACAACCACTTTGGTCAGGTCACATCACATCGTTTTGTCGCCGTGATCGGTGATGCGGAACTCGACGAAGGGAGTGTGTGGGAGGCGGCTATTGATGAAGCGTTGCAAGGATTAGGAAACGTTCTTCTGATTGTCGATTTGAACCGACAAAGTCTGGATCGCGTCGTGCCCGGTATCCGGGCAACTCAATTGAAGCGCCTTTTTCAGGCGGCGAACTGGCAGGTCTTGGAGGCGAAATATGGGCAACAGTTGCAGCACGTCTTCGCACGTCCTGGAGGGGTAGCACTGCAGCAACGTATTGACGAGATGAGCAATGAGGAATACCAGAGCCTTCTGCGCCGACGTGGGGCTGACATCCGTACTCGTCTGATACATCCGCTTGGTCTTGAGAATGCAGAGAACCAGGAAATCGCGCTTGCGTTGCGTGAGACTCCCGATGAACAGCTTCACACTCTCTTGGGCAACTTGGGTGGTCATGATCTCACGAGTTTACTCCATGCCTTCTCACTTGCCGACCGTAACCAGGAGATGCCTACTGTTGTCTTTGCCTATACGATCAAAGGCTGGGGCCTGCCTTTTGCCGGTGAAGCACTTAACCACTCGATGCTTCTGAGTACTGAGCAGATGGCACGCCTCCAGCAAGAAATGGGTATTGCCAGTGGGCACGAGTGGGATACATTCACCTCTGATTCGCCTGAGGGCCGTTGGTGCCAAAAAGCGGCAGAGCGATTGCAACGTGGAAACGAGCAACGTCATCCGCTGCTCGAACCGGATTTGGTTCCTCCCAGCATTGACCTCTCCTATCCGAGCAAGCTTTCCACACAAGAGGCACTTGGTCGTGTCTTACCGAAACTCGCGGACCTTCCTCATATAGGGAAGCGCATCGTGTCCGCTGCACCAGATGTCGCTGTCTCGACCCACTTAAGCACCTGGGTGAGCAAAGTAGGCGTCTTCGCGCCAACTGTGCGTCTCGACTATCAGGAGGAGATGCAGCGTCTCTTGCGATGGCAACCAGGCCCTACCGGTCAGCACATTGAGTTAGGCATTTCTGAGATGAACCTGTTCATGTTGCTTGGGCAACTGGGCATGAGCTACGAACTCTGTGGACAGCAGCTCTTTCCCATTGGAACCGTCTATGACCCCTTTGTCTGCCGGGGATTGGATGCTCTGATCTACGGGCTCTACTGCGGGGCTAAATTCATCTTTGCTGGTACTCCCTCTGGAGTGAGTCTCAGTCCTGAAGGGGGAGCTCACCAGTCTACCGTCACGGCATCCCTGGGGATTGAACTTCCAGAACTCAACTACTATGAGCCAGCATTCGCACCTGAGGTGGAATGGATTCTTCTTGACGCGTTACGTGAATGTTGCGACCGAACAGATGGTCGCTCGACCTACCTTCGTCTCTCAACGAAAAAGATTAACCAACAGGTGCTAGAGCCAGCCTTACAGCGTCTTGGAAAAGAGGAATTGCGTCGGCAGGTTCTTGCTGGAGGATACCGCTTAATCGAAGGGCGTGATCTCGTGCCAGACGCAACGGCAACCGAAGTGGTGCATATTGTAACCACAGGTGCGATGGTGCCAGAAGTGGTTGAGGCTGCACAACGCCTGTCATTGGAGGGAATCGCCGCAAACGTTCTGCACGTAACGAGCCCACAAAAGCTCTTCTCTCTATTCACAGAAGAACGCCATCGTCGCCTCCACAACCCGATGGTGTCGGTCCAAATTGGTCATCTGGAAACGCTGTTCTCACCAGAAGAACGCCATGCTCCAATCGTGACGGTACAGGATGCTTCAGCGCACAGTTTAGCATTTCTTGGTAGTCTGTATGGAGTCCCAACCATCCCGCTTGGTGTTGACCGTTTCGGGCAATCAGGCTCACAAGTAGACCTCTATCAGTATGCAGGGATCAGCGTAGACGATATTGTCAGCGCTGGGTATCTGGCGTTGGAATTAGGTGAAAATGCCTGACTCTTGTCTTGAGAGAGTTCCTGGAGACCTATCAGTGTCATAGTGACCAAATCGTCATGTCTTTGCAGACAGAGAGATTGATGAAAGTGGGATAGAATAGGGTGAGATCGGGAAACAGAGATCGTTCGTAGTGGAAGTCGTTTCATGAAACGCATGATGCATTTGGTCGTTTGGAGTGCGACGGTGGGAGGCAGCATAGGATTGCGCACGATCAATGAGCGCATCAATCAGATCGAGCCGTTAGTGGCGCAAGCCCACCATGAACCGATCTTGGATGTGCCGACGGTGGTGCAACTGGATGGCATCTGGCTCACCATCCAGAGCCAGAGCGAAAAGGAGAAGTCGGATCGCCGCAAGCGTCGTCGCAAAAAGCGTACAGGTCAGCATGTGGTGCTGCTGGTCGCTCTGGGGTTCTGGAATGATGGCAGTGGTCGGCGAGAAATTCTGCATTGGCAGATCGCCAAGAGCACACCGCATGGGAAAAGTTGCTCAATCGGCTCTGGGAAAGAGGAGTGAGACCCGAGCGGGGGGTGCAGATGGTGGTGCGTGAGGGCAGCGGAGGATTAGGAGAAGCCCTGGCCTTGGTTTACGGCTCGACGGTGCTCGAACAACGCTGCCTCTTTCACAAGCTGCGCAACGTGGCTGACAAAGTGCGCAGCGAGCTCAAAGGCGAGGAGAAACGGGAAGAGCGCAAACAGTCGCTGGAGCAAGCGAGTGCAATTTATCAGGCCGAGAGTGCAGCCAAGGCTCGTGAACGGCTCGCACATATGGGCTCAGGACTGGCGCGAACGAGTTCCCAAAGCCGTAGCGACGCCGGAACGCGACTTTGAGCAGACCTTGGTCTACTTCTCGCTCCCCTCGGTCGCACGAGAATGGATTCTTACGACCTCACTTTTAGAGCGAACGAATCGGCAATTGCGGTGGAAGTTTCGTCAGGCGGTGACCTTTGGCAGTCACAAGGGAGCGGAATTGGCCATCTATCTTCAGTCCAACGGCTCCATGCCCATTGGACGGATGAGTCGTGGTGGGAAACCTCTCATGCTCTCTATTTTGCTCTCTGGAATCTCAATCCTTAGCAAGGGATACAATACCAGGTGATGAATATGTGACCTTGCCCCAGTTTGGTGGATTAAGGTCAAGAGGAGGCTTCCCATCGGATATGGTTCTCAGTTCTGCCACTTCCGCTTCATTTCCCCATGGAGAATACTTTTTTCACGAGCGTATAATGACTCCACGAACGTGGATCAATTTCACTGTTGTGTTTGCTGTCTTCTCGTCTTTCATGATAGGATGAGCCATAGCTTCTCTTGAAACGAAACGTTGGTAGAACAAGCATTCCAGTTGCTATGAGTTCCTCACTGTCCACAAGCTGGTTTGCTCCCTTCTTCTCATCAGAGTAACTTGCACAATGCTTCTCAAGTAAAATAGGAGAATAGGAATGGCAGAAGCTCTCGCCTTTGACTTGTACGGCACGCTGGTCGATCCGATTCGTATCTGGAAGCAGCTGGAGCGTTCTTTCCCTACCGAGGCGTTGCATATTGCAGAAGTGTGGCGGCAGAAACAGCTGGAGTTCACCTTCCGGCTCACGGTGATGGAACGGTACGAAGATTTTGAGCAGATCACGCGTAAGGCACTCGACTACGCGTTGGCAGCCAGGGGATGTCGTCTCGACCCCCACCAACGGGATATACTCATGGCTCAGTATAACAACCTTGAGTGCTTTGCTGATGTTGAACCGGGCTTGCAGCGCTTGAAAGATGCAGGCCATCGTATGGTCGTCTTTTCCAATGGCAGTCCTTCTATGCTGAGTGCCATCATGGAAGCGGCGCATCTGAACGCGTATATGGCAGGCTGGGTAAGTGTAGATGAGGTCAAGGTCTATAAGCCGTCACCTAAGGTGTATCGACATGTTGCCTATCGCCTGGGTCGGCCAATGGAGGAGGTGCGGCTGATTTCCTCCAATCCCTTTGATGTCATTGGAGCACAAGCAGTTGGCTTGCAGACGGCATGGGTAAATCGTTCGGGAGGAGTATTTGATACCCTTGCCCCTCCACCACAGTTGATTGTCAATCATTTGGTCGAGCTTGCAGACAGGTTGGATGCTCACAAGCCATAAGGATGAGTACCGCTGTGCCAGTTCCAGCGGTACTCATCCTGGACTTTTGACGTGTGAGATCCGTTCGAAAGAAAAGAGTCACGACCGACTCTCTGGAGTTCTTTTGTTTGCCATACTCCCCCTACTGAGAGGGGGAGTATGGGTGCTTACTTTGATGAGAAGGTCTCTTTCCTCAACTCGTATTTGTACTCGAGGAAACGAAACGAGAGAGATGGGCTCAAGAACGCTCATCCTGATGTGATAGGACATACCAGCAGTAATTGCTCATATGGAGGGACATGATGCGTATAGCCGTTCTTGGTACAGGGGGAACCGGTGCATACTTTGGGGGACTGCTCGCACGAGCCGGTGAGGACGTGATATTCATCGCGCGTGGAAAGCATCTGGAGGCAATCCAGGAACACGGCCTGACGGTAAAATCACGGTTAGTTGGTGATTTCACCTTGCCTGTCTCGGCAACCAGCACGACTCAAACAGTAGGTCCGGTCGATCTCATCTTGTTCTGCGTGAAAGCCTATGATAATGCTACGGCTATTCCCTTGCTTCCTCCCTTGATAGGTCCCAACACGCTGATCCTTTCCTTACAAAATGGGGTTGAGAATGAGGATCACATCATCCAGGGAATCGGTCAGCAACCTGTTCTTGGGGCTGTGTCGTTCGTGACATCAATGGTGCAGGCACCAGGGGTGATTGTCCAGACTGGTGGACCGGGCAAAATTGTCGTGGGAGAATTAGATGGCCGGATCAGTTCACGGGTAGAACGTCTGCAAGCTCCCTTCGAACGCGCAAAGATAGTGGTCCAATTGCAGCACAATATTCGCAGTGCTCTCTGGGAAAAGTTCCTGTTCATTTGTGGGTTTAGCGGAGTGACTGCCCTGACGCGTCTGCCCCTTGGTCCCATTCTCGCAACAGCAGAGACCGCTCTGTTCCTGCAAGGCGTCATGAAGGAAGTCGAAGCCGTGGCACGTGCGTGTGGGAGTGCTGTGTCAGACACGGCAGTCGAGCAAAGCATGAGGATGCTCACGAACTGGGAACCCCAGGCGTATGGATCGCTCTACATTGACCTGGCCCACAAACACCGGCTGGAATTAGAGGCCTTGAATGGCGCAGTCGTTCGGTTGGGAAGCCAGCATGGCGTGCCAACTCCTCTGAACTTTGCCATCTCTGCGGCCTTACGCCCATTTCTCAACGGTGCTCCTGTTTTTCCGTGAAATAACGTCTGTGAGCACCTCTGTGCACCTGTGTGTCGTGACAGCTTTTGTTGTCTGAGGAGAGGGATGCTCGACGGTATCGACAAAACGAATGAGTGAGGGAACGATGTCAGAACTTTCAATGAAAGACGAAGGGGTGATTGCTCCCGTCTCTATGACCATTACGGCCGTGCGTAGCCGCATCGTGAATGTCCCACTTGCCAAGAAGATGGTTTCTCGGGTGGGTGTGTTTGAGCGGGTCTGGTTCTTGTTGCTCGATGTCGAGACCGATGTAGGCATCAGCGGCTCCTCGTATCTCTGGGCTTTCAGTGCTCAGGGAGCAGCCGCCCTGCAAGGCGTTGTGGAGGAACTGGCAATGATGGCTGTCGGGGAAAGCCCTTTTTTCTCAGCTCGTCTTTGGAAGAGGATGTGGAACCGCATCACGATGTGGGGGCACAAAGGGTTGAGCGTGATAGGGATGTCTGGCATTGACATGGCGGTGTGGGATAGTGTGGGCAAGGCACTCAATCAGCCACTGGCTCAAGTGCTCGGGAGCACCACGAACGCCTTGCCCGTGTATGCAAGCGAAGGCCTCTGGCTGACAGATGATTTGCATGCCTTGTCCCGTGAAGCCGAAGAGCTTGTGGAACGGGGCTTTCGAGCTATCAAGATGCGGCTGGGACGCGTCAACATGGCTGATGACCTGGAAGCCGTGCGCATCGTGCGTGAGACGATTGGTCCTCAGATCGCTCTGATGGCCGATGCCAACCAGGGCTGGGATGTCACCTCTGCGATCCGCATTGGGCGCAAGCTGGAAGCCTTTGACCTGACTTGGCTGGAAGAGCCGATTGCGCATGATGATCTGGCAGGGCATGCACACATCGCCCAGGCGTTGGACATGCCGCTTGCATCGGGTGAGAATGTGTACAGCCCGTACGGCTTCCGGGAGGTCATTGAACAGCACTCGGTTGATATTCTGATGGCAGATATTGAAAGAGTTGGGGGAGTGACGGGCTGGATGCGGACCGCGGCCCTGGCAGATGCCTGGCATTTGCCAATGTGTTCACATCTGTTTCCAGAAGTCAGCGTTCATGTGCTGGCGGCTTCTCCCAGCGCGTGTTATCTTGAGCATATGCCGTGGGGAAGTGTGCTCTTTGAGGAGCAGCTGGAGATCGTCGATGGGAACGTGCTTGTTCCCACCCGACCCGGTCACGGTTTTCATTGGGATGAGACTGCCATTCGAAGCTATACGCCCTAATACTAATGCAGCAGCTCTTGAGAACTTTACACACGCTCTGATTTTCCCATGAGAGCCAAGACCTCGGCACGTGCTGTCGCATCCTTACGCAGCACTCCACGCATTCCCGAGGTCATAATCTGACTGCCGGGCTTTTTGATGCCACGTATGCTCATACACAGATGCTCTCCTTCGACGATGACACCTATACCAAGCGGATCGGAAGCCTCGAGCAGCGTATCCGCAATCTGACTGGTGAGCCGTTCTTGATGCTGGAGGCGTTGCGATAAAATATCGACGATGTTCCTCATTTATATTCAGCAATAGTGTCCTTTCTACGTAACTCATGTAGAATCACTTTGTAGGCCAATCAAGGCTGTAAGACAGCCGCAAAAACATGGTGTTGCATTGAGCATTCACATGACATTACGACAATAGACTGAAGTACTGCTGCCCATGCTTTCTTTATACGGTCATAATCACTAGGTCTTCATCTGACAAACCGATCGCTTTAGACATCTGAAGGCAAAATCGCTGAATGCTTTTCCAACACCCTGATGCGATGCGTTCCTTCATAAGGATGAGTTCATCAAGGACTTTTTCAACAGGCTGCGGTGGTTTGTTGAGACGCATGTAACTAGGTGTATGTACTTCGTCAAATGGTACTTTGATGCAGCGGTAATTTGTTAGCCTCATGTCGTGAGTGTCCAAGGAGAGTTGCCTGGCTCGAGGAAACATCGTTTTCCTCGAGATTACGTGGATACGTCTACAGGGTTTTGTTTTGCAAAAAGTATTCTGCTGAAGGTGAAATAGGATGTGAGCTACTTCACAGCAATATCTCCATCTTCATAGTACAGTTACTAGGATGATGAACTCATCATTCTAGCCAAGAGTTGACAGTATGAAAACTGCATATGAAGATGGAGAAAAAAACAATGTATATGCGCATCTCTCGTTATCATAGAGGAGCATTCTTCATCTGCTTCCTTGCCGTCCTGCTCGCAGCATGCGGCCCGGGTACCAGTGCAAGCACCACTCCTCCCCAATCAACGGCGACTACGGTCCCGACAACGATACCTCCCACGGTTCGCATGACAACCCCTACATCAGTGTCGGTCATCCCCACAACGACTCAGGATACACCGCTCACCGTGACCTTCTCGTGCGGTAGAGGAAAGGATGGAGTAAGCGTAAGCCAAGGGCACGCGAAAGTGTGTGTCTCTACTCTTGCTGGGGCGACCTTGAAGATTCAGGTGAACTTTTGTCAGGACAAACCAGACCCGAGCGGTGTTCTTCAGAAGAGCGCGACTGCTGATGCCAATGGCTTTTATGAGTGGGACTGGACGCCACAACCGGATTGTAAAGGTCAGCCAATTTGGGCTGAAAAGGTGATAGTCATGGCACTGTTCCATGGGCAAACGGCAAGTAAGACGTATGTTGGTATGGCGTAATCGTTCATCTCTCTCCAAACAAGGACGTCAAGATGTTCACCTTGACGCCCTTCTCCCATACTGTGCTCGAGTGTTCTTTTCGTCATGAATGAGTGGGCTTAGATTGCAAGGAAAACGTGTAATCCACATTCCGCAGTTTAATTGACAGGGTTTGAGAAAATTGAGAGTGCGAAGTCCACGAGAAAAAAGGACGCTTTTGTCCACGAAAGGTGTACAACAATTGGGAAGGAGACTCAAGAACAATAAGATTTTCTCTTTCATGGCGTGTATTGTATGTTTCCTTCATTCTGCTTGGGGGAATATTTGTCCTCGTATCCATAACTACGGCGGTATCCTTTATGAACACCGCTTCACACCTCCAAAGATACCAGCTTGGACGTTGCACGATCAGAGCGAAGCACCTACTTGAAACTGTATTGTCAACTTATTCGTTGAAAAGAAGCGTAGTGATGAGTTACAGAGAGGAAATGGGAGAGCGAAGCAGAGGAGGATCGGGATGTTGAGTTGTTATCCGACTTGTTTGACCCCAGTGACCTCATTCCAAACCTGGAATCGAGAGTGCAAAGTAGCACGATACTCCCCAGCACTCATACGATGCCTTCGGGATTGGAAATGTCCAGCGATGGGACCAACGGCAGAGAGAAATCGTTGGGCATGACCTGCTGATTTAAATCTCCGCATTTTCGCGCTCATGCAGCCGTGTCGGGGTGGGGGTCGGAGCGAATTCTCTGTTCGATTGTTGAGTCGTTTATGCTGCCGATACTCGACTCCAGGCAGAAGCTCTCGCTTGGCAGCGCCATAACTTTTTAGCTTGTCGGTAATGATCACACGCGGCACGTATTCAAGCCCTTTAAGCAGCTTGCGGAAAAATCCTTTGGCGGCTTTTTTGTCGCGTCGGCTCTGCACGAGGATATCCAGCACGTTTCCATCCTGATCTACCGCTCGCCACAGGGAGTGCTTGTGGCCGCGAATTGTGAGGATGACCTCATCCAGATACCACTTGTCGCCACAGATAGGACGGCGACGGCGCAGCTCATTGGCATAGGATTGAGCAAATTTGAGACACCATTGCCGCACCGTTTCATAGGTCACGAAGATTCCGCGTTGCATCAGAAGCTCCTGGACATCGCGAAAACTGAGCGAGAAACGGAAATACAGCCACACTGCATAGCCGATGATTTCGGGTGGAAAGCGAAAGCCTTTGTAATTGGGAGCAAGGATGTTTGTTTTCATGAAGCT
>JAABUZ0100004968.1_pt1 | contig 17828 bp, 10 predicted proteins | sample 5562091 | NCBI WGS metagenome assembly JAABUZ01 (sample SAMN12813069, study PRJNA571459) | rock metagenome | isolation source: Antarctica rocks | place: Antarctica: Victoria Land, Linnaeus Terrace sud | collected 2015-12-21
GTCGTCCCACCGCTTCGACCATCTCCGCCCACACGTCCGCCTCACTTGTGCGTTGTCGCCGCTGCTCCCGCGTCTCGCTCCCCTTGTGGACGACCTGGCGCGTCCACACTTTTTGGGCGGCTAGCCCAAGGATCTCGGGTGTCTCGTCGTCTGGCCGGATGGCCACGCAGCTCTGCATCTCAAACCCGCGCCCCCACGTATCGCCGCTATGTCCGAGCCCTCTCGTCCGCCGGTGGTCACTAAGGCCCCTCTCCTGAATAACCTATACATCCATCGGGTACATCCACGGTGAGGAGGCCAGCGAATCTGGCGAACTTATTGTGGAGCGGGTCCTAAAGTCCAACTCCGTCGTGTCTTGGATAAACAGAACCAGGTTCTGCGGCGCTGCCCGCGCCCGCGTCGCCGGCCACTGGGGCGTCGAAAGTGCCGTGTGCGTTACTGCGGGTTGATTGAGCAACCGATAGGCTGCTTTCAGCTCCCCCCAGGACCCTGTTTGCGTCGGCAAGCTTGCCTCAGGGGTCGCCGCGATCGCTGCACCAAGCTGAACCGCGCGTGCCGTCCGTCGCGCATCCCCAACTGCCACGTCTTTCCATTGGGCACCCGCCCCGTCCTCTGCCGTCTCAAACGTCTGTCTCTTCATCCCTTCAGTGTATGATGCGACAAAAGATGTGGGTAACGACAAGCCCTACAGGGCGAGGATTCTTGCTTCACCCGCCACTGCTCCCGTCGGGAGTCTGACATAGCGTCCACAAGCGTTTTGACTCTTGGTGTGTCCCACCGCGAGCGCCAGGAGACAGGTATCCGTATGGTCTCAGGCGTCTTCATGGCCGCACGTGGTTCTCGTGATTCCAAACGCCACCGGACGCTTTTAGTAGACCAAACGGCAGGGCTCCGCGCCGCGTTCCGCGGCCTGTCGCGCTCTCGAGGTCAGCGCGGGCACACGAACACGAACGGACAGCGCGCACACTCGTCGTCGTCGCGCGGGGCGGTGGGGAACGCGTCCGACTCGATCTGATGCAGGGCCAGACGGATGCGCGTCCGATGCTTGTCGAGAACGCGTGTGGGGTCGGGGACAGGGCGCGTCTCTCCCGTGTCGAGGTGGCGGATGACGACCGGCGCGGGCGCGTCCGGCGCGATGGCTCGCGCCGCCGCGCCATATAACCCGACGGCGATGGATGTCGCCTCGTCGCTCGTCCGCGTGGCGCGCTCGAGCACGAGCGACGCCACGCCGTCGATCTCTGTGAGGGCGTCGATATGCACGCTTACGGCCGTCCCTTCGACGTCAACCACGATATCCTCGCCGTAGCGCGCCGACGTGTCCTCGCTCCGCTGCATCTCGTGGTAGACCCGTTCGAGCGCGCGCAGGGTCGTGGCGCGGTACCACGGGCCGAGGGGGTCGTCGGCGGGCCAGCGCTCGTCCCATCGCGCGGCGGCGCGGGCCGCAGCCTCGTCCCAGGAGACCGGCCATGCCGCCGTGCCATGGTCGGTACGCAGTTCGCGGACGCCGCCGCGCAGCAGGCGCGCGAACAGGCCGTAGCCGTGCGCGTCGTCGCGCGGACCCAGGCGGTCCTGATAGTGATAGCGCGTGGGGCAACGCGCCACATCCTCGACGGCGCGCGCCGCGACGGCCACGTCGTTCCCCCGCTCTCTCATGGGCGGTGGATCGCCGTCCGGCCGGGGCTCGACCTCGGGCCACGCCGTTTCTACGAGCGGGTAAACCGCGCGTAGCGCCCGTAACAGCGGCGATTCCTGGTGTGGACGGCCGCCGTAGCGCGCGGCGCGGCTGAGGACGAGGCGATCGGTGGCCCGGCTGAGCGCCACGAAGAACAGACTCTGTTCGTCGTCCTGCTCCCCCTCGACGCGCTCCAGCACGGGCGGCAGGGCGACCCGCGCCCCGCCCCGCGCGCGGGGCGGGAACCGTCCCGCGGCGAGGTTGGGCACGTAGACGACGGGAAACTCCAGCCCTTTGCTTGCGTGTATCGTCAGGACGTTGACCGCTCCGGGCACGACCGCGACCGCCCGCGACACGCCCATCTCGCCACCCGCGAGGAGCCGGCGGACGTAGCGCAGGAAGGCGCGCGTCGTGCCGGCGTCTGGACTCAGCGGCGGCCGACGCGTGAAGCCGCGCGCGAGGGCGATGAGCTGGAAGATCGCGCTCAGCGCCTGCCCTGTCGCGGCCGACGGGTCGCGCGCCAGGCGACGCAGGTAGGGCGCGTCGCCGCAGAGATAGCGCACCAGGACGGCCGCCGGATCGGGGGAGCGCCGCGCGGCCTCGACGTGGGCGGACAGGCGCGCCAGCGCGGCGCGGGCGCTGTCCGGCAGCCCGGACAGCAGGTCCGCGTCCCGTAGCGCCGCCGGGAACGGGATGTCGCGTTCGCGCGCCGCCCGGATGACCTCTTCGACGGTTTCCTCGTCCACCCGGTACTCGGGCCAGCGCGCCAGGCGTGGCAGCGCCGATCCGTCGGGGCCGTCGCAGAGTTCCAGCAGCGCCAGCAAGTCTTTGATCTCCGGCCGCAAGAAGAAGGCCCCGAGGTAGGACGTGGGCAGACCCGCGGCGCCGAGGGCCGCCGCGACCGCGGCGGCCTGTCGATGTGTGCGGCACAGGACGGCGTGCTCCTCGGGCCGGTGCCCGGCGTCGATCGATCGCGCGATGTCCGCGACGATCCCCGCCCGCTCCGCTTCCTCATCCGGCGCGACCGCCAACGCCGGCGCGTCGCCGGCTCGGGCGGGGCGCTGGGCGGTCCAGCGTCCCACCGCGCCGGTCATCGCCCCCGCCGCGCGCGTCAGCATAGCGACGAGCGCGGGGACGGCGCGATAGTTGACGTCGAGCGCGAGCCGGACGCCGCCCGGAAAGTCCCGCTCGAAGTCGAAAACGTTCCGTGGCTCCGCGCCACGGAACCGGTAGATAGACTGGCGTACGTCTCCCACGACCCACAGGCTTGCGTCGTCGCGGACAAGTTCACGCAGCAGCACCGCGCTGGCGCGATTGACGTCCTGATACTCGTCGACGAGGACGTGACGGAGCCCTCCGCGCACCGTCGCCGCGACGGCCGGGTCCGAGCGGAGCAACTCCACGACCCGAGCGATGAGGCCGCCGTAGTCGACGAGGCCGTGCGCGGCGAGCAGGTCCTCGTAGGCGTCGAGCAGGCGCCGCGTTTCCCGCAATCGCGCGCGCCGCGCGTCGTCCTCGTCGTGGGTACACGCGTCGTCGATCGACGCGGCGACCTCCCGCGGGGTCAGCAGTTCGTCGCGCATGCGGCCGCAGGCGTCGAGCAGTGAGGGCAGATAGAGGGATGGCCGCGTGAGGCGCGCGTAGTGCTCCAGATCGAGGGCGGGCAGCGCCCTTTCGAGCAGGAGCGCCGCGTCGAGGTCGTCGACGATCCCAAACTCGTCGGGCAGCCCGGCGCGCGGTGCGAACCTGCGCAGGACGTCGAGCGCGAAGCCGTGGAACGTGGCCACGATGATGCCGGCGGCCTCGGGCGCGGCCCGGCGCAGGCGCTCCCGCAACTCGTCGGCGGCGCGGTTCGAGAAGGTCAGCGCGAGGATCTCGGGCGCCGGGACCCCGGCCGTCCGCGTGAGATGCAGGACGCGCGCGACGAGCGTATGCGTTTTCCCCGTGCCGGGGCCCGCGTCGACGAGGACGCAGGCCCCGGTGGTCTCGGCCGCGGCGCGCTGGCTGGCGTCGAGTCCGGGCGGGTTTACTCGCGCGTCCTCGCCGAAGCCCTCGGCCGTGCCGCCTAACACCGCTCCGACGAGCCCGTTTAGAACGCACGTCGGCGTGACGCCGTATGTCTCGGCGAGCGCGCGGTAGCCCTCCCCGGCCAGGAAGCGCGCCCGCAGGTCGGCGGCGGGGGCGAGTAACTCTCCGGCGAACACGTTGGCCTCGACCTCGCGGGCCTGGCGCGGGTTATAGCCCCAGACGCGCCCCTCGCCCACGGGCAGCGCGACCGGCGGGGCCTCTTCGTCGATGTCACCCGCCTCACAGGCGCATCCTCCCCGATGGCAGGCGCGGTGCCCCAACTCGTGGGCGACGGCGAAGGCCCGCTCGGGCGCGGGGAGCGTCGCGTCGACGAGCACGAGATCATACTCCTCGCGCCACGCCGCGCGCGCCCCGCGCAGCAAGGGGTGATCTGGCGCGACGGCGTCGACCTCAACATCCCAGTGGCGCAGCAGTGCGTCGAGCGCGACGCCGGCCGGCGCGTCGGCGTACGACGGGCCCAGCAGCGCGCGCGCCGCCCGCGCCCGCCCCCGTGTCTCACGCCAGTTGTCCATCGGCCTCTATCCTTAGCCATTCCACCGAGAAACTATTCCACCAGGAACGCCTGCGTTCCTGGTGGACCCGTGTGATCGCGCTATGTGGCGTCCGCATCGTCCGCATCGTCCGCATCGTCCGCATCGTCCGCATCGTCCGGCGCGAGCCAGCGCGCTTTCTGTTCGGGCGTGGTCAGGTTGCTCCCGGCGATCGCTTCCGTGAAAGCTATCTGTCGCGCCGGGGTATGGCCCCGCGGCGCGTGGTAGGCGACGCCGCGCGCGGCCGCCGGCGGTGGGGCGGCGAGGTACTGTTGGACGGCGGCGACGGAGGTTTCCAGCACGCCGGCGAGGCGAGTCAGGAACGGGCGCGCGACCGTGCCCGGAGTGACGTGCCGCTCCTCGAGCAGCGCCAGCACGTCGACGCCGATCTCCAGTCGCCGCGCCAGCGCGCGTGGGGCCAACCCCGCGCGCGCGCGTCCACGGGCCAGCAGGCTCGTCAACGCGGCGTCGGCCCCTGGTAAGAGGGCGGCGCGCGCGTCTTCCCGCAGCCGGGCAAGTACATGAGCGGGCGGCGACGCCGTCGCCGCCGATATTGTCGGCGACATCGCGGGAGCTATGCTCTGGCCTTCGGCCGCGGCCGTCTCGAACGCGAGCGCCGTCAGATCGCGCGCGTACAGCGGATAGCGCGCGCTATAGCGCGCCAGCGTGTCGCCGCCGCGCCGATCGCGCTCGTCCAGGAACGCGAGGGCGACGGTGGTGAAGTCGGGGTCCGGGGCCGTGTCGGTGGTCATCGGTATGCCTCCTCGTAGAAGAAGCCGGCGAGGTGCTCGCGTATCTTGCCCAGCCGGTTGTAGACGGTCTTCTCCGTGCAGCCCACCTGGGCCGCGATTTGCCGCTGCGTCAACTCTCCCTCGGCCATCAGGCGCGCGATCTCGCGCAGGCCGGGGTCGAGGGAGACGAGCGCCTTTTCATAGGTGAGGCGCCCCAGCAGTTCTTCCTGCTCCTGATCGGCCGAGCGGTCGCGCAGGCGCTCGTCGTAGTCGATGCCCCCTTCAGAAACGGGGAGATCGGCGAAGGTCGCGGCCGAGCGTTTCTTGGCCAGGTACATGCGGCAGGCCGAGATGCAGACCGCGTTGAGCGCGCCGAGGAAGTTGCGCTCCCAGAACGGGGTATCCTCGACGATGTGCCGCCACATCGCCGCGAACGCGTCGCGGACCGCGTCCTCGCGGTCCCATGGCCGCGAACGCAACGTTCGCCGCACGATCCCCTCGGCGATGGGATACGCGCGGGCGATTAGTTCGTCGACGGCCCGCTCCACGTCGGCGGCCTGCCCACGGGCGCGGAAGGCGCGCACGATATGGACGAGCACTTCGGGCGATGGCGGCGCGCCCGCTGCACGCAGAGTGGGCCAGAAGTCGGGCCTGGCGTAGTCTGGCAGCGCCGCGATGGCGTCCCACGTCCGCCGGTTTGACGCCTCGATCGCGTCGTCTTGCCTCCTCATCGACGCAACCCTAACCGCGCCGGCCGTGCCGGCCGTGCCGCTTCACGACCTGCGCGCTCGGCCCGTCCTCTTCGCACCCCTGACCGCCCCCTCTCTCATCCATCTATCCATGCTGTGTTGTCCGGCGGCTCTACATTTCTTACCCGCGACCCGCGCCGCCAAACCGGTAATAGGCCGAGAAAGTCTCGATGTTCTCCATACGCCACTACTATACCGGCATCGCCGTTTGCCGGGCGCCAAGGGGCGCACGCTTACCGATGTGGCTCCCCCGGATGCGAGTGTAAAGGATAGAGGCCATCGCGTTGTTTATCTGAGGAGGTACGTTCACATGACCGTTCACGATGTCGCGCAAGGGTATGTCTTGGCCGCCGATGCCGATGAGTATAGACGCGATGCCGAGGGGCCGTCCGCCGCCGGATACAGGCTGCTCGACGCGTATGTCGGGTCTGCGGCGTCGGCCCAGCGGCGCCGGGGGAGCGCGCTAGCGACGGACGAGGACGCGACGGATGAGGACGTATGGCGCAGGGTGGCGCGCGAGGATCGCTATGCGATCGCGGTCGTCCACGCGGCGATGGATCGGCTGGCGCGCGGCCGCGAACGTCCCTCGCGACGCGACGGCGCCGACGCCCTCCAGCGGCGCGTCCTGGAGAGCCTGCTGTGTTCCCTGTGCGCGCGGCCGCTCCCATTCGAGATCCAGGATCTTCAGCGCATCATCGCGGTATCCGTGGCCAGCCTCGATAGGACGTGGCAACCCTGGCGCGGGATCGTGTATGCCCTGGAGCGGTACGTCGGCGCCCATGGATTGCCGGCCGCTCTACGTCCTCTGCTGCTGTGTCTGCGCGCGGCGTTGACGGGACACTACCTGTCGGCCGCCTATCTGCCGCTCACGTTGCGCCTGGACGCGCTTCTCGGGCGCGGTGAACCGGGCGTGCCGGAGCCGACGGAGCCCTGGGCCGGCCGCCTGCTCGCGGACCTCGCCGAGTTAGACGCGTCCTCCTACGACGCCTGGCGGGCCTTGCTCGCGCACATCCCGGCGACGAACGGAGTCGCGCCGTCCCGTCCGTGGCGTCGGCGCGCCGCGCCGTTGCTCGCCGCCATCGGGAGAGACGCGTTCGCGCGGAGCGTCGTCGACTGGTTCGACCTGGCGGCCGCGTACGTCCCGGCGCCTATCTCCGCGCGCAACGCTACCATGCTCGTGGGTCTCGTGTGGTACTGCGGCCTGCTCAACGAGCCGCGCGTCGCGGACGCGGTCGCGCGGCTCGCCGACGGCCTATTCAGGGCTGTCCCCGGTGGGGGACCACGTTCGGCGCGTGTGGCGCACGCCTGCCGGCTCGTGTTGGACGCGCCGTCGCGGCCTGTCCCTGCCCTACGCGCCCTGTCCATCGACCGACCGTACGAGGCGCGGACGGCGTAAGACTCTTGTAATGGAACGGTTAGCCGTGCGTAAGGCTTGTAGACGATGATGTGTGAGGATGGGACCGTGACGACCCTGCCAGGTCGGAGGACACTGACGCAATCGCCCATGGCGCCCGTCTTGGCGCCGCGACGACGTAGAACCTATCAACTAGCGGCCCCGACGGCCCTGGGCGGTTCACGCAACCCGAACGCGTATACTAGGGCAGCCGCCGGCGCCCCAGGAACCGATAGCTGACGGCTGAAAGCTGTAAGACCTAATGAACGAACGTATCCTGCTCGTCGAGGACGAGGCGACCGTCGCCGATGTCGTGACGCGCTATCTGCGGCGCGACGGTTACGCGGTGCGGCACGTGGCGGACGGGGGCGAGGCTATCCCGGCGGTCCGCGACTTCCGGCCCGACCTCGTCGTGCTCGACGTCATGTTGCCCCACCGCGACGGGCTGGAGATCTGTCGCGAGTTGCGGACGATGGGCGCTATCGCCGTCATCATGCTCACCGCGCGGGGCGAGGAGACGGATAAGATAGTAGGGCTTGGGCTCGGCGCGGACGACTACGTCGCGAAGCCGTTCAGCCCCGGTGAGCTTATGGCGCGCGTCAAAGCCGTGTTGCGCCGGACAGGACAGGCAGGACAGGGGGGACGGAGCGCCGGCAACGGGGTCACGGGGGACACGGCCGGCGCCGAGGCGATCCACGTCGCGGACCTGGAGATCGACCTCGACACCCGCCGCGTCCTGCGCGCGGGCGTGCCGATCGATCTGACCGCCAAGGAGTTCGACCTCCTGGCCCACATGGCGCGCCATCCCGGCCGCGTGTACACGCGCGAACACCTGCTGCGCGACGTGTGGGGATACGACTTCTTCGGCGACGACAGCACCGTCACCGTCCACGTGCGCCGCCTGCGCGAGAAGCTCGAGCGCGACCCGGCCACGCCGCGCTACGTGATGACCGTGTGGGGCGTTGGCTACCGCTTCGAGGCCTAGACTATGATGCGGACCTGGCGGCGGTCCCTGTACGCCGCGCTCCTCGTCGTCGGCGTCATGCTGGTGACGACGGGGAGCGCGGCATGGGTCGGCGCGGCCGTCGAGGGGGACGCCGCGACGTTCGGCAACATGGCGTTGATCCTCTCCATGGCCACGCTCGTGCTGTTACCCGTCCTGGTCGTCATCCTGCGGCTGGACCTGTTGGGGCGCATCGAGCGCATCCGTCTCAAGCTATTCGTCGCCGTCGTCGTGGGACAGGCCGTGGCCCTCGTCGTCGCCGTCGTCGCCGCCCGCAGCAAGCTCATGCCGATTAAGCAGCCTGCCGATGGCCTGTTCGCCGTGCTGCTCGTCTACGCGGCCGTGCTCTCGTTGGCGCTGTTCTATCTCCTCGCCACCTCGATGACCGCGGCGCTGGGGACGATTCGCGCCGCCGCCGGGCGCATCGCCGAGGGGGATCTGGAGACGCGTGTCGAAGTGGAGACGCGCGACGAGTTGGCGGAGTTGGCGGCCGATCTCAACGCGATGGCGGCGCGGCTCGGCGTGGCCGCGCGGCGTGAGCGCGCGATGGAGCAGTCGCGCCGCGAGCTCATCGCCGCCGTCTCTCATGACCTGCGCACGCCGCTGGCGGCGATCCGCGCGACGATCGAGGCTATCCTCGACGGTGTGGTGACCGATGAGGAGACGGTGGCGCGCTATCTGAGGACGATGCATGACGGGACGCGCGAACTCAGCCGCCTCATCGACGACCTCTTCGAGCTGTCGCGCATCGAGGCCGGCGCGTTGACCCTCGCCCCGGCCCCGACCGCGCTGGCCGATCTTGTCTCCGAGACGCTGGAGCGCATGGGTCCGCAAGCCGCCGCCCGCGCGGTGACGCTGACGGGCTCGGCCGAGGAGAGGCTGCCGCTGGCGCCGCTCGACGCGCGCCTCATCGGCCGTGTGCTCGTCAACCTCGTCGACAACGCCCTGCGCCATACGCCCCCCGGCGGCTGTGTCGAGGTGTCGGTCCACGGCGACGCGGCCACGGTGGGCGTTACCGTGGCGGATACGGGCGAGGGGATCGCGCCCGCCGACCTGCCGCACGTTTTCGATCGCTTCTACCGCGGCGAGAAGTCGCGCTCACGCGAGCACGGCGGGGCGGGATTGGGCCTGGCCATCAGCAGGGGCATCGTCGATGCGCACGGCGGCGCGATCTGGGCCGAGCCGGCCCAACCCCGTGGCGCCCGTATCACGTTCACGCTCCCCACGGCGGCGCCCTTACAAGGGTAGATTTTTTGTTTGGAGGGGTGAGCAGCGTCGCTGCTCACCCCTCCGACCCTCCCGCTCTCGTGAAAAACCTATCCCTAAAAGGCGGCGGCGCCCCCTCGGGTGTATCCTAGAGGGACGGACGGACGAACGGTCACGGGATGATGAACGGTTACAGGATAAGGAGCGGATCGTGGGGCGAGCGTCTCGACGAAAGCGCGCCAACGGCGGCACGGGTTTTTTCCGCCGCGAGCACGTACTCGCGGCCATCAGCCGGCCGGAGGATAGCCCGCCCGTGGCGGACACTCCGCCTGCGGTGAACGCAACGGCGGCGGCGGACGCAACGGTGGCGGGCGAAGATAACGTGGAGCGGGCCGGGGAGACGCCGCCGAGAGCGGTGAGCGAGGCGGACATGCGCGGAGGGGACCGATAGCCCGTTCGCTACCGCGCATCCGCGACGATCGAGGGTTGGACGAGGGGACGAGGTTCTCCGTCGCGTCGTCCGTGTCGGGACTGCTGTTCAGGCAGGGCCACGACGGCCTCGCAGTGGAGACAGACGCAGATAAACGTGCGTCGCGTGGGCCAGACCAGCCACGGGCGCGTGCGGTCCCGGCGGACGCCCAGCACGGCGAAGGGGTCGTGGCGGCCGCAGGCCGGGCATGGGGAAGCGGCCCGCGGCGCGGCGCCTTTTTGCTCCATTGTGCGGCCCTCCCAAACTATATCTCCGCAAGAATTGCGGGGAACGGATTGACGCTCCGTCTCACCACGCCCCTATCATAGGCGATGAATCGCGCATGCGCATGATGTACAACTCACCCATATGGGCTATAAACGCGCCTTTGACCTGTGGGCTATTGCTCGACGCGCGGGGGCGGCCTATCGTATAGTAGTAGCAACCTCGCTACCGCGACGCGCTCGACGGCCGCGGGGGCGGTCATGAGCAGTAGCAGTAGCGGTAGACAGGCGGAGATTAGGATGCGGGTGGAGTTACCGGTCACGCGCGGCAAAGAGGGTCAGTACCGGCTCTCGCCCACCGACGTCTCGCAGTTCCTCCGCCTCGAACAGTGCCAGCGCTATCTGCGCCTGCGGCTGCACGAGCGCTCGGGCCACTACAGCTTCCTGCGCGACGACGGCGTGTTTCCGCAGTCGCTCCCGCCGCTCCTCACTCGTTCGGGCGCCGACTTCGAGGTCGCGATCGAGCGGGACGTCGCGGCTCGCCACCCCACGCGCGACTTCGGGACGGCGGGGCGGCGCGGCGGCGACCGCGACGTCGACAACGCGGAGGTTGTCGCCCTCGCTCGCGCCCTCGCGCCAGGCGAAACGCTCGTCCTCTTCCAGCCCCGCCTCCTCGCCGGCCTCGACAACTGGCTCGTGCGCGGCGACGTCGACATCCTGCGCCTCGAACGCGACGACGCGGGCGCGTTGCGCGTCCTCATCGCCGACATGAAGAGCTCGATAAGCGCCAAGGTCGAGCACCGGTTGCAGGTCGCTTTCTACCATGAGATGCTCGCCGCCCTGCTGGCACGCGAGGGCGTCGCGTGCGCCGCGATCGAGATGGCGGTGCTGTACCGCGGGCCGGCGATGGGCGACGCGGCGGGAGACGCGGCGGAGGGCACGGAGCGCGACGCGGCCCTCTCGGACGCGGATGCCGCGTTGCTCCGGGCACAGCGCGACGCCGCCGACCAGTTGTTCGGGACGCGGGAGGGCCTGTTAGAGCTTGTCCTCGATCCAGAGAGCTACCGCGGCGCGGTTCGCGACCTCGTGACGGGACCCGACTCGACGGCCGCGCGCGTCGCGGCGGCCCCGTTCGACGAGGTTCCCTTCCACCTCGCCCCCAAGTGCGACGGCTGTCTCTACAACGAATTCTGCATGAAGTGGAGCGCGCGGCGGGACGACCTCTCGCTCCTGCCGCACGTCAGCCCGCGGGACAAGAGCGCCCTGCGCCGCGCCGGCGTCGTCACGACACGTCAACTGGCGGCGCTCAAGACCCTCGTACCGGCCGACGCGGGCGACGGCGACGGCGCGGAGGGTCCGCGCGACCTCGTTCCCGCGAACGGACAAGAGGATCTCGTGCGCCGCCTCGGCGCGACGTGGCCGGTGGGGCCGCGCCTCGACGAACTGGTCCACCGCGCCCGCCGCTACCGCCGCTCCAAGGGCGACGCGATCGAGTCCCTCTCGTACATCCCGAGCAAGGGCTACGGCTCCCTGCCCTACGCCGACGCGGGGCACAACCCCAACCTCGTGCGCGTCTACATCGACGCGCAGCACGACTACCTGGAGGATCGCGTCTACATGCTGGGCGCGCTCGTCGTCGCCTGCGAGGACGGCGTGGAGCGCGCCGACGGTCGGCGCGCCATCGTACACATGACGGACCGTCCGCCCGACACGAGCGACGGCGAGGCGGAGTTGTTCGTGCGTTGGATCGACGAGACCGTGCGCGCCATCGTGGAGCTTGCCGCGCCGGACGCGGAAGGGCGGCCGCGCGCCCCCATTCACCTCGTCTTCTACACGGCGCTGGTCCAGCGTCTCCTGCTCGATGGGCTGGGGCGGCACGCCGCCTCGATCCTGGGCGCGACCCCGCTCTACGACTTCGTGACGCAGCTCGCCGCCTTCGACTCGCCAGTGTCCACGGTCCTCGACGCGGAGATACGCGAACTCAAGAACTATCCCATGGTCTGCCAGTCGCTGCAGTCGGTCGCGGCGTACCTACGGTTCGACTGGAGCGCCCCTGAACCCTACCGCGAGCTCTTCCGCGAGCGCCTGTTCGACTACCTCGGCAAGCTGCGCGTGGGCGACGGACCCGACGCGGCGGAGTCGTGGTACACGCGACGCGCCCGCTTCGGCAGCCAACTCCCGCTCGAGTACGCGTACGCGGCCTGGGGTGCGCTCGACACCCCGAAGATGTCACAGGGGGCCGGCGCCGTTCCATCCGGTGAGGCGCTCGACGATCCGCCGGCCCCGGCGCCCGACGACTACGCGCCGTACCGTCGCGCGACGCCGGAGCTCCTGCGGGGATTCGAGGGACGCCGCCTCGAGGCGATGGAGTGGATCGCGCACGACTTCAGGGGCAACAAGTGGACCGAGAAGCGCGCGTTCGACCTGCCCGACCTGGCGCGCTTCGCCGAGCGGGCGCAGACGCTGGCGCAGGCGCTCGACGAGTTCGTGACGGTCGAGCGCCACGTCAAGCTGGGCGAGTGGAAGGCGGCGCGCCTGGCCCCGCCGGAGCGCCGCGTGTTGGCGGGCGAGACCCTGATCGTCCGCTACGATCCGGCCGACCAGGAGCCGGGGATCGCCGCGCGCAACCGCGACAACCTGCGCCGGGCGCGCCTCAAAGACGAGGCCTACGCCGTGTACCGCGCGGCCAACCCGGGCGCGGCGCGCGTGAAGCTGGACAAAACACAGAAAGAGGAGTGCGACTGGTCGCAGGCGGGCATGCGCGTCCGGTTGCGCGTCGAGTGCGACGGGCTCGACTGCGCGCTCGACGAGGCTCTCGCGCTCACGACGCTCCGCGAGGGGAAGCGCGTCGTGCTGTCTCCGCGCACCAGCGTCGACTCGCGCCTGCCGGCCGCCGACCGGAAGGAGTTTACGCCCACGCCCAAACAGATGCTCTACCGGCCGCGCGCCGACATCGTCGGGCTGACCATCGCGCGCGACGCGGCCGGCAAGGCGCGCTCCGCCCACGTCGAGGTCGCGTTCGCGCCGGCGCGCGGCGGGAGCGACAAGAACGGCTTCGTGTTCTCCGCGATCGACGAGCCGCTCGTCGATCGCGGCCTCTACACGCTCGACGAGGACCCCAACGACTGGTACGGCTTTTTCTGTAAAGAGGTCACTAAAGGACTGTGCGCGGGCGCGCGCCACGCGCTCTACACGCGCCTCGCCGACATCGTCGCGCTCGGCGCGGACGCCCCGGCGCGGTGGGACGACGCGGGGGGCGGCGCGTGGCCGGAGGAGGCCGCGCGTGGCCAAGCGCGCTTCATGGCCGGCCTCGACGCGCTGCAACGGGCGGGCGCGCTACATCCCTTCGAGGATGGCAAGCGCGCCTACATCGCGTCCCATGGAGGCGCGCCGATCCTGCTCGTACAGGGTCCTCCCGGAACGGGCAAGAGCTACGCGACCGCCTTCGCGCTGTTCGCGCGACTGCAGAGCGCGATGGCCGCCGGACGCGACCTGCGCGTCTTCCTATCGTGCAAGACCCACGTCGCCACCGACGTCCTGCTCGGCAACGTGCGCCACGTGCAGGGGCTCTTGCGCGGCTGGGTGGCGACGCATCCCGACATCGCGGCCCAGTATCTCGACCGCCGCCTGCTGGAGGCGCCGCTGTTCCGCGTCCGCCCGCGCGAGACACCGCCCGACGGCGTGATCGCGCTGCCGCGGGACGACGACCGCGCGCCTGGCGCGCCGCGCGCCGTCGAGGCGATCGAGGCCGCGCGGTGGTGCGTCGTGGCGGCCGCGCCGGCGGGGATCCGCGGCATGCTCAAGGACCGCTGGCCCAAAGCGCTCTTCGGCCACGACCTGTGCGACCTGCTAGTACTGGACGAGGCCTCGCAGATGAACCTGCCCGAGGCCGCGATGGCCGCGCTGCCGCTGCGCCCCGAAGGCCGTGTCATCGTCGTCGGCGACCATCGCCAGATGCCGCCGATCGTGATGCACGACTGGGCCGGGGAGCCGCGCCGCACCTTCCAGGAGTTCCGCGCCTTCGAGTCGCTCTTCCTCACGCTGCTGCCGGCCGGCCTACCCACGATCAAGTTCGCCGAGAGCTTCCGCCTGCACGCCGACATGGCCGAGTTCCTGCGCCGCGAGGTCTACCGCCATGACGGGATCGCCTACCACTCGCGCCGGCGCGAGACGCTGCCGCCGTGCGAGCACTCCGACCCCTTCGTGGCGGCCGTGCTCTCGCCCGCGCACCCCATCGTCGTCGTCGTACACGACGAAGAGGGGAGCCAGGTGCGCAACCCTTTCGAGGGCGCGCTGATGGCGCCCGTCCTGGAGGCGCTGGCCGCCCCGCCCTACGACCTCGGCCCGGAGCACGGTCTCGGCGTCGTCGTGCCGCACCGGGCGCAGCGCGCGGCGTTGCGCGAGGAGATCCCGGCGCTGACGCGCGTCGACCCGGCGACGGGGACGGTCACGGTCTCGGCGGTCGACACGGTCGAGCGATTCCAGGGCGACGAGCGGCAGGCGATCCTGGTGAGCGCGACCGAGAGCGACCGCGAGTACCTGCTGGTCTCGGGTGAATTCCTACTCGACCCGCGCCGCCTGACCGTCGCGCTCAGCCGCGCCAAGCGCAAGATGGCGCTCGTCGCGTCGCGGGCGGTCTTCGGCCTGTTCAGCCCCGACGAAGAGACCTTCGCCCACGCCCAGCTCTGGAAAAACCTGCTGCGCCGCACCTGCGTCGAGCCCCTGTGGTCGGGCGAGCGCGACGGGCGCCACGTCGAGGTTTGGGGCAACGTCCCGACACCCCAGGGATCGGCGTCTCAGCCAGAGGACACGGCGCCTCAGCCAGAGGACACGGCGTCGGTCAGGTATCGTAGGGTCGTATAGCTATACGCCCGCCCGCGCCGAGGGCGTCTCGCTAGACGCCCCGACGCAACGTCGTACGCCTCGGTCTCGCGGATCATTCACGAGCCCCGCGGCGTCGGTATAGTAGCCTGACGCATCAGCCATGCGTGTGGTCCGCCATAGCGGCCTCGCGCGTGGCTAAGCGTCGCGTCGCGCGCCTGAACGGGCGTTGGTCCAAAGATCTCCGGCTCCGTACATCCAGTTTCGGGCGTCACGATTTGACAGGCGCGGCGTCACGATTTGACACGAGCACGGTCCGTTTGCTACCCTCAGAGGGCGCGGTTAAAGACGCGCAATGGAGCCGTGGTGTAGTGGCCCAACATGCCTGCCTGTCACGCAGGAGATCGCGAGTTCGAATCTCGTCGGTTCCGCTGTTGCGATCTTGTAGCGATGCTATGAGGTCGTATGAGGGCTATGTGCAAAAACAAGACGGAGTTGGGATTGTATCCTAACCTCCGTCTTGTTTTTATTCGTTGATGAATCCCTTTTGACGTCCTCGTAGGCTTGACGGCCAAAATCGGCCGCTTCTATCCAAATTATAACTGGTGGATGATGCTCCATGGTGGCCCTGTCCCTGTTGGATGCGGGACAGCGTATGCACGTCGTTGCTGCCGGGCGGTATTGATCAGCGCGACGCGCAATAGTGCTCGAACGCGCCGTAGCTCTCGATCACGCAGCCGGGTCGGGTCAATGCTTTGCCGCCTACCGCGAGTCCACTGGGGCGGCCTGGATCGCGGGGTGATGCCGGAAGTAGGCGCCGACGAGCCGCCCGTAGAAGGGCCAGGCGTACTCGGTGTCGCCGGCGGAGTGGACGCCGAGCCAGCCGCCGCCGTGACGGACGAACTGCTCCAGCGCCCCACGCTGTGCCGCGTCGAGCACGGTGCCGGTAGTGAGCAGGAAGGCCACGGCGCGGACGCGGCGCAGCGACGCGTCCGTGAAGGCGTGGGGATTCTCAGTCACGACGACGGCGAACCCGTCGCGGCGACCGATGGCGCGCACGGCGGCGACAGCAGTGGGGATGCTGGCGTGGTGATAGCCGGTGGTGCGCGTGAAGACGAGGATGGTTACTGGGGCAGCCGTGGCCGCGTTGTGCGGACGCGCGCCAGGGGGCGGGGCAAGGGAGGGGAGGAGCAAAGCGACCGACCACAGCCGGATGGCGCCGATCGCGCCGACGGTGATGCGGGGGGTGGGCTGGCGATAGCGATAGGTCCACGTGTTCGCATGCGGGACTTATGGTCGGATCGATCCGTCGTTCTCGAGTATCGGCATGCGTCCCTCTTACAGCTACAGGATGACACAGCAGATAGCAACAAGGAGTGACGTCAACACGCAGGGGGCTTGCGCGACGAGGGCGTGTCATTCATCGCCACCGTTATGGAGCGGCTGTCTGTCACCCACCATACGACATGGATGGCGATGGTAGGAACTGATGATCGGGCTGCATAGAGATCCGACGTAGCGCACCCCATTGTCGTCGTCCGGCGCAATCCTTTCATCGTCTGTTACAAAGGACCAACGTGAGCAAGTTGGCGCCTATTATCTGGTATGCCGACACACGAGCCATAGCCACAGCCAGGTTAGCACTGCGGCTGAAGCCGGGGGCAGGTATAAGAAGGCGCGCCACGGTCGCGATAATGGGCGCCACGCTGCCTGGGCACGTGCTGGCGCTAGAATGCGACAGGTAGGGCTTTGAGGCTCCGGAGCAGTCCGTGCTCCTGCCACTCCACCTCGCGCCCCACGAACGTCAACTGCGGCAGGCGTCGCAGTACAGTGCCGAGGGCGATCGGCCCTTCCAAGCGGGCGAGTGGCGCCCCAACACAGAAATGGATGCCGAACCCGAACGCAAGGTGCCGATTAGGCTGGCGTCCGATGTCGAACTCGTCCGGTTCGTCGAACTGCGCCGGGTCGCGATTGGCCGCACCCAGAATTTGCAGCACGAAGTCGCCGCGTCGGAGCAGCTTGCCTCCCACCTCAACATCCTCGACCACTCGGCGCGGGTTGCGCTGCAGCGGGCTCTCATAGCGCAGCATTTCTTCCACTGCGACGGGCATGAGTCCCGGTTCCGCTCTCAGTCGCTGCATCTGTCTGGGGTGCATGAGCAGGGCCAGGAGGCCGTTGCCGATGAGATTTGTCGTCGTCTCATGCCCCGCGGTCAACAGGTTGACGCACAGCGTCAGTAGCTCTGCCTCGTTGAGCTTGTCGCCCTCCTCCTCCGCCGCAACAAGCCGGCTCAGAAGATCCTCCCGGGGAGCCCGCCGCCGATGTGTCAGAAGCTCACTGAGGAAGGCGCGCATCTCCAGTAGGGCGCGCTGCGAGCGGTCAAGGAGTTCGGGTGCGGCCCGCCCCGTCCCCTGAAAGGCGAGGATCCCTTCGGACCACCGTTTGAAATCGTCGCGGTCTCGTGTGGGTACGCCCAGCATCTCGGCGATCACCATTGCGGGTAAGGGATAGGCGAAATCGTGTATGATGTCCATCGCGCCGCGCTCCCGCGCCGCGTCGAGCAACGTGTCGACCAACTCCTGCACGCGCGGGCGCATCCGCTCAATGACTCTAGGGGTGAAGGCCACGTTGACCAATGCCCGTAGCCGGCGGTGATCCGGAGGATCGGCGCTGATCAGCCCGACCGAAAAATGCTCCTCGAGCGGACGTAGATGTGACCGCTCATCCGCAGAAAGATGCGCGAGCGCCGCGAGCATGCGGCCACGGCTCGAAAAACGGCCAAGATCGCGAACCGTAGCGAGCACGTCGTCATAGCGCGTCAGGAGCCAGCCGCCGATCGTGTCGCTCCAATGCACGGGATCGTCGACGCGTAACTGATGATAGGTCGGATACGGGTTGGCGTAAAACGCCGGGGAGATGAGGAACTGGTCCAACCCGTCTAG
>JAABUZ0100004971.1_pt1 | contig 17826 bp, 18 predicted proteins | sample 5562091 | NCBI WGS metagenome assembly JAABUZ01 (sample SAMN12813069, study PRJNA571459) | rock metagenome | isolation source: Antarctica rocks | place: Antarctica: Victoria Land, Linnaeus Terrace sud | collected 2015-12-21
CGCCCCGCTCCCCCTCTACCAATCTCACCCGATAGGTCTTGTGCATGCCCCACAACCATACCGGCAACAGCCCCCATCTCCGCAAACCCCGCGTGAAGAACCACTAGTCCCTATCGGCGGAGTGGGTCGGGACTCTTCAGGAGGAGGTGGACCCTGGTGAGACTGCCGAAGATCTGCATCGGCGGCTGGTCCATATGCTCGGCAACTTGACCCTCACCGCGGACAACGCCCAGCTCAGCAACAATCAGTTCAAGCGTAAGTTGGACCTGTTGGAGCGCAGCAGCCTCGAAATGAATAGGCGCATCGCCGCGACGACGCGTTGCGGTAAGGAGGAGATTCTGGCCCGCGCCAATGATCTCGCAGAACGCGCCATCGCGATCTGGCCAGGACCGCTTCCCGGAAGCAACTTGCCCGAGGGTCGAGACTGGAGAGTACTCGGTAAGGCGCTGGCGCAGCTGCCGGCGGGCAGCTGGACAACATACGGGGATGCGGCCGCGCTGATTGGCTCCCATCCGGTGCCCGTGGGGGTCCGGCTTAGCACGGTGCGGGTGCCCAACGCGCACCGGGTGCTGACGTCCGAAGGACGAGTTTCTCCTGGGTTCCACTGGATGGACCGAGCGATACACGCGACGTGCGGGACGTTCTGCGCGGTGAGGGCGTCCACTTTGACGCTGGTGGCGACGCCGATCCCAGGCAGCGTCTCGATGCCGCCCAGCTCGCCGCTCTCGTCGGCCTAGATGTGGAAGGTCCCGTGGAGATACGTAATTGGCACGCTCGATGCAACCGAAGGACAACGACGTTTCCTTGAGGAGACAGGCGCAGCAGGCCGCGAGCTCGAGCGCCATGTGGCGTTGCCTGACCTGAGCCCACGTTCCTCGGCCAAGCCCGTTCGCAGTCACTGATCAGCTGCATCACTCCGGATCCCTTCCGGTGGCCTCACTCCCTGCGCGGTGGAGGCATCCACGCTTCCTCCGTGCTGCTCACCCTGGCTTGCCGAGAACCACTGGCCCTTGCGTAGCGTCTGGTAGATCGGCCGGAAGCCAACTGCCTCGTACGCCCGACGCGCGGGCCACCGACTGCTCTCGGTCTCCACCAAAACGTGGTCGACCCCGAGAGCCTGGCACCGGCGGAACAGCTCCAGCATCAGCGCTCCTCCGAGCCCCTGCCCCTGGAGCTCGGGATCGACGCCGAGCGGCTCGATCTGCACCGCGTCCCCCTCGGGCGCTCCCCACCCGACGCAGAAGCCTACCAGGCGCTCATCGGGCGCGACGGCCACGAGGTCGAGCTCGGGCCGATACTGCGGCATACTCAGCGTACGCGCCCGCCACTCTGTCGTCATCGAGGTGCTCGCGAAAGCGCGGCGGTGGAGCGCAACGTACGCCGGCACATCGCGCACCCCCGCCAGGGACCGGATGACGACGCCGTCAGGTGGCGCTGGGCGCGGCAGCAGCTCGTCTAGCGGCCGGCTCATCATGACGTAGGTGTAGTCGTCGTCGAGGACGTAGCCGTGGCGCTCGATCAGAGCAAGGCGCTCGCTGTCATCCTCGCGGGCTTCCGTCCAGTACGGCAGAGGTTGCCCGCGCTCTGCGTCGAGCGCGCGGAAGCGCCCTGGCACCCATTCGAAGAGTGCCACCTCGACCTCTTGTCGGTACGGCCCGGGCCGTACGTAGAAGTCCAGGACTGCCCAGAAGCTCTGCCAGGCGGCGAACCCAACGAGGGCGCCGTCGGTGGTCGCGTACAGACGGACATCCTCCGGTGCTTGCAGCGTTGGGGAGCTCAGTCGCCACGGGAAGTCGACACCATGCCGGCTGAGTGGCGGCGCGGCCCGGATCAGGTCAGCTATCAGCGGGAGGTCGTTCCCATCCGCATATGGGCGCACGGTCAAGTCCATGGGGTCTCCAGCGCTTCTATCTTCTCAGCAAGTTCTGCCGGCATGCCGGATCAGCACACTCACCGCTCCTGGCCAGTCGTGGACACTGCCCACGTTCTTTGGCTCCAGCGCAAAGCCTACGTGGGCGCGCTCACCCGTCAATTGCCGTTCAAGAATCCGGCTCATGCTCAATTCCAGTGAAGCTGGATCGAGAGCCGGTAGAACTCAGGAGACGGCATGCCAAAGGGGTGTGCCGCGTATTGCCGAAAGCTCCCCAGTCTCTCAGAAAGTTCGTCGCTACTTTGCTGCCGCAGCTGCGTGGTCTCCACCTTGACCAGGCGTTCATTGCTGATGCAGGTCTTACTCTCGTCCTGGCCACAACGCGGCGCACGGCGTGCTGCCCGCTCTGTTCGCGCCGCACGCCCGGCGCACGAACGCCCCAACACGCGCTGCTGCTCGATGTCGCTTGTGCCCTGGGTGGACAGCCGGGAGCGCGCCTAACCGTACAGCATGGCCTGGCCACCAGTCGAGCAACGTTGCTCCGACTAGTGCATCGGGCGCAGCTGCCGCCAGTGGGCATGCCGGCCTCCGACAACCAATGGAACGGAAATGTCCGTTAGGACGCGAAACGCAGTGCGGCAGCGTGACAGGATCGGGCGGCCAAACCGGACGATCGCCACAGCCGTATGTGGTGTTGGGTTCAGTGGTCGGCGATGCGGTCTAGCCATTCGGTCAACAGGGCACGTTCTGCGCCGCTGAGAACCGAAACGTCGGAAAGGTCGGCTCGAAGTGCGACAGCGGCGGTGGTCCTGTCCCCGCTGGGAACCACGGGGGCTTCTGTGACAATCGCTCGCTTTATGGCGTTGTAGACGGAGTTCGCGAGGCCAAGATCGCGATCCTCAGGCGGCACGGTCAGCAGGGTGAGCACCACACCGGTGCCAGCGGCGTGGATCATGTCGACCGCGCGCCGTTCACTGACTTTGAGCCTGCCTGCGGCAGCAACTCGGTGGACGCGACCTTGGAGGATGTGCATCCCAGCAGCCGCGGCCGGCGAGCGGGTGCCGCGTTTGGGATCGGCCAGGAGCGCGAACAGGGCTGGGTTCACGAGCCCGAAACCGATGTGTGTCTCCCAGCCGACGTCGAGGTCTGCGACCGGGTCGTCCGTGTTCTCACTGGGGGTCTTCCCCTCGACGTAGGTCGTGAACACGTGCTCGGCCACGGCGTCGAGCAGGCCGTCCTTGTCGCCGAATAGTCGGTAGATCGTTGGAGCCTGCACCCCTGCCTCGGCGGCGACTGCGCGGGTCGTGACCGCGCCGGGCCCTCCGGTATGAAGCAGCCGCGCAGCAACTTCCACGATTGCAGCCCGTGTTCGGGCCGGGACGGCGGCAGCGGTTTCCTCGAAATATGCCACGGTCCAACGATAACTCATTCTTGTTATCGAAAAACTTCCAGTGGTAACGTATTCTCCGTTCCATCGAAAACAGAGAGGATCGACCATGATCATCGTCACAGGCGCAACGGGCCAGCTTGGCGCCCAGACCGTCCAGCAGTTGCTTGAGCGCGTACCGGCAGAGCAGCTCGGCGTAAGCGTTCGTGACACCGAACGGGCCGCCGATCTCGCTGCTCGCGGCGTCCGAGTGCGCCGCGGCGACTTCACCGACCCCGACTCGCTCGCCAGCGCGTTCGAGGGGGCCGCGCAGGTGCTCATCGTCTCCGCGAACGCCACCGGGGACGAGGCCGTAGCGCAGCATTCCGCGGCAATCGACGCAGCTCGGGACGCCGGCGCACAGCGAGTGCTGTACACCAGCCATCAGGCGGCCCGCGCAGATTCTCACTTCGCGCCGATGCCAGACCACGCCGCCACCGAAGAACACCTGTCCAAGCTCGGAGTGCCGTTCACTGCACTGCGCAACGGGTTCTACGCAAGCACCGTCCCGCGTCTGGTTGGCCGGGCACTCGAAACTGGGGAGCTCGTCGCGCCGGCAGACGGTCCGGTCTCATGGACCACACACGCCGACCTTGCCGAGGCGGCCGCGACGATCCTCGTCCAACAGGGACGGTTCGATGGGGCCACCCCGCCGCTGACCGCTCCCGAGGCGCACGACCTTGAAGACATCGCCGGTATTCTCTCCGAGCTCACCGGACGCAGCGTCCGCCGGGTTGTGGCCGATGACGACGAGTGGACGCAGGGCCTCATCGGGCATGGTGTCCCGGAGGACCAGGCTCGCATGCTGCTCGGCATGTTCCTCGCCTCCCGTCGCGGAGAGTTCGCGGCCACCGACCCGACGCTTGAGCAGCTGCTCGGCCGTCCCGCGCGGTCGATCCGCACCGTGCTAGACGGAGTCGTTGCCGGTTCCTGAGCACGGTGCCGGTACCAGCGCTCTGTGCGGTCGGACTCCCGAGCGACGCTGATGCGGAGAGGCACGCCTCTCACCGCTGGCACGAACCACATCAACGTCCTCGGGCGCTACCACTTTTCGCTGCCTGAGGCGAATCGTCCGCGGCGAGTTCCGGCCGTTACGTGACCCCGCCGACTTCGACGACCAGGACCTGCTCATTCAGAACGCAGGCTGCCGAGGACCTCTGACGGACATTTCCGTCCATTGATTGTCGGAGGCCAAGATTACAACCGGGTGCCCGAGCTCACGACGACCGCCGCCGCGGTGTGGAGCAAGGACCAGCTGGCGGCCGCCTTGGGAGGCGGCCAGTACGACTTGATCTGGCTGGACTCGCAGCACTCGCCATACAGCGACCATCTGTTGGTCAGCTTCACCGCCTCGGCAGAGGAACTAGGCATCCCTGTGCAGCTTCGCATCCCGCACACGCGCGATGCGCACAAGGTCGGCCGCTTCTTCGACCTGGGCATCACCGGCGCGCTGGTTCCCGAGGTGATGGAGGCATCGACTGTGCGGGACGCCATCGACTTCGCCTACTACGGCCCGGTTGGGCGTCGGAGCTGGGGGGGCGGCAACAGACTCGGCCTGCGGACCCGCACCGCACCGACCGCGCGGCACGAGTACGCGGCCTGGTGGAACACGACCGTCTTGCTCAGCATCCAGATCGAGTCGGTCGAGGCCGTGACGAACATCGCCCGCATCGTCCGACCGGGCATCACCCACGTGACCTGGGGCCCGAACGACCTCGAGTTCTCGCTCGATCTCCATCCCGACTACCCCTTCAGGACGGTCGAGGCCTGCATGAACAACGTAGCCGAGCAGCTCAAAGGCACCGGGATCCGGATCGCGATGGGGACGGCCACCGCGGCCGCCGAGCGGCAGAAGTACCGCGATTTCGGGGTGACGATCTTCCAGGCCACGCCATGATCGACGCGCTCGCCGATCGGCAGATCCTTGACATCGGGTGATGGTCCGCGCTGAATGACTCGTGAGCTGAGCGCACTCAGCGGCTGGAGGTCGATGCCAATGGTTTCCCCAGGGCGACCGCGGCTGCCAGGCCGACGGTGATCGACCCAGATGCTCCGCGCGAGCGCCCGCAGTTCCGCGATGCCGCTGACCTGTGCCACCCGCAACCACGCATAGAGCCCGTCCACGTCGCGCTCCCGTAGGACCCGAGCGAATTCCTTGACAAGCGCCTCGGCGCTGGCCACCTGCGGGCAGACCGTGTACAGGTGGGACCGGAAGGCCTGCTCCTCATCGGTCAGGTCACGGTCCGGCCGGAGCAGGAGCCAGCAGACCCGGCGCGGGGTCGCGAGGCCGTCGGCCGCGGGGCGCGGAGTAGCGCGCGAACAAGCGCTAAGCCAAGCACGCGCCGAGTACCACCGGTAAGTGCTTGCGGATGAAGATGAGCACACGGCGCAGCAGGCCTCCCTACGTGCCGGACTCCAAACAGTTGGTGGCAGAGCTTGATCTTCCGTCCTTTGACCTTGTGCCGCGAGTCGATTCATACAGGTACGTCAAGGCGCGCGACGAGATCACGGTCGCGACGCGTTCGCTGGCACAGCGGAAGGCGCTCTACGTGTCAGTCATTTCTCAGATCACTGTCAGCACATTGCACGAGCTGTTCGAGGCGGACCGCACCGGTTATATCGACTCCGTCGTGCTCAACGGCTAGGTCGAAGCTATCGACGCCGGGACCGGGAACTCCGAGCGCCCGTGCATCGTAACAGTTCGTACTACTCGTGACGCGTTTGTCCGCTTGAATTTGCGGCAGGTTGATCCCGTCGCCTGTCTCCGGACGCTAAATGCCGGCGTATCGCGAAGTCCCGCTGAACTGGCGGCCGTACGGCCTGTGCTTGAGTTCAGCATGGTGGACCCGCGGTTCGTTCAAGAGAGTGACGTCTTGTCGACCCTCGACCAGCGACCAAACCTCATGGAACTGACGCCTGGCGAGTTCGAGTCGCTCATCACCAACCTCTTCGAGAAGATGGGCCTCGAAACTCGTCTCACTCAGGCATCCCGCGACGGTGGCGTTGATTGCGTCGCGTACGACCCGCGCCCGATATTTGGCGGGAAGCTCGTCATCCAGGCGAAGCGTTACAAGCACACTGTGGGAGTCAGCGCCGTGCGCGACCTTTATGGAACGCTTCAGAATGAGGGGGCCTCCAAGGGCATCCTGGTTACTACCAGCGGCTATGGCCAAGCCTCGATCGACTTCGCGAACGGCAAGCCGATCGAGCTACTCAGTAGCGAGCACCTGCTGTACCTGTTAAGGGAGAACGCTGGCCTCGACGCAAAGATCGAGGTCCCCCCTACATGGATGATCCGGTTCCGGACAGGACTGACTTGTAGTTCCTATCGGGAGTTGCGTTCTGGCGTGCTTGTTGTGCGGAGCGGATTCGTTTCAGGTCGCCGCAGCGTCGTGGAGGCGCACAGGGTGGGCGCTAGGGCACGGGCGGCGTGACAATAGCGTCGTCGAAGCCGGGCGGCTGGCGTCGAAGGTCGTCGGGGGTCACGTCGAGGACTTCGGCGAGGCGGCGAATTATCTCCAGCCGCGTTCCCGAGCCGTGCTCCAGGTTCCGAATCGTGCGGATTCTGACACCGACGCGCGCGGCAAGCGCGGGCTGGGACAGCAGGCGCTGGGTGCGCCAGTAGGCCAAAGCGGGGAGCGGGGTCAACGGCATGGGCGCCGCCTCCCAGGGGGCGTACGGTCCCGAGGACCGGCCCGGCAGCCCGCACTGCCGCTGCTGGCGCAGCCTATTGTTTTTCTTGGGCCACCACAACCTGTGGGTGGCGGGCGACCCGCTAGTGAAGGGGGCTAGCCCTGGAAGGCGCTGCCGAGGTAGGCGGTCCCGCGGTACTCGCACGGCCCGTGCAGCTGGGAGAGCTCCTGCTTGACGCTCTTGGCGCACGCCTGACAGACGTGGACGTAGGTGTCCTTGGCCAGGACCAGGACGCTCAGCTCGGCGCGGTACCCACATTTGCACATAAGAATGGTTATCTGCCGCTGGGGTTGGGTTCTGGTGTGGTGACGTTGGGAGCGCAGTAGTTTCACACGGGCTGCCAGATCTGCCAGACCCATGTGGCGCGTCCAGCTGAGGACGTGAGCGCGCACGCTGCTGAGCTCAGGGTCGGGTGATTCTGATTCTGATTCTGTAGTCGCCGCCGACACACGGCGTCTAAGGCGCTGGGATGAGCAGGGTGCCGGTTCGGGCGGTGCGGCGCTGGTACTCGGGGATGATGCGCTCGCCAACAGCTCGGCCCGTGCCCGGGCGTGTCAGCATGACGACCGCCCCGCCGAAGCCCCCGCCGGTGATCCGCGCACCGTAGACGTCCGGGTCAGCCCGCGCCAGCTCGACGATCAGGTCGACCTCGGGAACCGAGACGTCGTAGTCGTCCCGCAGCGAGGCATGGGAAGCGTACAGGAGCGCTCCGAGCTCGGCGACGTCGCTCCGCTCCAGCGCGGCGACGAACCGGAGCACCCGTTCGTCCTCCGTGATGACGTGGCGAGCGCGGCGGGCGACCTGCTCGGGGAGGGCCGCCAGCCGGGGCAGGTCGGCCGCCGTGAGGTCGCGCAGCGACGGAACGCCGAGCAGCGCGCAGGCCCGTTCGCAGTCGGCGCGGCGGGCGTTGTACTCGCCGCCGGCGTGCTCGTGGGCGACGCCCGAGTGCACAACCACGAGGTCGGCGTCTGGCGGCAGGGGCACCTGCTGGAAGGTGAGGCTGCGCGTGTCGATGAAGAGGGCGGTGCGCTCGTCGGCGAACGTCGCGGCCATCTGGTCCATGATGCCGACGCGAGCGCCGACGAACTCATTCTCGACCCGTTGGCCCAGGCGGGCCATGGCGCGGTCGTCGAACTGGAGGGAGAAGGCCTGGCGCAGGCCGCGCAAGAGGCTGACCTCGAGGGCCGCGCTCGACGACAAGCCGCTTCCCAGCGGCACGTCGGAGTCGATGGCGAGGTCGAACCCGTCGAGGTGGTGGCCATCGGCGGCCAGGATGGCGGTGACGCCCTGGACGTAGTCGAGCCAGCCGCGGCCGGGGGTCTCGGCGCCGAGCTGGTAGGTCTCGGGCTCGGGGCGGCCGTGGGGGACGTTGGCGCTGCGGGCGTGGACGGCGCGGTCGCCGCGGTGGCGGATGGTTGCCCGGGTGCGCTGGGGGGTAGCGGTGGGGAGGACGAAGCCGTCGTTGTAGTCGGTGTGCTCGCCGATGAGGTTGACGCGGCCCGGGGCGTCGGCGCGGATCGAGCCGTCAGCCATCAGGCCTCAGCTATCAGCTGTCAGCTGTCAGCTCGCTGCTGACCGCTGACGGCTGATTGCTCGTCGGCTCCGCGCCCGTCTTCCGACGACTCGCCCGGGGTTTCGGCGGCTTCGGCTTCGGCTCGGCGTCCGGCGTCACCTCCGGAACGAGAGCCGACACCTCGGCCCCCTCCGGCGCCACCTTCCGGCGGGTTGCGCGTGGCTTCTTCGGCGGCGCCGGCTCGGCCGTGGCCTCGATGGCGGCAGCCCGGGGGCGCCTGGTGGCTCGTCGCTTTGGCGCCGCCGGCGTTTGATCCGGATCCGGATCCAGCTCCATCTCCGGCCGCAGCTCACTCCCCAGCGCCGCTCCTGCCTCGGCTGCCCCCGCGAGCGAGGGCGCCTCGGTCGCCCCCGTCTCGGCGACCGGTGGGACAACCATTGGCTCCTGCTCCTGGACCGGTTCTGCCGCCGGCAGTTGTCCCACCGCGCCGTTCGCCGGCGCGCCAGACGCCAGGCGCCGCCGTGGCAGGCGCCGCCGTGGCGCTGGCGGCGCCTCGGGCACCTCGCTCGGACCGGGCGCCACGACCTCAGCGCCGCCATCCCCCAGGCTGATAGCGTCGGACGGCGGTGGCGTCTCGGCATCGGCCTGGTCGGCCGGCGGCGCTGATTCCACCTCGGCAGCGCGCCGCTCGCGCAGCCGCTCCCAGGCGCGCCGGCGCCGGCGTCGTCGGCTGCCGCCCGGGGGCAGCACCCCGCCCTCCTGCTGCGGCGCACCCGTGGGGGCAACCGGCGTCTCGGGCCTGTCGGGGCTGCCGGCCACCTGCTCGCCCGTCGTCGGCTCAGCCACGCCCTCGCGCTGGCGGTCCCGCTTCGGCCGACGGACCCGCTGCGTGAGCTGGCTCAGCAGGCGGGCCGCCGGCACGATGGCGCCAACTGACGAGGCCGTCGCGACGAGGTGGTTGAAGTAGCCGCCGCGGAGCGTCGACGTGTCGCCGACCACGACGAGCAGCCGCCGCGACCGCGAGACGGCCACGTTGAGCCGCTGCTCGAGGCGCAGGAAGCCGACGTCGCGGCGCCGGTTCGCCCGCACCAGGCTCAGCACGATGATGTCCTTCTCGCGGCCCTCGAATGCGTCGACAGTGTCGATCTCCAGCTGCCGCTCGGGCGGCCAGTCGTGCGGGCCCATGAGTCGGCGCAGGACCTCGCGCTGCTCCGCGTACGCGGTGATGACGCCGATCGTCAGGTTCGGCGGCGCATGGCTGGCCAGGTGGCGGGTGATGCTCGTCACCAGCCGGGCCTCGGCCAGGTTGAAGAGGGACGTGCCGCCGGCCCGCGACTCGGCGTTGCCGCGCAGCGACCGCGTGTCGACCCAGGTGACAGGGGAGGGGAGGGCGGCCATGCCGGTGCCCCGGCGAGGCGCCGCCGGACCGGTCCGCACGCGGCTGCCGTAGAAGACGCGCGAGACGAGCTCGCCGATGGACGGATGCATGCGGTTCTGCTGGTCCAGGAGCACCGTGGCAGACGGCGAGAAGTGGCGCTCCTGGAGCCAAGCGAACAGGCTCTTGCCGATGACGTTGCTGCCGCCCGGCTGCGGCTGGACCGCGTGGCCGTTGCGGCCGTGCCGGCCGTTGGCGCGGGCCACCAGGCTCTGCTCCGCCTCGGACATCACCGGCTGGAGCTGCATCGGGTCGCCCACCATGATCATCCGCTTGCCGCGGGCCAGCGCCAGGAGCGAATCGAGCACGCCGGCGCGGTTCGCCTCGTCCAGGATGACGTAGTCGTACACGCGGGCGCCAGCGACGTCCTGGAGGATCAGGGCGTCGATAGTGGTGAAGATGATGTTCTTGTCGCCCAGGTCGGCGTCGGGCGGCGCGTAGTAGGGCCGCGCCTCCTTGGCGATCCGCTCGTAGAAGCCGATGCGCGCGATGCGCTCCTCGGCGTCCTCCAGGAACGGCAGGACCTTCATGAGCATGTTGTCGGTGCCGTGATTCGAGTGCGAGCACACCAGGATGCGCACGCCGGGGTCCCGCGCGATGAGCTGAACGTCGATCTCGGCCGCCGTGGTGGACTTCCCCGTCCCGGGCGGGCCGAGGATGCACAGCGCCTCGCCCTCGTCCAGGCCGAGCGCCAGGGCCACCGCGCGACTCTGGCTGCGGTTCCGGAGCACCGCCGTGTTGACGAACTGGGTTGGCCTGACCGGCCGCGGCGCTGGCATCGCGGACGGCGTCGCCACCAGTCGCACGAGGTGCGGCAGACTGCCGGTCGGGTTGGCCAGCTCATCCAGCAGGGCGCGCTTCTGCTCGAGGATCTTGCGGCGGGAGCGCGGCCGGATGAAGCCGGCCCGCGGCGGGTCCGCCGCGGTGCGCACGCCCACCATGAGCGTCGCCTGCCCGGTGTGGGTGTCGACGACGCGCGCCGACGTCCGCGACCGGCCCTGCTCGTCGAGCACCTCGATCCACTCGCCGTCGTCCAGCGCGCGCAGCGCTTCGGCGGGCAGCCCCTTGAGCCGCCAGATGTCCTCGTCGCCGCCGTGGACCAGCGCCGCCTCCTTGAACGGAACGGTCAGCCGCTGGCTGCGCGCCTCGTCGTCGGCCGCCTCCGCGTCCAGGGCGGCGCGCAGCGGCTCGACGAAGCCGCCCCAGCGGCGACCCGCCAGCCGCGCGAAGTGGGCCTCGAGCAGCGCCACGCCCGGGTCGGCGCCGGCGAACGCGGCGCCCTCAGGCGGCAGAGCTATACGCTCGGCGTCTACCGACACGCCCACGGCGCCCGGCTCGCGGTCGGGTGGGCGCGCATCTTCGGGCACTTGCAGCGCCTTGACCGCTGACAGGTGGCCGTCCGCCAGCGTGCAGGCGAACTCCAGGTGCAGCTGCGGGAAGCGCAGCGACAGCCCTTCGCCCGCCGCCCAGCGCTCCGGAGTCGTCCAGAGCACGAAAGTGTCGGCGTCGGCGTTCTTGCGGAGGCGGGCGAAGCGGGTTTCGATCGGTCCTGAAGCGAGACCTGGCACATTGTTCGCCTCGCCGTACAACCGCATCCAGGCGGTCAACGTCGCGCGAACGTTCGGCGCTAGCTCGAGCCGAAGCGAGGGTACGGATTCGGTGAGCCAGCGACCAGTGCCCGGTCGCCTGAACCGACGACGGCGGCGATCGAGTGGCACGTTCCCCCATCGGCGCGCGATCTCAGGTAGGCCTGGGATTCGGGCGCGGCGCGCGACGCGCTAGCTGCTGTGGTGGCCTCTTGGCGAGAGGAGCGTCAGCGTCCGTGTTGCGCGCTGGTACGGTGATTGGTCGAGATGGAGTATACAGCTCGCCCCGAACAGGGGCCAGTTTTCACGCCGACGTTCACGCCGACGTGCCCAGCAGCTCCCGGCTGCGCTGCAGCAGGTCGGCCAGCTGGTCGCTGTCCAGCACCAGAAACGCCAGCGGGGGGTCGTTCCGCGACGACTGGATGCCGATGGCGGGCAGGCCGCGGATCGAGAAGCCGGTACAGGCGAATCCGGCTTCCGCGTCCACGCGCAATGACGGCAGCCCGGCCGGCTGCTCGACGTCGGGAAACGGCGGCAGGCTCTGGCCCTCGGCGAGCAGCCCGCGGACGTCCGCGGCGAGGTGGGCCAGGACGAGGCGGTCGGCGAGCACGAAGCGCGCTTCGGCGCGGCCGTCCGCGGCGGTGAGCACGAGCGCCTCGTCTTCGCGGTGCTCGGCGTCCTCCTCGGCGGCGCCGCCGCCGGGAGTCTCCCAGTCGAGGGTCCAGACGGACGGCCTGAGCACCGGCGCGACCCCGGCGCCCTGGTCCGGAGGCGGCCGATCCTCGAGAGCCGCCCAGGCGGCCCCTTCGGCAGCGGCGGCCTCGAGCGCGAGCAGCACGCTCTCCCGCTGCTCGGCGCCCAGGCTCAAGTCTGGCAAGGCGCGCGACAGGACGCGGTCCCAGCGCTCGAGGAGCGCCTGGCGCTCTTCGGACGGCAGCTCCTCGCGCAAAAAGCGCAGCTGGGCCGCGAACTCGCCCCACTCCTCGACGCCCGCCTCGGCGGCGGCGCCGTGGCGGAGGAACTCGCGGATCCGGCGCAAGAGCGCCTCGTGCTCCTCCGGATCGGACCCGTGGCCGAAGCCAGCGCTGCCCCCCGGCGCCTCACTCATGGGCGCATCTTACCGGAAGACGTGCGCCACCTATGGAGGCGCCGCAGCGGCAGGTGGACCATCGACCGGGCGAGCTGTGGCAGCGCCTCGGAGGCAACCTCGCCCACCTGGGCGAAACGGCCGTCGGCCAGCGTGCCGCGGGACTCCAACGCCAGGCGCAGCGCCGCGGGCGTGCGCCCCGCAAACCGCGTCCGCGCCAGCCCGACCACTGCCAGCGTGTGCGCGTCTGACCCGCCGACCGCGGCGACCTCCTCGGCGGCGGCGAACTCCAGCGCCCGGCCCCGGGACGCCCGGCCGGCTGGGCTGGCGTTGAGCACCTCGATGCCGGCCAGCAGGCCACGCCGAGCCAGCTCCAGCATGACGTCCTTCCCGAGCGAATGCGTCAAGCGCGTGAACGGATGAGGCGCAAGGCACAGGCCACCGCGCTGGACCACCCACTCCGCTGTTGCCACGGCGCGCCGCAGGGCGGGCGGGCGCTCCTCCAGGAACAGGGCCAGCAGATGGCCATCACGGGTGGTGACCTCGACGCCGACGACGACCTGGACCCGGTACCCGTGCTCGGCAGCCCAGTCGCGGGCCCACAGCGCCGCGCCGACCTCGTCGTGGTCGGTCACGGCGATGACGTCGAGGTCGGTGCGGCGCTCGGTATGGTCGAGCAGCGCCCGGGCCGACATGAGCCCGTCGGAGGCCAGGGTGTGCAGATGCAGATCGGCCTTGCCCAGGGCGGACCAGGCCGGGGAAGATGGCACGTTCCTGTAGGCTAGCCCTTCGTCCCTCCTGCGTACCAACAAGCCGGAAGCCGCAAGCCAGCGCACGCGATGGCCCCGTAACCGAGCTAAGAGCCAAGTTGAGTTAAGTCCGTGACTCCCGCGCGATGATCCCCCTGGGCGCCAGTATCGCCACCCGTCGCCAGCCCATCGTCACGTTGTCCATCGTGGCCGTGTGCGCGCTGGTCTTCGTCTACGAGCTCACCCTCCGTGGCCAGCAGCTGGACCTGTTCGTGGCGCGCTGGGGCGCCGCGCCGCGCGCCGTCCTGGCGGCTCTCAGCGGCAATCCGCAGGTCCCCCGGACGGTTCTGCTCACCCTGTTCACGAGCCAGTTCATCCACGCCGGCTTCCTCCACGTGGGCGGCAACATGCTGTTCCTGTGGGTCTTCGGCCGGGCCGTGGAGGACCGCCTGGGGCCCGCGCTCTACCTGGTCTTCTACCTCGCGGCCGGGGCGCTGGCCGGCCTGGCGCAGTCGGTGGTGGAAGGGCCCGGCAGCTCGGTGCCCCTGATCGGAGCCAGCGGCGCGATCGCCGCCGTGCTCGGTATGTACCTGGTGTCCTACCCGCGGGCCTGGGTGACGGTGCTCATGCCCGTGCTGTTCTTCTTCTGGACGTTCGACCTGCCGGCGATCGCCGTGCTCGGGTTCTGGTTCGTGAGCCAGTTCTTCAACGGCGTGGCGGCGGTGACGCAGGCCAGTCGAGCCACGGCCGACGCGGGCGTGGCCGTCTGGGCGCACGTGGCCGGCTTCCTCATCGGCGCGCTGGCAACGCCACTGCTGCCACACGGGGCGGCGTCGGGCCCGGCGCCGGCGCGGTCGCCGGCCGGGCGGCAGGGGAACGTGCCAGGCGCAGCGCGGCTCGTCTCCTCCGTGGCCGACCTGGCGGCGCTGCTGCTGGCGGCACGCCTGCTGCTGCTGTTCCTTGGTCTGACGACGGCGCGGTCGCCCGTGGCCGGCTTCGCGGCGCTCATCCTGGCGGCGACTAGCCCGATCGTCGAGCCGCTGCGCGGGGTCATCCCGTCGCTGCGCGTGGCCGGCACGATCCTGGAGACGGCGTCCCTGGTGGCCATCGTGGTCGTCTACCTGCTCGCCGGCCTGGTCGGGCAGATGGTGGTCAGGAAGTAGCTGGCGAACGCGCCGCCAGCCGCTCCAGCTCGGCGGGCGCCATGACCGCCGCCAGCGCCACCCGTTGTGCCGCCAGGAGCTCGCTGATGCCCTTGGCCGCCAGGTCCAGCAGCCGGTCCATCTGGTCTCGGGCGAACGGGCTCCCCTCCGCCGATCCCTGGACTTCCACGAGCCGCCCGTCGCCCAGCATGGCGACGTTGACGTCGGCGTCGGCGCGCGAGTCCTCCCCGTACGGCAGGTCCAGCAGCTCCTGGCCGTCGACGATGCCGACGCTCACCGCCGCCACGGGGGCTACCAGCGGGCTGGCCGCGAGCTTGCCCGAGCGGAGCAGGTCGTGCACGGCCAGCGACAGCGCCACGCAGGCGCCGGTGACCCCGGCGGTGCGCGTGCCGCCGTCCGCCTGGACGACGGTGCAGTCGAGCAGGATCTGGCGCTCGCCAAGCTTCGACAGGTCGATGGCCGCGCGCAGGCAGCGGCCGATGAGACGGCTGATCTCCTGCTGGCGCCCGCCGCCGATGCCGCGGCTCCAGGGCACGCGCTGGGGGCTGGACGGCGGGATCATGGCGTACTCGCCGGTGACCCAGCCCTTGCCGCGGCCCTGGAGAAACGACGGCACCTGCTCCTCGACGGCGGCGGAGCACAGGACCCAGGTCTGGCCCATGCGGATCATGCACGACGCCGGGGTGCTGGACAGGTAGCGGGGCTCGATAGCCACGGGCCGGAGCTGGTCCGCGGCCCGGCCATCCGCCCGCCCCCTGGGCCGCCTGGCGCCTGTCACGGGGCCATTGTCGCAGGTATGCCGAAAAATCTGACGCGGCTCAGCTCGCATAGGTCGTAGGTAATGAGTGGGCGCTCAGGTTACGGCGTACCTGTCTGCCGCTCTACCGCGACGCGGGGCCCCAATCCAGGACGGCCGCGCCGGTGATCTCGCCACGGCGCAAGCTCGCCAGCGCCTCGTTGGCAGCTTCGGGCTCGAACCGACGCACCGACGTCCGGATCCGCAGGGCACTCACCAGACGCAAGAAATCCTCACCGTCGCCGCGCGTGAGGTTGGCTACCGAGCGCACGACCCGTTCCTCCCACAGCAGGCGGTACGGGAATGTTGGCACGTCGCTCATGTGAATGCCGCCGCACACAACGGTCCCCCCGCGAGCGGTCGCCTCGAGAGCGGCAACCACCAGCCCGCCCACCGGGGCGAAGATGAGGGCCGCGTCCAGCGCTTCTGGCGGACGCTCGTCCGAGCCGCCCGCCCATCGGGCACCGAGCTCACGCGCAAACGCCTGGCCTTCGACATCACCCGCACGCGTAAACGCGTACACCTGCTGCCCCTGCTGTATGGCCACCTGGGCAATGAGGTGGCCGGCGGCACCGAAACCGTAGATCCCCAGACGTTCGACGTGTGGCCCGGCGAGGCGCCAGGTCCGGTAACCGATCAGACCGGCGCACAACAGCGGCGCCGTCTCCGCATCTGCATGCTGCCCGGGCAGGGGAAAACAGTAGGCCGCATGGGCGGCCACATACTCGGCGTATCCGCCGTCGACGTCATAGCCGGTGAACCGAGCGTGCTCGCACAGGTTCTCCTGGCCGCGCCGGCAGAAGCGGCAACTCTGGTCTGTCCATGCCAACCAGGGGATGCCTACCCGAGTGCCGGTCGGGAGGTGGCTTGCGTCAGTGCCGACCCGTACGACAGTGCCGACGATCTCGTGCCCCATGATCAAGAGCAACTTCGGCTTGCTGAGCTCGCCGTCCAAAATGTGCAGGTCGGTGCGGCACACGCCGCAAGCGCTGACTCTGACGAGCACCTGGTCGGGGAGAAGCTCTGGCACGGGCACCATCCGCGAGACCAGCGGCTGGCCAGGCCCATCGAGCACCATTGCGCGCATCTGCGCGGGTGGGCCAGCCACAATCAGAAGCCTATCTGCAAGGCGCTACTGTCGCAATGCGTGGGATGAGCGCGGCCGCCGACACGGGCCGACGCGGCAAGGAGGAGTACGGACCAGCATGCAAATAGGACTGATGATGCGGAGCGGCAACAACGGTGGGACGGGAGCCCGGAAGGCGCTCCGCTGGGCCGACCTGCGCGCGATGGCGCTGCTGGCGGAAGAGATCGGCGTCGACACCCTGGGCGCGCCGGACCACCTGTTGTTCCGCAACGCGCCGCCCACGGTGTCCCTGCCCGCGGGCGAGACGCGCGGTGTCTGGGAGTGCTTCACGCTGCTGACCGCGTTGGCGGCCAGCACCAAGCGCGTGACGCTGCTGCCGCTGGTCGCGTGCACGGGCTTTCGCAACCCGGCCCTGCTGGCGAAGATCGCGGACTCGCTGGACGAGGTGAGCGGGGGACGTGTGCTGCTCGGCCTTGGCGCCGGCTGGCACGGGCCGGAGTACGCGGCGTACGGCTACCCGTTCGACCGGCGGGTCAGCCGCTTCGAGGAGGCGCTCCAGATCATCGTCCCGCTGCTGAAAGGCGAATCAGTCACTCGCAACGGCCGCTACTACTCGGTCACCGACTGCACGCTCTTCCCGCGCGGGCCGCGCTCCGGCGGCCCGCCGATCTGGATCGGCGCCCGCAGGCCCAGGATGCTGGGGCTGGTGGCACGGTATGCCGACGCCTACAACACCGACATGCTGCTCGACGTGGACGACGCCAAGCCGGCGGAGGAGCTGTTCGCGATCGTCGAGGGCGCCTGTCGGGAGGTTGGCCGCGACCCCGCCACGCTGCGGAGGACCTCCGGCTGCTCGCTCGGGCTCGCCGGCTTCGAGGACGTGCCGGCCGGCCCCCCGAGCGTCATCCTCCATGGCTCGAACGACGAGATCATCGACAAGCTGGCGGCGTACGCGGCGATTGGGGTCGAGCACTTCACCGTCTGGCTCCACCCGTGGACGCTGCAATCCGTCGAGCGGCTTGCGCCCATCGTCGAGGCCGCCCACAAGATGGAGGCGGGGACCCACACCCAGTAAGGGCATGAGCCGGACGCGACGGGGCTACGACGTCGTGGTTGTCGGCGGTGGCAACGCGGCGTGGTGCGCCGCTCACGCCGCCCGCGAGCGGGTCGCGCGCGTGTTGGTACTCGAAAAGGCGCCGCGCGGCGCAGCCAGTTCTTCGGCGGCCTGGCGCTCGGGACGGTGGGCGGCGGCCGCGGCCTGATCGAGCAGCACCTGGGCGCCGGCAGGGCCGCCGGCATCGCGATCCGCTACCAGGCGCGGGGCGTTGGCCTGCTCCGGGACACGGGCAATCGGGTCAGCGGGGTCGTCGTCGACGGCGCCGACGGACGGCAGGCGATCGCGGCCGGGGCGGTGGTGCTGG
>JAABUZ0100004972.1_pt1 | contig 17825 bp, 14 predicted proteins | sample 5562091 | NCBI WGS metagenome assembly JAABUZ01 (sample SAMN12813069, study PRJNA571459) | rock metagenome | isolation source: Antarctica rocks | place: Antarctica: Victoria Land, Linnaeus Terrace sud | collected 2015-12-21
TCATGGTCAGGAACACGCGCGGGTGGCGCGACAGGGAGCCGTAGCGCAGGATCATCGGCGGCTCTCTCCTCTCTTTTCCCTCTCACTATACCCGCTTACCCGTTATTGCTAAGATGAACTAATGCCACGTATCTACTTGCGGCCGCCGACAGGTCGGATGGCGGCTTGACGCGGTGACGCGACGGTTGCGGGCACGAATGGTTGGGCCTCCGAGCCGGGCTCACGAACCGTGCGCGCGACCACGCTCGCGACAAGGACGAGCACGACGGCGGTGACGAGGAAGGGGACGCGCAGGTTATAGGCCCCGAGCGCGCCCCCGACGAGCGGGCCGATGGCGATCCCGAACGACGAGGCCGAGGCGGTGAAGCTGTAGGCCGATGCCCGACGCTCCTCGGGCGTGATCAGGCCGACGATCGCGCTCGCCGTCGGCATCGCCATGCCGAGGCAGAGCCCGACGGCGCCGCGCACGAGGACGAGCTGCCAGACCGACTGCACGAAGAAGGCCGGCACGTAGACGACCCCAGCCAGGACGGTCGCGACGATGAGGACGCGGCGGTAGCCGAAGCGGTCGCTGAGGCGCTGTACCTGCCACGAGGAGAGCGCGGCGCAGACCCCCGCGATGGCCAGGATCACGCCCACGGCGGTCGAGGTCTGAGGCACGCCGTGCAGACGGGGCACGCCGCTAAGGTGCGGCACGAAGAGGGCCAGGATCGGGGCCGGCACGACGTTGCCGAACTCGGCCATGAAGAGCACCAGCGCCATGGCGATGAGTCCAGGCGTGGCCGCCGTCACGCGCAGATTGGCGTACGGGCGCACGCGGACATTCCCCGCCGCGGCGGGCCGCTCGAATCGCTCGTCGACGAAGAAGATGACGAGCAGCGTCGCCACGAGCAACATCCCCGCGCCGACCGCGAACGTGCCGTGGAAGCCGAGGTGGTCGTCGAGGAAGCCGCCGATGAAGGGGCCGACCGCGGCGCCCAGGAATACGGCCGATTGCATCAGGCCCATGCTCAGGCCCATTTTGTCGCGTGGCGTGACCGAGGCGACGAGCGCCTGCGAGGCCGAGACCGAGCCGGTAAATATTCCCTGTAGGATGCGCAGCGCCAGCACGGCCCAGATGTTGGGCGCGACGATGAGCAGACCCGTGGTGACGACCCCCGCCGCCATCGCGCGCACGACCATCGGCTTGCGGCCGTATCGGTCGGCCAGCGCCCCCCAGATAGGCGCGACGAGCGCCATGGAGATGGAGAGGCCGAAGCTAATCACCCCCGCCCAGATAGGGACGGCGGCGCCACGCACTCCCAGCGTCTGGATGTAGAGGGGCAGAAAGGGGAAGACGAAGGAGAACCCGACGAGGGCCATGACCTGGGCGAAGAACGACACATAGAGGATACGATGCCATCTACTCATCACTACAAAGAGTCTAGCACACTTTGCGCCGGCGCCATCCGGGCGGTCGGCGATTGGCGATGTGGTTCGCCGGGCTATCGCTGAACGGCGCGCCGCTAATCCGCCGCCACGACGCGTGCGGCGAGCGCCCCCGTGAGCGAGGCGCAGAGGTTGACCGCGTCGTTGGTCATGAAAGGGAGGCCGCGGACGCGCGTGAGAGTCGGCGCGCCGCCGTGCGCGTGTCCGCGGTCCTCCGTACGCAGGCCGCACGCGCGACAGACGTAGACCGCCTGGAGGGTGGCTCCGAGCAGGCTATCGGCGAGGGATCCGGCACAACCGGCCAGGGTCACGCGCAGCGCGTATGAGAGATAGGAGCGCCGCCGCGACGCGCGACGATACGCGCCGGGCGGCAGGCCGCCGGTCGGCGCGGCGCCGCGCGTGAGGGCGGACCAGGCTAGGCCGATCAGCGCGGCGCCGGCCAGCGAGGCGAGCGTTCCGAGAGGGGTGACGGCGCCGGACACGCCCGGTTGCGCGGGCAGTCCGGTCGTGATCATGCGGGGCGCGGTCGGGCTGAGACGTCCAATCTCCGTCGCCCACGTGTCCGCGTTGGCGGCCGCAAGCGCCCCCCCATAGGCCGCGACGACGCCGGGCGAGGGGCGCGCGAGGCCGTACACCGCCAGCGCCGCCGGCAGCCCCCCGTTGGCGAGCACCTGCGTCAGGGTGCGGCGCGGCCCGTCTCCCGCGTCGTCCGCGCGCTCTGTGCGGGGAAAGGATGGCTGCCCATTCCCCGCGTCTCCTCCGTCATCCCCGTCGTCCCCGTCGTCCCGCGACTCCGTGGTGAGCGTTCTCTCGCGCCCTTTAGAGAGCCGTGAGAGGCTAGTGGAACCGCCGAAGAAGAGCAACAGGAGGGCGGAACCGCGCGCGCCGGCCGCCCCGTAGACGGCGCCTCCGACGACGGCCGCCCCGAGGGCGCCCGAGGGGGAAAGAGCGTCGCGCCGTCGCGCCGCGACGGCGACGCCCGCGCCGAGCAGTGGGGCGATGAGCCAGCGAGTCATGCGCATGGCGTTACGCGACGCGCTCGACGAAGAGCCGGGCCAGCGCGCCGATGTGTTCCTCTTCCGTCGCCGGCAGCCCCAGCGCGCGCAGCGCGCGCAGCGCGTCGTCGCGGTAGCGGCGCAGATACTCCCGTGCCCTGTCGCGGGCGCCCGCGCGGTCGAGCAGGTCTACGATCGCGCGTGTACTGTTCATGCTGTCCAGGGGGGCGTGCGGTTCGCGCCCCGCGGTGGAGGCGGCCGACGTCGCGGTGTCCGGACGATGCGCGTATAGGGTATGGAGACGGGCACGGTCGTCCGGATCAGCGTGGGCCAGGGCCAGCAGTACGGGCAGCGTCTTTTTGCGCGAGGCGATGTCGCTGACCGCGCTCTTGCCCGTGACCGCTTCGTCGCCCCAGATACCCAGGATGTCGTCCTGCATCTGGAAGGCCATGCCGAGATCGCGGCCGAAGTCGTACGCGGAGGCGACCTGGGCGGGCGACGCGCCGGCCGCGCGCGCGCCGATCGCGGTCGACGCCGCGATCAGCGTGGCCGACTTGCCGGCGATCATGTTCAGGTACGCGTCGACGGAGACCGTGTCCGCCTCCTCGAACGACATGTCGAGGTGCTGCCCCTCGCATACACGCAGGGCGGCGCGGTCGAACTGCTCCATGATGTCGACGAAGCGCTCCGGGGCGTCGTGGCGCAAGGGCGAGTTGAAGAGCGCGAGGTGCGCCAGCGCGTAGAGTCCATCCCCCACGTTGATCCCGCGCGGCGCCCCCCACAACGACCAAACCGTCGCGCGGTGGCGGCGCGTGAGGCCACCGTCCTCGATGTCGTCGTGGACGAGCGAGAAATTGTGCAGCAACTCGATCCCGGCGGCGAGCGGCGCGGCACGCGCGTCATCGCCGCCGAGCGCGTCGTTGACGAGCATGAGCAGGACGCCGCGCAAGCCCTTCCCGCTACCCCCGGCGCTCCCGGCGCTCCCGGCGCTCCCGCCACCCCCGGATCTCAAGGTTTCGTCGGCCCAGCCCAGGTGATAGCGCATGATCCCATAGAAGTCGTCGGCCCCCTCGCGCGTCGGCGGATGGGCGACGTCGTCGAGCGCCTCCCGCATAGCGGCTTGTACGAGCGCGCTGTAATGCGTCAGGACGCTTGCTGGCGTATCTGTGTGCTGCATATGCTACAAGGATACCCAATCGGGCCGGCACGACGCACGACGCGCGCGATGACAAAGATGACAAAGCCGTGCGGGTAGGATAGCATCTGCTATACTTGTAGTTGGTAGAAGAAAAAAGAATGGTATAGAGACACGAGGGGAAACGGCAAGGGGATGCTCAAGGACGAGAAGACGAGCGTCATCGCGGAGTACGCGACGCACGAGGGCGACACGGGGTCGCCAGAGGTGCAGGTCGCGATCCTGACGCGGCGTATCACGGAACTGACCGAACACTTCCGCACACATAAGCATGACCACCACTCGCGCCGCGGGCTGCTCGCCATGGTCGGACGCCGCAAGCGTCTGCTGGCCTACCTGGCGCGCGAGGACGTGACTCGCTACCGCACGCTTATCGCCAGCCTTGGCCTGCGTAAGTAGGGCCCTGTGCTATCTTCAGACGCGCCGTAACTGCTGGACACAGAGCATGCTCTGTGTCCAGTTGTCTTATGAGGGCGCATACGTAGAGTTGCATATCGCGCCGCATCCATCCCCCCACGGCCGTACCCGCCTCCGTGTCACGAGAGGAATATAAAGGAACATATGTCTCATCAGGAGACCGCCACGGTAGGTGGCAAAGAATTACGTGTTGAGACCGGCGACCTGGCTGGCCTGGCTAACGGCAGCGTCCTCCTGACGTACGGCGAGACCGTGGTGCTCGTCACCGCGACCGCCTCGAGTAAGCCCCGCGAGGGCATCGACTTTTTCCCGCTCACCGTCGACGTCGAAGAGAAACTCTACGCCGCGGGCAAGATCCCCGGCGGCTTCCCGCGGCGCGAAGGACGGCCTCCCGAGCGCTCGATCCTGGCCGCGCGCCTGACCGACCGGCCGATCCGCCCGCTCTTCCCCAAAGGCTTCCGCAATGATATCCAGGTCGTGGCCACGGTGCTCTCGGCCGATCAGGAGAACGACCCCGACGTGCTGGCGATCTGCGGCGCCTCGGCCGCGCTCGCGATCTCGGACATCCCGTTCAAGGGCCCTGTCGCGGGCGTGCGCGTCGGCTACGCCGATGGCGAGTATCTCATCAACCCCACGGAGACGCAGCTCGAGACGAGCACGCTGGATCTGGTGGTGGCCGGCACGCGCGACGCCGTCATGATGGTCGAGGCGGGGGCCAAGGGGCTCTCCGAGGACATCATGCTGGAGGCGGTGCGGCGCGGCCACGAGGCCTTGCAGGCGGTGATCGACCTGCAGGAGCGCCTCGTCGCGGCCGCCGGCAAGCCTAAGCGTGAGTTCGCGTTGGCCGTATTGCCGGAGGGACTCAAGACGGCGGTTCGCGCATCTCTGGGCGATCGCTTGCGCACCGCTATCCAGGCCGCGGACAAAACGGAGCGCCAGGACGCGATCGACGCGCTCAAGGCCGAGGTCGTCGCGGCGCTAAGCGCGGGCGAGGAGTCTGACGGGTCCACGTACACCCCCAAAGAGGTGTCGGAGACGTTCGATAGCGAACTCAAGGCCGCGACGCGGGCGCTCATCCTCGACGAGGGGATTCGCCCCGACGGGCGCGACACCACGACGATCCGGCCCATCTCGGCGCGCGTCGGCCTGCTGCCGCGCGTGCATGGCAGCGGTCTCTTCACCCGCGGCCAGACGCAGGTGCTCGGCACGGTGACGCTCGGCCCCGGAACCGACGAGCAGATCATCGACGACATCAGCAAGGTGGACGGCAAGCGCTTTATGCTCCACTACAACTTCCCGCCCTACAGCACCGGCGAGGCCAAGCCGATGCGCTCGGCCGGACGGCGCGAGATCGGACACGGCGCGCTCGCCGAGCGCTCGCTCTCCGCGGTGATGCCGCCGCGGGAAGAGTGGCCCTACGTCACCCGCATCGTCGCCGACGTGCTCTCTTCGAACGGCTCGACCTCCATGGGCTCGGTCTGCGCCGGGTGCCTCGCGCTCATGGACGCCGGCGTGCCGATCTCGGCCCCCGTCGCGGGTGTGGCGATGGGCCTCATCACGGGTGAGGACGGACGCTTCGCCATCCTGACCGATATCCTCGGTATGGAAGACGCGCTCGGCGACATGGACTTCAAAGTCGCCGGGACGGTCGAGGGGGTGACCGGCCTGCAGATGGATATCAAGGTGACGGGGATCACCTTTGAGATCATGCGGCAGGCGCTGCGGCAGGCGAACGAGGGGCGACAGTTTATCCTGGGCAAGATGCGTGAGACCATCGAGGGGCCGCGCGAGGATCTCTCGCGCTACGCGCCGCGCATCACCGGCATCAAGATCAATCCGGAGAAGATCGGCGCCCTCATCGGTCCGGGCGGCAAGAATATTCGCGGCATTCAGGACGCCACGCATACCACGATCGAGGTGCAGGAGGACGGGACAGTCAACGTCGCCAGCGTCAGCGGCGACAACGCCGAGGACGCTATCCGTCGCATTCGCGCGCTCACACAGGATGTCGAGTTAGGACAGGTCTACGAGGGCACGGTCAAGCGCCTGGTCAACTTCGGCGCCTTTGTGGAGATCCTGCCCGGCAAGGAGGGTCTTGTTCGTATGGGCGAGCTTGCGTCGACCCGTGTCGAGAACGTCGAGGACGTTGTCAGCGTCGGCGACCCGCTGCTGGTCAAGGTCATCGAGCTCGACCCGCAAGGCCGTGTCAACCTCTCGCACCGGCAGACGCTCCCCGGTCAGGAGAACATCCCGGCCGAACCCTTCACGCCGCGCCCGCGCACGGGTGGTCCTGGCGGTGGTGGCGGCCGGTTCGGAGATCGCGACCGTGGTGGTGATCGGCCGCGCTTCGGCGACCGCGATCGTGGCGGCGACCGGCCACGCTTCGGCGGCGGGGGCGGTGATCGTTCCAATGGTGATCGTCCGAGTGGCGACCGTCCTAACGGGGATCGTCCTCCTGGTGGACCGCGCTTCGAGGATCGCGACCGGCGGTTCTAAGTTTTGGCGTAAAGGAAGGTCTCCGCGCGTCGCACGGCGCGCGGAGACCTCTCTCCGCGTAAGGCCCGCGACCGCGGTTCCATCCTCTACGAGCGTTCCTTCATCGCGACCCGGATCGTCGCGACCGACGTTTGAGCCGGACGCGGGGCCGCGCAGGCGTGGATATATGCCTGGGCGTGCCCAACGCGCTCACGGTACACTGGTAGATAGAAACCGCCAACAGGGCTGGCGAGCGACGGTTAGAGAACAGGACGGAGACGAGGGGATCAGTGTGACGACGGAGCGCGGGGCTGAGTTGGCCGTATTGAATGATGAGGTGCGGGCCTGTCCCCTCTGCGACCTCTCTCGCACACGTACACGCGCCGTGCCCGGTGAGGGGCCCGTGGACGCCGACGTCATGTTCATCGGCGAGGCTCCGGGTTTTCATGAAGACAAGCAGGGTCGTCCCTTCATCGGACCCGCCGGTCAATTGCTCAATGAGTTGCTGGAGTCGGTCGATCTCGATCGCGGTAAAGTGTATATCACGAACGTCGTCAAATGCCGCCCTCCGAACAACCGGGACCCCATGCCGCAGGAGATCGCGGCGTGCGCGCCCTACCTCGAGCGCCAGATCGCGATTATCAAGCCGAAGGTCGTGGTGACGCTGGGCCGCTACTCGATGGCCAAATTCTTCCCCGGCGTGTCGATCAGCAAGATCCACGGACAGCCTAAACGTATCGGGAACACCTACTACTTTCCCATGTATCACCCCGCGGCGGCGTTGCATCAGGCGAGTCTTCTCTCGGTCGTCCGCGCCGATATGCTCAAACTCCCGGCTATCCTGGACGAGGCCCGCGCCATCGGCGTGGGCGAGAGTGACGATACGCCGATGGCGCCCGAAGAACCGCCGGTGCAGTTGGGGTTGTTCGATCTGTAAGTTCCGTAGGTGTGGAATATAAATTTCTAACCGCTTGCCATGAATTTCGACACGGGTGAGTGACATATCGGGGGCCCATCCCCTCTTCGATTTTTAGAACGTACACATGTCTATTACATCCGAGTTACATTCCGGTCACATTTGGGGCGCAATGGAGCAGCGCACGCTCCAGGTTCACGTTGGCGTGGACATCGTGCGCGTGAATAGGACTAACGCGGCCGTGAACGGTCGCGGCAATAGACTTTTTTGGAGTACATAGGAGTGGCAAAAACAGCATTACGTGTAGTGCCGTTAGGCGGCCTGCAAGAGATCGGCAAGAATATGACGGCCTTCGAGTATGGCGACGACATCGTCGTCATCGACTGCGGCCTCATGTTCCCTGAGGAGTCGATGCTGGGCATCGATCTCGTCATCCCGGATATCACCTATCTGGAAGAGAACCGCGAGAAGGTGCGCGGGATTATCATTACGCACGGGCATGAGGATCACACCGGAGCGCTCCCCTACGTGCTCGCCCGCCTGCCTGTTCCCGTCTATGCGACGCGGCTGACGCGTGGCCTCATCGAGGTCAAGCTGCGCGAGCACAAGCTGCTCGACAAAACGGAGCTTATTACTATCGAGGCGGGGGGACATGTCCCCTTCGGTGAGATGTCGTTCGAGTTCTTCCACCAGTGCCACAGTATCCCCGACGCGGTCGGCGTGGCCGTGCATACGCCCGTCGGGGTGGTCGTGCATACGGGGGACTACAAGTTCGATCAGACTCCCGTCGACGGCGAGCCGCCCGACTACGCGCGGCTGGCCCAACTCGGGCAGGAAGGCGTCCTGGCTCTCCTTGGCGACAGCACGCGCGCCGACACGCCTGGCTCGACGCCTAGTGAGCGCGTGATCGACGCGTCGTTCAAGCGGGTCTTCGACGCCGCGCAGGGCCGTATCATCGTCGCGTCGTTCGCGAGCCTCATCTCGCGCATCCAGCAGGTCATCGACGCCGCCGTCGCGCACAACCGGCACGTCGGCGTGGTCGGCCGCTCCATGATCAACAATGTCGGCATGGCCCAGGAGCTTGGCTACCTGCGCGTGCCTGATGGCGTGCTCATGCGTATCGAGGATCTGCTCAAGCTGCCCGATAACAAGATCTGCATCATGACGACCGGCAGCCAGGGCGAGCCGTCTTCGGCGCTGACGCGCATGGCCAACGGCGATCAGCGCCACGTTACCATCAAGGAGGGCGACACGGTCGTCATCTCGGCCACGCCGATCCCCGGTAACGAGGAGTCGGTCGGCCGCAACGTCGACAACCTGTTCAAGCTGGGGGCCAACGTCGTCTACGATCGACAGGAGCAGATTCACGTCTCGGGCCACGCCGCGCAGGACGAACTCAAGCTCATGCTCAGTCTGCTGCGCCCTACGTTCCTTATACCCGTCCACGGCCAGTATCGGCACCTTGTGTGGCACAAGCGTCTGGGCGAGCAGCTGGGGATTCCGGCGGAGAACATCCTGCTGGCCGAGAACGGTTCGGTCATCGAGCTTACCGCGACGACGGCCAAAATCGTCAGCCACGTCCCGGCCGGCTACGTCTTCGTCGACGGCGCCAGCGTCGGCGAGATCGGCGATGTCGTGCTGCGTGACCGCCAGTTGCTGGCTCAAGATGGTATCCTACTGGTGGCCCTGACGGTGGACCGGGAGACCGGGCGCTACATTGCCGGGCCCGACATCGTGTCGCGCGGCTTCGTCCACATGCGCAGTTCGGAGGCGCTTATCGAGCGCGCGCGCGAGGTCGTTTACGACACCCTTAAAGGGGACGGCGCCGGATCGTACGGGTATAGCGGGGCCAGGAGCCGCATCAAGGATGCGCTCGGTCGTTTCCTCTATGAGGAGACGCGCCGCAGGCCCATGATTCTACCTGTCGTGCTCGAGGTGTAGGACCGCTCGCGGGCGGCCCGCGCCCTTGCGCGGGCCGCTTTGTCGTTTCCACGCCTTTTTCTTAGCCGACGAAGAGGACCATGGCCACACCCACCCGCAAAACACCATCATCCTCCACCTCCGGCCCGCGCGTGACGCCACGAACGGCGCCGGCGCGCGCCGCCACGCCGCGCGGCGAAGACGGCGCGGCGTCCCCGTCGCGCCGCGCCCCCGCGCCACGTCCGCGCGCGCGGGCGCACCCCAGTATTAAGGAGCGGGAGTCGTGGATGCGGCGGGTCGACCCCGCGCGGGTGGCGTTGCTCCTCGTCGCGCTCGTCCTCGTCGCGCTGGTCGCGCTGTTGCTCGACGTGTATATAGGGCGGGATGATCCCGTCCATGTCGCGATGGTCGCGGCCTTCGGACCCCTGGCCTTCCTCGTGCCCGTCGGCGCGGGCCTGCTCGCGCTCGACCTCTACCGCCGACACGAGGGGCGCCGCGCCTGGTTGCGCTTCGAGGAGTCGTGTGGGGCCGTCCTCCTGTTCATTTCAGCGCTGACCCTGGCCAGCGCGACGAAGCTGACGTCGTCGCTCGTGGGTGATTCGCTGCGCGAGGAGATAACCGGCGTCGCGGGGTCCGTCGGGGCGCTGCTGATCGCGGTGGCGCTCCTCGTCGTCGGGCTCGTCCTCGCTTTTCACGTCACCGTGGCGCAGGTGCGATCGGGCTGCGGTAAGGCCGCGCGGGTCGCCGGCGCCGGGTGGCGCGAGGCCGAGAGCCTCGCGCGCCGACGGCGCGCGCGCCGCGCCGCGGCCTCCGACGCCCCCGCGGCGGCCGGCGTGACGCCGCTGCGGGCGTCGCGTTCCGAGAAGCGCGCCGGCCGCGGGGAGTGGGGCTGGGGCGCCGCCGCGTCGTCGCGGCCGGACGAGACCGACACCGAGGAGATGCCCGCGGTCGTCGTGGACCCGCCGGCGCCGCTGCCTTTCACGGCGCGCGTGAAGGCGGCGCGCAAGGGAACGCCCTCCGCCCCCATCGTGTACGTCGCCGATGATCCCCCGCCGCTCGTCTTGCCGTCTGACGACGGGCGGGACGAGGAGCCGATCCCGGAGCTTCTGTCTCCTCTGTGGCCAACCCCGGCGATCACGCTGTTCGACGCCGCGCCCCCGACGACCAAGACGCCGACGAACAACGACGCGCGCGCGCGGATTATCGAGGAGACGCTGGCCTCGTTCAACGTCGCGGTCGAGGTCGTCGACGTGCAGTCCGGTCCGACCGTGACGCAGTTCGGGCTGCGTCCCGCGCCGGGCGTGCGCGTGCAGCGCATCACCGCGTTGCAGAACGACCTCGCGCTGGCCCTGGCCGCGCCGAGCATCCGCATCGAGGCGCCGGTCCCCGGCAAGCCCATGGTGGGCATTGAGATCCCCAACGGCACGACGACGCTGGTGACGCTGCGCGAGATCCTCGAGTCGGACGCTTATGCGCGCGCCCGGTCGCCCCTCACGATCGCGCTCGGTCAGAACGTCGCCGGCGAGGCGGTCGCGGCCGACCTCGCCCGCATGCCGCACCTGCTCATCGCCGGCGCCACTGGCTCGGGCAAGAGCGTCTGCCTCAATTCGCTGATCGCCTGCCTGCTCTACCGCAATAGCCCTGAGCGGCTGCGGCTGCTCATGATTGACCCCAAGATGGTCGAACTGACGACCTTCAACGGGGTGCCGCACCTGCTGCACCCCGTCGTGACGGAGATGGATAAGGTCAGCGGCACGCTCAAGTGGGCCTTGAAGGAGATGCACCGCCGCTACAAGCTCTTCGGGGAGGCGGGCGCGCGCAACATCGCCCGTTACAACGAGCTTCAACATGAGAAGCTGACGCGGGGCGAACCGGCCACGGGCAAGAATCAGCCGCTGCCCTATATCGTCTTCATCATCGACGAACTCGCCGACTTGATGATGGTCTCGCCGGCCGAGGTCGAGGACAGCATCTCACGCCTGGCCGCCCTCGCGCGCGCCACGGGGATCCACCTCGTGCTGGCGACACAGCGCCCCTCGGTCGACGTCATCACCGGCGTGATCAAGGCCAACTTCCCCGCGCGCATCGCCTTCGCCGTGAGCTCGCAGGTCGACTCGCGCACCATCCTGGATCAGGCCGGAGCCGAGAAGCTGCTGGGGCGCGGCGACATGCTGTACCTGCCCTCGGACGGCAGTAAGGCTATCCGCGTGCAGGGCGCCTTTTTGTCGGATGAGGAGATCGAGCGGCTCGTCGTCTACTGGAAGGACAACGCGCCGCTCACGCCCGAGCAAATCGCGACGTCCGACCTTGAAGCGCCCCGGGACGAGGAGGGCGAGGGCGACGGGGACAAGCTGCTTGCCGACGCCACCAAGGTCGTGCGTGAGTATCGCCGCGCCTCGGTCTCGCTCCTGCAGCGTCGCCTGAGCATCGGCTACAGCCGCGCCGCGCGCCTGCTTGATCAACTGGAGGATCGCGGCGTCGTCGGCCCCTCCGAGGACGGCCGCTCGCGCGTCGTGCTCGACGCGGGTGGGAACGAACTCACCGCTGTCGCGCCCTCGTCCGAGGATGAGACGCGCGGTACGGAAGAATAAGCGCGTCGCGTGGGATAATTGGGATAATACGGACATGAGCATAACCAGGACGACAGACAAAAGGATGCGCATACTCGTCGCCATGAGCGGCGGCGTCGACTCGTCGGTGGCGGCGGCGCTGCTCGTGCGGGCGGGCCACGACGTCGTCGGCGTGACGATGAACGTGTGGCCGGAGCAGGACCCCAACGCCGTCGTGCGCGAGGACGCCTGCTGTTCGCTCTCGGCGGCCGAGGACGCGCGCCGCGTCGCGGCGCAGCTGGGGATCCCGCACTACGTCCTGAACCTCAAGGAGACCTTCTCCGACAAGGTGATGGGCCTCTTCTTCGAAGAATACGCGCGCGGCCGTACGCCGAACCCGTGCGTGCGCTGCAACCAGTTCATCAAGTTCGACGCGCTGTGGCCCAAAGCGCGCGCGCTCGACGCCGACTACATCGCGACCGGGCACTACGCGCGCGTCGAATACCGCGCCGACGAGGACCGCTACCTCCTGCGCCAGGCGATCGACGCGCGCAAGGACCAGTCGTACGTGCTCTACCCGCTCGATCAGGAGCACCTGGCGCGCACGCTGCTGCCCCTTGGCGGGTATCAGAAGCGCGAGATTCGCGAGCTTGCGCGCGAGCTCAACCTCGTCGTGGCTAATAAAATGGAGAGCCAGGAAATCTGCTTCATCAACCACGGCCACTACAGCGACCAGTTGGCCGAGCGCTTCCCCGGCGCCATGCGCCCAGGCCCTCTCGTCAACGTGGAGGGCGCGATGGTTGGCGAGCACGCCGGTATCGGCGCCTACACCGTGGGACAGCGCAAGGGGCTGGGCGCCGCGCTCAACAGCCCCATGTATGTCGTCGGCATCAAGCCGGAGACGAACACCGTCGTCGTCGGCCCCGAGCGCGCTCTCTACGCCGCCGAGGCGCTGGCCGATGAGCTCATGCTGACGTCGGTGCGGTCCGTGCGCGACATCGAGCCGGGCCGGCCGGTGCTGGCGAAGATTCGCTACAAGAGCGAAAAGATGCCCGCGCGCGTCTACCCGGCGGGCGACGACCGCATCCGCGTCGTCTTCGACAGGCCGCAGCGCGCGGTCACGCCCGGCCAGGCCATCGTGCTCTACGACGACGACATCGTGCTCGGCGGCGCCACTATCGGCGAGACCGTTCCCGCCGTCGCGCCGTAGCGGCGTATCATGGTGGTACGCGTGTAGCGTATGTAACGCGCGTAACGCGTGTAAGGGGAGGGCATCGTCGATGGCGCAACGCAACCCTGCATATATGACGTACGACGAGTTCCTCGACTGGGCCGACGAGGACACGGTAGGGCGCCGATTGGCGTCACTATGACAGCCGACGATAGATCCCATCCGGTCGAGGTATACCTTCCCGGTCTCACGGACCGGCGGGTGCGGATCTTCCGGGCCGAACACGAGGTCGACACGAGCGTGCTCGTGACCGAGCGCTACGTCGTGCTGGTGGATACGATGGCGACACCCGAGTTGGCCGAGGGGATCGTGGAGTCCGTGCGGCCCGAGCTTGTGGGACGGCAGTTCCTCGTGATCAACACGCACGCCGACTACGACCACGCCTGGGGCAACGCCCTCTTCGCGGCGCCAGATGGGCGCTATCCCGCGCATATCATCGGGCGCCAGGGGGTCTACGATCGGCTGCGGAGCGACGAGGATCTACAGAGCCTACGTCGGCGTCAGGCGGCGGAGACGCGCTTCGCGAGCGTGCGGCTCGTTCCGCCCACGATTACTTTTACGGACGGACTGCGCATCGATGGCGGGGACCTGACGATCAGCCTTATCCCCACGCCCGGCCATACCGACGACCACGTCTCCGTGTGGATACCGGAGTTGCGCCTGGTCCTGGCCGGGGACGCGGCGGAACGCCCCATCCCGTACGTCAACAGGCCGACGGACCTGCCCCGGCTGCGGGACTCGATACGGCGACTGGCGGCCCTCGATCCCGCCATGGTCATCCCTTGTCACGGCGGCACGACCGATCCAGCGCTGCTCTCGGCCAATCTGATGTATCTTGACAAGGTGGAGGCGAGCGCCCGCGCGGCTATCGCGGGGGGCGGCCTGCCGCCGGATTGGACCGTGCGGGATGATCTTCCGGCGATCATCGCTATGCCGTACGATGCGGTCGCGCCGCCGGGGGAGGACACGTTGGACGCGGTGGACTCCGCCTTCTACCAGCAGAGTCATCTGCGGGCTGTCCGCGCGACCTTGATCAATCTGTTCGCGGCTCTAGCGTAGGGGGTAGCATTCTCTTTCCTGTGCAGGATGCTCTACGTCCGCAAACCTACATCCCCCTCTCATCGGCTCATGACACACATGACGCATAGGAACGCGGCTACCATCGAAGCGTCAGGGGCATGCTATAATCTATGTGTAAAGTAGGATTTTAGTCGTCATAAATTAGGTGTCCATGTTCCAGCGCCTCCGCAATATCAATCCGTTTCGTCAGAGCCTCGAAAAGACGCGCCAGAGCGTCTTCACGCAGGTCACAAATCTCTTCACGACCGAGGTCATCGACGACGACCTGTGGGACGAGCTCGAGGAGTTGCTCGTGCGCGCCGACCTCGGGGTGACGATCACGGCTGAGGTCGTGGGCCGTCTGCGTGAGCGCGTCGAGCGCGAGCACTTGACGCAGGCGCCGCAACTCACGGCCGCGCTGCGGGAGCAACTCGTCACAATGCTCGGCGGCGCTCAGAGCACGCCGCTCGTCGACGTTGCGACCCCGCCGCGCGTCATCGAGGTCGTCGGGGTCAATGGCGTGGGCAAGACGACGAGCATCGCCAAACTGGCCTATTACCTCGAGAACAGCCGGCGTCGCGTGCTGATCGCCGCCGGCGACACCTTCCGCGCCGCGGCGGTCGAGCAGCTCAAAGTCTGGGGCGAGCGCATCGGCGTCCCGGTCATCAGCCACGACTACTCGGCCGACCCCGGCGCGGTCGTCTACGACGCGATGGAGGCGGGCCGCGCCCGCCGCATCGACGATGTGATCGTCGACACCGCCGGCCGTCTGCACACGAAATTCAACCTCATGGAGGAACTTAAAAAGATTCAACGCGTGGCGCGGAAAGTCGATCCGACGGCGCCGCACGAGGTGCTGCTGGTGCTCGACGCGACGAGCGGCCAGAACGCCCTGTTACAGGCGCGTTCCTTCCGCGAGGCGGTGGGCGTCACCGGCGTGATTTTGACCAAGCTCGACGGAACGGCCAAGGGCGGCGTCGCGTTCGCGATCCTGCGTGAGATCGGGGTCCCGATCAAGTTCGTGGGCACGGGTGAGAAGCTCGAAGACTTTGCCCCATTCGACGCCGAGGATTTCGTCGACGCCCTCTTCGACCCCGAATAGCTTATCCTACAGAGAAAGACAGTATAGAGGGCCGCGGACGCGCGGGCGCCATTGGCGCCCACGTCCGCGGCCCTCTCAAAATCCATAACAGGGGCGCACTATGTTTGAGAATCTGACCGACCGCTTGCAGGACATCTTCGGGAAGATGGGCCGCAAGGGCAAGCTGACCGAGGAGGACGTCGACGGGGCGATGCGCGAGGTCAAGCTCGCCATGCTCGAGGCCGACGTCAATTTCAAGGTCGTCAAGGACTTCGTCAAGCGCCTGAAAGAGCGCGCCATCGGGGCCGAGGTGTTTCAGAGCCTCTCGCCCGCGCAGCAAGTCATCAAGATCGTCAACGAGGAGCTCGTGGCGATGCTTGGCGAGCCGGGCAAGCTCGACTACGGCAGCCGTTCGCCCGCCGTCGTCATGCTCGTCGGGCTGCAAGGCTCGGGTAAAACGACGACGTCGGCCAAGCTCGCCCTCTATCTACGCAAACAGGGGCTGCACCCGCTCCTCGTGGCGGCCGACGTGTATCGCCCCGCCGCTATCGACCAACTCGTCACGCTGGGTAAACAGCTCAACATCCCCGTCTACTCCGAGCCGCCTGAGAACAATCCCGTCGGCATCGCGGAGCGGGCCGTGCAACACGCCAAGGCGAACGGCAACTCGGTCGTTATCCTCGACACGGCCGGCCGTCTGCACATCGACGACGACATGATGGACGAGGTGGCCACGATCCGTATGCGCGTCGAGCCCACCGAGGTTATCCTCATCGCCGACGCGATGACGGGTCAGGACGCGGTGCGCGTGGCCGAGGAGTTCAATGCCCGTGTCCCGTTGTCCGGTCTGATTCTGACGAAGGTCGACGGCGACGCGCGGGGCGGCGCCGCGCTCTCGATCCGCGCGGTGACGGGGATCCCGCTCAAGTTTCTCTCGGTTGGCGAGAAGCCCGACCAGCTCGAGCCTTTTTACCCCGACCGGCTGGCCTCGCGCATTCTGGGGATGGGCGATATGCTCTCCCTCATCGAGCGCGCCGAGGCGACCTTCGACAAGTCGCAGAACGAGTCGATGGAGCGCAAGCTGCGCGGCGGCGGCTTCGATCTCGACGACTTTCTGCAGCAACTCCAGCAGATCAAGAAGATGGGATCGCTGAGCCAGATTATCGAGATGATCCCTGGGATGCGCAACCTGACCAAGAACGCCAACATGCCCGCGGTCGACGATAATCAACTCAAGCGGGTCGAGGCCATCATCTCGTCGATGACGCGCGAAGAGCGCCGCAACCCTGGTATCCTCGACGCCAGCCGACGCCGCCGCATCGCGGCCGGGAGCGGCACGAGCGTGCAAGAGCTCAACGCGCTGCTCAACCAATTCAAGCAGATGCAGAAGATGATGAAGCAGCTCTCGTCCGGCCGCATGCCGAACATGCTGCGCGGACTGGGGCGCTAAAGGAGTTGTACGTCGTCTCCCGGCCCGAATAGGCTATTGGCCGGCGCGCGCCGCGGGACTACACTATGTGCGATCACATTTTTGGTGTGCCTGCTCGTGGAGGGTTTGTGGCCATGGCAATTACATCGCTGTCCGCGTCCGCTCGGGTCGGCGCCCGCTCACGCGGCAATCGTTCCGTCAAGCCCCAGGCCGGCCTGCGCCGTCTGCGTGGCCTTTGCGCGTCCGTCGCGATCGTCTGCGCGGCCCTGACGCCGATCGAAGTCGGCGTGGTTAACGTTCCACCGCGCGTCCTCGCCGCCCTTCCTGGCCTCGCCGCTCTCATGCCGGCGGCCGACGCGACGCCGTTCGTCGCCGTCAGCAACACGCCGAAGACCGCGCTTTTTGGCCGCCTGGAACGTTTCTCGGCGCAACTCAAGGGGATGCCGTACGCGCCGCTGACGTACGTGGTCGTCTATCCCAATGGTGTGAAGGTTCGCGCGCACGTCCGAGCCGACGCGAAAGGGTATTCGAGCTATGCCTTCCGCATCGCGTACCGGCCGCGCCGCGCCCGTGAGACGGCGTGGATTGGCGTGGAGACGGCGACGGGCCAATTCATGGCCTTCTCTCGCTTTGCCGTACAGGGGATAACCGGCCCGCGCGTGGCCCCCCACGTCGCGACGCCTCGCCTCCACGGAGTACGCCATGCCCTGGCGTCCCATGCGGCGAAGGCGGCGGCGCATCTAGGGGTTCCGGCGCGCCCGCACACGTCCCTGCATGCCCACGTACCGTTCGTCGCGCGGCACGACTCTCCCCGGCCGGCGCCGCGGCCCCACACGGGGGCGCACAAGGCCTAGTGCAGGATTAAGGAGCTTACTTTGCAACGCCGAACACCCGACCGCAGTCGGCTCGTAGTTTGCCATCTGATGTCCCGCCTGGGGGAAGCCTGATGTCCCGCCTGGGGGAAGGCAGTCACAGGCTTTGTCCGCTGCAAACAGACCGCTTTAAGACGACACTAGTGGGTCATGCCGCATTTAACTGGAGGTGATCGATCACAGCGGCGGATCCACCGAGACGACGTTGCCGCGCACGGCGCCGGCGCTCACGGCGTTTGCCATCCCACACGAACGGCG
>JAABUZ0100004974.1_pt1 | contig 17813 bp, 23 predicted proteins | sample 5562091 | NCBI WGS metagenome assembly JAABUZ01 (sample SAMN12813069, study PRJNA571459) | rock metagenome | isolation source: Antarctica rocks | place: Antarctica: Victoria Land, Linnaeus Terrace sud | collected 2015-12-21
CCTGACTCTGAAATTCGGTAGCGATTGCACGACCAATTCCTCGGCTTGCTCCTGTTACCAATGCTGTCTTCCCTTGCAGCATGGATGTCCACGACAGCAGATGCTTCCCTGTCCAGCACCGACAGATTACATATAAGCTATATTTACAACACACGTAACTAAAACTCCATTCCTATGCTCAACGCCGGGCCACTGCATGGGTTCTCTATTCTACTTCCCCATAGATCGAATCGATTCGCGAAGGGCAGTGGGCTCCTAGGGGGGTATGTAGGTGCGATTTCTTTTCCCCGGCCTGCAATCACTGCTCTCCTGGTTTCCTTGAATTGCAGGCGACAATTTTGATCTTGTCCGAGGAGACGGTTTCGTTATCGAGCTTGAAGGATACGTCTTTAATCAGGAAGGTCCAGACCTCGTCGCAGAAGCGGTATGTGTCGAGGTGGCCTTTGAAGGAGAGCCGGCTCTTCACTCGCTCAGCCAGCGTCTCCGTGATACTGCGGTCGAAGTTCATGAGAATCTTCATGGCCAGCTGCGGATCGATCTTGCCTTCTGAGACCAGCTCGTCCAATGCATCGGTGAGCGCAAGACCGATGCTGGATCCACGATACAGCTCATACACCGTAGACATGGTGTTGAGTCGGGGTTGGTGGTGGTGCTGCCTACTCGCGACACTAGGACATCACGATGGCTCAATACACCATATGGGGGACGACGCTATTCCTGCTCGTGGTGGTCGGGCTCTACATGCTCTTCACCGGTGACGGGGAGTCCTTCAATGTGGGCGAGTTTCTCATGTCTTCGTCGCCGTACATGTGGGCGTCCCTTGGCATAGCCCTGTGCATTGGACTGTCGGTGGTCGGAGCCGCCTGGGGAATCTTTATTACCGGGTCGAGCATCATCGGTGGCGGCGTCAAAGCACCCAGGATACGTACCAAGAACCTCATTTCCATCATCTTCTGCGAAGTGGTGGCCATCTACGGGGTCATCATGGCCATCGTCTTCTCCGCCAAGATTGCAGAAGAGGTCCCGGCAACGCGGCTGTACACCCCTGCCAACCTCTACACCGGCTACTCACTCTTCTGGGCCGGGCTGACTGTGGGTGTGTGCAACCTTGTGTGTGGAGTGGCAGTTGGCATCACCGGCTCTTCTGCAGCTTTGGCAGACGCTGCAGACCCGACTCTCTTTGTCAAGGTCCTCGTCATTGAAATCTTTGGGTCGGTGCTGGGGTTGTTTGGCCTGATTGTCGGCTTACTCGTCAGTGGCAAGGCGCAGGAGTTCTCATGACCCATGACCTCTGTGGCTGAGGGCCTGGAGCCGGCGTGAGTGCCTGGCAGTGTGGACGACGTGGCATGCAAGGGACGCAAAGCATACATAGTAGTTCCATGGCGACATTTGTAGTATAAACAAACATCCAACGAGCTTGTGCCAACCATGGTGGATGGAAGATGAGCATCCCATTCTGACCGAACTGGGGCTAGCGCTCCATGACATAACAGGCGACGGGAACTGCCTCTTCCGGGCGCTTGCAGACCAGTTGTTTGGGGACGAGTCGAGGCATGCTCACATTCGCAGGGAAACGGTGGCCTATATGGCAAAGCATGCGGACGAATTCACCTCCTTCATGGACGGCGATGAGACCCTCTCGAAACGGTGTACGCGGATGAAGAAAGACGGGGTCTACGGAGACAACATGGAGATTGTTGCCTTTGCAAAGTGCTTCGGAGTTGGCGTCAAGATCTACCATGCCCGCTTTGCCTACCTCATTGCCCAGCCGCGGTGCGATGGTGGAGCGGGCAGGAGGGTGATGCACATTGCCTATCACTCATGGGAACATTACTCTTCCATCCATGATGGTCACGGCCGTCGTTCCTCGGGCACCACCAGCGAGGAGGCCGTCAAGACCGAGTCAGGAAGCGAGTGGAAGGAAGCCATTCTCACAAACTCCTTACCCTATGTCATCAGCTGCACAGAGGCCAAACGAGCCTTGGAGAGAGCGAATGGCAATCTCGACTTGGCGATCGAGCAGTTACTCACGGAACCCCCGACCAAAGAGGAAGCACCCGAAGCAGCCCCGGTCCATGTGAAGGTACGGGAGAAGGAGACAGCACGTCAACGCAAGGAAAGGCAAAAGAGCGAAGCACGCCAAAGGAAGAAGCAGCGCGCAGGGATGGCAAGCGCATACGAACAGAGCCACGAGCTTGGAAGCATGACGCCAAAGGGGACCATCCGGATCTAATTCAAGATTGTCGCATAGATACTTCACACTCTGTAATTCTCCTGGATCGCCTGCTTGAGAGCGGCGGGATTGGCCCCCACGACTTCCTTGACCTTTTGTCCGTTCTTGAAGAGCACAAAGGTGGGCATGGCCCGAATGCCGACTTCCGCAGCCACATCAGACAGCTCGTCCACGTCGACCTTGTAGAAGGCCGCGTCGGTGTACTCCTCGCTCATCTTGACCACCTGCGGCGCAATCACCTTGCAGGGCCCGCACCAGGTGGCAAAAAAGTCGACGACGGACAGCTTGTTTTCGCCAATCGCCTTTGAGAAACTCTCCTTGCTGTCGATGTTGTGCACCATTCTGACGAGTGAGGGTCTTCGGATTCCTTGTCGCGCTGCTTGTTGTCGGAAGAGCGCTCTCACAGCCAGATTGGAGACGACGTGGTAGGCGTGGCTGGTTGGTTGGCTTTGTATAGGAGAGGAGGCGGATGGCGAAAAGTCACGAAACAACAGCAATGACGCCATATGGAAGGTTCACGAATCAAAGGAGCCAAAAGAAGAGAATAACATGGCCACATATGCTCCTCAGGCGCCGAAAATGCTCGCAATCTCCTGCTTGACCTTGGCCAGCTGCAGCGGCGCAATGCCGAAGATGTTTACAAGGGGCTGCATGTCGCGGTAGATGACGAATGACGGGATGGACGGCGCCAGGATCTCGCACAGCTCCCATGCCTCGGAGCAGTCTACAATGTAGTAGGTTGGCTGAGGCAAGCTCACGTGCAGCTCCTCAACGGCTCCAATCATCGGCAATGTGCGCCCGAATGTCGTTGCGTAGAAATACACCACGTGGATGGTATTCGGCTGCACCCACACCAGCTCCTCAAACGTATGAATACTAGAGTCAGCCATACGGGAATATGAACTTGCTCTTTGACCTCAATATATGGAGTATATGCTCGAATGAAGTGAAACACATCGCGAACCATGTCATCCGTGCTTTTGCTGATATGCTGTCTGCGTTCCAGGTCATGGAAAAACACAATCTGCGGCGATGCGTCACCCACGAATGGGATTGCGTTGTCGCTGCACTGAAACCAATGCACATGCTTCATCAGCCCAGCGAGTTCTGCAAGCAAGAACATCAGTTCAATTCCCTCAATCTGTCCCTGCACTCTCAACACGACGATAGTAATGCCTGATGGCAAGTCGTCAATGCTAAATAAGCGACGCCTCCATCTCACCATTACCTTCCGAACTTTGGGATTCCAAAACCTGTTGTTAGTTTGTTTCTCTGCATGTTTCCTTACTTTCGTCGGGTGCTTCGTTTTCTTTGTTTTCGCTTCCTTCTTCTGCTTCCTCTTCTTCTAATGCTTGCTCTTCCGGCAGAAAAAACGTAACATGTGCACCGTTTGCTTTGTTGGCCCCACCAGCTGGTCGACTCATCTGGCTACTCAATCGTGTTGTCTCCAGCTCTCTGTGGGCAATCACTGGATCATCCTCGGCACTGACCTGGCTCACTTGCGCCTGTTGACCAGGTTGCAGAGTCAATTGTACCGTCCTATGCATGCCTGCACCTTCATCAGGCTGGTGGGATTCATTGAGTGCAATTCCTTCCTGATGGGAGTATGTGGCCTGCTGTGAGTGTGAAGTGGACATGGATCTGTCTACTAGGAAATTCCGATGGTTATCGGGCGAAATCGTCTGGTGCCTTGGCGAAACGTCATGGCATGGAGCGGGGAAGGTCATTGACGTTATTAACCACTGATGCGCGCAACCACTTTGGCGTCCTACAAAGGAGAATCAGGGCCGGCGGAGAAGGTAAAGAATGAATTGGAGAAGAAAGACTGGGTTTAGGAGCAGCACGCAGCGCCGGTAGTCAGGAGTTTGCAGCAGTATGGTTCGTTAAATGCCTATGTACAAACCTCCAAACCTTATCATGACCCCCTCTTACCCGCTTACTTTTAGACATATTCCGAAAGGTTTACCTGTGTAATTATGAATCTGCCTCGATGAATTCGACCGCATTTGCATCATCAATGATGTTGAGAAGGCCCTCTCGGCTCTTTGTTGAGGCTCTTCGATGAGGTGCATGGTACACTGGTGTTTTCCCTACACTCTCGTGCCAGACGCTATTGTCGTCGTGCGCAGGGCGCATGCTGGTTTTGAGCTGCACTTCTTCCTCAATGCTACTCGTATCGGACCACTCGCCCGTTTGACTAGTTAAAGTGGCGTACGTGGCATTGAGGTCGGTCAAATCCCGGGAGATTGGCCTTTCGGTGAGAGTGTCCGGGTCAACGACGCTCCCGAGGGCGGCAGGAATGCTGCCCTCTCTGTGTGGGAATGCTGTAGATGACTCAATGGCTGATGTCCCTCCAAACCACGAAGCTTCCGAATCCACATTTGCAAGTGATGCTTGTGTTTCCACATTCTTGTCTTCTCCGAAAGGCTGCCGATTGGATATCGTTGGGGTGGTCTGATCACTCCGCATTGACTGAGCGTCAAAGTAATCCTGAGTGTACTCGGTGGCCATGGTACCGGGTGTTCCTTGCGCGCCGTTGCGATCCATTTGTACGAGTCCTGGGGATTCACAAGGGGTGTAGAAGCCATCATAATCCAACTGAACATTCTTTCCCTCAAGCAGTTGAGAATTTGCAGTCGATGCAAAGCCCAAATCGGCACTTCCTGCAGGATCGGTATTAAATGTATTCGAGTGCACTTTCACTGGGGTCGGAATGCGGGTCAAGCCCTTCAGGTCGCTGTCCGATGTTCGCAACCACGATCGTTGGAACTCATTTGGATCCACATTGTTCGCATACGCGGACGTTGACGACTGGCCAGTTATTTCGTCCCTCAGCGGACTTATTGGAAGCGTGCTTCTATTCTCCAAATCCTGCCGGAACCTCCTCATTCTTTCTTTCTCTGCCATCTTGTCTTCCCTGCTTCTCGATCTACCAGAAGTAGTGCTTCGATTTCGCCGACTGGAATGCCGTCTCTCAGCGCGCTCCATCAGAATCCTTAGGTCCTGACTATTGTACTCTTCGGCAAGTTCGTCAACTGTAGGATGGACAGGTATTGATTGGCGAGAGAAGTTGAGTGGTCGTTCATGTGTTTTCTCTCGCATGTCCGTATCCACATACTCAAACCGCATCCTCGGTCGAGGCGTGACCATATCTAGCGATCGAACCTTCAAAGCCCGTAACGATCTCTTCGTGTTTCCAGTATTATTCGATCCTGGGGAAGTTGTCCCGCCAGTCACAGATCTGTGCGAAATGGTGGACTTGTGGCCTTGTGGGGTTACGCACTCCATAGGTGGCAGCATGGCATTCTGAGTGCCCGACAGAGCTACCTGCTTTCTCCGCTTCTTCTGTCCTTTACCTGTATCGGTGTCCATCGACGTAGAGCGGAAGAGTCTGGAGAGGAGTTTCATTTATGTCGGCTGCGATACCTTGCGCCTTGCTAGCGCTGTCACTGGCAAACGGATTGCACAATGATTAGGCCTGAAGCGCGTCTTCCATGCAACAGGGCCTATTCTCTATGACTCCTTTGTGCCGTCACTTGTTCACGTTAAATATAGGGTGGGTGGGGCAGCTGGCCAATCAGAATCCGCCATTCAACGAATCAAAACGCGACCAAATTCGAAATCAGATCAGATGCTCCCGATTACGCCGTGGCAACTACACAACAATTGGTAATGGGGTAAATTGTATATACTCATTCATAGTTACATTGCCAGACCGCCTGACGCTCGGTCGCTTCAGTTTGTGTTCCATGGAGCTGCAACTTCCGCCAAGGAATCTAACTAATAATAACAGCTCTTGCGGCATTCCCGTTGCATGCATTGGCGCAAGCTGGTCGAATCCCGAATCCCAAAGAAGAGCTCGTCTTCGTTCTCGTAGCGATACACTTGTTGTCGCCAGACTACAAATGGCCTTGCAGCGTGCTCCGCTCCTCGGCGCTCAGCTGTGATATTAGTCTTTCGTAGTCGAAGGTATTTCGTTTCTTGACTTCTTCAAAAAATTGCCCGATGAACACCCGTGTCTCATTACCAAGTCCTCTTTCATCGTGTTCACCTGCCAAGTTCTCCAAGTCTATAATTAAATCCATTGTGAGGTGTGACTTACATGAATTCTCTGGCTGCGTTGCCTCATCTTCCCATTCATCATCTTCATCGCTAACGTCTGCAGCAGTCTGTAGAGCAGCGGGATCCAGTGTCCCGTTTGCTGGAGCATTCCGAAATTCGCGTACGAAGATCTTCAAAATCTTAAGTGGCAGAGAAATGGTTGTGAAACGGTCAGGGTTTGTTTTTGATTTGGAACGCGTCTGAATGGTCGCACTTTTTGGAACTATCAAGTCCCCGCGCACCTGAATGTCATGCAGTCGAGAGTCGGCCGTGAGAAACAATGTTGCCAAGCCTTCAATACTGAGATTAGATACTTATCGAAAATAAAGATTACACACCTTAAACGAATCTCTTCATAACCAGAAAATGATTCGAAGTTGTCGCACCAGACTTCCATGACTACCTGTAGGCTCGACCGTGTATCGATGTTCAAATTTGAAAGGAAATTGATTACTGCAGAACAGTCGTACAACACTAGACGGGTAAAAACCTCTGTGAGACCCTGAATTAAGTTGACGGCCTTTGCGGTAGCGAGACGTTCTACAATACCGCGAAGCATAGGAGTCATAAATTCGTTTGTCTCATTTGCAAACTATGTTAGCCGAGATTTTTGAATTGACTTACATGTTCCAGCAATGCTAAGGCAAGCTTACCAACGTAGACAGCAGCAGAATCGCTAAGAACTGGGTTAAGCAACTTCTCCACGACTCCTATAACAACATTGAACCCAGATTGACCTTGTTCATTATGCCTTTGATTAGAACTGTCGACAAAACCATACCAATGCATCACTTGTGACGAAGATCGGGTCACCAAAGTCTCCAAACACTGTGTGGAAGCTTGCGAAATTTCATGATCTTCCGAAGTGCTTGCCAGCAAAGACACATCGTTCAGGCAAGCATCGATCACATCTGGCGAAAATGGCACAGGAGCATCTTCTAGAATGGTGCAAAGCAGATCTATTGCAACGACTTTAACGGTATCCGCAACCTCACCTTTGACATTCACGGCGCCAGCAAGTGTCGGCATAAGTCGCTGGCAAAGAAGCCCTACCTTACCTTGGCATCCTTTCACAATCCCTGTTAAAGTGTCGCGTATAATATCGATTACCAGTACGTCACGAGGGGTTTTTCCAGCAACGCCTAGCAATATGTCAACCACTGGGCATTCTTGATCGGTCACAATGCTATAATCTAAGGCCACGCTAGCTTGGGTGGCTTCAGCTATGATTGATAAGCTCTCCGTAGTACTCATTGGAAAAAAGGAGGCGATTGCAGCGATTATCCCATTTTGATGAGGTTTTGTAAGTGTCGTCGGAAATTTCAAGCAAAAAGAAGCGAGTGCCCTTAATGCAGATGCTCGTACGATGACGGACACGTCTGATCTCGCAGCTTGTAGGGTTTGTAAGAAGAAAATAGTTGATGACTCTTGGAGCGTGACAGTATCTGCAATTGCCTTGCATAGAGTACCAGCCATTATCAATCCTCGCGCACGGAGGAAAACATTATCTTGGCTCAAGCAAAATGCGATGTAATCCATTATAGTGAATGTTGTCTTCGCGTCAATTTGGTGTTCATTGGCTGCAAAATCCACCAATAATTGTTCAAAGACATAAAGAGAAGCTTCTTTCATTCGCCACGAGGTTGAGCCTGAAAACACCTTTCTTACAAGCGAGTAAACAGACATTATTATTGCTTCATCTTCAAACGTTCCGATTTTCTTTTCATTAGGCTCGTAATTCTACCAATCGTACCGTCACCAGCTCACTTGCTGCACTTCTCACGGAAGCACCAACCTCGACTTCATTCTCAATGAAGAATTCATCAACATCAACACTCCACCCTTCCTCCTGTAATTAGTTAACGAACATGAAAGGTTAGACCTTCTCTAGACTTATCTGAGCCAACTCTACACAAGCTTGCACTAGTACATCCAGTATCGTGGAGTCACTGCTTGCGTCACTAAATATGACAGAAACGTTCTTCTCATTGAGAAAGACAGAAAGCAAGTCAAGTTCCTCGATGACCAATTGTTCAATAGTATCCTTGCTGGCATCATCCAACGTGTTACCGGACGCAATTTCAGAGTTGTTCTGCTGCACATACTCTTGAGTACTTCTCAAGAAATCAGACCACAGTGGTGCAAAAATAATTGGGAATGCAAGTTTGCTAATCCACTCGAAAACATTTTCGAGCTTCGCAATTGTCTGCTAGTTAATTGGGGATATGTTATATGATACCTTGGCGCACTCAAGTCTTAATGTCAGGAAGTTGGCAATACCGGTCGCATCAGCTGCATCACTTGGCGTCGGAAAGATATCACAGCAAAGCTTCAACCACGCTGAAACAGTATTGTCGACCATTTCATGGACAGATGTGGTGTCCTGAGTATCCTTCACAATCTGCAAAAATTCGCTGCATGCGCGAAAGACCGATGTCGCTTGCGCGCGGACCGTAAAAGTTTTCTGGGTTAGGTTCGCAGGCCAAATTTCCATACAACAGGATCATTGGCTAATTTGAACAGCACATCAAGCAGGTCCTTGCCAAAGGAAAAGAACTGATCATCAGAGAACGAATCACTGACAAGGTCTGGATGTTAATGAGTTATTGTAGATTTGGCACCTTTGAGAACTCTCAAAGCTCCCTGTATTTCGAGATCCGAGCCTTGTCGAGTAATTCGAATTAAATCATCAATCAAAGATGGCCAATCCTCGGGCCAATCTGTAGAAGCAATCGTACAAATCACTACACTGGCTGCTGTGCGGATTTTCCTTTCTTCATTCACAATTAATGGGAAAACAGCTTGTCTGACAAAGGCTTTCACATCGGCAGATGTCAATGGCGATTCAAAAAATTCCGCTGATTCGGCCCAATGCCTTGTGATATAGTGTCTGAGTAGAAGTAAAGCCGACTACACTTAGAGAGCCACTCGCCTAATATATACCTGCCGTATAGTCAAGACTACAGTTTGGTCGGCTGCGAGAGCTGCAAGGTCCAAAGGAAAGACTTCGTCCTGCTCGGCAAATTTAAGCTCCTCTTCAGCTCGTTTTCGAGTTGTTTCATCGACGGCATACGTATTAATCAGCCATTGTTGAGTTGCGTCGCGCATTTCATGAAAGCTTGTTTTCTTTTGCCCGAACCGTAGTCGCACGGCACGACGCGTCGAGCTTAATACGGTTACTCAACTCGATTAGAAGAGAACAAGACTTGTCAGGATGTACCAATGATGCTTCACCAAGGTATAATTACGATTTTATAGTTTCAAGTATGTCCAATACGAGTTCTACGCGTTAAGTTTGGCTTCAAACATGACGCACATCAATTGCATGTCACTCCGTGGGATCTGCGCTCACTCCATGCTACGTTGAATGCACCGACCTTGCATACCTACACAGCATGAATGTGCATAGCACGATATGCGATGGGTCTCTCTGGATTCTTCTGATCAACAGCCTTCTTCACTATTTCAAATTCATGACGGCCTTCGCTTTTTCGTACACAAGGTATGAAATGGCAACACTAGGTGCCACCTAAAATTAGCTGCGACAGTTTGTTCTGCACACCTTGAGTAAGTTTGGCGTCAAGCCTTTAAAGAATCCACGAAAGCCCTCATTGGAGAAAGTCTGACGTGCAACATCCGCCAGCCCAGAGTACATTTGAGGATGAGCTACAGTTCCTTGTGCTTGCAGTCTTGTCCTTAATAAATTAATTGGATACACTGCAGACGCGCCAATGGATCCGCTCACTGCCCCCACAGCCAAGACAAACAGATTTCCCATTTCAACCTCGGTTTCATCACATGATAAACGTTTCGCTTTAGCCTAAGTTTTAGATGAAGTCAACAAAACCTTCATACTTTTAGATATGCTTTCTTCATTCCCCCGAAGGTACCGAGGTCGATAGCGGAGTAGGGAAATATTCCGACGAGTCCAAGTGTTAAACCCTTGTAGTATGCTCTTAACCCTCCTGTTTGCCACATCTTCTTTACAGTGGCCAGGATGAGGCTGTTTCCACGAAGACCTTTGTCTGTAGTTTCACATTGGACTCGGCTTTGGTCAGTAAATGGCACTTATGGTTCGGTACAATTTCAAGGTGTCAACAGGAAAGACAGCCGCTTGGCTGACAACACCGCCTATTCCACCAGCAAGAAACCTTGAAAGGGTTGAGATTCTGTTTGGGTCGTCGTGACCTTCGGCTCTTGCAAGGGCGCGCTTCGCAGCTTCAAATGATCCAAATTTTATGCCCGACTCGGGGACAACTTTTACGACATTCAGTCCGTTCCCCACGAAGAAGCTCGTGATACCACCCGACCGCCATATTTGCGTGGCTGCTTCCCGTATAGGGCCGGCAACGTGTTTGACGGCAGTCACAACATCGGCCTTCTTTGCTGCCTCGAGAGCTTTGAGAGGCCCATCACCGGTCTTTGCGATAAGACTTACTTTCTAGTCGTTAATTTTGCGCTCTAGCCATCTGTACAATACGATCAAATGGCGCTGTCGCTGTCCGAGATATGATGCCAGAAACACCGCCTGCAATAAAATAACCAAAGTTGTTAAAAGACTCTTCTGGGAAGATCACTGTTATGAGTAGAGCAAATATAGAACCTACCGTCTCCTTCGCTAGTAACTTTAATAGCAACAACAAAATAGGAATATATCGAACTCAACGATGGGCTCGAGCCAAGAGGTAGGAACAACAGGAAATCTCTCCATTCGTCAAAGTCTATTACCTGGTCGTTATTTCTATCCATGTGACTGAAGAAATCGTGCAGAGCTTTTGGATCAACGTATATGTTTGATCTCTCGAAAGCCGCTGCAATCTCGCTCAGGTCAAGCTTGCCATTCGAATCACGATCAATTCGGCAAAACAAGTTCCAAAGCTCTTGTTCTGTTGCTTCTATGAAACGCAAGAATTCTTCCCATGAAATAAGGCCATCTCGGTTCGTATCAGCTTTTGCAAGAACTTGGTCCAGTAAATCATCTGCATTTTGAAGGGGATGATTAATTTTCTTCAGTCCAGCCGAAAGGCTCCGTCGATCGAGCAAACCATTCTTATTTACGTCTAGCTTATTGAAGAGAGTGTGCAATCTTGTTCTTCTTGAAGTCTCCGACTCCTCGTTCTCCATTCGACTTTCATACGTCATTCGTATGTGAATCCCATTTCAGAAGGTAAACATTTTGGTCTACCGTAAACGCGAAACCCTTGGTGCCCAATTCGTCGAGGATCTTCGGCTCTTTCAACCCATTCACCACCACGTCTAAGATGGTTAAGGTGAATAACAACCTTACGACGACACTCGTCTTTGGTGCCACTTTAGCTGTCTCAAGCTACGTCATTGTCGTCGATATATTGCGAAGAAGAGAGATACGGCGCAGGAGACAGAAGAAAAGGCGTGCCACACTAAAAGAGACAGGCGAGAGTGAAGTCACCCCTCAAGAACACTATGCAGCTCTTAATGTACTCGGAAGGTTTGTAAATCCGTTTGAGGAACATAGAGAGCAAGGCGCTTGGGAGTGGTCACTATGGAAGATTCAAAGCTTGTTGACGCTACGCGTTTTAAATTCTGCTGATTTGCCACTCGACTGGCTGCACTGGCGTGTAGATGAAAGGAAACTAGACAGTGTCATTCCTATACACTGTCCAGACCTTAAATTACTTTTTCCTAATAGTACTAATGACAAGCAGCTATCCGAATCGTGGGCAACTCTCGACAGCAACGAGACGGCTGGAAAAGAGCGAGTGACAAACCAGATGACCGTCACCTGGCTTGGACAGTCTACCGCCTTTGTGCAGATTGGGGCTCTAAACATACTCACCGATCCAATATTCAGCGAGTATATCGCATCACGGTTCACAGGGCAAAAGAGATTTCGCAAATGCCCGTTGACCATAAAACAGCTGGAGCGAATCGACATTGTGCTTTTAAGTCACAACCATTACGATCATCTCGATGAAGCCTCAGCTCGCGAAATTGGCAACTCTGCAATGTGGTACATACCTATGGGTTTAAAGAGTTGGTTTGGAAGACGAGGAATCAATAGAGTTACCGAACTATCTTGGTGGGATAAAGTACCTATTCCTGGTTTTCCAGGATTTGAGGTGGCAGCAGCACCAGCAATGCACTGGTCTGCGCGGCATCCTTTCGATACTAATCGCTCCTTATGGTGCTCTCTATTAATTATCTGCGACGGACATCATGTTTTGTACCATGTAGGAGATACTGGTTATGTGAAGGATCTATTCAAAGATATTCAAAGAGTATATGGGAAACCCGAGTTAGCGTTAATGTAAGCAGTCTGACAATGAAGACTAACCGCAGACCCATTGGTGCTTATGATCCATCATGGCATCTATCCATCGTGCATGTTGCTCCGGAGGAAAGTTGTCGGATACACCAGGACGTAGGAGCTAAAAGGAGCATTGGTATCCATCACTCTACTTTTGTTCTGTCCGAGGAGCCATATTGGGAGCCTCCAAGGCGGCTTTCCCAAAGTGCGGAGAAGGCTGGTATCAAGACGGGCACATTGCTGGCAGGCACTATAGGCCTCACTATAGAGATGAACTGGAATAGATTTACACCTACTTTGGCTGACGACATTTCGGGGAAACTGACAATGGTAAAGGATGGTTCCAGCGCGGTTTGGGCATGACTTATGTGTCATTTGATGTACAGGCCCCTTTGGGGTCTTACGTGGGTACGAGGCAACGATAATTTGCATAGGATATGTAATACACAGCGTCTCTTAAATATCGAGACTGAATAGCAGGGCCGAAGCTTTGATGTCTAATACCCCGCGGGTTGACGCTTTGGGCTCATAGTCCATGGTCCAACTTCTGAGTTCGTGACCGTACTGTTATAGTCTAGAGAAGGCGGCGCGAGCTGACGTTGCAAGCTGCGGGGCCTGGCCGCTTTAGTAGGTGTGCGTTGTGGACTACTATCGCTGTCCTCGCTATCAGACATGCGTCGAGAATCGATGATGACGGGTTGTCGTCGACTGTATGTAAATTCCCGGCCAGGAGAAGCCGTCGAGACCGGATGAATTTTCTTGACTGGCTCGTAAAATGACGGATAGCTACCAACAGCATGATTTTGAGTAGATGGACGAGGGAAGACAACAGGTCGAAATGAAGCACCGGTCTGACTCGTAGATAGATTCATGAATTGCTGAGTCATTGTCGGAATGGAGGGTTGGTTTCCATACATGAATGCTGGATTGACACTAGAATTTGCCATTCGCCAGGGAGGGATCCTCGCGTTGGCTGGCATCGTCTCCCGTCGAAAAAGCTGTGGCTGAGGTGCCGGCATGTCGAAAGCAATCCTTGGCTGCAGTGGGTGCTGATTCGGAATTGACGGCTTTGGAGGCGAATACCGACCAGCACTGTCTCGCCGACTTGGAGGAGCGTATCTGAGTGATGTCGTCCGAAGAACCCGTTCACGTTCAAGAGCGTGGTTTTGATCCCGTCCGTTCAATTGTACCAAGTCGCACAGGAAAGCGTTCGGTGAGAAATTTTCCAAAGGGCAGATATGGAGTGCCATGTTGTCACGCAGAAAGAGGAGGTAATCAATTGAGTACTGTAAGCGTGCCGCCATGTTATTTACTGACAATGTCCGTGAAAAAGAGGCTTGAGATAGGAGGTTAAGTAAATTGATGTTTTGGTGGATGGTAGTGATGTGCAGCACCCCGCACAGACATTCAACACATTCGACAAAGCTCACCCAAATCATCTCAACACAAAAAAGTCTCGCGATAAGACTCATGGATCGCGCAGCCTGAAGATTGGGTTGAAGCCCACAGGTTCATCAGGAATGGGATTCTGAAGATGCAGTTTCATATTGAGATAAGAATGTTGAGATGACGCAGTTTATTTCTAGCAGTTCATTTCCTATGTGGAAACATCGCCATCACCATCCATCCCCATGCCCCCGACCAACTCCTGTGGCTCATTGCGCATGAATTCTTCTGTTTCTCGTTGCAGAAACTTCTCTTCGCTTAGTTGAACGGCATCCTGGTAGACACTAGAATTAGCACGAATTTCGAAATGTATGAACATACCGATGGAAGTATACTCGCAGACTCCGCAGGCCCCGTATGTAGCCTCTGTCCACACTGCCAGGGCCGCCTTTAGGTGGACATGGGGCGTTCTTGCTAACGCCTTGCTCAGCAGTGACAGAGTTGGCAAAGTCGACGGTCTTGATTCTTAGTTTCTCATTGGGCTTTTGTCCGTCGTAAAGCAAGAGCAGACTGGAGGCATACAATCTGTACCCTACCAATTGTCGAACAATGTTTTCTAGGTACGAGAGTTTTTCGAGGATGACGGGAACATGCCGTAGGACGTTTTCGCGTGTCGATAAAAATCTGCAAAGGGCATCCCGAAATTCCAAGCCAGGTTGTATATCTCTTCCAACATACTTATCCTCGAAGCTATATGATTGCGAATGTGGATCCCAAAATTGCATTCCGCAGATGCGAACGCCAAGCTCTCGACTTGTGGTTGTTTTACATTTTTTCATCATGGATTGCTTTTTCGTCTCAGACGCATATATCCCATACTGCCGAGTGCCCATTTTAAAGTCTAGGACGCAAGGCTTACTCATACCGCTTGTAAGATCTTCGAGCAAAATGAATCTTTCATTGTCGGCAGAGGGCCTCGCAATGAGTCTGGAATTCCAGTTTTCTTCTTCCATTTTAAACACTCCATCTTCACCTTCTTCATCGCTAAGAGTCAACTTTTTCAAAGACTGTAGTACAATAGGCTCCTTACGGCGTAGATCTGGACTGCTTGCAGTTCTCTCTTGGCGAAGGCTAGATAATCTAGGAGAGAACACTTCACGCAGAACTTGCTCTTGGAGAACACGATTAACAGTGGTGCTACCAAGACTTGTATGCCGTCTTCTTTGACCCTTCTTCCATTCGGAACTGTCCGGTGCAGAAGAACTAAAACGCAACATGCTTTCAGGCAGGATGTGTCTATTTTTATGCAACAACACCTCTGGCATGCGCTTATGAGAAGGTAACTTCACGTTTAATACGCCAATGTATCGAGGGACGAATGGAAGCAATTCAGCATGCTGTGTCTCTATAGTTTCGTAAAATGTATTTTCCTCATTGAACAAAGGTTTGCATATTGCACGTTTGCTGAATCGGAAAAGAGCAGTGTGACCTCCGACCTGATGTTTGTATGGCTTTAATTCGACTTTCATGGGCCACTCCTCATGACTCTCATGTGGTATATACGTGGCTTCAACAGGTTCTTCCTGCTTGCCTTCACGCTCCAGGAGGGGTTCCGCTTTTTGGTCTTTAACAAAAACACGCAGACTCTGGCTGCTCTTCCTACTGCCTTTATCATTCTGCTCGAAGTTGCTTCCTGAATTTGCTTCCCCAGGACTAGCAACAGGCGATAGAAATAAGGATTCGGTATCCGTCGGTGTTTGCTCGAAAGTGAACGTGCCTAGCGGTGCAGAGCTGTAGGCAGGCGTGATGAGACCCGTAGTGGTACAGTCATCCCAGTCGAGGCTACCGGTGTGGCTGGGTTGGAAGCCGTCCGCGTCTTCCGTCCGCAGCAGGATAACACTGCTGGAGTTGGTGTGTTTCGGTATTGCAAGACCTGGTCTCTCATCTCGCAAATTCATAGAGTTTAGTTAGTCTAGAGTTCATTTAGCCTAGTCTTCACAAACTGTTTCTGGTAATCGTAGAGGTCACTGTGCTGCTTCGGCGTGGTGTGATTGGTTGGAAGATCGGAATTAAGATGCACAAAAGCAACCACCATATGGGGTAGTGACTACTCTGGAGACCTAAATACATGACCGCCCTAGCGCGACAATACAGAATTTTGTGCATCAGTGTTTTCCTGGGCTTGCTTTTCGAGCTCGTCTGCAAGATTCCATGTTTTGGAGCCTAGAAAACCAGCGACGTCCTCCATGAGACCGCCCATAGCTTCGTCATTCGAGCCGTGAGAAGAGTCAAGCTCAAACGGACTAAAACCTTGAAAATGGTCCTTTGCAGCTTTGCTATTCCTTTCCGGAGATTCGCGATGCATTTCTTGAGAAATTTTGGAGTAGTCCACCACCGTACGCCCGGTAGGTAAGTCTCCAGGAGGCGTCATTGTCTGAGACTGAGAGCCTTTGGGAGATTGAGCAGAGTGATTTGATGCTTGAAATATGTTGGAGCTCAGATTGGAAGGTTCCTCATGCTCCGCTATAGGTGATGGAGTAGGAAGAGAAAGGTCCTGTGGAGGCTTCCATGGCTTGTCATTAGTCGTAAAACCTGTAGTCGATTGAGGTATATCTTCAACACTCTGGAGTCGAGTGCGCGGACTGGCGGAAACCGGTAGGCAGATGGTGTCTTGATGCCTTGAGGACATATCAATTTGCGAAGCAACGACTCGAGCTGAAGCGGTCATTTTGCCCAAGGCCTTCACTTGTGTTGCATCGATTTTCAATTTCTTTAAAGCTCGTCCATCAGGACTCGACTTCTTGACGGTAAAATAGTCGACAACCTTTCCCTCCTTTGATTTAGATGATTCCACTTTTTTGGACTCGCGCCCGTGCTTCCTTCGATGCCGCCTCCAGGGATTTTTAGTAAACGGCCCTCTGAGCACTGTGGACAGCATGACGATCTTCTGACCCTCGTGATAACGATCCCGACAGGCATTGTACTTCCTCCACCGCCTCCTCAATTCCTTTGACGATTGCTCTGGATCACTATCTGGCGCCAGGATCTCATCTCTGTCGCAGGTTTGCATCTGTGTGATTATTCGACCTGTTAGTCTCCACACCAACGGGTGACCGGGTTAAATGAATGATTTCAAGAGGTAGTAAATCATAGAGAGGTGGGGGTGGGCCGTGGCAGAAGGAAAGAATATGCAGTCGCCAGAGGAGGATACAATTCGCATTTTAGTGGCCACGGACAATCACGTCGGCTATGCGGAGCGCGATCCTGTGCGTGGAGACGACTCTGCTAATACATTTGATGAAATCATGTCTCTGGCAACGGAGAGAGTCGTAGACATGGTTTTGCTTGCTGGAGATCTATTTCATGACAATAAGCCATCGAGGAAAGCTATGTTCCAGGTCATGAGAAGTTTACGACTCAATTGTTACGGAGACAAACCATGCGAGTTGCAAATATTATCTGACCTCACCAAGTCCTCAGACATCTATATGGGCGCCTTTTCACATGCCAATTATGAAGACTCGGATATAAATGTGGCAATCCCTGTATTTAGTATACACGGTAACCATGACGATCCCACAGGCGATGGCCGCTTATGTGCTTTGGACCTCCTACAAGTAGCTGGTCTCGTCAACTACTTTGGCCGGGCGAGGGAGAATGATAGCATAAGCATCACCCCGATTCTTTTACAGAAAGGGTCTTCTAAACTAGCCTTGTATGGTTTGTCGAATGTTCGAGACGAGCGACTCTTTCGTACATTCCAAGAAGGCAAAGTGACTTTCCTTCGTCCCGAAAATCGACAAAATG
>JAABUZ0100004976.1_pt1 | contig 17806 bp, 23 predicted proteins | sample 5562091 | NCBI WGS metagenome assembly JAABUZ01 (sample SAMN12813069, study PRJNA571459) | rock metagenome | isolation source: Antarctica rocks | place: Antarctica: Victoria Land, Linnaeus Terrace sud | collected 2015-12-21
GAGCGGCCGCGCCGGCGCCGGTGACGCTGACGGCTCGGGTGGCGGTGTAGGCATCTCGGCTATCGCGGCCTCCCGCTCGGCCCGGCGCGCCGCCTCCATCGCGGCGGCGCGCGGCGTCGTCCCCGGCGCGGGTGGCGGCTCCCCTGCCTCCGGCGCCCTCTCCTCCTCGCCCTCCCATGGCGACGCCGGCGGGATCGCGGCGTTCGCCCGCGCCAGCAGCGCGTCTATCTTGCCCATGCTCGTGTCCCCTCTCCTCCAAGCGGCGCTCTAGCCGCATCCAGCTATAGTCCTTACCGATTTGGCTCCCCTTGAGCACGGCCTGCATCGCGCCCTGATAGTCGGCCAGCTCGAAGCTCGCCCCGCTCACCCGGCCGGTACTGGCGATGTTCCAGTGGGCCTCCACGCCCAGCGCGCGCAGGCTGCGATCGAAGCCCGCACGCGTCCCGTCGCTCCGGGTGATCGCCTCGTCGATACGGGCGGCGAGCAGCAGCTTGGGCGGGATCTCACCCGTGCGCTCGGCCGCCCCGATCTCGTCCCGGCTCACCTGCGGCCGGGGTCTGCGGTCTATGCGCGCGGGGTCGATAGCGTGGCGCAGGCCGTACGCCTGCTCCAACTCATGCACCACACGATTGCTGCGCGGCCGGTCGTTCCGATCGCTGACTGTCTTGCCGTCCTTGTCGATGCGCGACGCCACAATGTGGACGTGGTTCTCGGCGTGCGCCACGACGACGTAGGGCGCGTTGCCAAAGCCCATGCGCTCCATGTAGTCACGCGCGAACGCGCCCCAGTGCTCATCGGTCAGACGCTCACCGGGAGACAGGCTGAGCGGGCAGTGGTGAACCGGCCGCGCCAGGTCGCGGTTGAGCTGGCGCACCATCCCGAACTCGTGGGCCAGTTCGCGCGGATCGGTCCCGCCCATGTTGCCGCCCACGATGCGCGCCCCCTCGTGCTTCAACTCCGCGCTCTCCTTGAACACGTACTCGAGCACGCCCCGGAAGCCCCGCCCGGTGATGATCTTCTGGATCACGCCCCCGCCCCCCGGCCCTCGTCGTCCTCCGCGTCGTCGCGGATCGGCCCGTTGAGGTCGAGGCGCAGCCCGCGCACCTCCTCGCGCAGTGCGTCGAGGGCAGGGGCCAGCCGCGCCGTGCCCCGCTCGTCGAAGCGGCCACCGCCGTTGAGGTGCGCCGCGATCTGGTTCAGGTTGGCCGTCGCGCGGGCCAGGCTCCACCAAGCCTCGCGGTTAATCTCCGGCACGACGGCGCGCGGCGGTCGTTGCGCCATGACCGCGACGCGAACGTAGGCCCCGACCTCGCGTATCCCCGCCGCCGCTGTGCGCCGCTCCAGGATGGCTAGCTCGCCGGCGTTGACGTATACGCTGAGCATGTGTGTGCGCCGCTCCGCCGGCGCTTTTGGCGGTCGCCCGGTCCGCTGGGCGGGCCGCCGCTGTGTGATCCTTATGGCGTCCTCGTCCATGCCTCTCCTCGCTTCTTGATGCGTCCCCTGTGGGCGCCTCTCACCGTCGTCGGGGTCCGCGGGCGCCACCGTGGTCAGATCCGATCAGGCCGACCGAAGGGAGGGCGGGGAGGAGTTTTGCCCTGGGCAAAACATACCTTGCTCCCCGCCCCGTCGCCGCGCGCACTCCCATCGTAGCCGGGCATTGTCGGCCCACACAGGCGGCGCGGGCGCGCCGGGAAAAGCGCCCCACACCCGTTGCGCCCCCCATCGCCGGCGCGGCCACGCGCGCCCCCCTCGGTAGACCCCAGCGCCACCGCCCTCATTGGCCCGTGCCCGTCGCGGCGCTCACCAGCGCGCGCACGACGACGGTGACGATGCTGCCCGCCAGCAACAGCCCGGCGCACCACACAAGAAGCCGCATAAGCCGGCGATAGCCGTCCAGGCCCATGCTCGGCTCGGCCCCCCGTTCCAACGCCCCGCGGTCGGACCACCGCATGAGGAGCACCGCCGCGAGCGCCGCGACGCCCACGGCGAAGCCCCACCAGACGCGCGCTTGCAGTCCCGCGCCGGTCGCCCCGCAGGCGAGAAAAAGGGGGGCCTCGATCCGGTCGATCAACTGTGTCAGGTCGCCCCTCTCCATCAGTCCTCCTCCTCGGCGTCGGCCAGCAGCCGGGCGTAGGCGGCGTCGGATAGCAGGCCCCGGAGCACAGGCAACGCCGCCGGCGGTAGCGCGAAGTAGTGCCGTCCGTTGTCGGCCTCGACCGCGACGACGCACCCACCATCCGCCAGGCCACTTGTGATGCGGCTTTGGTAGGGCAGCGTCACGACCGCCATGCCCCACTCGCGCAGGATCGCCAGCCACTGCCGTAGTGGGACGCCGCGCACCACCTCCACGGCCAGTTCGTCCTCCCACGCGCGCGGCACGATCCAATACACCTCGGGCTCTGTTCCGTCGGATGTCGGCTCCATCGGGGGTCCCTCCTCGCTCTCGGTCACTATAGGGGTAGGTTTCTCGGCCACCATCATCGGGTCGTCTCCTCTCTATCCAGGAACGCTCGGATCACCGCAATCGTGCCGGGCAGGTTCTCCCGGCGCAGGTCCTCATGGGTCACGACCAGGACCTCCCAGCCCTGTGCCTCGATGTGCTCCTTGCGCTCTCGGTCGTGTGCGGCGATCGTGCCGTCCGGGTCGAACAAGGGGCCGACGTGAACACCACCATAGACCTCTATGATCTGCCCGTGCTCTGGCCATGCGACGTCGGCCCAGACGCGTAAGGGCACGACGCGGTACTCCTTTTCGTAGGGATCGACGCCGATGTCGGCGAGCACGGTATGCAAGCGCTCCTCCTCGCGCGAGGGGTTAGCACGCCGCCAGGCCGCCACGCGATTCAGGGCGACATCGGGGCCGTGCCGCCGAACCGTGACGTCGTAGCCCTTCCGACCGGACGCGGACAGGCTTTGGTGGGTGCGAAAGGATTGGACATACCGCTGATAGCCAGGGTCCGTGAAGCGCGCGGGACCCAGGGCCTTGAACCGCTCGCGATCCTCGTTGGTGAGCCACCTCGGGCGCGGTTGCGTGGCGCGATCGGGCGGTCTGCGGTCGTCCTCGCGTCCCCCATCACGACTCATGGGACGGTCCTGTACGCCGTCGCTGCCGACGGCGCATGGTGATCGTCGTCACTCTCGCACGCGCCATCTCCCGTGGTGAGGAGCACTGCGCGCGCGTGTCCGACGAGCCGCGTGAGCCGCCGCGTCTCGGCCTGGGCCATGGCACGGCCCCGGGGCGTGAGGCGGTGATAGCGCCGCCGCGCGTCGTCGTTCGCCGAGGTGGGTCGCGCGACCAGCGCGACGAGGCCGGCCGCGACGAGGTGCTTGATCATCCGGTAGACCGTGCCCGCGTTGAGCGCGGTCGCGTCCATGATGGCGTACCCGTGCCGCTCCCCCGTGGCGAGCGCGAGCATAATGTGGAACGCGACCGGCGTGACGGGCACGAGCGCGTCGGGGTTGTGCGTCATCGCACACCTCCCCGCGCGGACTGCGCGGACTGCCCGGACTCCGTCGCCAGCGCGGGGTGCCTGCCCCATAGGCGCGGGGTGCGCTGGGCCAAGGCGACGAGCTGGACCAGCCGCTCCGTCTCCGCGCGCGCGATCCGCTCACCCAGGTCCGTGAGCCGGAAGAGGCGCCGGAGCGCGGGCATGTCGTCGAGCGTGCCCCGCGTCTCGCCGATCAGACCGGTGGTGAGCATCACGTCGAGGGAGCGGTACAGCGATCCGTTGCCCACGCGCATGTGCCCCTCGGTGGACGTGAGGATCTCACGTCGGAGGCCATAGCCGTGCCGCTCGCCGGTGGCCAGCACGAGCAGGATGTGGTAGATCGGGTGCGTCAGCGGGAGCGGGACAGCGAGGGCCTGCGTGCCCTGAATTAGCTGGCTCATCGCACGCCCCCCTCTCCCATGGATGGGGCGACAAGGGGCGCGGCTGGACGGTCTTTCTCACGCCCCTGGGGTGGCGCTGTGTGGGTCAGGGGCGCGACGACACAGGGCACCGCTGCGCGGCGGGGAAAAGCTCGAGCCCAGGCGCTAGGGTAGCGTGAGAGATGTGGAGGGGAGGCGCGACGCGCGCGAGAAGGGGTGCGACGCGCCCGGTGAGATGACGCGTGCTCGTCGTGGCAAGAGCCTACCGAGCGCGCGTCACAGGCTAATAAATGGCTCCGCGAAGCTAGCGGCGCCGGGGCCGCTTGAAGGCGTAGACCATTTGCGAAACAACCGTGTCGTAGGGAGTCATACTGACCATCTCCCAACCGTCCCTGCCAAACTCGTTGAGAGGATCGACGTAGTTGGCGTCGTTCATCTTCTTTGCTGGCAGAACCTTTATCATGTACTCCCAATGCTGGGAGTCCGTAGCGTCCGCGTATGGTGACGTGGACACGGGGGACGAACCGGGTAATTGATTGCGCATAGCCAACCTCACGTTTAACCATCCTTCCTACGTACTCCTAAAACTATACACCCAGCCCGGAGCGCCGCATGTTGCCACCATGGCGCGCGCGGGCGTAATCGGAGGATAGAGAGAACCGCGCGGAGCTGGCGCACGTCGCTGCGGACCCCCTTGCCCCGCCCACTGAGCAGGACAAGGAGGCTGGCAAAGACAAGCACGAGCGCGACGTGGATGGGTCCGGCCAGCAGGTGGTGCCGCGCCGTCAGCAGCGTGACGAGCCAGAGGACAACGCCAGCGGCCAGGAACACTCCCACGAGCTTGGTGCGCGGGACGAGGGCGGTCGCATCCTCCTGCCAGCGCCGCCCACCTCGAAAGAGCAAGAATAAGCGTGCCATTGTCACGCCTTTCCCTTTACGAGACCAGCCGCGACTTTAGCCGCGTTGCCGGTGACGACCGCCGCGGCGACGCCGGTCACAGCACCGGCCGGCGCGTGCGTCCCAGCCGCGTGCGCGACGGCCCCGCCCGGGTTGAGAGACGCGATGATCTTAGGCACGCGGTAGAGCACGACAAGCCCGGCGATGCCCAGCAGTGGTTGCAGCAGGCCGACCAAGTGCAGCCCCAGCTCCATCACCACGATCATCTTGAGCACCACGGCGTAGCCCACGCCCCACAAACTCGTGTTGATGAACGCGCCGGCCCAGCCCCGCGTGAAGCCGCTCGCCTCGGGCAACACCCAACAGGCGACCATCAGCGGCGAGATGCCGTACAGCGTGGCCAGCAAGAACAGCCCGACCAACTTGGTCAGCGCGGTCAGCAACAGGATCACGAGGCCGACGACGGTGAAGATCATCCCGAACAGGGTGATCAGCGTGAGTGCCCAGAGCGCGCCCGACGCCGACCCGAACAGCGTCCCGGGCGTCTTCGCATCGAGCGCGATGTGCGACGTCAGCGCGCCGACGTCGGTCCCCCCCGTGTAGGACAGCACGGTGCTCGTCAGGTCGCCCAGACCGACGAACCACAGGTGCAGCACGTCGGGCAGGATCATGACGGCGACCAGGCCCAGCACGGCCCGCCAGAGCACATCCACCGCCTCGACGACGTTGGCCCGGCCGACGTGCGCCAGGCCGACCTTGCACAGCCCGATCAGCGAGAGCACGCCGTAGAGCCCGTAGGCGAGGTCCTGCATGTTGTCGAAGAACGTGCCCAGTTCCCCCCAACTCCCGCGGTCGGAGAAGTCCGGCGTCCCGGTCAAGACCGCCACGAAGGGGGCGGCGACGGCCGCCGTCACCTTGTCCATGCCGACCTTGATCCAGCCGCCGACCGCCTGGATCGCGCCGACGAACAGGGTTGTGATCCCTCCGATGGTGTCAAAGCAGATGGGCGAGCCGAACGGCACGGGAATGTGGATGACCAGCGGCCCGTCGCACCCGCCGCCGGTGCCAGCCACGCCACCCGCCGTGGGGTCGAGGCCGGCGCTCCCCCCACCGATCACGACGGGGCCGGTCACATTGTAGGAGGCGCCGGCGCCGGTGTGGTGCGCGCCCACGGCCCGCACCTCATGCGGCCCTACCGGGGCGTCGGGGATGGTCACGTCGAAGCGCGTGTAGCCCGACGCGTCGACATCCGTGCGCCCCAGGATGTGCGGCGTCTCGTCCCAGTACAACGTCACCGTGGTCAGCGGCGGGAAGTCGTCGACGATGGCGACGATGTGCGTGGCGCTGATGCCCTGCGACGAGGAGAGCGCGATGGCCGGGTGGTGCGTCGGCGTCGCCGACGGGACCGGGGTGTACGTCGGGCGCTCCGTCGCCGTAGCGTAGGGCGTGTTGGTCGGGTACGGCGTCTGCGTGGGGACCGGCGTCTCGGTCGGCGTGGGGGCGCTCGCCGCGCGGGCCGTCTGCGCGTGCAGCGCCAGCGGGCCGGCCAGCGCCGCCAGGACGACGACGATCGCCGCGATGCTTCTTATCGTGCGGCGCATACCTGTGCTCCTCCCCGCGCCCTCCCAGGCGCCGCTATGGTCATCTGCTCGGGCGTCTTGCCCGCGGCGAGCGCGTCCACCGCCGCCCATACCTCCTCCTGTGTGGGATTGGCCCGGTCGCGCGCGACGGCGGCGATCATGCGCTCGCGCGTGATGCGCTCGCCCTTGTACGAGGCGGTCATCCAGTAGTGGTGCCGCGTCGTGGGGAAGCGCACCGCCCCGTGCGCCGCCGCGCCGGCCTTAGTCTCACGGATCAGGAACAGGTCGCTGAACGCGCCCCGCTCACTCTTGAGGGTCTTGAGTTTGGCGACCTCGTGCCCGGTCAGGTCGAGCGTGCCGGCGAGCCAGTCGAGCGCCTGCTGCGCCCCGCCCTTCTTGCCCCTATCTTTCTGCCGGAACAGGATCTGGATCGAGGCCTGGTTGAACAGCGCCGCCGCGGCCGGGTCCTCGGTCAGATCGGAGACCTGCTGCGTGATGAAGGCCAGGACGAGGCCCCAGTGCCGGCCCTTCCTGGCCAGGGTCTCGATCCACTCGCCGGCGCCCTGGTATTTGACGACGTGCCAGCCCTCGTCGATGATGAGCAACTCGCTCATGCGCTCGGCGTCGTCCTCGGCGTCCGCGTCGCGCCCCTGCGCCTCGGCTTCGCGCAGCGCGCGGCGCTTGACGGTCTCCGCGACAGCGAACATGGCGAAGGCGTGCGCCGGCGTCCGCGGCCGCAGGTCGCGCAGGTCGAATTGGAGGAAGGGCGCGTCGAGGTCGAGTTCGGGGCTCGTGGGCCGGTCCACCAGTCCGCCGTAGCGGTTGGTATAGGTGTAGGGCCGGAGGTGATAGGCCATGTCGGAGAGCGCGACGCGCTGGTGCTCCTTCCAGCGCGCGGTGTCCTCGGCCTGCACCGTCAGCCACTCCACCAACTCGTGCTCCAAGGGGCTCGACCCATCCCCGTGAGCGACGTAGACCGCGCGCACGCCCTCGTCGATGGCCGCCGAGGGGAAGCCCTCGTAGCCGCCGGGGATCGCGGCCAGCAGCACCTCGTGCGCGTCGCACACGAAGGCGATCTTCTCCTCCAGCAGATCCTCGTCGTCCGGGTCGATCCCGGCGCGGTCCCAGATGTTGAGCGCGACGGGCGAGCGCGGCCCCAGACGCGCCCGCACGCCGCCGACGATCCGCCGCGTCGTGTCATAGTGGTCGGTGCTGTCGATCACCGTGACGCGGCCGCCGGTCTGAAGCATGTGTGTCGCCAGGAACTGCGCCAGGACGGTCTTGCCGGAGCCCGAGCCGCCGGTAATGCACATGAGCGCGTTGCGCAGCGAGGGGTCGGCCCAGTCGAGCAACACGGTCTCGCGGCCCTCGGGCGTGTAGCCCACGAGCATCCCCCGCGCGGTGCCGGGGCTGCGCAGGTGGTAGGGCATGCCGTTGCCCACGGTCTCGGCGTACATACGGTAGACGCTGCGCGCCTTGTCCCACCCGATCGGCCGCGTCGCCATGTATAAGGGCTCCTGGTGCCCCTGTGCCAGGGCCACCGACGACGACACCGCGAGGATCGAGGCCACGGTCTCGGCGCGCTCGTCGAGCGTGGGCAGGTCGGGGGCCGTGACGGTGACATAGACGCCGACGTGGGCCAGCGTGTGCCGCCGCTCGCGCAGCATCCGCGCCTCGTCGCGGGCCTCGCGCCGCGCCTCCTCCACGTCGGTGGTGACGTGCCGGCTGACCGCGACCTGATCCCCCAGGTAGCGATCGCGCCGGGCCGCGGCCTTGCGCTCGCGCTCCTGGTCCAGCCCGCGCAGCGTCACGGCGAGCGTGTAGGGGACCTCCGCGCCGACGAGGGCCTGGGTCCATCCGGGGTCGGTCTCCGGCGGCGGGGCCAGCAGGTAGAGCGTGCGCGCCAGCGTGCCGTCCGGTAGGACGACGTGGTCGCGCTCCTCGTCGCCCGTCAGGTCGGCGACCTCGAACGTGACGACGCCCCGGTCGTGAGGGCTGTGGCCGGGCTCGACGGGGAGACTGTGCGCCAGCAGCGCGGCGACGACCGGCCCGTCGAGGCGGGCGGTGTCCACGCCCATGTTCGTCAGATGGCGGGTCGCGCCGCGCACGGCCGCGTCGAGGGCGGCGCGTTCGCCAGTGCTGCCCGGCGCGTACCGGCCTGGCAGCGGCGAGATGACGGCATAGAAGTCGCGCCGGGCCTGGTGGCGGTCGCGCAGTTCCTCGGCCCACCAGGCGCGATTGCCGGCGTGGTAGGGGTGTAGCGCCGGGGGGCAGGCCGCGGTTTCGGCCGCGACCTGGGCGAGGAGCTGCTCCCGGTCGAGCGGGTTGCTCCGCACCAGCAGCTGCACCTCCTGCTTCGGGAGGAGGCCGGCGACGAGCGCGGCGGCGGCGGCGGCGGTCCCGTCGCGCTCGTCGTCGGATTGGGTGTCATGGTAGACGCCGCCCACCGCGAGCACGGCGCGCTGGCGACCGTCCACTCCGACCTGGATGCCGTCGGGGTGGACCTCGATGCGCCGCCCGCGACCTGTCAAGCGGGTGGCGATGCTCATGACGCCTCCTCCGCAGCGGCCGGGCGCGGCCGGCGCAGACGCGCGATGAGCCGGCCCGTCAGGTCGGTCGCCTCGACGGGTCGTGCGCGGGTTGCCGCGCGCGCGGAACCGGAGTGCGGCGACGTGCCGGGGGCGCGCGCCCGGACACGCATGGGGGTGGAGCGAACCGCGGCCATGGCGCGTCGGCGCAGATAGCCGACGACCTGGCGCGGGTACGGCTCAGTCGCGTCCATGAAGAAGACGAAGCCGATCACGATGGGCAGAGCCACCGCCGCGAAGATCAACAGCAGGTGCATCTTGCCGGCCTGCCCCCCGTAGGTCATGTGGCTCGTGAGCTGGAACATAGCATAGCCCACGACGACGGCGGCGGCGATTCCGGCCGCCTCGGGGATCGTGCGCCCCAGGACGTAGCGGGGACGCATGTTGCTGTATTGGGAACTCTTGCAGTGGTGAGCCATGGATAGTCCTCTCTCGCGCGATAGACAACGCCCCCGGCCTCCGTCATCGAGAGGCCGGGGGCGCGGTCGGTGACGTCCTGTGCCGGGGAGCGCCAGCTACTTCAAACCCTGGATGGCCGCGGCCAGGGGCGCGGCCCCGAACATGATGACCGATCCCACGATCGTCCCCACGAGCATGTCGCGGGCGGCGCGGTGGTGCAGGACCATGAACAGGCCGGAAATAGCCAGGCCGATGATGGTCGCTGGCAGGGCCAGATCGCCCATCCAGCCAGCGATACCATCGAAGACTTTGGCGAACGGGTTGGCGGCGCCGATGATCGGGGCGATAGCGGCGAAGGTGATGACCTTCCCAGCGACGAGGCTCTGTGCGGTGGCAAAGCTCAGCGTGTGGGCATGCGCGATGTGCGCGAGGGATAGGCTCTGGTGCATGATGCGCGTCTCTTTCTCCCGCCCCCGGGGGCGGCTGTGTGTGGAGCGGCGCTGAACCGCGCCGGGTCACGCCTACGAACAGGTCTGCGTTGTCCGTGTTGTCCGTGTTGTCCGTGTGGCCCGTCTCATGCTCACCTCCTGGCGACAGGCCGCGTCGTGGGCCAGGCGCTTGTCAGAGCGCCGGCTAGGTCCGATCCTGACTCTAGTTTCAGGCCCACGACCAGCTTGCACCAGATACAAACTGGCTCGATTTGTATCAATTGATATAATTTTGTATCAATTAGCCCGACGATTTTTGCGTCTTGTGTCGGAACGCGCGGAAAAAAGAAAAACAGAGGGGACGCGCATCATACAGACGCTCGTCCCCTCTGTTGTCCAAGGAAGGATGGCTTGATCGTGCGCTAGCGGGCAGCCTGTCCGCGCACATCCGTGTCCGCGCGCGCGGACACGAAGACAGTGATGAGGGCCAGGGCCGCCGCCTGGCGCGCATGCAGCTCACCAAATGCTTGCACAAACGCGCCCAACGGGAGCGGCGCCGCGGTCGGTGTCGCCGACGCGCCCTCAGATTGCATAAAGTGCGCAGGCTGGCGTGCGCACACCAACAGGCCGTTTCGCTCGTCGGGGGAAAGGTCGAGCGCCCGCGCCAGCAACTGCACGGTATCCCGGTGCGGCGTGCGATAGACGCCCCGCTCCAGCTTGGTGATCGTCTGGGGACTCACGTCCGCGCGCGCGGCCAACGCTTCCTGCGTCAAGCCAGCGCGCCGCCGGAGATCCTTGAGCACAACCCCGAAAGCCGTCTGTTGTGTACCCACGCCGTCCTCCCTCGGACCTACCGGCGGACCTACCGGAAAGGTCGTGCCCTTGGCGCGGCTTGCGGATGCCGGCCCCAACCTGCTACGGTAACGGGCAGATATATGAGTAGCCGCCTCCATCACCGTGCGTCCAATCCAGTCACACGAAATATAGATTGGACGTATGATCCAGTGTATCGCGCCGGTGTGGAGGGTGTCAACGTCTGTGGTCCGATGACGGCTCGCCCTCCGCGGGTCTGTATCTACTAGGCAGGGAGATGGTGCGGAAACGGAAAGAGCCGGAAGCGACCGGCGCGGCTTTCGCCGATCGGCTCAACCACCTCTTCGCGACCCATCCCGCCCCAACCGGAGAGCCCTATTCCCTTCGCCAGGTTAGCGACGGGACCGGTGGCGCCGTATCGCGGGCGTATCTGAGCACGTTGCGCAGCGGCAAGGTCCCCATGCCCGGCGTCAGGGTTGTCGAGGCGTTGGCACGGTTCTGGCAGGTGCCCACTGGCTACTTCCTCGGCCACGACGTCGGCGACGTTCGCGACGCGACGGCGACCGACGACCCGCTCGACGACGCGGCGGCCCTGCGCCTGGCGCTCGCCGATCCCCTGGTCAAAGACATCGCTTTGCGCGTCAAGGACTTCGGCCCCGAGGAATGGACACTCATGATCCAGATGGTCGAAAACCAGATGGCGCTCCGCCGGCTCGCGGAAGAACGGCGGCGCGCGACGCCTCTCTCACCGACCGCTATCCCCGCCCATCGTCGGCGTCGGAAGGATGATGACCCGCCGGCCGACACCTAAGAGGAATGACGGGCACGATCACGCGGCCGCCGCGACGACGTACTCGACGCGCGCGACACACCCGGTCCCGAGCGCTCCATAGTCGATCTTGTGCAACGCGCCGGCCACCTTGCCACACAGCTTCTGCTCGAGCCACGTCTTGTTGAAAGCCGCGGGGACCGCGACCCGCAGCAGCGCACCGTCCTGATCTAGGGCACGGGTCGTGGCGAACCAGGCGTTGAAGTTCTCGGGCGTGAGCACCTGGGCCAGCTCGTCGAGGACCACGCGCCAGACCGGATGCTCCTCGACGATGGGCAGGGGCGCCGGGCTGTCGGACCACGCGGCGTAGGAGCCGGCCGGCTCGCCGCGACCGCCCGCGCGCCGGCGGCGACGACCTGGCCGCTCGGCTCGGCGGCGATCCGGGCCGACGTCGGCCACGGGGGGCGGCGCCGGGTGCAAGAGGTCTTGCAGAACGGCGAACAGGTAGGGCATGCCGTTAGGAGCCTGGCCGTCGCGCCGCCGCTTGACGATGCTCGCCTGGCGGTCGCGGGTCCGGGCGGCTGCCTCGTCGAGCAGCCCCAGGAAGCGATCGCGGGGCACGCTGGCGACGCGACACAGATTGCGGGCACGGCCGCGACTGGAACGCGGCGCGTCATCCCCCAGCTCGGCGCTCAAGGCGGCGACCACGGTCGCGAGCGCCTGGTCAGCCTCATCAGTAGACCGTAGCTCATCGTCCTGATACGTCACATCCAGAGATGTGTTAATGGGGGTAGGGGGTATCGAATCGAGATCGAAATGGTCTGTTTCGATTGGGTTTACTTGGGGCGAAGAATTCTTCACCCCCCCCGCGCAAGATTCTTCACCCTCCCTAGCGGTGGGAACGCCGGCGACCGTCGCGCTGTTTCCCGCTCCGCCACGGGCCGCGACTGCACATAGCGAGTTCTGTTCCGCGCCCTCCCTACCCGTGTTGGGCGGGGTGGTCGGCCACGTTGGGTGCGCGTTCTTCGCTGGAGGCTCTAGCGGCCCGGCGGGCATTGTAGGGGGCGGCGCAGCCGGCCTTGTCGGTGGCGGGGACGGGCACGCGCTTACATCAGCGTCGTCGCTCGTATGCGCGTCGTCGAGCAGGCCGTCAAGCCGCGCGAGGCCCTCGACGGCCGCGAAGAAGGGCCGCACGTCGTAGCGGTTGGTGTGCTGGCGGCCGTGGTCGGAGTACCTGGTGTGTATGTGCAGTAGCCCCTTCTCCCCCAGTGACCGGATGTACCCCTGGATCGTGCGCACCGTCTTGCCCATGCGCGCCGCCAGCGCCTCCTCCCCAGGGTACGGGTCGCGCGTGCTCCACCAGTAGGTGCAGAGCTGCGCGATGAATACGAGCTCGGCCTCGGTCACGCCCAACCGCGCGTAGTACACGTAGGCGTAGGTGGGCAGCGCCGTGTACCCGCCCCCCAGGAGCGGCGCGCCGTAGCGCTGGACCAGCCGTCGGTCGATCTCACCGGTGGCGGCCGCTGGGGACACGGAGGACACGGGCGGCGGTGGAGTTTGCGGCCGGGGATCGTGGGCAGGATATTGACATGCACACATCGTTCCCGTATGATTGCTCATAGGTACTCCTTGGAAGCGTAAAGCCTCCCTGTGAGAGCCGGGAACCCTTGGATAAGGTTCCTGGTCCCGATCTAGCGGCCCTGGTTGCCCGGTCAAAAGCAATGCCAGAACCGCACACACGTATAGGTGACGGGCGAAGCCCACTCGGGAAACCGGGTGGGCTTCGTGCATGTAGCACGATCATCCTTAGGACATAGCAGATGTCTCCATGCTGGGCATCATAGCGCACGACACCACGTCTGCGCAACGCACGGGTGTACAAGTAGAATATTAGTTCTAGCCGTCACGGCCGTGCCGCGCGTTGATAGACGTGCGCACAAGGCGTTGCGTCGGTGGACGGCTCGGACTGGTGGGACGGCTCGACATCGGTCGCGATGGACGGCAGGGTCTCCAGCAGCTCGGCGGCCGCGTCCTCCCAGCGGGTCCACCACGCAATGACAACCGGTGGGGCACAGGACATGCACCACAACATGGGATCGAAGCGGACTGTTTTTGTTCGTCTGTCTAACCGGGCCCGCGCCCGGGGATACCCGCGCACGAGGCGCATCGCGGGCGAGAGAGGCAACGGGTACGGCCATACTATTTGGCCGCAGACAGAGCACGTACAAGGCTGGCCCGTGCGACGGGTGCGGACGCGACGACGGGGTTCTGAGTCCGGCATGGCAGCTATCCTCCGTCTTCTATGGCGTGTCCGTCGACCACTTCTACCATACCGAACAGCGCGCCTGATGACAGTACCATAGCGTTCCAAGGGATGTACCATTTGTGTACCAAATGTGTACCATTTCTCGGTCGCGAGGGGCGCAGGGCCGTCCCTGGCGTGCGCGAGCAGGTACGATTGAACCGGTGAGGGAGTAAGATGCCGGCACCAAACGAACGGCTACGCGCGGCGCGGGAGCGCAAACGGTGGTCGCAACAGCGCGCCGCGGAGACGATCGGCATCGACCGGAAGACGTATTTGCGGTTGGAAACGGGACAGACCTATCCGCAGCCGGGAACGCTCGACCGTCTCTGCACGACGTTTGACGTGCCGGCCGAAGATTTGGGATTTGGAGGCGCACAGCGGCGCGACAGCCGGATCATGGGACACGGTGTAGACCGTGCGCCGGCGACGCTCACGCCAACACCAAGCGCCACCGACGTGCCGGATCTCTCGACGAAGATTAGCATGGTCCTCGCTCGCATCGTGCATACAATAGGGGCGTGGAGTGCGCAAGGGCTTTTCTGGTCTGAGATCCAGGCGATGGTCAACGAGGAAGTTAGCGTGCTTGATGAGATGCTGCGACAACAGCCCCGCCGAGAGGAACACCTCATCTCCCGCCGGCAAGCATTGGTGACGCTGGCCGTACTCCCCACGGCGCTACTTATGCGGACGGCCCTAGGTCAGTTACCTCAACAGGGGATGGGTGCGAACCCGACGGACCTTCTCCCGCCCTGCGCTGCCAGTATTACGGCCTGTTGGCACCTATTGAAAGGGGACGATCTGGATACTGTCGCATCCACCCTCCCCCACTATATGCCGGCACTGACGGCCCTGGCCATCCGGCCCTCGCCGCATCAGCAGACGGCGGCGGCCCTCGCCGCGCAGGGCAACATCCTCCAGGCTATCGCGGCCATGCACCAACTGAAAGTCGGCGAGCGCGAGAGATACTGCTTGGAGGCTGTCCGATGTGGCTACCTCTCTCGCGATAGTAGGTTGACCGCAGCCGCCCTGATGTACCTGGGCTACACGTACTCGTTCAATGTCCGTCCGCGTCGGACGGAGCAGGCTATCCGCGCCTTCCACGAGGCGTTACACGTGCTTGGCGCCGATGATTCGCTCCTCAGGAGCGATATCCTTATGGGGCTCGCCGAGGCCTATGCGCAACGGCACGACGAGACCAAGGCCCTGGAAGCTATGACGTCGGCCCAGAACCATTTTCCGGCCGTCCCCGAGAACGATCCGAGCTACATCTATGCGGAGTGTGGTCTGAATGTGCTCTATCAATGGGAGGGCAAAATGCATCTGGAGCTAGCCGAGCGATACCCACAGCGCGGCTATGCGCAACGTGCGTGGGACGCGTTGGCGCTTAGTGCGGGCACTCAATCCATCAATAGACGATCCATCAGCGAAACAGTGCTGTGCCAGGCCGACGCGGCGCGCTTGCAGGGAGATTTGCTGACCTATACCGACTACATGCGCGACGGTCTGCACATGGCCCTGACCCTGGGAAGCCGCAAACGCTATGATGAAGCGGTCGAACTCTACCAGAAGACACCCGAGCCTTGGTTGAAAGAACGACCCCTCAAGGGGCTAATGAAAGACTTCTCCGGGGATCTCCTAAGCAAGAGAGAGTACCTATCATGACCGACCTAATCATGGTTGAGACAAAGATTGACTCACGAGACGGCGCGTATAGGATCGCGTGGGCGCTCGTCGAGCGGCGTCTCGCCGCCGCCGCGCAGGTCTCCGGCCCGATTACGAGCACCTACTGGTGGAAGGGGCGGATAGAGCGCGCCGAGGAATGGGCATGTAGCGTCAAGACGCGACAGGACCTCTACGACCCAGTGGAGCATGCCATCCGTGAGTTGCACCCGTACGAGACGCCATCCATCGTAGCCACGTCGATCGTCGCCAGCAGTCAGAGCTACCTCGCGTGGATCGAAGCCGAAACGTCCACGCTCGTCCCCTAAGCGCTGAGTCTGCTTCGACCCACGCTACGCTATACATTGCAGATAGGGGTGCTTATGCAAAATTTTGACCTTGCCCCTACTCGTGCCTCCGCGACGCGATTATGGCGGTCATCCGACCGGCGCCGATAGACGGGTCACGGACGTGCCCGCACCGATGGGCGCGACGTATGAGCGCATAACCCATTGAATTAGTAGAACGCGTGTACTATAATAGCCCCGTGCCTGATCGGTGTAACGCGCAAGGAGTCGTCGCGATGGCCCTCGTTCCGTGCTGGCAGTGTCGCCAGCCCTTCTACGCCTCGTGCCACGACGCATCCTGTGTCGACGCCCTCTGCCCACCCTGTGAGTACGCCGAGCCCGCGCTGGACGATCACCTCTCGGTGGAGGGCACCCGCACCGGGGAGGGCGGGGCCGGCGACATGTCCGACGCGTTGGTCGTGTCACGGGAGACCATGCGCGTGCAGCACCCCGGACCGCCGACACGAGGAGAACAAGGATGACGGTCGCGACGATGGACGTGATGGATGCGACGGAGGAGCGTCTCCAGCGCCTCCATCGGGAGCATGCCGACGTGGCGCTGTTCCTCGCCACGTACTGGCCCGCTGCCGAGAGCGACGATGCGGCGGCGCTCCACGCGATCCTGCGCGCCGGGCGCCGGGACGACGTTGCGCGGTGGCGGAGGGGACTTGTGTTGTTCCTGCGCGCGCCCACGGATGACATGGACAAGGCCGCCTTTGTCCGGGCGGCGACGCGACGGCGCTTCCCCACGGAGAGGCCGGCCGCTGTCGTGACGTGGCTCGGCGCCATTGCCCAAGCCTTGCGGGAGATCGAGGGCTACCTCGTGCCATAGACGTGGCACGGGGTGGAGGGGGCGCGGCGATGCCGTGCTGCCACGCGGACGGGCTTTTGTCGTGTCGCCAAGAGAAGAGAAAGGGGAGCATTCTATGATCCATCAGTCGCCGCCGCGGCGCCGTCCCATGGCCGTCAAAGTACCCGCCACGCTGGACTCTCCCCGCCGCCCGGTTCTTCGCCTGCGCTGGTCCTGGCTGCTCTTAGCCGCTTTGATCATCCTTGTTGGCCTTGCGGCGCTGGTCGTCGCGCACGGTGGCGTGCCGTACAAGTCGCTGTGATGATCGTGCCCAAACTATAGTAGCATGGAGGGGTCTAGCGGCCGGTGGACCCCGGTGGAGGCACAGGCCACGGTGGGCGGGCACACGGGCACGCGGCCACGTGGGGGAACAGGAGTAGGGGGAACGGCGGAGAGATGAGGCAGGACCTCGTGATCCATTGGCGGGAGGAAGCGCCCCACCTCTACGCGGCGCAAGTCGTGGATGCGGACGGCGCCGCCGTCTACGTGGGCTACGTCGCCGCGGGCCCGAGCCCTGACCTCTGGCGTGGGTACCTCGGCCGGACATTCACGCCCATCGGAATGGGGCCGCGCGCGCGCGCGCGATCCTGGAGCGTGGCGTGAGCGCGCGGGAGGACAACAGCGCCGATGCCGCGCAATAAGGACGTGGCGCCCGAGGGGTATCAGTCGCTGCTCGTTGACCTTAAAGAGCGCATCCGCGCGGCGCAAGTCCGGGCCGCGCTATCGGTCAATCGCGAGCTCATCGCCCTGTATTGGCAGATCGGCCGCCTCATCGTCGCGCGCCAGGAGGAGTATGGCTGGGGAACGCACGTGATCGACCGCCTCGCGGCGGACCTGCGCCAGTCGTTCCCGGACATGAAAGGGTTTTAGACGCGCAATCTGCGCTACATGCGCGCGTTCGCGGCCACGTATCCAGATATGGACATCGTGCGGCAAGTGGCCGCGCGCTTGCCCTGGGGGCACACGATGCGCCTCCTCGAAGCGGTCAAGGATCCGAGCGCGCGCGTGTGGTACATGGGCCAGGCGGTCGAGCGCGGCTGGAGCCGCGACATGATGATGCGGCAGATCGAGAGCGATCTGTACCGGCGTCAGGGACAGGCGCAGACGAACTTCACCCGCACGCTCCCGGCGACGCAGTCGGACCTGGCGCGGCAGGTGCTCAAAGACCCGTATAACTTCGACTTCCTGAGCCTGGGCGACGACGCGCTAGAGCGCGACCTGGAGCGGGGGTTGCTGACGCATATCCGCGCGTTCCTGCTCGAACTTGGCGTGGGCTTCGCCTTCGTCGGTAATCAGTATCGGCT
>JAABUZ0100004977.1_pt1 | contig 17805 bp, 25 predicted proteins | sample 5562091 | NCBI WGS metagenome assembly JAABUZ01 (sample SAMN12813069, study PRJNA571459) | rock metagenome | isolation source: Antarctica rocks | place: Antarctica: Victoria Land, Linnaeus Terrace sud | collected 2015-12-21
AAGCGCAGTATCAAGCACGTCCTTGTCGGCAAGACGTGCTGATCGACGAACTGCGCCGTCGTGCGGAGGTTGCCGAGCGCGAGGCCGACGAGTTGCGCCGGGCTAGGCGACAGGCACCGTGGTGGCTCCGGCTCATCCTTGGCGGTCGGTAGGATGGCCCCGGCCGCGCGCTTTATCATTCGACGCGATGCGACTTCTGGTCACTGGTACGTCGTTGATCGCCTTCTTGTGCGCGTCCCGTACTTTAGTTTATCGATGCTGCTGGCCGATCACCATGCGCGTGACGAGGAGAACAGATGGCGCGCGCGGTGCCAGCAGTGGATTGACGCCGAGTGGCGGGGCACCCTCCTCTAACGCGTCCAGAGCGCGCGGGACAGGCGGACGGCCCGCAGTGGCAACACAACACACCGCGCGCCGCCCGCATCATCAGCGTACCGCACGGACGCACGTCTGATGCCGCGTACCGCGGGCTCTATCATCCTCTCAAGGCCGCAGGGTCCAGGGCGGCACGCCCGGTCATGGGGGGACCCGCGTCGGTCCGGCCAACGGGCCAGCGTGGGGGGAGCACGAAGGCTCCCGAGGGGGTAGGTAGACCTGAGCGGGTAGCGAGGGCTACCGCGGCAGGGGGACGCCTCCCCCTGCCGCGCGGAGCGCTTCCCTACCAGCGGAGCGATGTGTGCGGCCTTCTCCCTTGCTAGTACCTCATGCCCCAGGGGACGCGCTGTTCATCAGATGCTGCGTCCTGCTCCACGGTGGTTGCATGAAGCCGTACACTGTGTGCGATAGATTGATTGTATCAACAGGCGATAGGACTCTCTCACCGTGCTGACCGCCGCCGATTATCAGAGCCAGGCCGCGTTTCGCCACGCCCTCCGCCGTTTCATGCGTGTCTCAGAAGAGAACGCCCGTGCGGCAGGTATCACACCCACACAGTACCTCCTCCTGTTGGCGGTGCGTGGGCACCACTCTTATCCAGCCGTCCCTCTCATAGCGATCGCCGAGTACCTACAGCTTCGCCAATCCGCCACCTCCCTGTTGGTGACGCGCGCCGTCAACCGCATGGTCACTGACCAGCCGGCACCGCTCCTTGTTCGTGTGCACGACGTGAACGATCGTCGCCGCACTTTGATCGCGCTCACGCCTGAGGGTGAGGAGATCCTCACGCGCATCATGATCGAGAACAGGCGGGTCTTAACGGCGGTTGACGGCGTTTTTACCGACCTGGGCGCCTCACTTGCCATGCGTTTCAGATAGCGTTCACCACACGGGTAGCTTGTTGGCAGCAGGCCGCGCGCCGGGAGAGCGGACCCTAAGCGCCAAGAGCGCAGATGCAGTGCGCACGGCCCACGGTGGGCCTCGGTCACCGCAGGCCGTGCGCACCCTAGCCTACCACCGCCGGCGGGTGGCACGCCGGTGCGCGTGGGCTGCTCCTATGACGGTCGCGCACGGCCGTTATGACAGGCTCAGACCGTCACGCTAGTATTATGTAATACTAGCGTGACGGTCTGAGCGCGGACGTTTGTTCTAGGCCGAAAAGGGTAAACGACGGGGCTGGGGGCGCATGAGTATGCGCCCCATATGCATCAGGCTAAGAAATGAGGAGGGAAGCCACTTTGGCATCATAAGGGTGTAGATAACCTTAGAGGACAAAGGAGCTTCCCTATGACCACGGTACCACAACTGACGCAGGCGTTGCAGGAGGTGTTTACGACAACAGCGGATGCGCTGGCGCGGCGGACCGGCTTTGTCCAACGGACCTCCAAACTCACGGGGGCGCTCTTTGCCCAAACGCTGGTCTTTGGGTGGCTGGCCAATCCGCAGGCGTCGCTGGAAGGGCTGGCCCAGGTCGCGGCGGCCGTGGGCGTCGCGATCAGGGCGCAATCGCTCGATGAGCGGTTCACGGAGGGGGCGGCGGTGTTTCTGGACGAACTGCTGGCACACGCGGTGCAGACGGTGATTGCCGCCGATCCGGTCGCCATTCCCCTGCTGGAGCGCTTCAGCGCCGTGGTCCTCTTGGATTCCTCGACGATCACCCTGCCGGCGGCGCTCGCGCTGTGGTGGCCAGGCTGTAGCAAAGGCACCGCGGCCCTCAAGCTGCATGTGCGCTATGACCTGTGTCGGGGCTGCCTGAGCGGACTGCTGGTGCAGGAGGGACGCATCTCCGACCGCAGCACCCCGATGCAGACCGCCCCGTTGCCGCGCGGCGCGTTGCGCATTAGTGACCTGGGCTTCTTCACGTTGGGGGTGTTCGCCGCTATGACGGCGCAGGGCGTCTATTGGCTCTCGCGTCTGGCGCCGGGAACCGCGGTCTATACCCCCGATGGCGCGCGCTGGGACGTGCTTGATCTGCTCACTGCGCAGGGCACCGCGACGGTGGACCTGGACGTCACGCTCGGCGTGCGGCACCGCCTGCCTGGTCGCCTGCTTGCCGTGCGCGTGCCGGAGGAGGTGTCCACCCAGCGCCGGCGCCGCCTTCACGCCGACGCCAAACGCCGGGGACGCACGCCGAGCGCGGCCCAACGGGCCTGGTGTGACTGGACCATCGTGGTCACCAGCGTCCCGCCCGCCCTGCTGTCCCTGCGTGAAGCCTTCGTCTTGCTGCGTGCGCGGTGGCAAATCGAACTCCTCTTTAAATTGTGGAAAAGCCACGGCCACATTGATGAGTCGCGCAGCGCCAACCCCTGGCGCGTCCTCACGGAGGTCTTCGCCAAACTCCTCGCCATGGTCGTCCAACACTGGCTCCTCCTGGTCAGTTGTTGGGCGTTCCCCGACCGCAGTCTCCTCAAAGCGGCCCAAACTATTCGTCCGCACGCCCTCGCCCTCGCCAGTTCTCTGGCCTACCCCGCGTTTTTGGACCACACCCTCGCCGTCATCCAGCGCTCCGTCGCGGCGGGTTGTCGCCTCAACCGCCGCAAAAAGAAGCCCAATACCTATCAACTCCTCCTTGAGCCCTCCCTCGTAGGGTTAGCCTGATGCATATGGGGCGCATGAGTATGCGCCCCTGCCCCGTTGGTCTTTAGGCCGGTTGCGCGTCCCAATCGTAGCTATCATCGCTGTCCGTGGGCCAGGTTGGCAAACTCGCCAACGGCCGCCCAACGATGTTGACCCCAACGGCGGCCACGCCTTTGTCTGTCTGGGCCAGGGTGAAGGCTACCGCGTCGCCCTCCTCGATTTCATCGAAGCGTACTCCACGCTCGACCCCTGTGGCGTGGAAGAACACGTTTTTGCGTTCACCGTCGATCTTGATGAAGCCATACCCTTTGTCCGTCAAGCGCTCGACCGTTCCCGTTTGCTGTTCTTGTGTCATCGTGATTGTCTCCTCTTCCTAACTGCTGGTTATGGTGGGTGTTAGATGGAATAGCGCCCGCTTGCGCGCATGTCGCGCTCAAGCTGCCCGCGCTTGTCGTGCGCCTCGTCGTACAGCCGATTGGCGCGGCTCTTGACCTGCATGGCCTGTTGCAGGTTCTGACGCTCGATCGCCGCCGACCTACGCGCCTCGGGGCCGCGTAGGTCGGCGGCGATGGCGTCGAGCGCCTCCCCTATCCGTGCGCGATCCTGCGCGCTGATGGCCGCCCGCGCGTCGGGGTTCGCGCGCACCTCACGTTCCATCGCGCCGACATGGCGGTGAGCGCCGTGCCACAGCGCGTACAGGTGGGCGCGATCCCCGCCCGCCCGCACATCCTGCAGCCGCTCCAGGAGGGCCGCGCCATCGAGGTCAGCGACGTCCTGATCGGTGAAGGGCTTGAGTGCGGCGTCGTCAAGCACGAGGGCGGGGTCGCCATCGGTGAAGGGCTTGAGTGCGGCGTCGTCAAGCACGAGGGCGGGGTCGCCCTGCTCCGCGCGCCGGATCGCCGCCGTGGCCACGGTGATGTGCCGGTCGGCCACCTCGACAGCGGACGTGACGATCGCGTCGGCGCTGACCTGGAGCGCCTCCATTTGCCGCTGGTGCTCGGCCGGGGCGTAGCGCGGGTGTCCGTCGCCGTCGTAGAGCTTGGCGCGGCCCTGGGCGAAGTTGCCCTCGGCGCTCAGGAGGGCGTAGGCTTCCACGTTTAGGCCGGTCAGGCCGGGGATACCCACGCTCGGAGGCGTCGCTGTGGTGGTCGTGCTCTCGGTTGTCATTGGTCGGTCCTTTCATTTCAGTGGTGGTTTACTTTTGTTAACGCGTGGTTCTTAGCCGAACAGGCCGCGTGCCCAGCCATTTTCGATAAGGCCGGCCACCTCGGGGTCCATGAGTTGCATGGGCGCGGGTCGGTTCTCGACGTACCAGCAGGCCATCGCGACGGACAGCACAAGATCGTCGTGGACCGATTCGCGCCAGGCCTCGTAGGTGTCGTGCCCCGTGGTGATGTTGATCTTCGGCTTGAAGTTGATGAGCTCCTGCACGAGCGTGGGCCATAACGTGATGCCCGGCGCGACTTTGAGCCGGCCACTTTGATGCGTCGCCACCAGCTGCCCCGCAAGCTCGCGCTTGGGTATTTTGTAGTGATGGTCCTCGCGGATCACGGCGTCGCCGCCGGTGATCGTCACGGCCTGGGGCTGGACGCCCGCCGCCGCGAACAGATCGACGACGGCCGCGCCCACGCCCGTGCGGTCCACCACCAGCGGAACCTCCCGCGAGAGCGGCGCGCGGTCCAGCAGCGCCAGCACCCGCGTCACGATGGCCGGATACTTCGTGCCCAGCGGCGGACGGTCGAGGTAGAGTAACCGCACCTCCGAGGGGTACTCGATGTCACCCGCATCGGTGAGCGTCGGCGTCACGACGCGCTCGACGACGCAGACCGCCGTGTAGTCTTTACTCTGGCATAAATCGACGCCGACGGCATAGTCGCCGGGGTCATGACGTGGCGGCACGTCAACGGTCCTCATCTGCTGCATCAGGGCCTCCCCCAAATAGCGGCTGGATCCGTGGGTCCACGGATGCCATCAAGGCGTCGTAGCCGAACAGTTGATCGGTCGTTTCGCTGAATTGACATAAATACTCCTGTCTGAACCAGAAAGGTCCAAGTGTCCGTTCCTCTTCGGCCAGGAACGCCCGACTAATGCGCGGGCATTCGGCCGCCGTCACCATGACGCGATCCCACACCTCACCGCTCTCCCAGGCGGTGAACCACCAGCCCCGTTTACCGAAGGGCGTTGAGAGCGCGATGAGACGACCGCTCGACGTCGCCAACATGGGCCTAACGCTGTAATACAGCGCGTCCGGCACACGCGCCGCCTCGTCGATGACCAGTAGCCGCACGCCCGAGTAGCCCCGGATCGTTTCCTCACGTCCAGGGAGCGCGACGATACGCGACCCGTTGTCAAGCTCCAGCGTGAGCGCGGTTTCACTGCCGGCGGCCACCGGCCGACCCAGCGCGCGATAGACCGTGAGAACCTTGCGCGCCAACTCCGAGGCCTGCCTCAACGACGGCGATAATAGAAGCGTCAGGCTACCGGGCTCATACAACGCCATGTGCAGCGCCATCACCGCGCTGGTGGTTGACTTGCCCACTTGCCTAGACACATTGAGGAGGGTACGCGGCGCGGAGCCGCGCAGCACCCGTTCTTGCCACGCGTCCGGCTCTAGCCCCGCGCGCCTGGCCAGGAGCACGGGATCGAGGGCCACGGCCAGATCGTCGGCCAATGCCAGCGCGCTCATGACACCTCCAGCAGGGCTAGACGACCCGCCACAGCCACGCGGGCCTCGGGGTAGGGCGCGAGGGCCTGGAGCAGCACAGCCCTCACCTGGAGCCACTCAGAGGCCAGCAGGACGTTGACCACCGGCCGGTCGTCGAGTTGGCCCAGCAGCTTGGCTTGCAATTCGATCTGCCGCTGGATGCGATCGATGGCCTTGAGCGCCGTCTGTGGGTCTTTGCCCTGCCGCGCCTCCTGGAGGATATGCAGGCTGGCTCCGTTGATGGCCTTGAGCTGCGTGACTACATCAAGCGCCTGCGTGTCGGTCGCGACCCCCCGCGCCTTGCGGAGCATCTCCGCCATATGCTCCGTCTTATGACGCTGCACCGCGTCGGGGGAAACGCGGAATAGCGCGGAGATTTCCCGCGCTGAACCGCCGGCGACGAGCGCCTTGTCGATAGCCTCACAATCCTTATGGACGCACACAGTACACACACGGGGCATCGCTAGACACCTCCATAGCCAAGGTCCCAGCCCACATTGGATGACCCTTGGCGGCGGCTGTCGAGGCCGGTCTGATTAGAGATACGCGCCCATATCGCGTCAGCGAGCTCGGCGGTACTCTGGCCCGGCTGCTGGTGGATATGGAACGTGACCGGCCCATGGTTGTGCGTCACCACGCCGCCGCCGCCGCCGCCACCTTTGTGATGTACGGGCGGCTTCACCGGATCGGGCACCCACACCTGCGCGCCACGGTAGCCCGGTTGGAAGTGGCCCCTCTGCCCATTGATGGTTTGCTCATGCGCCGCGCCGGTCTGCGTCGGGATCGTCGCCCCAGCCAACGCAGGCGCGCCCGCCGCCTTCGCCGCGCTGTTCGTTTGGTGGGCCAGGCCCACCAACACGAGGAAGTCGTGCAGCTTGCCGCCGAGCCAGCCCAGCATAGTGCCGAGCACGCCACTGACGGTAGACCAGTTCTTGAACACAAGGACCGCCGCGCCCACGGCCAGCACAACACCGCCCACAATAGCGATGACGGGCGAGGCGGCGACATCGAAGGCGGCGGCCGAGATCGTCGCGATGTCGAAGCCGCCGGAGAGAGCGATTACGACGCCATCGAGCACGCCATAGGCAGCGGACGCCGCACCGGCGACCACGCCACCCGCCGCTTGCGCGAGTGCCCACGCCCTGGTCGCGCCTGCTGAGACCACGGCGGCCACGCCTTGCGTCCGCAGAGCCGTGGTTACGAAGCCGATCCCCTCGGCTACTTTGGCGAGGCCGAGCGCTTCACTCGCAGCCCCCCACAGCATCGTCGCGCCCTTGACCGCGAGGACGACGCCGGAGAGTGTTGTCAAACCAACAGTAGCAGCCGCCGCCCAACTCAGCAGTTGGGTCATGCCCGGATGGTCGCTCATGAAGTTCGCCACGGTCCCCAGCGCGCCGGCCAGGACACCCAGGGACGTCGCCATGGCCGGAACATATGCCTGCCCAACCAACGTTGACACCGTTGACCAGTCGCTGGCGAGTTTGGCCGCCTGCCCCGTGGGCGTGGCGTTGTAGGCGTCGCGCTGTTTGGCCGTGTCAACCACACCAGTGGGCCCGAGGTACTGCCCGATCTTGCCGAATTGGGCCACGGTGATAGGATTAGCCAGGATGCCCGCTTGCCGGAGGCCCACGGCCCCGAACGCGCCTCGGAACAACGCGCCGATGCGCTCGGGTGATTCGCCAGGGGCCGCCGCTGCCTTCTCCAGAATCTGGAGGAATTGACTCATGCCGCCGAACTGGCCTTGACTGTTGAAGAAAGAGAGATGGCCGCCGCCCTGGTTCGCCAGCGCGGTGAGGTCGTGCAGGTCCTTGTTCTGCGTCGATGTCCTACTCCCAAACGCGGTTGAGCCCGCGCCGAGCGTCCGACCAATCATGGACGCGATCTGTGTCCCGCCGCGGCCTGTCTGTCCTAACTGCGCTTCCAGCATCGTCAAGGCAACGCTGTCATTGATGAAGCCGGCGCGATTTGACCCGTACAGGGGCCGCATCTGGCCGGACATCTGCGAGAGTGTGGTCAAGAACGATTTCTGCGTACCCGGTGACACGCTCATGGCTTTGCCCGCCAAATCCACCATGTAGTTGACGCCGGGGCCGTTCTTGCCCACCCGTGCATCGTACTGGCCGTAGAGATGGGCCAACTCAACAGCGGTAGTGGCCGACGCGAGCGGATCCGCGCCCGTGCTCATCTTCTGCGTTTCGGCGAAGTTGGAGATCATCGGCAACATCTGCTGGATGCGGCCCACGCTACCGGGTCCGGCAATACCGGCCTTGGTCATGGCCGCCATGATGCCCATCTCTTCCTGGAGAGAGAATTGGGTGCGCGTGCCTTGTTGGACGGCCAACTGCTGGAGCATTAGCATGGTGCCGTTGCCCGAGGCCCCTAACGGCGTCTGCGTGGCGATCCTGATTTGAGTCATCAGCGGCACAAGCTGCGCGGCTTGATCGGCCGCGCCTTTGAGCACACCCGCCAGGCCCAACCCCACGCCCGTTAAGGCCGCGCCGCCGACCAAGAGGGCGGTACCCTGCATCGCCTGGTTCAACTTCGTGTGAGCGGCTGTCACGGCCCCTAGCTGTGTCTGGTATGTGCCCATGCGGTTCGCGTTCTGCGTGAACACCTGTGACGTGAGGCCGACGCTATTGGATAGTTTGGCAACGACCCCCTCGGCTTTCGTGGCTTCACTTTGTAAGCCCTTGAAGGCGTTCATCACCAGGCCGACGCCGCCCGCGAGGCCCGCGGCCTCAAGCCCGACCCGGACGCTGATGTCGTATACACTGTCTGCCATAGGGGACTCCTTTTACGCCGCGCCAGAGCGCGGGTCGTGCAGCGCGAGCGCCTGGCCGATGGCAAACCAGAAGCTCTCGACATCGTTGAGCCCGGCCGCCACATCGGCGATAAGCGGGGCCAGTTCGGGCGGCAAAGGTCCGGCCTCTTCCAGGCGCTGACGTAGCGCCATCAAGCGATCAACGGCTATAAGCGCGTCCCGTCGGTAATCCGCGCTTGTCGGATGCTCGGCTGTAAACAGTCTCATCGGGTCACCTCAAAAAACGAGTGAAGGGCGCTTCGTGTGAAGCGCCCTCCTCTCTATCGTCCTCTGTCGTCGTCGCCGCCTCAAGCCGCCGCAGCGCCTCGTCAAGGGCCTCGACCCGGACCCGGTAGGCTCGGCCAACCTTCGCCGCCGGGAGCTGGCCCCGGTGGATCAGCGAGAGTGTTGTCGCATACGACGTGCGTAGCCGCTGCGCGGCCTCGGGAACGGTCAACAGCATCTCGTGTCGTTCCGTGGTCGTGGCTATCATCCCGCCCCCTCTATTCGTTCTTTTTCACTACCTCCATTTTAACAGTTATGGCAAGTTGAGTACAGATGTTTTGGGGGAGTTATCCACATTGTTACTTAGTGTCTTTGACGATTGATAGCACGTCATTATATGCAGGACGGTCTAACAGCGTGTGACATCGCTTCCTTGCAGGCATCGCAGCAGACACCGCCAGGGCTCCAGCAACCACAATGGATGCAGGTCTCGATCAAAGGGGCCGGTGGCGTTGCTGGTCCCACGATGTAGTCGCCGTCGTCGCCGCTCACCAGGACGGCCGCCACCGTCATCACCAAGCGCTCACCAGCCTGCCTGAGCGCGTCGAGGGCATGGGCCAGCGCGAGCGCGGCGTCGAGATCTTCGAGGTTATCGTGGCCGGGCACGACACAGCGCGCGGCGAGCTCGCCCGCGTCCTTCGCGTCGCCGAGCCAGCCGGCCTCGGGCACGTCCACGGGCACGCCGGCCATGGCTAGCTCGATGCGCGCCTTGATCGTCGCCGCCGCGCCGCTGGTGTCATCGTCGAGGGCAAGCACGACGCCGGCGACGCCGCGCAGGCTTTCGCGTGTCAACACGTTGGGGGCCGTGCAGAAATAACCACTCCAACTTTTCGCCTCGTTCACGCCTACAGTGGACGGGGAGTTGACTACTTTATTTCTGCGCGGGCCCTTGGCGGTCCCCAACAGCGCCAGGACCGGATAGGGCAGCGTTCCGTAGCGCATGAGGGCCAGCGCATCGGCCGGCCCCTCGACGAGCACCAGCGGCGTCCCCTGTTCGCGCGCCGTGGCGATGGAGGCATAGGGCCAGACGCCGGCGGGACAACCCGTGAGTTTGCGCTGCTTGGCGTCCTTGAACCGCGCGCGCTCCTCATCGGTCCATGACGCTTGCACGTTGGCGCACAACCGGCCCATCGCGCTCACGACGCGCCCCGTCGCGGGATCGGCCAACGGGAAGACAACACGGCCGACAGGACGCCCCCGATCGCCTGGCCAGACGCCTGGCACCGCATAGCCCACGCCTAACGACGCGGCGTGTATGGGGTCAAGGCCGCGGCTACGGAGATAGACAGCCCCCGGACAGTCCGGCACGCGTAGCGCCGCGCTCATCGCGTCGAGGCGCTCGATAAACGCCGCCGCCTGTGTGGGCAGGTCCGCGGCGAGGCGTGCCGTCCGCTCCTCCTCGGCCCGCCGCTGGGCCGCGAGGGCGTGGCGCCCTATCTCTTCGATGGAGAGGGCGCGCGCCGGCCGGGCTGGCTTCCCGTTGGCGTTCGGCCAGTGGTCGCGCAGCGTTCCAGTCTCGCCGCAGGTGTGGCACTTGAACTTGCCCGTGTCCGGATCGACGGACAATGATCGCTGATGGTCGCCGCCGTGGATCGGGCAGAAGTAGCGGTCACGGCCGCCCGAGCGCTGGGGGGTGGGGTCGTACTGCTGTAGGTCGGCGCGGGTCAGGATGGCGCGGCCGTCCTTTGTCCGCGCCAGGTCGAGAGGGATACCAGGTCCGCGATGGCTCATCGAACCTCCTCCTCGACGATGCAATGATCACCATCAAGCAACAAGGGGATAGGGCGCCCTGTCATACCCTGGCGGTTCTTTTCAACGACTAGCTTGAGCGGGGTTGTACGGGGATCGTACGTGATGTCATACCCACGCGCCTTGAGTTCCCTCTCGTCGAGCTTGGAGAGCGTCAGGACCGCATCAGAGTTGTATTCAAGGTCGCCGCTTTCTTTCATCGCGCCCATGCCGCCGTCCTTGTAGCCTGCCCGGTTTTGGCTACTAATAGCGAGGATGGCGCACCCGTACTGCTCACCGAGCGCGCGCAACTCGGGCGTGAAGCGGTCAAGTTGCGCGCGCAAGTCTGACACCTCGGCACCGGTGGCCATGCGCTTAACCCAAGCTTGTAGGTAATCGACCACGATCAACGCCGGCGCGGCCCCAGTGCGCGTCATGATGCCTTCGACAAGCGACGTAAGCGAGGGCATCATCGCGCGTGGCGTGGAGAGATACAAGCGGCCCTGCAGCTTGCGTAGATTATCGACCGCGGCCGCCCATTCCCTCGGGCTCAACTTGCCCTTTAGAGCCTGAGCATAACTGACGTCGCCAAGTCGGCACGCCGTCTTGCGGGCAAGATCCGTCGCGTCGTTCTCCAGGCTAATATAAAGAGCGCCCTGGCCGGCCTGGGCAACTGTCGCAGCCCATTGAAGCGCCAGCGTCGTCTTGCCCGTGCCCGGCATGGCCGCTAGCATGTAGAGCTTGCCTGGCTCGAATCCGTTGAGCGTCTCGTCGAGGTGGTCGAGGCCGGTTCGTACGCCGACGACACCACTATTTGCGGCGGCGGCGGCCTGGCGTTTGGCGTAGTCGGCGAGCAGGTCCTCGATAAGGCTATCAACCTGAGCAAAGAGCAACCCGTCGTTCGATGGGTTGGCGATGGTGTGTAGCGCCTTACTCGCCTCCTCGGCGGCCGCGCGTAGTACGTCAGAGTCGGGGTTCTCTGCGCGCGCGTACGTCGCCAGGCCAGTGGCCAGCGTAAGCAGACGTTCGGCGATATCCTCGGGGGTATTGGTATCATTCATGGTGAGCAGGCTCCTGTTTGCTCGTGGTCGGCCGCTGTCTTCACCAGCGAGCCGGCCAATGTCTTGGGCGGGCAAGTGTCCGCCTCCCCTATCTTCGCGCCGGGGGCGCGCGTAAGCAAGCGCCCCCGCGGCAGCGGTTAAACATTTACATGTTTAGTCTTTTAGCACCCATTTGCACGCCTAAAACAGCCTCTTTTGTGTACCCCAGGCGTAGCGTTTGTGTACCCCAGGCGTAGCGTTTGTGTACCCCAGGCGTAGCGTTTGTGTACCCCAGGCGTAGCAATTAATAGGCTCATTCCTGGGCCGCCTTCTTGCGGGGACGCCCACGCGTTGGCTTCATCGCGTATGCCGCCGTTGCAACATGTGCGGTTATCTGCGCCTGGTTCTTTTTTCTAAACTTAACCACCTCAGCGGATGGTGTCATGAGCGCATAATCGGTGAGCCATGTTTTCTCAAACCATTTATAGCCTTCCGGTTTTATGCCTTTCTGTGATGATTCGTACTCCCACGTAGACATGCTTGACCCACGCCGAGCTATGGAGTCCATTGTTCTCTCAAAAGTAAGGCGTATATCGTATGGACGGACTGGCGCTTTCCCTGGGGCTATCAAGCCTGTTTTAATGAGCATCTCGCCGATGTTTTGTCGAAGTACTGGCTTCTTGTCCAGGCGCATGAATCCCTGTATATGGTCTCCGAGCCGTTTCTCCCATATATCTTGTTGCGCATGAAGTTTAAGTAAGTACTGGTCGGCCTCAACGTACTGCGTGGCCGCGTGAGGGTCGAGGGCGAGTGATTCAGCACGCCATTTACCTACCTTGATCTTGACGGTTCCAGGGACCTGGCCGATAGGAGTCTTGAAGATGTCGGTATAGAGTACTTGTGTTTCGCGAATAGAATACTTTGGGTCGCTGCTGTCGGCTACATCTACGCGCAAGCGGGAGAGATGCCGCAATGTTTCGGCCGCCGCCATTTTGTCCGCTGATCTGTACCCCTTGTTGCGCTTCGTCCCATCAGCCTTTATCTCCCACATGGGCTCTAATCCACGCCCTTCAAGGTAGAAGTCTATTGGCAGTTCGATAAATCCTTCTTCATCTCTGTAACGGCGATCGGTCACCTCGTAGGCGCGGATGGATAGCTTCAAGATGTCTGCAGCAGCGTCTCCATACCGCCTAACCACTTCGCTGAATACCTCAGACGGATCATCGACCGTGGCAATGGTTGACACGGCCCGGTTCTTTTCCCTGACCGTTGCCACATGCCGCCCTTTCTCGTCGAGCGCGTACGGGACAACGCCCCGTACACCACTAACCAGCCCACGGGAGGTTGCGTCATTTGGTAAGGGTTCCGTACGGCCGTTCGCGAACAAGCGAGGGATTGGCGCATAAGGACGCGCCGGTCCTCGTGTTCGCTTAGGGGCACTACTACTATGCGTTTGTTCGTGATACTCTACCGCCCCGAGCCAGTGAAGTAGTTCATCGGGCGGCAGTTCGGGTGGCGGCACTTTATAGAACCGTCCCTCGAAGAACAACAATCTTTCCTCATGCCACGCCCATAATAGAAGTTGACGAGAACGCTGCGCTGTCCAGCGGAGGTAGTCAAGGGCTTCCGAACGCGTTTTAGCGTCAAGCTCTTCCGAGTCGAGAATACGAGCCCAAGACGTTGCGTCGCCGTCTTTATAGTGAGTACGAATGACACCCATGACGACCTGGCTGGGCTGAGGTGTGGGGCACTCCACTTCTAGGCGATCACGGAAACGCTCCTCAACCTCCTCGGCTGATACTTCTAATTTGTTCTCCAGGTACCTTCCCGCTTGCTGAAGCATGCCATCGTACCACGTTTGGTCTAGCAGTGACTCCCCACCTGCTACCGTGCGCCGCTCGATCTCCGCCATCTTCCGTCCCATCTGCTCGATCAGCTCGTCAAAGCTGTGTTGAGCCGTTACTATGGTTGTAGACATCATGTCGCCTCCCGTGCGGTGTGGTGTTTAGGAGGAGTGGGGCGGATGCAACGCCTCACTTCTCCGCTGTCCTATACGCTCATCATGCCGCGGTATGCCGCGGTATCCTCTCGCCTTCTCCCCCGCGGCCTGCACATATCTGAGCCCGTACCGCGCCAGCACGCAAGGAAAGCGCTCTTACCGTGCCTGCTGTGTCGTCCTACGACACGCCCTCCGCGTCGCCGCGGCATGCCCTGATGCCGTGACGGGCCTGCGCGCGCAGGGCGTCGCGGCAGAGTAATATTACTCTGCCCGACACGACCGCCCGACGGGCCTGCGCGCGCAGGGCGTCGCGGCGCGCGTGGTAGGCGGCATGTGTCATCAAATCGGCGTTCAGTTGGTCCTGCAGCGCTTGTAGACGATACAGGAAGGTGAGCACGTACCCGCGTTCCGTGGTGTGGGGGGCGCGGTTGAGTGGTTGCATAGGCGGACTCCTTAGATGCCAACTACACGATGCGGAACATAGTGGGCGACAGCGCAAACGTCCGGCTCGTCGCGGTCGTCGGCGTGCGTCGATGCCTGGGGTATGTCGAGACGTGATACAGCGTTACGGGCTGGTCGAGCGTGACAACGTACAGGCCGTCGTCCTCCCCGGTGATCCGGCCTGGATGCGCAAGGTGCGTGTCCCAGGCGTCAGAGCGGCTATCCCGCGGAATGGTCTCAACACGCGTCCCGATCCGTAGATGCGACCCAATCATTTCCATCCTCCTTGTCATCCGTGCGTTCATCTGCCTTATCCGTGCCGGTGATACTCCTTGTGGCGCGCGTACCAGTCGGGATCGCTGGCGCGCAGGCGCAACCATTCGGCGTCGAGGCACTCCTGGCAACGAATCTTGTCCGGTCGTGCAGGCCGCTCGCCGCAGGTCGCGCACAGGAAGACGTCGCCGCCGGTAGCGCCGGCTGGCGTATGGGCACCGTGGTCGTCAATGAAGCCGTCTTGCTCGGTCACTGCCCCTCCGCACGTTCCTGGCGCCTAGCCTCGGCCGCGAGTTGGTCGGCGCGTTCCTTCACAAGCTGGCGCACGGCAATGGCCGGCGCGACGACCCGTTGTCGTGCTATCTCCCTAATCACCGGCTCCAGATCGCGGGGTAAACGAATCGTCAACTGCCATGATTGATCTTCCGCGCGCGGCATCTCGACTACTCCTGTCACTGTCATTGCGATTACCTCCTTATTCTAGTCCATTCTCTTCCCTCTCCATTGTACCATATTTAACACTCTATACAGACCAATGGGCATTGACAATAGAGTCTATAGTAAGGTACAATAGAAGAGTGAGGAGTAGATAGGGCCTCATACAAAAAAGGGCCGGTGAGTGTCATTACCACTCGCCGGCCAGCACACAGCGAGGATAGATCGCCATGCAAGACAATTCTACCGCACCCAGTAAGCCCACCTTCCGCCCGCGTGTCCGTCGCCTCGGCCCTGGCCGCTATTTAGTCGAGAGTGCCAGCCGGCCAGGCTGCGGCCACACGACCACGCCGACGAGCTGCTCATGCGTCGGCTTCTCGTACCGCAAAGATTGCAAGCACGTCGCCCTCGTACAGGCGCTCGAGCCCGCCATGGCGGCCTGGTACGGCCAGGCCGCCAGGCCGTCGGCTCCGGTGTCCGTGCCGATGACCGCTGGCGCTCCTTCGGGTATCAAGAGGCCGGTGATGACCACACCGCCCGCCATCACCGCCCTCGACGCCCAGGCCGATGACGCCGAGATGAGGCTAGCCCACGCGCGCCGGGCGCTCCACGACGCCGACCTCCGCGATGATAGCTATGCCGTGCTGTGGCGCCAGGTCGATGGCCTGGAGCGGGAAGTCGCGGCGCTGCACTATCAGCTCATGCGGGCAGCTTGACGATGAGCAACCTTACAGCCACAACCACGACAGCGGCCAGCGTCATGCTGGCCGCCCCGATCCCCGAGGACCGTCCCGCCTATCGTTATGCCGGCGACGGGCGCTGGCTTCCCTGTAACCAGTCCGCCATCGATGAATGCGCCGCCTGGAACCGCTATGCAGACACGATAAACGCGCGGACAGCCGCCGCGGGGAGCCCACGCCATGACCACTGAGACCGCTCAACAGACCACTACCCCACCGGCCCCGCCCGCGCCGTCCTACACGCCGCAATGGGCGGTCTACGTCTATAACGTGATTGGTTATGTCACGTACGCCGGGAGACTCGTGGCCACCGAAAAATGCGACACAGCAGACAGGCTAGCCCGCCTCGTCGCCACGAGGGACCGTTTAAACCACCGCAATGCCGCGCACTAACGCGATAAGCACGCCGATACCGTAAGGAGACAATATCATGATCGACACACACACCAACCACGAGCTCGTTATGCGCTATTCCTCGGGACACAGCACGATGGGCAGTTTTGGCGATGTCCACGTTGAAGCAATGCTCGTGTGGGACACAATCGAACTGCTGGCGGCGCTCGCCGCAACGGTCGATCCGCTTGCCCCCTGGGTTCCCGATAACGACACGACGGTCGCGTTGTTCCACCTGCAAGCCGCCGCTCATCGTATCGCTGCCCGGCTCGGCGAGGCGGCCGCCGCGAACCTTGCGGTGGATGAGGGCGCGCAGTGCCGCGAGGCCGTCGATTGGATGGATAAGGGAACCAGTACCGGTGTCGCGGGGGCAGGTGGGGCCTTGTAGAGCGGCCGTTACCGGGCAAGCCCCGACATCTGACTAACGACCACATGAGGGCCGACGGCCCTCTCACTGGCTGCCGGCCCTTATCACAGCGCACATCGGAGGTACGCCATGACAGCACAAGCATACGATTACGACGCCATTCTATCCAGCATCGACCACGACGCCTATCACTATGGAACGGGCAGCACGACGCCCCGCACGTTCACGATGACTATTCTGGTGGACGCACCCACGCTGGTGTATTACCCCGCGCTCACCTGCACCTTTGTTTTTCAAGCAGGCGCGGGGAGCGGCCGGGGCGAACGGACGATATTGTGAGCGGCGGCGAACAATTCGGTAGTGAGTACCGTTTGCTGCGCAAACCCCTGCCACTCGCATACACGGTCGGGCGCAGTGGTCGAGGTACGGCTACTTGAAAGAGAACGTCTGACGACACGCCACGGCCCCACCCGCTCCCGCCTTCTACGGTGAGTGGTGCGACAAAGCCAGCCATTGCTCCATCCCAGGGCCGCAGGCGTTATGCCGGCGGCCCTCTTTTGCGTCCGAGGGCGTGCTACAATCGCCATGAGGGAGGGCTGATGATGAGGCGTGACGTGAAGAGTAACCGGGTCGGGCGTGCGACGCTGGCTACCGGCGGCGTCACGACCGCTTACCGTGCGGTCGCCGCGTTTGAGTGTGTGCGGTGTGCCAGGGCGATCCCGTCGGGCGAGATCTTCTCACGCCAGCCTCGACGCACGCCTTCGGGTGCGTTTGGTATGACAGCAACCGATCCCATCTGCGTCACCTGCCGTCCGCTGCGCCTGGAGGGCATTGACGAGGGCCTGTAGGCGGTTACGGCCGACCGGCTACCCCTCGCCGTCTTCGTCGTGTTAGGGCGTGGTACACTAGCGGCGATGATGGACACCTCGCCGGACAACCCGGACACCATGGACCTGTCCGACATGCCCGGACGGTCCGACACGTCAGACCGGTCCGACACACCCGGCCTGTCCGTCGCCGAGGCGGCTGTGGTCCTTGGAGTGAACGAACGCACGGTGCGGCGATACATCGAGAAGGGTAAGCTCCACGCCGAGCGACTGGAGACCGACCGCCATACCGTCGAGATGCGCATTAGCCCGGCGGCTATTGCCGACTATCGTGGCCGCCGTGGCGCTGTTGAGCACGAGACAACCCCCATGGACACCCCGCCGGGTCCCCTGTCCGGCCTGTCCGGCGGCCTGTCCGCGCCCCTGCCCGGCCGACCCGTGGACATGCCCGCCCTCATCGGCGCGATCAGCGACCGCCTCGACGCGCAGTACCAGGCGCGTCTTGCCGATAAGGATGAGTTGATCGGGGAGTTGCGCCGCCGCGCCGAGGTCGCCGAGCGCGAAGCCGCCGAGCTGCGCTGGGCACGGCGACAGGCGGCATGGTGGATCAGGCTGTTTCGAGGACCATGACCCCTCGCCTCCGCTTTGTCGCCCGCCCCCATCGTTTTTCGCATAGGTGGGCTGTGTATGATGACTTAGACATGGTTCAAATGGACTTGACAGTTGAAACATCAGGCGGCCTTGAGGACGCCGGGTGCGGTCGTGAGCGGGTGGTCATCCGTCGCGGCCGGATAGCCCAGCGCCACGAGCCAATCGGTCGG
>JAABUZ0100004979.1_pt1 | contig 17800 bp, 15 predicted proteins | sample 5562091 | NCBI WGS metagenome assembly JAABUZ01 (sample SAMN12813069, study PRJNA571459) | rock metagenome | isolation source: Antarctica rocks | place: Antarctica: Victoria Land, Linnaeus Terrace sud | collected 2015-12-21
AAAAGATATATGATATACTGTGCAAAGAATAGTCTTCATGGACAAAGAAATGGAAAGAACTCATGAGTGTTGGACACCCAAACAAGCACGAGCAAGCATATAGTATACTTCGTGAGCGTATCATGAGTGGCATCTACGTTCCAGGCTACCGGCTTGTGATCGACACGCTTGCCCGCGAACTAGGCGTGAGTGCGGTGCCGGTGCGCGAGGCCATTCGCCGGTTAGAGGCGGAGGGCTGGGTGATCTACCGCCCCAACGCGGGTGCACAGGTTGCCTCGCTCGATATTCATCAGTATGAGGCAGAGATATCTACACTCGCTGTTCTAGAAGGATATGCCACCGCCCTCACTGCTCCATATATCACTTCTGAACATCTTCTACACATACGAGAGATCAATGTACGGATGCAGCACGCGCTCCAGTCTGCTGATATTCCTGCCTTTACCTCATTGAATAAAGAATTCCATTTCTTTTTCTATGATCGTTGCCCCAACGAGTACATTGTTGATCTCCTCCGCCAAACCTGGGAACGCCTGGAGGTCAGAAGGCACACCGACTTCAGCTACATTCCTCAACGCACCTGGACCTCTATCGAAGAACACACCCGACTCATTGACCTGATTGAGCAGCACGTCCCCGCCAGCGAGATCGAACAGCTCATGCGCGAACACAAACTGCACACGCTCGAAGCATACCGCAACAGCTCACGCTATCAAACCCATCTCGCCCCTTCTGGCGTGAGCGATACAGAGTAGAGATCCTATGCTACACATAGAGGTCTACGATCTAGGCAGAAACCTCTTCGTTGAGTGATGCAAGAAGTTTTTCTTCTGGTAAGGAAACATTCTGTCCACGCCAGAGCGTTGTACCACCCGGTTCCGAGCGCGTGTCCCAGAACAGTTCCAGACCATTGCCATCGGGATCATTAAAATAGAGTGCCCAACTAATCAAGTGATCGACGGGTGCGACTGAGATACTTGCATCGCGTAATGCTTGATACGCGAGTGCCAGAGAACGTTGATCTGGCACTTCAAAGGCCACATGGTAGAGACCGGTCCCAAAAGGATGAGGTTGCGGTGCGCGGGGTCCTACGTTTTGCAATGCAATTTCGTGGTGGACCTGACTCCCTGTCAGAAATGCGTAGTCGTTTCCAACGCGCTCAACGACATTGAGGTTGAGAAAACGTGTGTAGAATATAAGGGCACGATCGAGATCACGAACTTTGAGATGAACATGGCTTACAATAGTCTTATACATGCCTCTCTTCTCCCTTTCCTGGATCGCTGATCGATGCTGTGCTCTTTTCAAGAATGAACACAGAATCATCGATCAACAATGATATTGCGAAAAACTCTACTTAAACTGTGCTGGCGTCTCCATCTGTCCATTCGCATAGGCCATCGAAGTATCAAGTAGGTAACCCCAGGCAGGAAGATGGTCATGAACGGCACCTGCCGCCAACGGCCATCCCTTCTCCTCATCGCGCCGCCAGTCAGCAATTAATTCAGCCGCTACTGAAAACCAGGTGCGCACCTTGACCTTGTGCATCGCGAGCGTTGCCACCGTTGCCTCACGTGACATTGGACTTTCTGCTCCACTTGCGTCAATGACGCCGTGGACATCGTAACCATCCAAGACCATATCGAGCGAGGGAAACTGTAAGCAGGTCGCGTCGGTCACAGCCGCAATAATAACCTTTTTGCGACCGGTAGCCTCCAATGCTTGTCGAAAGGTGGGCCAGCGATACGCATTGATAACACCCGGCCTGCGGATAACTTCGACTTCTGGAAACAGTGCTTTGAGTTCTGGAATAAGTTGACCATTTGGCCCCCATTCACGGCTCGTGGTGAGAAGCACCGGTATCTCCAAGGTCTTGGCTGTGCGAGCCAAGCCAAGGACGTTGCTTTTCATCTCTTCCGCACTCATATCACGAACAATATTCAAAAGTCCAACCTGATGGTCAATGAGCAGTACGACGCTATTCTCTGGAGTAAGCACATCATAGGGTCCACTGTTTTCGGTATACGTTGTCATGTCTTTTCCTTCAAGAACTATTCTTCCTGGTTGCACTTCAACCTTGCTTGAAGTGTACATGGCGAGTGTCCTACCGAGTGTCCTCATTGCCGTCCTATTCCAGCATAATCCTGTCCTTCCTACTCAGTATACTGTCCTTGATCGTATCTTAGGCGAGTACATCTATCTCTTCCTGGATCAAAACGCTTAAGCAAAGAGGAGAAAGGATGACGATGAGGATTAGACACACTTATGAGGAAGAGTTTTATGCTAAGGTACGTTGACACGAAGAGGTGAAGACGCTAGCATAGAGGAAGGGAAGCAGTCATAGTAAGCTTATAACCATCAGGACTCGCACTCATAGACGACGAAAAAGCGCTATCGAGAAGACGTATGAGTACCAGAAAAACAGGGAAATTTTTATGCAGCACTCGCAAGAGAAGACATCACAAAAACGACTGGAACAAGCCTCATCATCTCTCTCTATACATTTCTTCGGAACACCACGCTTTCAACGCAATGGAAAAGAGATCGAAGTCGGAATGACGAAAGGTGTTGCACTCATTGCATACCTGGCGCTCAAATCCTTTCCGCAATTCCGCGAACACTTACTTGGCTTTTTATGGGCTGAGAGTGAGGCGTCGGCGGCGCGAAAAAATCTGCGCAATACGCTGTGGACACTTCGCAAGGTACTTGATGATGAGATTATTCTAGCTCATGGAGATCAACTCGCTCTCAATACAACAGTGATTCAGGTGGATGTGTGGGAATTTGAACGGCTAGCGGATCTGCGTGTCCTGCCACTGCGAACAGATAATAGTGCAGAGCAAAGAAGCAAAAATACAATAGGGGAGAATAGTCACGTACTCATTGAACATCTTCAGAACGCTCTTGCCCTCTATCATGGTACTTTCCTACAAGACCTTTTCTTTTCTGAGGCTCCTGTATTTGAGACATGGATGCTCGCTGAACGCGAGCGACTCGCGCAGTTGTATATCCAAACTCAGATGGCCCTTCTAGATGCCTATCGTGTTACTGAGAATTGGCATGCAATTATTGCCCTTGCCCAAAAAGCTCTTGCCCAAGATTCTCTTCAAGAATCGATGTATCGTGCATTAATGGAAGCACACGCTCATGTAGGGGAACGGATTGAAGCGCTTCATACCTACACACGCTTGCATACCGCTCTTGCAAGAGAACTGAGTGTCGCTCCGTTACCCGAGACAGAAGCCCTCTATACGATGATTCTGAATGGCACCATTCAGAAAGATAGAGCATCTAGCCAGCCGATCTATGAAAGAACTTCTTCCTTTCGCGAACGTACTCCTATGATGGGTGAAGCACCGCTTGCACCATTTATAGGAAGAGAGGCTGAACGCACTGTCCTCACTGCTGAATTAGAGAAGGTACAACATGGCTCTCTCCGCGTTCTGTTGCTGACAGGAGAGGTGGGCATCGGCAAGTCACGTCTCTGGCACGAGTGGTCAAAGAGCCTGCCATCTCAGATGACCCTTCTGGAAACTTGCTGCCTTGAAGCCACACAAACACTTCCATTTGTCCCACTCATAGAACTACTACGACAGCAACATCGTCTTCAACGGCTTTTGCCTGCTTCTTCCTCACATATTCCTTCATGGCTTACAGATATTGTGCATCTCGTTCCCGATCTTCTCGACACACTTCCCACACTCTCCGCGCCAAAAGGACTTCCTCTCGAAGAAGAGCGTCGTCGGATTTTTGAGAGACTCGTGCTAAGTATCTTTTCGCTTGCACATCACTTCACGTCTCCACTCATCCTTTTCATCGATGATGTTCATTGGATAGATACCACGACCCTTGACTGGCTTGACTATCTCCTTCACCGTTCACACGACGCCCCACTTCTTCTCACTGTAACATATCGTCTGGAGGATGCATCATCAGCTCTCCTTCATCATATTGCACAGTGGAGCCGTGATTACCCTTTGCGTCATCTGCCCCTACAATCGCTGACACAAGACGAATCCGCTGCATTAGTAAATGCTCTTAAAGGCAATACAGGGCAAATTTCTCATACTCTCAATGAGGGAAGCGGAAACCCCTACTTTTTGATCGAATTAAGTCAAGTTCCGCTTGGCGATATCCCCCCATCGCTTGCAAATCTAGTCCGCACTCGGATGGATGCTCTTCCTGATGCAGCACGACAGGTCCTACAAACGGCGGTGGTGCTGGAACCAGAGATTAATTTCGCGTCGTTGCAGCACACAAGCGGACGGGGAGAATATGAACTGATCGACGTGCTTGATGTGCTCATACGCGCCTCTCTGTTAAGTGAACAAATGAGAGATCAGAACAATCGTAACGGGGAGCGCTATACTTTCACACATCCTCTTGTTGCAACTGTTGTACGCGCTGATCTGAGTGGTGCACGCCGCAGAATTCTCCATCGTCGAGCTGCTGAAGCTCGTGAAGCAGCATACACAGAGAATATTTCCTCCATAGCAGGACTTCTAGCAACCCACTATACAGAAGCAGGAATGTTTTCACGCGCAGCATTCTATGCAGAGATGGCTGCGGAACGTGCTTTAACACTGGGAGCCTTTCAAGAAGCTGTAGCGTTTTATCAGCAGGCCCTCTCGCTCGAAATAAGCCCTGCTCGGCAACTCAACTTGGGCCGCGCCCTTCATACACAAGGTAATCTCGCTGATGCCTGGAAGCGCTTTGAGGAGGCACGTCTTGTATTTGAAGAACAGAGAAACGAGGAAGGAGTTGCTCAATCTTGCCTCGATATGGCGGATGCATTTCTCTCTGCGAACCGTGCAGAGGAGGTCGTGTATTGGGCGGAGCAAGGTTTTCTTTCCCTTAACCGACTGTCAGAGAACACCGATGTTAGAATGCTTGCACTGGCTCACTTCTTACTGGCAGCCGGCCAGATGCGTTCAGGACAAACTCTGCTACAAGCAGAAGAGCACTTGATTCAGACAATTCACATGTCGGTCAAACATCATTTAGCAGAAATGGAAGCACGCAGTCGCTTTGAACTAGGCAACCTTTTTTCCCTTCGTGGTGATCTAGCAAAAGCGCGCGACGCCTTTCAAGAGGTAATTGCGCTCGCCCATGCAGCAAAAACACCATTTCAGGAAGTTCTCGGTTATAATAATGCTGCCTACTGCTCTTTGCTTCTTACTGATATTCAGGAGGCACGTCACAATCTAGAAAAGGGCCTCGCTCTCGCAGAGGCACAGGGTCTCTTACTTCCACGTCAATGGCTCTACAGTACACTTGGCGAACTCGCATTACAAGAAAAGCAGTGGGAGAAGGCTGAAGAGTGGTTCAAACGAGGAATCATCGAAGCAGAGCAAAGCAAGAACCATATGCAGACTGTCAATTATCAAGCGAATTTAGCTTTAGTGGCACGCGGTCAAGGAGCATTGGAATCAGCCGTGCGGCAACTAGAAAACGCTCGCCAGCAGATAGAACAACTGCACAATCCATATCTACAGACACAAATTGACCTCTGGCTTACGGAAACCTACGCTGCACAAAAGAAGAGAAGTGCGGCCACTGAAGCACTCCTCCGAGCTGAAGAACGACTTAAGAATAGTGAGTATAAACATTTGCAGACATGGGCGCAACAGATACGCTTAATACAAGAAGCTCATCTATCTCGTCTATGTAATGAATAGATTTGGGAAAGCAGAGAGGAGAACGCGTGCAGTTCCGTCACTATATTCTCATCGGCTGTGCTTTGCTGCTCATTGCCATTATTATACTGCTGGCTCCCTGGCGGCGCTCGACCTCATCACCTCCTCTCGCCTGCACAGAAAGGGGACAACAGCCCAGCATCTCCTCTCAAGCTTCCTCTTCCGCAGCTCCACCCGCCTTTCTGGGCCTGGATGCCTATCGCCATCTGGACAAGCTCTCTTATTTAGATCTAAGTGATCGCGTCCAGGGCCAATCCAGCGCCGATCTCTTTGCTGGCAACCGCGACAATACTCATTTCTTGCGTGCTCTCCCCAGCGGCAAACACGTCCTCTTCGACCAGGCTGGACCAGGGCTGGTAACGTTCCTGCGTATGCAGGAAGACTACGGCGCGCCCTGGCAACTGACGCTGGATAATCACGCTCCGCTCACAATTCATCCGAACGATCTTGGGCAAATGAGACCGGCTAGCGATCCTACAAGTCCCGCCAGCACCTTCCCATACCCTCTCTCGCTCAACCAGCAGGAGAGTCAGGGGAGCAGCATTCTCGCCACCGCGCTCCCCTTTCAACAATCTCTACAGTGGAGCTCACGTCAGGCCAACGGCAACTTCTACTCTCTCTATCATAAGCTCCCCTATGGCACTCCACTTTCAACCGGGAACAATGCTAGCGCACCAACCGATATCGTCCAACTCTTACGTCAATCTGCCGCCGCCAGTCTTCCCAAGACGCTTTCGTGTCGAGAGGGCAGTATAGATTTGCGAAGCAAAACAACTACGCCCCTCACCACCCTCAGCGGCCCTGCCCAGATACGCGCTCTCACGTTTCGCGTCCCCTTCTCCGAGATCGCCAGCTTCGGCAATACTCGCCTGCGCATCTCCTGGGATGGCGAGCTGCATCCCAGCGTGGACGCTCCGCTCAAGTTCCTCGTCGGCGATGGCGCGGGAGTCTATCAGCCAGCCGGACGACCTTTAGTAAACGGCTGGATCGCAAACACGAACAGCGATGGCAAGACCTTTATGGACTTCAACCTTTTCTGGCCTATGCCCTTCACTCAACGCGCACAGCTCTCTATCAGCACAGATACTCCCCTACCAGCAATCAAGTGGAGTATCAAATATGAACCTTTTTCTGATCCGCCGAACTGGTGGGGCACATTTCACGCGACCTACACCAGCGTTCCCAGGCCCGTTACAGGGCAGGACATGACCTTTCTGGACACGCGAGGTAGCGGCAGGATTGTTGGAACAGTCGTTAATTTTACGGCTGCAGATGGCACGCTTGAAGGCAACCCGAGCTTTTACCTGGACGATATCCGCACGCCACAGATCGAGGGGACGGGCACGGAGGAGTGGGGATTGGGCGGCAACTACTGGAATGGAGGCAACCAGACGTCGCTGCCTCTGGGCGGCCTGCCGAGCAGCACCAACAATCCACCCGGCACCGATTCTGATGGTGCCGCGCTCTACCGCTTCTTAATCGCCGATAGCATCCCGTTCAATCGCCACGCCCTCGTACGCTGGCAGCACGGCGGCACCAACAATAGCACGCATCTCTACCGCGCCACCATCCTCTGGTACGGCATACCCACCCAGACCACCCTTCTAAGCGATGAGCTCTCGCCTACATCTCCATCTGAGCGAGCTTCCCACGACTATAGCGCACCAGGAGAACAATCTTATACGCTCACCGCAGCAGATCCATATCAGGTGAATGCGACACCCAGCACCGCGACCGGCACCACAACAACCACAACCACCACCTTCAAAATGGCAATCAATCCTCACAACGTCGGTGCCTTCCTACGCCGCACCTTCGACTACTGCATCCCCAATCAACGCGCCAACATCGTCATCGACGGCCACTTCGCTGGCACATGGTATAGCGCAGGCTCGGCAATAACCACTAATCATCCAGGTCTTCAGCGCTGCTGGCGCGAAGAAGATTTTCCTCTACCTGTATCTCTTACTGCTAACAAAACGGCTGTAAACATCCGTATTACCTTCCTTCCAACATCAAATCCATCCGATCGCACTTGGACGGCATTCCACTATCAGTTATACTGTTTTGTGCTTCCACACACATAATTGAGATAGTACCCTAAATCTAATTCGTCTAAATAAGAGCGACAACTTCTACTCAAATAGAAAGAACAGGAGATTTTGTCATGGCGTTTGCAAACGCACAGCGGCGCATTAAAGCATTTTTGCTTGATTATCTCATTATTGCAGCTTACATCGTTCTTCTAATTATCATCAGCGTTGGACTGGGGTTCGGACCTCTCCATGACGTGTTTCGAGCGATGTTTGCTAACGCAAATATCAGCGAATTTAGTGCATTTCTCTTGCTTGTGTTACCAGTTATTCTTTACTTTGCCTTGCTCGAATGCTCTTCACGACAAGCGACATGGGGCAAGCGGAAGATGGGATTGCGAGTCGTCAATACACATTATGCTCGGCTGACCTTGCCACGCTCTTTTGCACGCTCTCTACTCAAGTTTATGCCGTGGGAATTGACTCACGCCTGCATTTGGCGCATTCCCGGCTGGCCCACCACTCCTACTACACCTTCCCCTATCATCACAGCAGGTCTGGTACTGGTCTGGATTCTGGTTGGGGCTTATCTGGTGAGCATGCTCGTGAGTAAGAAACATCAGGCGCTTTACGATTGGATCACTGGCACCTGCGTGATCGTCGTATGATGGTAAGCCCAGCATTTTATTCATAGAATCTTGCAAATAGCAGAAAAAGACTGTAATCTAGAATGAGTTAGCAGAGGAACGAGGAATAATCAAAAAACTGTCCCGATTTTAAATTATTCCGTAAGCTGGGCGGATGCACTACCAGCAAGTACGATGAGCGACGATTTGACCCATCCTACAAAAATAGGAGATTCTGCATTTCCGCCTCTCACTTTACGTGCTGAGGGCTTTACGCTGATCATTACTCCCCTTGCTCCATATAGAGATCCTGTTTGTCATCTGATATTCTTTAATGGAGTGGTATCCGTACAGACAGAGACTCCTGTTGAGAGACACTCTATAAAAACTTTTATGGAATGTCATTTAAGCGATCTTGAAAGGCTACGTGAGAATTTAGAGGCACATCTACGCATCCTTACACAGCGGCGTCTCTTTGATCGCAAACAAGAAGAGGATCGAGCATATACAGCAGATTACATCAATTCTATCTTGACTGAAGGCTCTATTGAGGGTCAAACATGGGTTCCACTTGAGCTAGAAATGCAGATCACTGGCCTGGATGGAGAGGTATTGTATGAAGAAGACACACTCGTTGGTGAGTTCACTATTCGAGTTCTGATACAGACACCAACAAAGCTAGGGAAAGGACGACAGATACGCGTCTACACAGGATGCGAAGGGAGCGTCGCTATCCAGGAGGTAAGAACTTTCTGCGCAGTTCTTCGTTCCTGTGTAGCACACTACGAGCATTTATGACAGAGAGATCTGAATTTGACAAGAGAGATTGCTACCTTCTATACTGTTGAACAACCAGAATACTCCCTTTATCAAAGTACTCAACTATAGTAGGAATGTCTATGCTCACTACCTCCGAATTTTCATCTGTGCTCCGCGACCAGATTAATGCTTCTGATCTGCCCGCCGCTGTGATCTTTAACAGCCATATTACGGGTCTGGCTGTTGCGCGTTCGCTTGGGCGGCGAGGGGTGCCGGTAATCGCATTAGATCGTGATGCGGCGGGTTATGCGTTGGCGTCGAAGTATGTGACGGCTTCGGCGCTGTGTCCCAATGTTCTGGAGGATGAGGCGGGCTTTGTTGATTTTCTTCTGGCGCTGGGGCGGGAATTGAAGCGGCCGGCGGTGCTCTTTCCTTGCAATGATGAATGGGTACTGGCGGTGAATCGACATCGGGCAGCGCTAGAAGCTTATTTTCTCTTTCCTTTTTCTGGACCAGAGGTGGTTGAGCCGGTTTTGGACAAGGCGCGACTCTATCAGCAAGCCGCGCAGCTTGGCATTCCTATTCCTCGCACCTGGTATTTACAGCCTGATGCGATCGAGCAAGTGGCCGCCGAATTGCCCTATCCCTGTATTGTGAAGCCAACGGAACAGCGCGCTTTCTACGATGCTTTTCAGGATAAGGCATGGCCCATTGGCGAACCTGCCGACCTGTTCGCGGCTGTCGAGAGGGCTTGCGAGCATCCACTGGTGGCGCAGGAGATTGTGGGGCAGGGATTGACCGATTTCTATTCGGTCTGCTCTTATATCGGGAAGTCCGGAAGCGGGCATGAGGGGAAAGATGGTGTCTTCGTTGGTCGCAAGCTGGAGCAGTATCCGCCGCAGTTTGGGACTGGCTGTCTGGTGGCGGCCGAGTGGGTGCCGAGCATTGCGGAGCGCGGCATTCAGATCCTCAAGACCTTTGGCTATTCGGGCGTGTCTGAGGTCGAGTTTATTTATGATGAGCGCGATGATGAGTATAAGCTGCTGGACATCAATACACGCGTCTGGAAATGGATTGGCTTGCCGATTGCGGCGGGCGTGGATCTGCCCTGGCTGGCCTATAGCGATGCGATTGGAAGGCCAGTAAGTGCGGAGCAGCCTCGCGATGGGCTTATCTGGACGTATGCGAAAGATTATATGGCGCTACGCCAGGCTGGACTGGGCAAGGCAACGGCGCATTATGTGCCCGAAGCATTGTGGGCTGAGCTGATTGCTGGGCAGGCCGAACATATTGTGGATGCGGTGATCGATCCCGACGATCCGATGCCCGCCGCCCGCATGCTGCACAATACGCTCAACCCCAGGGCATACTTCTGCGCTTGCTAGTTTCTCACGATCAAAGAAAGGTCTATCCGCGTAGCGACAATCCCTTGCGGTTGTCGTGATTAGCCTCGCACCAATCGCTCACCTTGCAGACCTCTACCACGACAACCGCAAGGGATTGTCGCTACGCGGGCCATCGATGAAAGGACAGGTTATTTCCATATGAGTGAAAGACGAACGCCGCAGGTTGGCTTCTGGCTTCCTATCTTTGGCGGCTGGCTGCGCAATGTCGAGGATGAGCAGATGCCGGCTAGCTTTGAGTATTGTCAGCAGGTTACACAGCTGGCTGAGGAGTTAGGCTTCTCTACGACGTTGATTGCTGAACTTAACCTGAACGATATTAAGGGGCCTGCGGAGCCAATTCTGGAGGCGTGGACGACGGCTGCGGCTCTAGCATCCGTTACAAAGAACATTGAGATTATGACGGCCATACGTCCGGGCTTCCGTAATCCCGCGGTGGTGGCGAAGATGGCGGCAAATATCGATCAGATCTCGCATGGCCGCTTTACTCTTAACGTGGTCTCGGCCTGGTGGGCGGAGGAGGCGCGTGAGTATGGGATGGATTTTGTGCAGCATGATGAGCGTTATGCACGCACAGCCGAGTTTCTTGCGATCCTGAAGGGAATGTGGACGCAGGAGCGCATGAGCCTGCAAGGGAAGTATATGCACGCTGAGGAAGCTTATCTGGCCCCCAAGCCGGTACAGAGACCGTGGCCCACGCTCTACGCGGGCGGCGAGTCTCCTGCGGCGAAAGAGCTTATCGCCCGCGAGTGCGATGCCTATCTGATGCATGGCGATGACCTGGAGACGGTACGCGGGAAGATTGTCGATATGCGCGCACGTGCTGAACAGTTTGGCAAGACGTTAAAATACGGCATGGCAGCTTATATCATCTGCCGCGATAGTGAGGCGGAAGCGCAGGCTGAACTGCAGCGCATTACGGATGTGAAGGACGCTGCGGGCTACGCGGGCTTCCAGGATTTTACGACCATGTCACAGCTAGAGCGTGAGCTCTCGTTGCGCGACTACTCGGTCTCGAATCGCGGCTTACAACCCAACCTGATCGGCACACCCAACCAGATCGCCTCCCGTATGCAAGCCTTCGCCGACGCCGGCATCGATCTCTTTTTGATTCAGTGCAGCCCTATGCATGAAGAGCTGGAGCGCATCGGTACTCAGATCCTTCCTCTATTAAAGCGGTAGAAATGGATTGTTTGATGGAGCGTATCTCTGGCACAATCCAGGCTTGCATTCCCAGATGCATCTAAACCACATTCTGTATATACGTGCCAGAGCAGTTGTACAGCTTGCTTGACATGTACACAAGAAGAAGGGTACTATCAGCGCAATCGAGATGTATGGAGCAAACTTTCTAAGAGGAGCACTTAGTATTTATGACTTGGGAGATCGATCCTTCACATAGCTCTATTGAGTTTTCTGTTGTTCATTTGATGATCATGAATGTCAAGGGGCGCTTCCCCGAAGTAAGCGGCACGGTCCATCTTGATCCAAAGGAGCCAAAGAATTCCTGGATAAAGGCGCAGGTGAAGACGGCCAGCGTGCAGACAAATGTTCCTCAGCGCGATGCTCATCTGCGCTCTGCCGATTTCTTCGACGTCTCTCAATATCCCACTATCTCGTTCGAGAGTACGGAAGTCAAGCTCGTAGACCAGTCTCACTGCTACTTAATTGGCAATCTCTCGATGCATGGAGTGAAGCAACCAGTCTCGTTTCAAGCAAGTTATACAGGCGTGAATCAAGATCTGTTGACTGATGCCTGGCGTGTTGGCCTGAGCGCCCGGACAATGATCGATCGCCGTGAGTTTGGCATAACGTTTAATCAGTCCAAAGGGGAAACTCTTCTGGCGAGTTACAATGTGTGGATCGACATCAATATCGAAGCTGTTCTAGTGTAGCTTTGGTTTTTTTGTCTCCCTATAGTGTTGAACAGAACGGGAACGATTCATGCAGCCCAGGCTACACCACTGACGCGTTCCACTTTTTGTAGTATCATAGAAGTACAAAGTACATCGGTCATTTTTGCACTTGTGAATGCGTTGCCAATCAGCTTCTGTAAAGAGGCGAAATGCAGATAATGCGATGGGAAACCCTACAAGTCCTATCTTTGCATCTCGCAAACGCATTATTTGTATAACGGTTCCCTGTTCCGTCTTTTGCAGAGAAGGATAGCCGAGCGCAAGTACCGCGTTGAGTGGCTCAAGAGCGTCTTCGTCAACAGCTTGTTTTTGTACCACCTGGCTCGCCAGCTTTCGTAAATCAGCTCGTATCGCTTTCACAGCAGTTAGTAGCTCTACGTTCCATACTATAGGCTCTTCCTCCACCACTAGCTGGCTCTCATAGTTTTGCTTGCGCGCCTCCTTCCACCAGGCGGCAAGCGCGTCGAGAGATGCTAACACATCACGCTTCTTCCCCCGAACGACCATCTCAGTATTGACCAGATCTAATGCTAACGATCCACTCAGAAAAAGGGCCTCACTCGCCGATTGCGGTGCCTGAGGAGTTTCTTCCTGCCCTGCTTCGTTGATCATCATCTATTTTCCTTTCGCCGCGATCCTCATCTAGCTTCTCTTTCTTTCCTTTCTCTTGCTCATTATACAAGTCTATTTGTCTATTGACAAGTATATTTGTCTATGGTACATTCTCTGTATACATATCAACAAGGATTTAGAGCTGTATATTGAATAGAATAGTAAAGGGAGTTTTTTGAGGAGAAACGTTATGCAATCACTACCTCAGATGCGACTGGTCTCAGTCAATGTCGGACTGCCACGCGAGGTGCTTTGGAAGCGGAGAATGGTTTTAACAGGGATATTCAAAGAACCTGTTGCGGGTCGGGTAGCAGTACGTCGCCTCAATCTCGAAGGCGACCGTCAAGCCGACCTGACGGTTCATGGAGGACTTGAAAAGGCCATCTATGTGTACCCGGCTGAGTACTACACCTATTGGCGCAAAGAGTTTCCCGATATGGAACTTCCCTTTGGTATGTTTGGCGAGAACTTCACGGTTGAAGGATTGGACGAAATGGTCAATATCGGAGATCAGTTTAGCATAGGCACTACAAAGGTCATGGTGACACAGCCAAGATTGCCATGTTACAAGCTCGGACTCAAATTCAAGCGCGACGATATTCTGAAACGCTTCCTCAATAGTGGTCTAACCGGGTTTTACCTCTCCGTTTTAGAAGAGGGCGAGGTCGAGGCGGGCGACGCTATCACACGTATCAAGCACGATGAGAACGAGATCACTGTAGAGGACATTACACAACTATATGCTTTCGACAGACACAATATGACGATGTTGCAACGCGTCGTCACGGTAGAGGCGCTTCCTGAAGGTTGGCGTGAGTACTTTCAAGAACGTATAGAGCAACTTTCAGGTCAACATATATAGCAAAGAAATATGCTGTTAGCTTTGAAAGAGGAGCCGATCCAGTCCACGCACCAGGCCCTGCACGTCCATCACTTTGCGTGCAGCTAGTAATGTACCACCCACATAGGGCTCAGCACTCGATCCAGCATCGTGGCGAATACTCAGACGCTCATCAGGTAGCCCAAAAATTGTTTCAAATGCGATCACATAACTGGGCAAGCGAATCGAGTGCACCTGCGTTCCATTAATCGCTGCTCCACGTGCTTCTTTTGAGCCGTGAGTTTGTTCAATAGGAACGTCGCGCTTGTTCTGAGCTACGGCGGCTAACTCTTCAGCCAGCTCGCGCGTTGTCCCACTGGGAGCATCTATTTTATTGGCACTTGCGTAATCAATGATTTCCCAGGAAGGCAGATACTGGGCCGCAATCAGAGCAAAATGCTTTGCGAGCGCAGCCGTAATGGAAAAATTGCCAGCCGCAATGACCCCTACATTCTGTTTAAGCGCACGTTGCTCAATCTCTTCGTAATCGCTCGCCGTCAGTCCAGACGTACCAATAACCACCCGTAGGCCGCGATCTAAAGCAGCAAGCACATGACCCTTGACGGCTTCCGGCCCTGTATAATCGATCAATACGTCTGTAGGAGTCACCAGAGCCTTTTCCAACGAAGCCGCAATTTTCACTCCCGTCGCACTTCCACCAAGAGCCTCACCAACATCAGTTCCCGCCTTTTGCCGGGCGACTGCACTCACTAGCTGAAAATCAGTTGTAGCGAGAATACCTTTCGCCACTGCACTCCCTGTCCAGCCAGTCGCACCTGCAACACACACTCTAATTGTCATGGCTCTCTTTCTCCCCTATATATCCTGACGCGTAGTATTGAGAGCACGCTAGCTCGCCAGACCTGCTACAGCATGAATGTAGTTCTGGACAGCCTGGATGTGCTCGGAGAGTGATTTGAAGCCAGCGTTCATCGTATTGATGGAGATGTGCGTTGCACCCAGGTCACTCCACTCTTTCGTGAGGCGGGCCTGCTCTTCAATGTCGCCATCGCTGGCGTTGACGCGAGCCTCGATACCGACGGCGCTGGTCTCACGTCCTGCTTCTTTCGTGTACTGGCGGAGTTTCTCTAGTGTTGTTCGCATGGCATCGTCAGGGTTGCCCAGGGGGAACCAGCCGTCGGCGAGCCGCGCCGTTCGCTTTAGTAATGCATCAGCGCTGCCGCCCGTCCAGATGGGAATGGAACGCTTGACCGGAAGAGGATTCAGGCCGGCCTCTGTAATCGTGTGGAACTTGCCCTTGTAGCTCACAACTTCCTGGCTCCACAGCAAGCGCAGCACCTCGATCTGCTCTTCAACGGCGCGACCGCGCGTACTGAAGTCCATACCTAATCCCTCGTACTCGACGGAATTCCAGCCCACGCCCACACCCAGCCTGAATTTGCCGCCGGTAAGCACGTCGATCTCCGCCGTCTGCTTGGCTACAAGCGCCGTCTGCCGCTGCGGTAGAATGGTGACGGCCGTGGCGAGTTCGAGTTTGGAAAACGCGGCCAGGTAGCCAAAGAGCACAAATGGTTCATGAAATAAGCTTTTATCAGTATATCCGCGCCATCCTGGACGATTGGTAGGATCTGCGCCCAGAACATGGTCGTAAATCACCAGATGTTTGTAGCCCGCTTCCTCAACCGCTTGCACATATTCACGAACTCCCGCTGGATCTGCACCAATCTCGTTCTGTGGAAATGTAACACCTATCTGCATGTCAGCTCCCTTGTACTTCGATTCCTCAATTATATAGTAGCAATGTAGTAATGATAGCACAGAACGGCGTTCGGGAAACTGGAGCGTTAGAGGGTGTGCTGACATCTAGTTTCTTGCAGCTTCGCTACTCTTTCTCATATCATTTGCTTTTTCTCCACAATCTGGGCTTTGCCCAGATTGTGGAGAAAAAGCAAATGATATGAGAAAGAGTAGCAGATTTAAGAGGATGTGTGAGGCTTAACTGGAATGACCTCCCACAATCCCCCCTCGCCCAAACTCTGTCCGGTGCTATCAAGGACCTGATAGCTTCCACCCATATCGCCGCCCGAACGTATGCCTCCCTCAAAGGCATATGTTCGATCGCTTCCAATGGGTACGTTGAACTTTATATGCTCCTGCGTGACCGCTCCTTTAAATGTACCGATGAAGCCAAGCCCACTAAACTTGCCGGAGACACTTTGTCCGTCCTGACGCACATCAGTAAAACACAGTGGCGTATTCTGATTGTTTGTACTTGCCTGCGCCACGTTATTGCTAATCGTTCCCGCATAGGCCGGTGAGACCTGGATGTACTGCGGCGAAACAGGGCTGGTGGGAACGAAGGGCGGCAGCGGACAATTTGGCACGCTGAGAAAAACAGGCTTCTGAATAGATGGTGTCGAATGTATACTGGATGAGGCAGGATGGGATGCCGACTGGTTTCTAGAGAGGAAAAAGCCGCCAGTGCCTGCGGCAATAAGAAGGAGGACAAGCAGGGTAAGCACAGTAGCAATAAGCGGATACCGGGTGAATAGAGAAGATGATCTATGTAACGCTCGAACTGGTAGAGGTTTTCGCGCGTCGCTGGCGCTTACAGTGAAGGGTAGGGACGATTTGCTGGCGGGTGCGTTCAGAGCCAGTTGACCCTGGGCCGCTTGATTGAGTTCGTGCCAGAACTCATCTACGTTGGCGTAGCGCTCTTGATAGCGCAGCCGCATGGCACGCTCAATTACGTTGGAGACGGCGATGGGGATTTCTGGATTCACATCGTGCGCAGACTCAAGTATATCACTATTCTTCAACTCAACGCTTCTCATGAGTCCATCTATCGGTTCTTTCCCTGTGAGGAGAGTGTAGAGCGTGGCACCAAGAGCGTAGATATCAGTCTGCTCGTTTGTGCCCTTTCCATACTGTTCTGGTGCGGCATAGCCAGGCGTACCATAGCGAAAGACGTTCGATGTTGCCTTGTCCTGGATGTGTTCTTTGGCGATGCCGAAGTCTACCAACATGGCCTCACCACCACCAACAGGCACGATCATGTTCGCAGGCTTAATATCACGATGGACGACGGGGGGTGTTTGACGGTGCAGATAGCTCACAGCACTAAAGATGGGCTTGAGCAGAATCATTGTCAGTTGCAACGGGAAACGTTTCTCTGGTTGCTCCTCACGCAGAGCCTCCAGGTCTTTGCCCATAATGTAGTCCATAAGCATGTAGACGCGTCGGAGCTCGACGTTTTCGAAGATCTTGTAGATATGCGGGAACGCTGGATGATCAAGACGTGTGAGCAGGTCTGCTTCAAATCCCAGGTGAATACGAGCCTCGTCCTCTGGATTGATAAATTCCTTAAGCGCGAATACTCGATCTTTGCTGCGCCGGTCTCTCACCAGGTACACAACGCTCTCTTTGCCCTTGCCGAGCAAACCCTCGATTATGTAACGTTCTCCATTCTGTCCCCGAATAGTCACTCCATCCGGCAACTCGGTTAGATTTGGTAACATGAAATACCTCTTGGAAAGCATACAAGCTACGCTCTACTATATCTTGAAGGTACGCCTGGCTGCCTACATTGTCCATCATAGTATTGTAACGAAACTGAACCTTAACTAGACTCTTTACAAGAGTCAGGCACAGATGAGGCTCAAAAAAACACATGTATAGCCTGCTCTTTGTCCCCATTATAAGCGAAAGAATACTTTTTGTGAAGAGACAATTTATGACATTCGTGGCTACAAAGTCATCTTTGTGTGTAATAGTGGTGCGCCTTCACGCGGGTAAATCCGTACGCTGATTGGTTTCTAGTCGAGACAATTCAGTTTTCAGATATGTATCAAAGATAGTGATATAATAGATGAGCAGGGAAGTTATACTGTTCTATTTCTAGTGTGTTAGCCTGC
>JAABUZ0100004981.1_pt1 | contig 17794 bp, 15 predicted proteins | sample 5562091 | NCBI WGS metagenome assembly JAABUZ01 (sample SAMN12813069, study PRJNA571459) | rock metagenome | isolation source: Antarctica rocks | place: Antarctica: Victoria Land, Linnaeus Terrace sud | collected 2015-12-21
CTGCACACGCCTTCCGGAGAGCAAACGGTTGAGCGGCAACCGAAGCCGCTGTTCGCTAACTCGACCCACCGCCAGTTCGTGCAACTCTACCACCAGTTCGTGGGCCAGATTGCGGTCGATCACAGTGATCGCCATCGAGCGCATGCCTACCGTCAGTCGGTCGAGGTCAAGGGCTGCACGCAGGCCACCATACCCGGCGCCCAGGACGACTATGTGTCGCACAATGATCTTCGCTCGACTCGCCGTTGAATCTCATACACGCATCATAGATAAAGGCAACCGTCAGGAATTGGTCGCACAAAAGGCGCGAACCAAAGACTACCTCTGCGCATACCCAGCTACTATAGCACGGACGATGCCTCGATGCCATCCACCCACCTCGCCGCCTGATCCACGGCATCCGATGCATGGGGATCCACGCGCGGCGCGTTGACCTTCAACAACTCTGGGTAGATCAAGCCGCTGCCGGTGTTGAATAGCACCACGTGCTCGTCTGGCTGCAACACGCCCTGGGCAAGCAGTGCCCGCGCTCCCGCGACCGTCGCGGCGCCTTCTGGCGCAAAGAAGATCCCTTCAGCGCGCCCCCCCTCTCGTGTCTCCCGCGCGATGTCATCGTCCGATACCGTGAGGGCCGTGCCGCCACTGGCTCGAATGGCGTCGAGTATGAGGTAGTCACCAATGGCCGCAGGTACGCGGATGCCTGCGGCACTCGTCGTTGCACCCTCCCATGCGGAGGCGGAGGACTGGCCTGCACGGTACGCGCGCACGATGGGCGCGCAGCCTTCGGCTTGCACCGAGATCATCTTCGGCCGCTTCGATCCAATCCATCCCAACTGTTCCAGTTCGTCAAATGCCTTCCACATGCCCACGATTCCAGTACCGCCGCCGGTAGGATAGACGATGGCACCCGGAAGCTCCCAACCACACTGCTCGGCCAATTCAAGTCCGAGCGTCTTCTTACCTTCAGCTCGATACGGCTCACGCAACGTCGACATGTCGAACCAGCCCCGATCTGGCGCCAGGGCACGTACCAGGCGGCCTGCGTCACTTATCAGGCCATCAACGAGGACGAGCCGTGCCCCAAAGACATCGCATTCGAGTTGATTCATCAGCGGGGCATCCGATGGCATAAACACGTACGCCTGCAATCCTCCTCGGGCGGCATAGGCGGCAAGCGCCGAACCCGCATTACCAGCCGAAGGCATCCCGATCGTCCGCACGCCCAGTTCTCGTGCCCGCGAGATAGCCGCACCGATCCCACGGGCCTTAAAACTGCCCGTAGGGTTCAATCCTTCTTCCTTGATGGATAGCCTCTTACTCCCAATTCGTTCACCCAGATGTGGAGCAGGCAGCAACGGGGTATCCCCTTCACCCAGACTGATGACGTGAACGGCATCACGAACGGGCAGCAATTCGTGCCAGCGCCACATGCCGCGGGGCCGCTGCGCGATCACCTCCCGCGTCAAAGCGCGCTTAACCGCCGCAAGGTCATAGCGCGCATACAGTACCTTCCCGCATGCGGGGCAGACATTCATGATCCGGTCAGCGTCGTAGCGCGTCCCGCAGGTGGTGCATTCGAGGTCGGTCAGAAAGCTATACATGTCCACGCTCCTTGAAGTTCGCGCATCGGTAACACGCTCCAAACCGTCACAGATTGTACAGCCGCTTACCGGCCAGCCCGCCTCTTGCCGAGAGGCTACCCGCCGATACACCTGTGAGGTGGCGTTTGGTAGAATGTCCACAGTGTACGCGCCGTAAGGAGGAACAGATCGCCGGGCCAGTGAACGTCGTCTGTAACCATGCAGGTGCTGCCGCTGGTCACCACTGAAGCGGTTCCTTCCAAACAGTAATATTCGGGCCTGAGGTTACCGACATGCGATTCGGATTTCGCCCTCGTTTGATGCCGATCAACAGACGGTACTTCGTCCAGCAGTTGCGCGATGCTATCACGTGGGCCCGAAATCTCGGGCTGCAATCCATCGAGTTGACCTGTACCGAAGATATGGCATCACTCGGGCTCCAGAACGTTTTTGGTGGCGAGTTCATGGAGACGCTGATGTCGGCAAATGACCTTCGATTTCACCTCCATCTCTACTACGGCGAGCACTCCATTGATGAAGTCGCCATCAGTGACACCAGCGCACGAGCTAGAGGAAGCTATCTGCGAAAGCTCTGCCATGCACTCGACTATTTTGAGACCAACCGTCCCATGCAATTGTATGTCCTGGGCGCGGGGCCGCATATCGTGGACACCGCCAGCCACATGCGTCAACTGGCGGGCAGCCTCGACTGCATTCGTACCCTCTATCCGGATATTAAGCTGGCGATAGTCAATGGTCGCCCCGGCACTGTTCTCGAACGCCCGACAGAATTCCTCGATTTTCTCTCCGTCTACAACGATGTGGGCTTTGTGTTCGACAGCGGCTGGGGTTTTCAATCGGTTGGATACAGTCGTGAGTTGTTCTCCCACTTTGTGCGTTCGCTCACCCGCTTTGCAGACCGACTGGCGGCTGTCCACTGGAAAAATGTGGGCCCGGCTACAAAGAGCGATGTGCCACTGCATGTTCCAGTAGATCGCGGCGTCGATCTTCCGCTGGTGGCCCGTCATCTCGGCAGGAACCCTGCCACCGTCCACATCATAGAAACGGCGGCGGCGGCACAGCAGTCGCTCCTCGCCCGGGATCGGCGTGTCCTTGTCAGCTATTTCGGCGGGTAACCGCCTGGTGTTTTTCCAACCGCCGCGCCATGGCTGTGTGCCGAGTGGCGTCACGGGCATGGACAACGCGAGATCTACCGTGACATGCCAGCAGTCGTGATGTTCTGTGTCGACCGCAGCGAGCAGTATGTCCTGGTGGTATATGTGGTTCCGTCCGTCGCGCCAACTATAGCGATAGTACATTCGGGTACGTGTTTGCGTTTCGCTGTAACCTTGGCTACAGTCAAACTCTACGACCCATCGCTCGACCACCGTTGGTCGAGCGAAGATGGGCGCACCGCCCGCGCCGTTCACGTCACCCACAAGCATCCGATTCACCAAAGGAGAACAGTATGATGAGCGCACCACAGATGCTCGATCTGGCGCGCTTTACCAAGATCAAAGTGATTGGCGTCGGTGGCGGCGGGAGCAATGCCGTCGAGCGCATGATCGAAGCCAAACTTGGCGGCGTCGACTTCATCGCTGTCAATACGGACGCACAGGCACTGGCTCGATCTTCTGCCACGACGAAGATGCACATCGGCTCTGCTTTGACACGAGGCCTGGGCGCCGGGGGTGACCCCACCCGTGGCGCTGAGGCCGCTGAGGAAAGCCGTGATGAAATAAAAGCCGCGCTCGCTGGCGCGGATATGGTCTTTGTGACTGCTGGCATGGGCGGCGGCACGGGTACCGGAGCTTCCCCCGTCATCGCCCGTATGGCCCGTGACTCAGGAGCGCTCACCGTTGGAGTCGTCACCAATCCGTTCTCCTTCGAGGGTGCAAAACGACGATCGTCGGCGATTCAGGGGCTCGCCAGGTTGAAGGAAACGGTGGATGCGCTCATCTGCATTCCGAACGACCGGCTGCTGAAGATCACCGACCGAAAGACCACGGTGGAAGACGCGTTTCGACTGGCCGATGATGTGCTTCGTCAGGGCGTGCAGGGCATCTCCGACATGATCACGATCCCTGGCCTCATCAACGTCGACTTCGCCGATGTGAAAACAATCATCTCGAACTCCGGTTCAGCACTTATGGCCATCGGCAAGGGCCGCGGTGAAAACCGCCTCGTTGATGCCGCGATGTACGCTGTTGCCAGCCCCCTGCTCGATGTCTCGATCACGGGTGCGCGTGGTGTCCTGTTTAACATCAGCGGTGGTCCCGACCTCACGTTGCTCGAAGTGAGCGCCGCCGCTGAAGTCATTGCACGTGCCGTTGATCCAGAAGCCAACATCATTTTCGGTGCCGTCGTCGACCCAAATCGGCGCGAGGACGAAGTTCAGATCACGCTTATCGCCACCGGCTTCGAGCAGTTTGCCATGCAACCGCAGCCCACGATGTCGCGTCCTCTCACAGCGCGTGCGGCGGAACTGGAACAGTCCCGCCCGTCACAATCGCCAGCGCTTGCGACGCCTTCGGCAACACCGGCGGCGTCTGCGCCAGCCACCCCACAGCGGGTGCCGCAATTCATTCAGCCTAGGTCCGCGTCTGAGGAACGGCCCGCATATCCAGCCGCTGAACCCCGTCGCACCCCGCCACGCACGGTCGCTGAGGAGCACGAGGAGCCACGCGGGCCGGTCGAACGAGCACGCCCCGCAAGCCCTCGCATTGATGTACCGGCGTTCCTGCGACGGCGTCAGTAAGCGGTGCGACACTGAACATCGTGCAACTGGAACCGCGCACCGCTCCCGCCACGATCAACACATGGCACGACTCTGATGTCACCGAGTTTATGGAGTTGTTGTCGCGGCACATCCTGCGCGGTCATGACAGTTACCTTGACCAACGCGTGGCTCAACTGGTGCGTCGGCGTGTCACGCAGGGCGAAGGGACCGATCAACTCTGTGATCGGCTGGACACCGCGGCGGAATGGCTTTCACGGCAGCACCAGAGCGTTCCTGAAGACGATGAACCAGCACAACTGAACTTCGAGAGAAAGCTCCGCCGTGCCAGTATCGATCTCTGTGGACGCATTGTGGGAGCCGTCACCGAGACCAGCCAGCAGGTCGTCTCTGCCCTTGCCGCGGCCGACCACACGCTCCAGCAGCGTGTCGACGCGCTTGCCGCGGTGCAGACCATCAACGGTGCTGCAAACTCCTCACTCAATCTTGTGCAGATCCTGCAACTCACCACCCGAGCGGTACAGAAAGTGACCAAGAGCGACCTGTGCAGTATCTATCTTTTCGACGAAACAGCGAATGACCTGATCCTGCAAGCCAGCACGGGCCTCAATACCGGTGCAATTGGGGTGGCGCGTCTGAAGATTGGCGAAGGAATCACAGGCTCCGCCGCCAGCATCGGCAAACCACTTGCTATTACCGATGCGTGGCACGATCCGCGATTCAAATACATTCCTGAAGCAGGCGAAGAGCCATACCACAGTATGCTCAGTGTCCCCGTGCTGCTCTTCACGGTCCCCAAGCTCGTTGGCGTGCTGAACGTGCAGATGCAGCACCTCCGCGAGTGGACGACGGAAGAGATCAGCCTCCTGGAGACCATCGCGGGCCAGATTGCTATGGCGATCGAGAATGCTCGCCTCTACGGCCAGACTGACGAACGTCTCCGGCGCAAGGTCGAAGAGATGACGAACCTGCGCCGACTGTCGGAACTGGTCGCGTCGAGTCTCGATATCGGCGAGGTGCTCGACACGGTGCTGATCCAGGTGCAGGATCTCTCCAGCGCCGACATGGCCGCGATCTTTGAGATGGACGGCGACGGCGAGTTCCGCATCGTGGCGTGTCGCGGCCTTTCTGAACAGTATCATGATCAGGTGCGCGTCCGTTACGGAGAAGCTATTGTTGGCTCCGCCGCGAAAAGTCGCGAACCGATCGTCATCCGGGACGCTTTGGCCGACCCACGCCTCACGCCCTTGACCGACCAGATCAGGACAGAGGGGTTCCGATCTTTGCTCTGTATCCCACTGGTGACCAAACACGGCCCGGTGGGTGGTGTCTGCCTGTACACCAGGGAGATCCATACCTTCAGCACAGAGGAAATCGACATCCTCACCGCGTTCGCGAATGAAGCTGCCATCGCGCTGGAAAACGCCCGTCTCTATGACGAGGTGCGGCGGGGGCTCAAAACGAAATCGACACTTTTGGCAGAACTCCACCACCGTGTCAAGAACAATCTCCAGACAATCGCCGCATTACTTTCCATGCAGCAGCGGCGTTCCAGCACGAGCGCGGAACGGGCGGCGTTCGCAGAGAGCGTCAGCCGGGTCCAAAGTATCGCGGCTATCCACGACCTGCTATCCCGTGAAGACATTGGCGTGACCGGGGTAGAAGACATCACACGCCTCGTGGTTACGAGCGCCACCGGTGCGCTCTCAACCATTTCCGTGCGCGTGCAGATCCAGTCACGTGCCGGTCACGCGCTGATTGCATCCCGGGAGGCGACCGTCCTGGCGCTCGTCCTTAACGAACTGGTTACCAACTCAATTGTCCACGGGTTTGAAGGACGTGACTCTGGCCGCATCACATTGACGATAGACCGCGATGCCGACTTGATCCGCATCTGTATCTCCGACAATGGCCGAGGGTTACCGGACGGTTTTGACCCTGAGAAGCACGGCGGACTCGGCGTGCAAATCGTCAAGACCCTGGTGCGGAACGACCTCAAAGGAAGCTACAGCCTTCGTATGCACGATGGGCAGACGCTCGCTACCATTGCATTTCCTGGCGTGACGAACGCCAGTCAGGTCTGAGCCGTGTTTGCGGACGAAGCAAGAATCATCGTGCGAGCTGGTAAAGGCGGTGACGGTTCGGTTCATTTCCGCCGCGAGAAATTTGTACCACTCGGCGGTCCAGACGGTGGTGATGGCGGGCGCGGGGGTAGCATCTACTTCGCCGCCGATGAATCGCTCAATTCACTCCTCCCGTTTGTCTTTCAGAGCACGTACACAGCAACGCCTGGTGAAGCCGGTGGTAGAAGAAAGATGCACGGTGCTAAGGGCAAGGACCTGACCCTCCGCGTTCCACCGGGCACGGTGATCCGGCATGCCGAGAGTGGAGAGGTGCTCGCTGACATCGTCGAACCTGGCAAGAAGGTGCTCGTTGCGCGAGGGGGGCGAGGTGGTCTCGGCAACACCCACTTCGTGACCGCCACACGGCAGGCACCGCGCGTCGCCGACCGGGGAGAACCGGGCGAGGAACTGGCGCTCGTTCTGGAACTCAAACTGATTGCCGAAGTCGGTATCATTGGACTGCCCAATGCCGGTAAGTCAACGCTGCTTTCGGTGGTAAGTGCCGCAACCCCCAAGATCGCCAACTATCCATTTACGACGCTCCAACCAGAACTCGGCGTCGCGCAGATCGGCGACCGATCCCTCGTCTTCGCTGACATTCCCGGCATCATCGAGGGCGCCCATAAGGGCATCGGCCTGGGGCATGCATTTCTCAGGCACGTTGAACGGACCCGGGTCCTTGTGCATGTCGTCGATGGATCTGGGCAGGAGGGGCGAAACCCGCTTGATGACGTCCATACCATCAATGAGGAACTCCGCCTCTATAGCCCGGCACTCGCGGCACGGCCCCAGATCGTAGCCGTCAATAAAATGGACATACCCGAGGCCGTCGAGCACTGGTCTGAGCTCCGGCGTCAATTGGGCCGTAACGGCACGCAGGTGCTGGCTATTTCCGGTGCAACACGTCAGGGCATCCCGGAGCTCCTGACCGCCGTCACGCGCATGCTAGACCGTTTACCGACCGAAGATGCGGCTACACCTGCCCTTGAACCAGTACGACGCGCAGAATCGGCCCAGGTCGTGCGCGTTGACGGCCACTGGGAGGCACGGGGCTCGCTGATCGACCGCGTCGTAGCCATGACGGATCTCGGCAGCCCCGATGGCGTGGAACGGCTACGACGGCGGCTTGTGCAAATCGGCATCGAAGCGGAACTACACAGGCAAGGCGCGCAACAGGGGGATGTCCTCGTCGCCAGTGATTCCCGCTGGAAATTCCAGTTCGACCGTATAGCGTTTGTCGACGACGCAGATGACAGCGAGGACAACCAGGACCGGTCGCTGTGAATCAGCCACCAGTCCGTCGAACACCACCAGAACTGCGGCAAGCCCAGCGACGATCCACGCGACCCGTCCGACCAGGTGCTATCCGACAGCCGCAGCCGGAACCAGTTCCGATTTCTCAGCCCTCGCCGCCACCGCGTTCCCTGGCGAGTGTACATTCACGTGAGGAGCCATCTCGTGTGGTGGCAACTCATGGCCCCTCGTCCTCACCGTCCACGTCTCTCAAGGAACAAAAGCACCGCGTACATGGCACATCGTCGACTCCGGTCCCGCAGGCCTTACATCACCCAAAGACGGGCACCGCATCTCGCGTCCAACTGTCGCTCCTGGCACTGATGGCAGTAGCCAATGGATTCTGGTTATTCCTGATTGTTACAAGAACAGACCCTGAACAGATCACCAACCGCGCCTGGTTCCTCGTTGCTCTGCTCCTTGTGACGTTTCCCCTTGCAACCGCCCTGATCTACCGCATTCGCCTACCGCGAGTCAAGGGATCTGCGGTCCGCCACTGTTTCTCAGATGCGCTCCGCGAAGGCATGCTTTTGAGCATATTTCTTACTGCCAATGCACTGTTGCGAATGACCGCGTTCTGGTCACCCCTGACGTCAGGCATGCTGCTGGCACTGGTCGTTTCTCTTGACGCGATCGCACTGGTGAAACAGTGGCCGACGACGACCACAGGATGACAGGCACCTTTATCAACGTCGCAAGCGTCGTCGCAGGTGGGACGACCGGAGTTCTGCTCGGAAGTCGCCTTCCCGAGAAAGTTCAGCAAACGCTGATCAATGGCGTTGGCATGATGACACTGGCTCTGGGAATTCAGATGGCGCTCAAGATGCAAAATCCCGTCACGGTGTTGATCAGCATGCTCCTTGGGGGCGTCATCGGTGAATGCACGGGCCTGGCTAGCGGCCTCGATGCCCTGGGTGACCTACTGCAGCGCAGGCTGTCGGGCACACGTGGTCGCGTGAGTGAGGCATTTGTGACGACAAGCCTCATCTTCTGCGTCGGTCCCATGACCATCCTCGGATCCATCCAGGACGGGCTTTCTGGTCGATATCAGTTGTTGGCCATCAAGTCGACGCTCGATGGCATCACGGCGCTCGCGTTCGGGTCAACTCTTGGGCCGGGAGTGCTCCTGTCCTCCCTCACGATTCTGGTCTATCAGGGAGCGCTCACACTCGGAGCCTCCGCCGCCCGTGACCTCCTCACGGAGGCCATGGTGACCGAGATGACCGCTGTTGGAGGGCTGATCATCATTGGTCTCGGTCTCGAGATTTTAAAGCTGAAGCAGTTGCGTGTAGCCAACTTCCTTCCGTCGTTGCTCGTGGCACCCGCGGCTCAGGCAGTGCAAACACTGGTATCGGTACACGTCTCGTAAACATTACCCTGAGAGGAACAGTATGCTCGTCGGCGCGATGAACCACCCCATGCAGGATCTCGCCAGACAGATCACGCTGTTCAAATCCCAGGAGTTTGACTTCATTGACCTCACGCTTGAGCCGGTGACGGAACCACATCGGCTGGACGCCGCGCGCGTAAAGGCGGCTCTGGACGAACTGGCATTCCCAGCGGTAGGGCACACGTTCTGGGCGCTCCCGATAGCACACCCGGTCGACGCGGTCCGTGATGCAGCACTGGGCACCATTGAAGAGTGCTTCCGCTTTTTCGCGTGCCTTGGAGTGACGTTGGTCAACGTACACCCCGATGAACGTGTGCCGATGTTCGGCCCCGACATGATTCTTGCACGCAATGTCGAGGCGTTTCAACGTCTCCTGAACGTCGCAACACCGCTGGGCATCACCGTCATGGCGGAGAATATGCCGGGTCTCTTTAGTCAACCCGCTGTCCTGCAAAAGCTGTTCGACGCGTTGCCCACATTGACGCTGCATCTGGATGTTGGTCACGCCAATCTCCGGTCCGACCATAACACGAGCAAGGAAATACTTGCGACACTCGGGGCAAAGCTTCGTCATGTTCACCTGAGCGACAATCGAGGTGGCCGTGACGATCTGCATCTACCGTTAGGTGCAGGCTACATTAACTGGCGACAGGTCATCAAGTGGCTCAAACTCGCAAGGTATGACAGCACGATTACACTTGAAGTGTTTACCCCTGATCCGGAATACCTCCTGCTCAGCCAGCGAAAGTTGCGCCGCCTCTGGCACGACATTGTGCCATGAGCATGTTCTCCACACTACATCGACCACGGTACATCTGGTGTCGCGGACTTGGCACATACGAGAGGTGAAGTGTTCAGCGTGATCGATCATGCTTTCCCGCGGAACGAACACCATCACCAGACAAATCTGTCGCTCATGCGCCGTCAGGTCACCACCACGGGTGCTATCGCGCTCATCCTCATTGGCCTGTACATCTGGGCAGCCAGCGCCACGCAGCAACATCTGACCTTGCGGGTGGACGGGGCCAATGCGACACTCTCTTTTGATGCTGAACAGCGGCACTTCACGATCCCGAACGGTCTTCGTTATGCCACGTTTACACGTCCTGCGGAAATTGATCGTGAGTTCCAGATTGATGGATCAGATAACACCAACAACTTCACCTTAGACCGCGCCTACTTCGATCGGTTTTCCCATTCGCCGTACTACCGTTTCCAGTCCTGGTTGAGAGATACCTCGTCCTTTAGTCGATGGGGCCACGTCACCGTTGCCCGTGCAGATGGCCACAACGAACAAATGGTCGACGATCCGCTTCTGGAACCGCTGGCGCAACTGCCATCCGTGTACGTCCTATCTGCCACGCTGTCGCGCCTGGAAGCCCCGGTCCGGCTCATCCTGAGTTCAGAACCCGGCGGAGCAGGAAACCGTTTGATCATAGAGATCAACCGCAATCACCACTTCGTGGGCGTACAGCAAGAAGGGCAGGCGATCGCGGGAACACCGGAAATTAAATGGTACTACCCCATGTCCGTTGCGCCAATTGTCGCGGCGCACATCTCTACCCTGGGTCATGTCGTCATGCTGTCGCTGATCCTGCTCGCGTCGGCGTACCTGTTGACGCTCCTCTTCTCATCGCTCTATCACTTCCGCACCCGACGGCCGCAGACGTTTCAAGAATCACAACCGGATCGCCCACCGCGTGCCCCGGCGTGGATATTGCCCGTCGTGGTCGCTTGCTGGTGCCCTCTCATTTGGACTGTATCAACCATCGACTTCCAGTTGCACCCCCACATCTTCGACGCCGCCTCCTACTACTTTCAGGGCCACATGTTCAGCCTGGGGCGGCCGTGGGTACCCGCACCACCTCTTAAAGGCGCCTTCAACGGCCCCTTTATGGTCCAGGCGGCAGGCCGGTGGTTCTCGCAGTATGCCCCGGGGGCTGCGATGACACTGGCGCCTGGCTTCAAGTTGGGCATGCCGTGGCTCGTGGAACCAGTGCTTGCCGCAGTCACGCTTGTACTTCTTTACATGATCGGCGACTGCCTTCGGGGCCGGTATCTAGCCGCGCTCACGGCGCTGCTCTGCGCGCTGTCACCCTTTTTCTTACTTCAGAGTGCGAGCTTTATGAGCCACCCCATCTGTCTCTTCTATTTAACGGGTGCGTACTACGCGTGCGTTCGCTTTCTGGATCACCTTCAGGCGCGCTACGCATTCGCGGCGGGACTCCTCGTGAGCGCCGGGTTTGCCACGCGTGAACTCGGCGGCATCCTGTTCGGCCTGCCCCTGGCCGTCTTCATGCTCGTGTCGCTCTACCGGAGGCAGGAGCCCTGGTCGGTTCGAATACGAGCGGCACTGCCCGCCGTGATCGGCGCGTGCATCGGCCTCGCCGGTTACCTGGTATACAACGGTCTGATCACCGGCAATCCTCTTGCGCTGCCACGACTCGTCGGAAATCCCTCCGACCGACTCGGCTTTGGTGAAAACATCGGCTTCTATCAACGTCACACCGTCGCCGGTGGACTGGAAAACATCGACGAAATGCTGACCGTCCTTCAGTTCGTCCTGTTTGGTTGGCCGTACTATTTCAGCCTGGCTTTCCTCCCATTGCCGTTCCTCCTCCGCAGGTCCACGACCTGGGACTGGCTCAACCTTGGAATTGTCCTCTCGTTTCTCATCGGCTACGTTGGCTATTTCTACCACGGTATTGCCCTAGGTCCGCGCTATCTGTACGAATCGCTTCCCGCACTGGTGCTGCTCACCGCGAGAGGCATCGAAGTCATGGGATACACGGTGAACTCATGGGCACAGTCACTGCTCCGCCGCCCAGTGCGTGTCGGCTGGCTTTCCACACACATGCTTGTGGGCCTCCTCATCAGTGCTAACCTTATCTACTTCCTGCCGAGGCAGCTAGACATGTACAAGAACTACAGCTACCTGCCTGATCGGCCACATCTCGACTTTCACAACATCTACGTGCCGTCAGTCCATCATGCCATCGTCGTCACGACAGACGCCCGACTCTTCGCCACAACACTCTTCCCGTTGAACAGCCCGTTTCTCGATAGTGATATCGTGTGGGCATTCGAGACCGATGGGGGGACGGTTGCAAACCTGCGCCGACTCTACCCGGATCGCCATGTTTATTCGCTTGAATACACCAGCACCGAAGAGTTCATGTACATGCCAATTCCCTGACGAGCAGGGGGGGAGGAGCGTTACCGCGTGGTCATCGATGCTGTGCAATCTGAAATGCTCAACGACCGAACCGACTACCAGCACTGCTTTGTGTGCGGCCAGCGCAATGACCAGGGGCTCCAGGTCAATTACTGGCTCGAGGGCTCAGTGGTGGTCACAGAGTTCACGCCACAGGCGGTCCATCAGGGCTACCCGGGATTCTGCCACGGTGGCATTCTCGTGGCCCTTCTTGACGAGACGGCTGGGCGCGTGGCCATGCTGGACCGTCGTTGGGTTATGACGGTGAAGCTCGAAACGCGTTTCCGCAAGCCCGTGCGGATCGGCCAGTTCGTGACGATTCGTGGAGAAGCCATCCGTTGGAAAGGCCGCATACTCAAGGCACGGGGAGAGGTTTTCTTACCAGATGGTACGATCGCGGCGGAAGCACACGGGCTCTTCATACGGCTGCCGAAAGAGATTGGGGAAGAGACGGCAGCCGCGTTTCCCGGTTTTGAGGAGTTTTGGCAGCCTTCAGACACGGCACCGTAGGCATCGTAAACAGGCCACGGTGACCACGGCCCTACGGACCACCACCGAAGATGAACAAGGGTCGTCCCTTCCCGACGGCAGTCGGCCGTACTCTGCCATCGGGTGCCCTCTGGGAGCGCAGTCGGAGGCTTATACAACCAGCCGCCGAACTTCCTTTTTCAGGGCAGCGCTGATGCCCCGCAGGGGCACCCCCGAGGGATGAAAATCAGGGCGCGCCGACGCGTAGGGGCGGTAACGAGCGAAGCGAGCGGGGCAATACGCCCCTACAGTCTACCAACCGGCGATGGACTATTTTCAGGGCAGCCGCAGCTATGGCCGAGCGACGCTATCAGCGTCCCCCACGGTTGGCAAGATAACTGGCACCGAGGCTCGCCGCAAGGCCCATCACCGCATTATTGCCCAGGAGCGACGATAACATACCAGGCTGTTGCTGATACTGCGAAGCAGCCTGTCCGAGGGCGCCAGGATGGTTCTGCTGCATCCACTGCGCCATTCCCGCAAGTTGTTGAGGTGACATCGAGCGCGGATCAATCTGGCCAATGCCCGCGCCCTGACTGATCGCCTGCTGACTGACTCCGCTGCCCGTTAGCGCGCCCAGGAGAGATTGAGCAAGACCCGACCGTTCGTGTGGCGCCATCGCACCAAAAGGATCAGTGCCACCTACCCCGGGTTGCGTATGGTTGTAGTAGTCTCCTGGGTTCACCTGCTGAATCGCGCTCGTCGCATGCTGAGCAAACTGATCAGGCGGCATCGAGCCGACCATCTGGTTCCAGTCCTGGTAGTCGCTCTGCTGCATGCTGCCCGGCCCCGCTGCCAGTCGATCAAATATGGAACTCATTGCACATACTCCTTCTGCTATCCGTACGTTACTGGGCGAACTGAATGTTGACACGCCCACTCTGCGGATCAAAGTGCGCTTCGGCAAGCTTGTCTCCAGACTGATAAAAGGCGATGCCCGTGAGAGGCTTACCGGGAAATGTTTTTGCCATCCCCTCCATCAATGCGACGAGAAGTTTCTCGACATCACCTTTCGTGGTCCGTGGCTGCACCTTCACACCGAGACTGTTGTTCCCACGAACAATAGCATCGGTGATGTACTGGTGTTGAGGATCCTGTTCGAGCACCCATCGCGCAAATGCCGCTCCCTCCTGCGTATCACCCGTGGCACTTCCACCGACGTGGGTACCGCCGTATTGCTGTGGGTTGTAATACGATGGGGAGGTGACGCGATTCGCCGTCTGCTGTTGTCCACACGACGACACAACAAGCATCGCGACCAAAAACGCAAGGATCGAGACGTAACGCCTCGGTCCCGAGTAGTACCCCTGGAACTTCATCATACGTTGCAACCATCATGTCGTTGCGTATATCGGAAGCCAAACCAACATACCGTCGTTTGCACCCGTCCCTCCTGTAGAACTCCGTCACGGCAACCGACGAAGCCGTTGCTTTACAACGTTGAGACTCTGTCGGGTCGCACAGACAGGGACATGCAAGACGGATGCCAGTCGAGGGAGGAACTGGTTGGGTACGGGACTGCGGGAGCCAGGGACCGATTACGCCCAGGTCACTTCCGCGGGATCTTCACGCATCGTCAGCCGATTCAGAAGATCGGCCGCACGTCGGAAGCCCTCCACCTGACTCATAAGGGCGTCTTCGTGCTCGATAACCAGAGCCTTTTTAAATCCCACCAGACGCAGCGCGCTGATGATGTTTCTCCACGTCTCTTCACCGTGGCCGTACCCGACGGTGCGGAACACCCAGGCGCGGTGTGTCACATCGGCGTAGCTCTTCGTATCCAGCACGCCGAAACGTTTCGTGTTCTGCTCATCAATGCCGGTATCTTTCGCATGGAACGAGTAGATAGCGTCACCGAGGTAGCGAATGGCATGGACGTTGTCCACACCCTGCCAGAAGAGGTGACTGGGGTCAAAGTTGGCACCCATCACATCCCCGACTGCCTCGCGCAACCGCAGCATGTTCTCCGGGCTGTAGACACAGAAGCCAGGGTGCAGCTCAATAGCCACACGGATGCCGTGCTGCCTGGCAAAGCCTCCGTGCTCCTTCCAGTACGGGATCAACTTCGCGTCCCATTGCCACGTGAGGATGTTCGAGAAATCCGTCGGCCACGGGCAGGTCACCCAGTTCGGTGTGGTGTCCGTTTCATTCCCACCCGGGCAGCCAGAAAAATCAACGATCGTATCTACACCGAGTTTTTCCGCGAGGAGCACTGCCGTCCGAAACCGTTGCTGCTGCGACTTGGCAATCTCCTGATTCGGGTGCAACCCGTTGCCGTGGCACGCGAGCGTGTCAATGTAGAGCCCGCGTGAGTCAATGGCGCGCCGAAAGGCAGCAAGCTGAGCATCGTCACTCAGGAGTGCATCCGCGTTGCAATGGGGACCGTTGACAGCGAGTTGTAGGGCCGTAACGCCTGCATCCCTGACGAGATCCAGTGTCTCCTCAAACGGGCGTTTGTGAAAAATCGCCGTAAACAGGCCAACATCCACCGTAATCCATCCCTTCGTCTCTGCCCAGCACGGCGAACCGTCTGGAGTCGTTGCCGCACGCGTCGTACCCCCAAGGGAATTCGAATCCCTGTTACCACCTTGAAAGGGTGGTGTCCTAGGCCTCTAGACGATGGGGGCGCAAGCACACACGTTGAACAGCGGTGCTCATACAATCTACCGAATGCAGCGGTACGCGTCAAGGCGCTCGACAGATCAGACGCCCCGCCGCGGCTCAGCGATTCAATGCTCCAACATCATTGCCGAGCACAACATCCCGCGCGACAGCCAGTTGTACATCGCGCCCAGCGAGCAAATCATCGAGCGTCGGCAAGACTGGAATGTCCGGTGACAGCCCAACCCGATCCAACCGCTTGCCTGACGTGGTGGAGATGCGAACGTCAGTGATGTTCATGACGCTCCCGTCATCCAGCGCCCAGGCGAGCAAGCCATCAACCGCTCCCGCTGAATGCTCTCCCAGCACCTGCGCGGCATGCAACTCCTGCACAGCGCCCGCGAACACTTCTGAGGCGGAGGCACTTCCCCGGTCAATGAGCACCACGAATGGCACCCGGAGCTGCTCACTGCCCCCACGTACGCGAATTGCTTCCGTCTTGCCGCCGCGGTCCGTCAGGGTTCCCAGTGACCCGTGGTCCAGAAAGTTGCCAGCAATGGATTGCAGTTCGGAGAGACTACCCCCACCGTTACCTCTGAGGTCGAAAATGATGCGGGTCGCGCCTTGCTGCCGCAACTCTTGAACCGCACCCCTCACCCGTTGGGCGCTTCCCTCGCCAAAGACGGCAAGGCGAATATAGCCAACACCACCGTCGAGAAGATTCGATGTCAGCACAGGCGGTTGGATGGTTCGCGGATGCAGGACGAGCTCGACAGGTAGTCCCGTGCCGTGGTGCCGCAACACCAGTCGCACGTCCTCACGCCCCATCCCGCGAAGAGCCGCGCTGAGTGCCGGGCTCGGCAGCGTGGACACATCGAGCCCGTTCACCGACAGCAGATCATCGCCCTGCATGACGCCACCCTCCGCGGCAGGACCATCGGCGACAACGCTCACTACGACGGTATGCCCCTCCTGCCGGGCGACCGAAAGACCAACGCCCACGTACGCTGGTCGTCCGGCTCGTCGCAACCGAGACTCCTCGAAGAGAGCCGGCGCCTGGTAGTACGTGTGGCGGTCATCCAGGCTGGCGGTCATAGCGGCAATGGCGGCGCGGTAATCGGGTGCCCAGTCCGTATGCGCTGCCCGTAACTCCTTCACCTTGTCCCGAAAGATGGGCCAATCTGTCGCTGGCATACCGGTCAACGGGAGTCCGGTCAGTTGGTCCTCAGGGAATCCCACGGCAAGCCGTTGCCACGCGGCATACAGAAGCGTGGGTGTGCTCGGTACATCCACAAAATGATCGACAAGGCAGTAATAGGCTTCTTCCACCGTGAGCAAATCCGGCGTCGACACCATTGCGGGAACAGGTGATCGATACGAGTTGACAATACGGCAGAGCGGATGCCGATCACCACTGCTCGAACTGTCCGGACGCTCTGTCGCCACGGCGCTCCAAGTGGGATGAGCAACTACCTGCGTTGGCAGAGCAGCTACGGTTGCCGTGGGAGGAACGGGAGTGATCTCGACCTGGAGCGGTGTGGCGCTCGGCGCCACTGCTTCCACCACCGATGTTCGTTCACTCGCTGGTGATGCCGCCGAAGCCGCTTCGTTGGCGCCGCCACACGCCGCGAGGATGGCGACCATGAGCCACCGAGCGCTATAGTTCCACACTCGCGACCCGATCGTGGCGCCGTGCACTCCGTTCTCCTCTCAGGCGAGCACCGCAAGCTGTGGCTTGAGTTTCAACGCCTCATTCAAACTGCCAGTGCGAAAACCGGCGAGATCGAGCGTGACGTAGGTGTAGCCAATTTCTTTGAACTTCCTCACCAGTCCCTCACGGACATCTGGCGAAACGAGGCGTGCCAACTCTTGAAGATCCACTTCAATGCGCGCAACCGTATCGTGGTGCCTCACGCGCACATTGCGAAGACCAAGGGAGCGGAGATACTGTTCGCCTTCATTGATTCGGCGAAGTGCCTGTAACTGGACCGGCGTGCCATGTGGAATGCGGGATGACAGGCACGGCATGGCGGGCTTGTCCCACGTAGGAAGACCACGAGCGCGTGACAGTGCACGGATATCGTCCTTCGTCAGCTCCGCCTCCTGCAAGGGATGCCGGACACCGTGCTCCGTCGCGGCCCTCACCCCTGGCCGATAGTCGGTGGCATCGTCGGCGTTTAAGCCATCCACCACCACGTCGAACCCACGTGCTTGCCTGATCGGCTCCAGGCGGTTATACAGCTCGTCTTTGCAGAAGTAACAGCGATTGCCCTTATTGGCAATGTAGTCAGGATTGTTCATCTCGTAGGTCTCAATCTCGACAACTGG
>JAABUZ0100004982.1_pt1 | contig 17792 bp, 16 predicted proteins | sample 5562091 | NCBI WGS metagenome assembly JAABUZ01 (sample SAMN12813069, study PRJNA571459) | rock metagenome | isolation source: Antarctica rocks | place: Antarctica: Victoria Land, Linnaeus Terrace sud | collected 2015-12-21
CCTGCGCCGCTGTGGGTGCGATCCTATTGTTATCACAGGAACACGGCTACGGGCAGAACCACGTTTGGCAATTCATGTCGGACATCGCTCTTAACGGACGTGAGCGTTCCATTGCTACGGACGGGCCTAACTGGCCTACGCGCATCCCCCTACCCCCTTTTGGGGGACCCCATTAAAGTGGTTCTTGGAAATGGTATACTGCGGTCGTAAGGATAGCGGCCACGAGGCCAGGGGGGAGAAGCAGGCATGAACGATGGACAGAGGAGAGGCAAAGGGCGGCCGGCGTTGGGGGTAGCAGAGAAGCGCGCGCGCTCGATCAGTGTCCATCTCACGCCAGCCGAGTGGGATGTGCTCTTCGCGGACGCGGAGACGCGCGGCATGGGCATGGGAGCGACAATTCGACTACATGCCCTCGAGGCGGCGATGCGCCAGCAGCACGACGAGCAAATGATCGCTTAACGACCAGAGGCGTCACGGGAGCTCTGTGACGTCTATAAAAAGAAAGCGACGCCGACCGACCTGGTGTCAAACAGGACGAACGACGCCGCACAAGCAGCAGTCAGGGCAACCGCCGACCAAGCAAGACCCTGACCGCAAGGAGTACCTATGCCTAATTTATACCCGACGTGCGCCCATTTGTCAATGGGCGCGAGCGACGCGCGGCCGTTCGGCGGTGCGTTGTGAACAGCCCGTCGTTATCAACGGGATGGGAGCGCTTCGGACCCCGTAACCCCTGTCCCAAGTGCCTTGACGCGGGCCGTCCATCCCGCGCGCACAAGGGGTGCATACGCGCGCCAAACGGTGACATAGTGTGTCTGCACGTCGAGAGCCCCGAGCCCGTGAGTTGGGGCCTGGGTGGATGGATGCATCGCGGCGACGCTCACCAGCCCTTCGCACGCGCCATGCGGCTCCTACCCACGGCGACCTCGGGTACACCAACAGCGGCCAAGGCGAGCCCGCCTTCCCCTCCTCTCTCCGATCTCGCTACGCGAGATCGAACGAACCGTCGCCTGCTCGAACTTTGTGTCTTGTCCGACGCCGACCGTGCGTACCTCACCGGCCCGGACTGTGGCCATGCGCCCGAAGCGCTCGACGGGGCGTACGGCACGCTGCCGGCGCGCGGCCGCTCGGCGGCTATCCTGGCGACGCTGGCGCAGGAGTTCGGCCCGGATGTCCTGTTGACGGTTCCCGGTATCGTCGAGAGGAAGGGACGCCTGGAGTTCTCCATCACGACCGGCGGCCTCCTCGTCGCGGTCCGTGACGCGCACGGCCTCATCCAGGGGTTTCAGGTGCGCCAAGGCGGGTCAATGTACTTGTGGCTGTCGGGCGGCGGTGGACCGAGCACAGGGACGCCCTGCCATGTCGCCCGGCCCCACGAGCGCCGCGCGTATCGCGTGTACGTCGTCGAGTCACCCAAGACGGCTAACATCCTCGCCGAGCGGCTGGGAGCGGTGGTCGTCGCCACGGCGGGTATGGCTAACAGGGCCGCCGCCCTCGACACGCTCCAGCAATTGCAAGAAGAGGAGGGCGTGGACACGCTCGTCGTGGCGTTCGACGCGGTGAAGCCCGATGCGAACGACCCCGCCAAGGTCGAGCGGTTGACCGCCGAGACGGAGCGCAACCGGCGCGGCCTGGCGGCGGCGGCGCACGCGCTCGGCGACGCGGTGTGGATCGCCCGCTGGGACCACGCCGACGGTAAAGGCCCCGACGACGTGACGCTCGCCGGGCACAACTGGGTGCTAGAGATGTGCCGGCCCACTGCGGACGCCACAGCCCCGTCTGTCGCCGGCGACGACGGGGCTGACGGGGCTAACGAACCACAAGAGGCACAGCCTCCCCACTACGGCGTGCCTACGCTCGCCGAGGCGCGGGCGTTGCGGCACGAGACCCTGGCGCGGAAACACGTTAAGGTCGCCGAGCGGCTCTACGCCGCGACAACATACCTTGACCTGATCGGACGCGTGAGCAAGCACAGCGCGGTCATTACGCCCGCGCAGGACCCGACCGCGAAGCGCACCCGCCCCGTGCTCTCGCCGACCGACCGCATGTGCGGCGTGAACACGATCCTGGGCGTCCGCACCGCGCACAAAGGCGCGCTCTCCACGCGGCCAGTCGCGCTCTACCGCGCCGCTATCGCGGCGAACGGCACGAGCGACGCAACCGTGACCAGCAGCATGAAGCAGCTGGCGCGCGTTGGCGTTCTTGCGCAGGCGGCCGACGACGACGACGAGGGGCGCCACCTCTACGCCCTGCCGGCGCTCATGCCCGGCGAAATCCCGGCTGACACTGTCCTTACGTTTGATTGCCCGCGCCGCACCAAGGAGCGCCACCGCCCGTGCGCGAGTTGCGGGGGGACGGAGTTCACGCGCACGACGCGCACGCGTGTCACTTGCATCGAATGCGGCGAGATCGTGACGGACAAAACCCACACCGTCACAGTCTCGGACCACGATGACGACGCGGCCGGCGACGCGGCCGGCGATGGCAGGGAACCTACAACAAGTACCCCCCCCCTCGCAAATTGCGACACTTACGTCACGGAAACGGACGGTGAGCAGGGCGATGCAGACCACCGTGATGGTAAGCTAAGTGTCGCAATTTGCGAGGGGGGGCGCCCGCGTCCCGATGTGCCGCGCGCCCCCTTTAGCGCGCGGCGCCAGGCGCGTATTGGCGACCGTGCGGCTGCCCACGGCCATCGTGCCTCAGACGACCGCGCGCCACGCCCAGTGAGTGAGGACGACGACGAGGACGACGCGGCGATGGGTGTCGACGTCGCGTGGGAGGAAGGTATCGTATGACCGCTCACGATGTGCTCGATAGCCTCGCACAACGCGGGGCAACCCTGACCTGCGACGACACCGGTGCCCTGCGGTTCCGTGCGCCCGTCGGCGTTCTGACGGACGCCGACCGCGTCGCGCTGCGTCAGAACAAGGATGCGCTCATCGCTCTCCTCACCTCAACGCCGTCGCCGCCGACCGCCACTACTGGAAAAAAAGAGGGGGCGACCGGGACACCAGCGCCCGCGCGCCCGGCCACGACGCGCCGCCCTGAGCAGCGGCGATCCGCGCCCAAAGAGCAGGTCAGCCGGGAGAAGGTCCCGACGCAACCATGCGCGGTCTGCGGCAGCCGAAGGTGGCGCTTACGTGAGACGCCTGCGAGCGCGGGCGCCTGGTCTTGGGTCTGCGCCAGGTGCGTGGACGCTGCTGGTCAAGCCCCCAACGCCCCACAGGGGCAGGTGAACGCCGCAGGGGCCGCCACGTCGCCGCACACGGCCTCACCGGAACTGGACGGCGGCTGGTCGGATGATGCCGCGTGCGCGGCCCTCCGGCGGCTCTACGACGATTTGGCGGACGCCGCCAACGCCTACAGTGAGCGTTGGGGACGGCCCTGGCCTGCGTTCGAGGACGACGGCCCGCTCGCCCGCGCCATCGACTTGGCCTGCGACGCACGCGACTGGCAGGGCCTTCAGGAAGCTATCGGCGCCTGTGTAGGCGACTATAGGACGCGCCTGGCCGCTGACGAGGCGACGTCTACGTCAGCAGCGGCCACGTCCCCACCGGAGCCCGCGCCGCATGCGCCGGAGTTGGCGGCGCAGCAGATTCTCTTTTAGCCTGGCGAAGGAGTAGAAGCGATGCACCGCACTGACGATCCCGCGCTTTATGTCCGCGAGGATGCGGAAACCATCCTCTTCCGCTGGCAAGTCAACGACCTGGCGACGTTCGACGAGATCCGCGCGGACCTCCGGCGATCCTTCCCGCGCTCCGCTCGCTTGCGCTTCGACAAGGGCCTGGGTGGGTGGGCGCTGCCCATGAGTGAGCGCGCCAACTTCGAGACATGGTTGCGCTACTGGTTTTCTCCTGCCTGTCAGTATCCGTGGCCGCCCGAGGATGACGAGACGCAGGCGGGCCGCACGCGCGCACAGCGCGGCGGTGGGCGCTCGTTAGCCGAAGCGTTTGCCCTACTGCACTTGAACATGGACGCCCCGCTGTGGGCCGCTGAGGCTGTCTACCGCGCCGCGCAGAAACACATGCACCCCGACGCCGGCGGTACCCACGCGCAAGCCACCGCCCTGAACGAGGCTATCGCCCTCATCCGAGAGGCCCGCCAGGAGCACGCCGGCGCGGCCTAACCCCCGAACACCCCGTCGACGCGACACAGCGAAAAGGGTCCCGACGTCGGGACCCTTTTCGCTGCCGACCTCGATGAAACCCGCGCCGTGCTTTTATCTCCGTAGTAATAGGTGACGTGCGCCCTTTTGTCAAGGGGCAGGGTTGGGAATGGGACAGATGTTATGCACAATGTGCCTCGCGGTATTCATTGACACGGACCGACAGGGACGCGAAGCTAGGGTGCACGTTGACAAGCTCTACGTGCGTACCTGGCTCGGATAAGCGGGGCTATGTCCGGGCCGGGGCTCGTACGTCAGCTATCCGGTGGATCGCCGAGCTACGGCGGTGATCCATCGGATGCTTGACGCCGTGAGTGGGAGTGCTAAGTCGACGACAGGGGGTGGGATGCATGATGACGCTAAAGGTCGGGACAAACGAGCTGGTCACGCTCTCGGAGAGTGATCTGGCCTCTTTCTTTTCGGTGAGTGTGAGGACGATCCAGAGGCAACAGGCCAAGCACGAGCTTCCCGAGAACGTCTATTTCGTCCGTGTCGGATCGCAGCGCCGCTACGTTGTGGTCAACCCGACGCGCCCTGTGGCGCCGTCTGCGTCAGCGGACGGAACGCCGCCGCCGGCGGCCTAGCCGCACCGCACCACCACTCAAAGGTACCCTGCACGCGCAGCACGCCTTATCGTCGCAGCAGGGACTCATTCATGACGACATCGTACGACACCAAGCCGGTCCGCGAGGCGGGCGCCGGCAGCAAGGTTGTTCTCCCCCCGCGCCCACTATCGCCGACATCGGCCATCGGCGCGATGCACGACGGCGCGCCCCGGTTTGTTAGCTATAGACCCGCCGCGCGCGACGATAGCCGCAGGGTCTCGGCGTATTACGACGCCAGCGGCATTGCCACCAAGGGGCCTCGGAGCATGCTCGGCTCGTCTCTCTTTGACGGCTTGGGCTGCCAGGACTACATCGGTCTGCCCCATGCGCCCGGCCGCGTGCCCATCGGTAATCGGCACAAGGACTACGCGGAGGACGATGCGCCCCGCCCGCTGCGGCGAGAAGAGGGCCACGCCGGCATGCATGCCGCGTTTGCGCGGGCGCGCGGTGGGCCGGGCGAGCGGCCCAGCAGGCTCAAGCCCGAGGACCGGCCGGACACAGGCGACGGAGAGATCGACCTGGCCCCCGCGCCGGCTCGGTCCGCGTCGCGGTCGCCGAGGTCAACGAACTCGTCGTCGTCGCTGAGCGGGGCGATCACCGAGGCCGACCGATCCGGCGGCATGAGTGAGCCGGCGACCGCGACGCTCCCGCTCGACGACGCGCGGTGGCTGTCCTTCTCGGCCGACCACCGGCCGGAGGGCGCGCCGCCTGTCCATGCGTATACTCAACGCGGCCTGGTCACGCGCGGCCCCCGCTCGCTGATCGGCGCGCGGCAAGAACACCTGGAGCGCCTGCACGGCGTCAGCATCCTACACCACCCGCTGGGGGCGCGGCCGCGCCGGTACGACCGCCACCCGACCTATATGGAGGCACGCGAGCGCCCCCAGCCCCTCTCCAAGACGGCGGCGGCCCTTGGCCTGCTGACGGCCTTCAACGCCGTCCCGGCCGCCTATAACGGTCCAACTGACGCCGACGGCGACAACGACGGGACGCGCGCGACGGGCGCGCCTGTGGTCGAGGCGGCGCGGTCGCGCGGTGGTTATACCAACCCCAGCAACGTGATGGAGAGCGACGTCACGCTGCGCCTGGTGGCGCTCGCGCTCGGTAGCGTGCCGATCCCGGCGCCGGAGCCGGGGCAGGACACGACGGTCCCCACGACGCGCTTCCCCGAGACGCGGCAGAACGTGATCGCCGCGCGTCTCCAGGAGCAAATCGCGGCGTGGCAGCCGCAGTATCTGGTCGCGGCGGTCACCTCCTGCGCCGATGTGCTGGCGCTGGAGGCGGCGGTCGGTTTGGGGATCAAGATCGGGATCGTGCTGCCGGCGTCACAGGCCGTCGTCCGCGCGCGCCTGACGGCCGAGCGCGGCGAGCGTTGGGCCGGGCGCCTGAACCTCCTCCTGGCGCACGCCGCCGCCGGCGTCGTGGCCGAGGCGAGCCTCGCTGCCGCGCATGAGAGGGTGCTCGACGAGGCGCTGGCCCTGGCGCGGCGCCATATGGGATCAGGACAGACGCCGGCGGGCTTTGTACGGGGGCTTGTCGTCGGTGATCAGGGCGCGGCGGATGCGGTCAATGTGACGGGCGGCTCGTCGTTCAGGATCGAGGCACAAAGGCGCAACATCAGGGTCACGACTATCAGCGCCGCCGACGAACCGGCCCCGCTCTCGGGGGCGATCCGCGAGGCATGTGGCGCGGTCATGGGATGGGCGACGCATCGCCCGTCGCAGTCCGGCTATACCCGACCGACGACGGGGGCTTAACAATGACTGCTCCTGCACAGGCCGCCGTCGACCTCGACGCGCCGGCGGCGGCTGACCCCGACGCGCTCATCCTGCGCGCGCTGCTGTGGGACGTCCTCACCGCCGACGCGCCGCTGGCCCGCATGCGCCGCCTTCTGGTCCGTGAGGCCAACGCCTCGCCGTTCAGCATTCGTCTGCCGGATGGGCGTGCGCTCCCTGTGCACACGACGGAGCAGGTCTATGCCCTGGTCGAGGCCCTGCGCTTGTCTCCACAGGACGTGGCGCTCCTGGCCCCGGACCTGGCGGCCGGCCTGGTCGCCGTGCATCAGCGCGAGATGCTCTTGACCGAGGCGGTCGTGCAGTACAGCCGCAGCCCGCGCTACCGCCGCCACTTTACGGCGACGGAGCACTTGCAGGCGCTGCAAGCCTGGTTAGGGATGCCTGGCCACGCCGGCGCGCCCGAGGCGCTCTCCGTGCGGCTACGGCCATCCGTGTTCGACGGCGAGCCGGACGCCGACGAGCCCGCCGGTGACCTTGGCGGCGCGGACGGCGAGGAGGGGCGGCCATGAGTAATAACCCGCAGGCCTCGTTTGACCTCGACGTCTTGATCGAAACCGACAAGGCGCTGGCGAACTTGCGCGCCTTGCACGCCGAGGCCCTGGCCACGGACGCCGCTCTGGTGAAGCTCAAGGCCGACGCCGTGTCGGCCGCGAGCAGCGCGGGTATCTCCGTCGGCGCCGGCGGGAAGAATGCGGGCGGTCTGCCTGCCATGGCCTACCCACAGGTCCACAACCTGTTTGGCGGCCAGAACATGGGGCAAACCGCGTCGGCCCTGCCGCAGCTCGCGCAGGCCATCGGACAGGTCATCGCGCGCGAGTTGCAGGTGGTGCAGCACGCCTCCGGGAGCGGCGCGAGCGGCTCGACGCAGGACCTGGCGAGTGCGCTGCAGGCCGCCATTCAGGCCGCCAACAGCGCGCCTGGTTCCGTGCCCGGCGGCGGCGGCGCGCCGGGTGGCGGCACTCCGCATGACCAGATGGTACAAGACGCGCTCGACGCGCTGCGCCTGCAGTTGCAGCAACTCAACGCGACCGTAGCCGCCAACACCCAGGCGTCCGCTGGCGGCGGGGCCGCCGCGCCTGCCACCGCGCCGGCGCCGGGCGCGCCGACAGCGGGAACGCCCGGCGCCGGCGTGGTGGCCGGTCCCACGCTTCCCCCGGCCAGCCCGCCGGGGCAGCCGACGGGCACGCCGGGACGTCCGGCGTCCGCAGGCTCCGCATCGTCGTCGCCGTCGTCGTCGTCCTCCTCCGGGGCCGCGTCGTCGTCATCAAGCGCGCCGCCGGGCGCGCCGGGGACGCCGGGGACGCCACCCCCGCCCGGTGGTCCACCGTCCGGCCCGCCAGCGTCTGCCGGCGGCGGTGGCGGCGGTGGTGGTGGTGGTATGGGCGCCTGGCTCTCAAATCTCACGAGTAGCATGTCGCCGCACCAGGTCTCCGGCTGGGTCAGGGCAGGCGCCGCCGGCCCGGCCGCGCTCGCCCAGCACGCCTCCGGCTCCGTCGTCGACGCCCTCCTGCCGATGCTCATGGACAGCCCTATCGGCGCGGCGGTCGCATTAGGTGGCGCGGCGATAGGCGGCGCCGCGCTCGGTGTCTCGGAGCAGCACGCCACGAACCAGACCGGGGCTGAGGGACTGGCCTACCAACTCTCCGGCGCGCAGACAAGCGCCATTGGCGAGACCACCGCGCCGCAGTACCAGCGGTACTTCCAGGCCATGAACGTCGGGCAGGCGTTCAACGTGGACAATGGGACCGCGCAGCGCGCCGCCCTCCAGATGGGCCTCGCGGGACAGACCGGCCAGGAGGTGATCGGGCCGCGTGGCGATGGCAACCTCGCCAACGCGCTGTCGCTGTCACGGGTCAGCGGCGGTCAGGTCACGACCGACCAGGCGGCCAGCTTGACGAGCACCCTCGCGGTGCAAGGCGGCAATTCATCGGAGCAAATCAACCGTATCTTCCAGGATATTGTCAACGGGTCCAGGCAGGCAGGCCAGTCCGTCGGCAAAATGGTCCAGTCCTTCGGTGATTTCGAGGACGCGACCAACGGCGCGCGGATCAGCGTGGCCGGCCTCATGGCCGTGCAGCAGCTCACCGGGCGCTCCATCGACGCGGGCAGGCTCATGGCCCCTATCGCCAACGCGACCGGCACGAACGCCTTTCGAACGGCCGGTATGCTGGGCATCTCGGTTGATCAGCTCGTCGGCATGCAGGTCCACGGCAACGTTGCCGGCGAGTACGACGCGTTGGCGGCCATGGCGCAGCGGAATAAAGGCACGGGCTCAAACGTTGACAAAGAGAACGTCCTGGCAATGATCAGCAACACGGGGCTCGTGGACACGTCCAAAATGTCGGCGGCAAATCAACTCAAGCTCGTGCAAGACCTTTGGAACAACGATACCCACCGGGCGGAGCGAGACGCGGGCGTGATCGCCGCCTCCAACTCGCACCAGGCGCGGAGCACGCACAATATGCTCCAGGGGACAGCGGACGCCACGTCCGCGCAGGTCGGCGCGGTCGGGCGTGGGAAGATCGCCGGCGAGAACCTCCTGGCGCAGGCGGTCGAGCCCGGCGAGCGCCTGCCCCATCCGTTCGGGGGGGGGAATCACGGCGGGAGCGCGCCGGGCGCGGGGCCGAGTCTGCCGGGCCTCACGCCCGGCGCCGGGGGGCTGCCAAAGCTCAGACCAGTCGTCGACAAGCGCGGTAATCTGGACTGGGGGGCGGTCGGCGCGGACATCAACACGGTTATGACCATGGGGCCGCACCTTCCCGCGAATTTGGACCCTGGCCGCCTCGGCCAGGAGGCGGCGCAGGCGGTGCGCCACCGCCTGGAGGCCAACGGGGGTCTGTCGTGGAAGGGGATCGGCGCCGACCTGGGCGACCTGGGCTCGCTGGCGCACACCGCCCTGACCATGGGGCCGCACCTACCCCCCGGTCTTGATCCAGCCAGCCTTAGCGCGCAGGCGGGCCAGGCCGCGCGCGGATGGGTTGGTGCAACAGCCGGCGACCTGTCGCGCGGGGCCGGCTCGGCCTTGCACGACGCCGGGGCAATGGTTGAGCAGGCGATTAACGCGGCTGACGGGGCAGTAGGGCGCGCGGCCGGGCATGTGGCGGGGCTCTTTACCAGCGCGCTGGAGGCCGCCATCAACGCGCCCGCGCTCGCGGCGCACGTGGCCGGCCCATTCGTGAGCGGGGTCGAGGCATCCTGGGCGTCTTTGAGCCACGGCGTCAGCGGGTCCATGGAGGGTCTGCACACGGCCGTTCTCAGGGCGTGGAACACGCTCACGCACGAGATCGGCACGAGCATCGCCACGGCCCAGCACGACTGGACCGCGTTCACCACGGCGATCACGCGGACTATCGGCCAGCTCGGCGGGGCCTGGACCGCGATGGTCAACGCCCTGCCGGACTTTCTCAAGAAGCTGCTGGGCATTGGCTCGTCCCCCACGCCGGGCGCGCCCTCTAAAGCACCGTCGCCAGGCGAGCCGTCACCGCCGCCGCCGGGTGGGCCGAGCGATACGGCAGCCGCGCAGGCCGCCGCTAAGGACTGGGTCAAGCGCGCGGGCGCGGATTCGGCCGGGGGCTGGGACACGGGCTCGGTCGGGGGCGGGGCCGGCGTTCATCTAAAAGCAGGTCAATCGCTGGCGGTGCCTAACTACAACGGCTCCGCGAACCCGCTCACGCCGGCCCTGTACGCGGAGTACGCCGCCGCCTCGAAGAAGTACAACGTCCCGCTCTCCGACCTGCTGGTGCAGGGCTCGACCGAATCGGGCTTCAATCCCAAGGCGCGCAGCGGCGCGGGCGCGGTGGGCATCAGCCAGTTTATGCCCTCGACGCTGGCTGAACTCAACAAGAAGTGGGGGACGCACTATGACGCCAGCAAGCCGGCCGACGCGATCATGGCGCAGGCGCGGTGGGATCGAGAAAACTATAACCAGACGGGCTCCTGGGCCAAGGCGCTGGAACTCTATAACCCCGGCGAGAAGAACTATGGCTCCAACATCGACACCCAGGCCATCCAGTTGCACGGCCAACTCGAGGTCCACGATGCGGCTGGGAACAAAGTCGGCTCCGTGACCATTGACCCCCAGCGCGTGCCGGTCGGCCATGCCCATCACAAGGGGCCGAAGCCCCCGGCGCACACACGCCATGTTCCGGCCGTGCATCATACCCAGGCCGCGCAACCGCCGCCGGCCCGCCACGGTGGCCACAACGGCGGCTGAGGGGCGACCACCACAGACAACACGACAAAAGAAGGAGACCGACACGATGAACAATCAGTGGAATTGGGAGACCCCCGACGCGGACGCCGCGCCGATCCGCGAGGTAGACCCAGCGACGGCGCCCCCGGTGGCGGGCGGCTTCGGCTTCGGCGCGCTCGATAGCCTGGCAGACGCGGCCGCGCCACACATCGTGGCCGCGCAGTGGGCGCTGGTCGTGACTGACCTGAACCGCGTGATCGAGGAGCACTATCAGCGCGGCGAGCGGCTCGCGCGGCAGGCCACCGGGCTGGCCGATCAGGCGCGTGCGCTCAGGCCGGTCCTCGCCGCCGCCGGCGATGTTGGGCAGGAGGCGGCGCGGCTGCTGACGCAAATGGGGGCTGCATTGGTGGAGAGCGTGGCCTTGACGCTGGCGGTCATCGACACGGTCGACAAGCGCCAACACGCCGAGCTGATGCTCGCAGCCGCACGGGATGAAACGGCGCTGGCCGCCCACCGTAACCGCCTAATGACGCTCTTCGGGCCGGCAAACCCTGATCCCGTGAGCGACGACACGGTGGAGGCCGCCAGGGCCGCCGAGGCCGCCCTGGCCGAGGCCTTACGCGCCGCACCATCGATAGGGGGTGCGGCCGCTGATGCGCCGGCTGATCGCCAGTAGTTGGCGCTGCTTGACGATAGTTGCTGGGGGACAGGGAGGGTGTCGGATGAGTCGAACGTGTGAGAGCAAGCGGAAGGACGGGAAGCCGTGCAGTGTGCAGGCGCTTCCCGGCGATAAGTTTTGCTTTGCCCACAGCGCGGGGACAGCGGAAAAGCGGCGCGCGGCGTATAGCACGGGGGGCAAACAGCGGGCGAACGCCGCGCGCGCACAGAAGGCGCTCCCCCCGGACCTCCGGCAACTGCTCACTCTTTTGCTGGAGGCGATCCCGCTTGCGCAGGCGGGCACGTTGCCGCCGGCCGCCGCGAGCGCCATGGCCAGCCTGGCCGGCGCGGCCGTACGCGTGTATGGGGTCTGTGAGGTGGAAGAACGGATACGCGCCATCGAGGCGCGCATGGGAGGACGCAAAGATGAGCACGCCTAACGGGCGTTTAGCCCGACTTGAGAAGGAGACCGGGACAAAGGACGTCGTGGCTGCCGACGAGTGGTGGCAGATCATGACCGACGAGCGCCGCGAGGCCTACGTCGTGCAGCGCATCGCGTTCGAAGGCCACGCCGGCGTCTACCTCGCCCAATGCCGCTGTCCCCATCACCTCAGCGATTGCCTGCGCGAGGTAGACTGGGTCCACCGATGCCGCCTGATCCAGTGCCTCCGCGAGGTGAGCGAGATGCTGGAGCGGCGCGGGGAGCCCACCATCGCGGCTCTCTTCGCGTTCCTCGGCGCGCTCAACGAACGACCCGGCTACCACCCTCGGACGGCGCTCGATCCCGACTTCGTCGACGAGCGCCTGAAAGGCTTGTCCGCCGAGCGGCGCGCCGCCGCGTCCGAGGCCTGGGACCATCCGCTCGGCCCGCCCGCGCCACCGTGCCCGCTCTGCGAGCCCGAAGCCGCGCCGCGCGACCCGGCGCTCGCGACGCTCACGCGGCCGCAGTGGAGCGGCTTACTGGTGTTGGGCTACGCCCTGTGCTTTGACGGCGACGCGCCGGACCTCGCCGGCCAGGTCGCGTGGATCATCCATCCGGCGACGATCCCCGCGCGGTATCGCGCGGTCGTCGACCGTGCCCGCGCGGATGCGGACGCCCTGGACCGTCGCCTGTTCGGCGCGGCCGACACCCCCCTAGCAGCAACGGCCTAAAGGGCCGCAAGGAGATACGACCATGCCTACTCATAATGACCTCTCACGCAGCCGCTTGGCCGATACGTACGGCGCCCTCGATTTGGAGCGCCGCCCCCAGCCGAGCGAGGCTGAACTGTATGGCTCACCCGGTCGCACGCCGGCGGCCGCGCCTGCGCGCAGGCCGATGCTGTACGGCAACCCGCGAGACCAGGAGATGGTCGACATTGCCGTGCCGCCCGCCTTGCGCGGCCGCTGGCTACGCATCGGCGCGCGGCTCCGGCTGCTACGGGAGAGCCAGAGTCAATCTGAGATAGCCCAGCAGGCGCGGGCCAGTGACATTCAGTACACCGCACTCGCCACTGTCCGCGAGCGGGTGCAGGAGGCCGTCGTTGACGCGTGGGAGAGCCAGCTCACCGCGCTGGAGCGGTCTTTGAATCTGACCGACGAGTAATCGAGAGCGCACGACCGCCGGGGACCGCATTATGCAGCGGCCCGGCGGTCTCCGGGCCGCTGCACACGCGGCTGGCTTGCCGCTGGTCGGCTGAGAGGGGTTCCTTCTCCCCCCCCTTGGTCAGGTCGCCAGGCCGGCCGCTCTCGCCAGGTCGGGGGGTCCTTGAACTTCTCGGCCTGGCCTTTATCACCACCGCCTATCCAGAGTCGCGGCGGATCGCCGTCGACCGGGCATCCCTCCCATGCGAGGGCACCCCTCTACGCAAGCCACTCCCCCTCGTGGAGTGGTCGGGGTGACCCATACCATGGACTGGAATTTTAACGCGGATTTTAGATTGTACGTCAAGCAGGCGTACGGAAAAGTGTTCCAATTAACGACCTTGCACAGCATCGACGCGACGCTCGTCACCAACGCGGGCGTCAACCAGATGCGGGTTATTCTGTACGACCCCGGCGAGCGCCTGCGCAATTTGACCGAGGCGCAGGGGCGCCTGCACCCCATGCAGGCGATCCAGCTGTGGCTGAACAATCGGCACGATCAGTGGGGCAAGGCGTGGACCGGCTATATCGACAGCGTCCATTACTTGTTTGACCCGCAGCAAGGCGACCTGTGCCAGATCATGTCTACCGGCCCGATCAAGCTCTGGGAGATCACCAATACGACGCCGCAGTCGGCCTATGACCTCAGTTTTGCCTATATGCGCAACGTCGCCAGTGCGCAGGTTTTGAAGTATTCATGCCGCGCCGTCGGCTACGACGAGGGCAACCTCATCATCGACCCCGTGGTTGACACGGGCACGGGCTTTCAAGACGCGGTGCAGAACGTCATCTCCAATCCGCAAGCGCAGCAATGGTCGTCCATCATCCAGGCGCTGCAAGGTAATGCGGGGATAGAATGGTTCTTCAACGAGGAGGGCCACTCCGAGTGGCGGCAGGTGGGCTATCTGCGCGTGCCTCCGCATGGCTACCGCCCCGTGCTCGACGAGGACGTGCTCAGTAGCGATCTGGCCGAGGGCGACGACGGCGTCGTGACCAAGGTCAGCGTGCGCTTCGATGTGACGGGCAACTATCAGGCTGGCCCGAACGATGCGCCGGGCGACGGCAACGTGATCGCCGAGGCGCCCGCGTCGATGATCGAGCACCTGCGGCAGCGCGAGGTCGTGGAGTATATTCCCTGGCTGCGGCAGGGCAGCGACGGCGTGCCAACGGCGACCTTCCTCGCCGACTTCCTGCTGCAGCAATACGCGGCCAACGTCATCACCGGCTCGGTCACGATCCCGGCCGACCCCATGTTCCGCGTGGGCACGGTCTGCCAGGTCCCAAGCCTGCGCGGCGACGGCTCGCAGATGCTCTTCTACATCAGCAGCATTGCCTACGCCTTGCAGTGGAACGGGCACTGGACGATGACGCTGGGGCTGACGTATGGGCGGCCCCTGGGCGGCACGTTCCCCTATGGCCAGGCGGCGGCCTATCCGACCTGGACGGCCCAGGACGCGGCTGCTTATGCCAAGAATAGCCCGACGTCGTACGCCTTGATGCCCACCGATCCCGGCAACTTCAGGAAAATTACAACGGCTTTCCTGATCAAACAGGTGGTGGGCACACCGGCCGGACAGGCATTGGTCGATCCTGGATACTTGCCGGCGGGGGCCACGATCAGCCTAGCTGACCACAGCGGTGTGCCGGTGGGCGATCAAGGGTACACCGTGGCGCGGGGGCCGACCGCGACGCAGCCCACCATCCAGGTCGCGCCGGCGCGCGGCCTGCCCGCGCGCGCCTATGTGACGGTGGTATCGGCCAGCACGTCTCTGGGCTCCAACACGGCCCTCCCAGGGTCCACGCCCACGACGCCGACGACGCCGACGCCGACGCGCACGACGATCCCCGGCACGGCCGCTGGGGCGCCTGCCGCGCCGGCCACCCCGCCACCCGCCGGGCCACCCGCCGAGTCGGCCGCCGGGCGCGGCGCCCCGGCGGCAAAGGCCCCCCCCTCGTCTCTCGCGGGGCAGGTGTTCGCCTTTGCCCTCACCCGCGCCGATCCGCCCGGCAGCAATACCTACCTGGGGGGACACGCGGGGCCGACCTATACCGATTGCATCGGGCTCGTGGCCTACGCGTTCGCGGTGGAAGGCATGGATCGGCTCCTGGCCACGCCGCTGTGGGGCAACGGGGATCACCGGGACACAGGCCCGGAAGGGGCCTGGAACTTCTTTGCGGACGCGCACGGCGGCCGCGTGCTGCGCGACATTACGCTGGCACAGCCGGGCGACTTGATGTTCATCCACACCGATGCGGCGGAAAACGCGGGGATACAACAGGGCTACCTGCATATCTGCTTCAACTATGGCCCCGGCCAGTGTTACGGCGCGAACCACGGTGCGCCTGGCCCCGGCCTCTATGTCACCAACACCGCTGGCTACTACAGCGCCTGGGGCCATGGGTACGACGGCCCGATCAACCGGGCGATCTCCATGGCCGGCGTCACACTGGCCTCGTGCCAGGGCTAACGGTCGCCTCGCTCCCCGTGGGCGTCGTCGGGGCCTGTCAGCGTCGCAGTGCTCGACAGGCCCCAGGTGTGGAGATAGTGCGGCACGGCGAGCCCGAGGCGCGCCGCGTGGCCCCGCAGGCCCTCGGCCGTGTCGTGGGCCTCACGCGGCGAGAGCCGGAAGCGCCGCGTGAGGTCCGCGTACGCCTCGATACTGTGCTCGATGAGGGCGCGAAACTCCGGGCTGTCCGGGTGATCGGTGATCGGTTGACGGGCGGGATTGGCGCGGCTGGGCGTCCGTCGTGTGCGCTTCTCTCTCATGGGTGCAGCAGACCAGATATGCGCCCTTTTGTCCAGCGCGAGATGCGGGGTGAGCGGCCTCCGCTGAGGCGACGCGCGACGACGTGGAGGGGTCGAGGGACTGAGGGGACAGCGGACGCGGACAAAAAGAGTGGGGGCGGCCGCGACGCCTGTTGAACAGGTCGGCCCCGCCCCCGTGGCAGCCCCATGCATCGTAGAACAGTATACACCGCGTCGTGGGATAGGCCCATCGTCGCTGTCCACCCGTCCGCACTCACCGCCGTTGCACGTTCGTCTAGGCGCGCGCCGCCACCGTGGCGTATCGCGCGATCAAAGCGATGACACCGTTGCTCGTCGCGCTCGTGCTGTGACTGTTGAAGGTGGGTAGCGCCGCCTGTACACCCTGGTTCGCTTGCGCTTGCGATACGCCTGAGCGCGCGCCCGGATAGACGTCGATGCTTTTGTGGCGCCCGATGAGCAGGCCGATAGTGATGGTGTGTGCGTCGCCCGCATGCGTCCGCACCCAGGTCTGCCAGGCAGACCTGGTCGCGAAGGGCTGGGCGCTCGTGAGCAGAAGCACGCGCAGATGCACGCGCGCGGCGGCCTGCGCGATCCGTTCTTTACCGACACTCGTGAAGAGCCCAGCCGCGTCGTTGATCGTGGCGTAGGACGTGGTGCTGGTTGCGGGTGAGGACGTCTTCGATGGCGTGGTCTTTCCCTTATGAGGCGCGGGCACGCGTTTAGGCGTCGGCGGAAGCGTCAGGGTGCTCCCCGTCGGGGTCCCGCTGCCGCTGCCGCTGCCGCCAGCGCCACAATTGCATTGGTTGGTTCCGTTTGAGTAAATCTGCGGCGTTAACCCGATAAAACTGCTACAGTCCATCGAGCCAACCTGTGACGAGAGGTCGTCGCGGATGGCGATCTGTAGATAGCCCTGGTCGATGGTGTACGTTTGGCCGTCCTTGCCGACATAGGTACCGTGTATCTCCTTCGTGTTGTTGACCCACACCTCACGCCAGTTGCCGTCGTAGCCGAGGATCGCGTCGCAACTGATGTAGTCGGCGCGAGGGGCCATCGTCGGATAGTAGAGGAACGTCTGTGCCGTGCCACCACCGGACAGGGAGTCGTGGGTGGTATCCAGAGTGTAGCTGCAGGCTTGATGCGCGGCGTCCTCGCCTCCACTGGGATTATTGTCGGACGAATAGGCGATAGTTTCGTTGGTGAGGCCATCCGTGCGCTGGTAGGTGTAATTGCCGAAGTTATCGCGGCGCGCCAGGACGCAGTAGTTGGCCCATTGGCCGAGGGTCGTATAGCGAGGCGCGCGCTTGACGCCTTGTGCATGGGCGGTGTGGGGGGCGATAGTAACACCTACCGCGACAAGGACCGCGAGGACAAGAAGAGGTATGCGTTTCATATGTCGACCCTTCTACTTTTCTGTGATCTATGATTGTCCGTTAGGGCACGCTAGCCTGTCGTCGCCGGTGCGGGTTCTGGTGGTGTCTGGGCGGCCCGTTTGCCCGCCTGGATACCCGTCGTCGTCGCTGAGGTCGTATGAACGGTGATGCCGGCGAAGTCCGGGCGCACCGTGGGGTAGCCCTCGATCAGCACCTTGTCCGCCGGGTCCGACGCGAGAGCCTGTGCCACCTTGCCCCACTGCTTGCGCCCCACGAGCACCATGTAGTCGACCGTGGGCGATTCCGGCGCCGGCACGCCTTTGGGGAACGACGGGGCCTTCTCGCTGCGCATTGCGACGAGCACGACGTCGCCGCGCTCGACCACTGTGCCGGGTTTCCCTATCACCGTGAGCTTCACCGTCGTCGCCTCCCCTCGTTCACTCATCGCCTCCATCGCCGCCGCGCTGAACGTGGCCCAATCAAAGGGCGTCGCCCCCGTGGCCGTTGCCAGCGTGTCGCCGGCGCCCTGCGTGCTCCCCTGCGCTCCCTGGCCCTGCGGCGTCGTGTGCGACCAGAAGATCTTGCGCGACGTTTTCTTGTCGATACCGGTGCGC
>JAABUZ0100004985.1_pt1 | contig 17790 bp, 16 predicted proteins | sample 5562091 | NCBI WGS metagenome assembly JAABUZ01 (sample SAMN12813069, study PRJNA571459) | rock metagenome | isolation source: Antarctica rocks | place: Antarctica: Victoria Land, Linnaeus Terrace sud | collected 2015-12-21
ATCCGCCGCGCTTCTCCTCCCCGCACGGCCACCGTATCCTACCACCTTTCCTTACCCTAGTTCAGTGGACGAGTACTAAGTTTGTGGATGCGGTCACGCAAGTCACGTTCAGCGCCGCCATGGCAATCGAACGGGGACAGCGCGTCCTGTATGTCCTGGAGCGCGCCGTGTTTGATCTGACACCAGAAGGAATACGCCTGATCGAGGTCGCGCCAGGCGTGCATGTTGAGCAAGAGGTTCTCGCGCGCATGCCTTTTCGCCCCATCGTACGGCAACCGCTCACCGAGATGCCTGCCGTGTTGTTCAGGGAAGGGCCGATGGGTCTCCTGGAACAGTGGACCAGAAAGGACGAGTAGACGATGCCAGTAACCAGTGATGTTGTCGTGATCGCGCCTGTGCGCACGGCAATTGGGCGTTATCAGGGTTCCTTCAAGGCAACCCCCGCTTCGGATCTGGGCGCGGCGGCGATTCGCGCCACGGTAGAACGTGCCGGCATTTCTCCCGACGATGTTGACGAGGTGATCATGGGGTGTGTCGGCGAAGTAGGCGAGGACGCCTTTAATGCCCGACTCTGTGCCCTGAAGGCCGGTTTGCCGGTGAAAAGCCTCGCATACAACGTCAACCGCCTCTGTGGATCAGGTCTTCAGGCAATGAACTCCGCGGCGATGGAACTACTGACAGGGCAAGCGCGCGTGGTGGTGGCAGGTGGTGACGAGAACATGTCTGCCCAGCCATATTTGCTCCCGAAAGAAGGGCTTGGCCAACGGTATGGCAACGTCACGATGATTGACGGCACCCAATCACTGGTGACCGACCCGTTTCAACGGTACGCCATGGGCTGCACCGCGGAGAACGTCGCTGAGCGTTATGGGATCTCTCGCGACGAGCAGGATCGGTTTGCGGCTGAGAGCCAGCAACGTGCCGCTGACGCGATCCGCGCCGGGCGCTTTGATGACCAGATCGTGGATGTGTCGCTTCCGCAGGCCAAAGGTGAGCCAATACGGGTGTCGAAGGACGAGCACCCACGACCGGACGCAACTCTGGAGCGTCTGGGCAAGTTGCGAGCCGCGTTCCGAGAAGGCGGCAGCGTCACCGCTGGAAACTCCAGCGGCATCAACGATGCTGCGAGTGCTGTGGTCATGATGCGGGCTGACGACGCTCGTGCCCGTGGCTGCACGGCGATGGGACGCCTCGTGTCCTGGGCAGTCGCTGGCGTTGAGCCAGAAATCATGGGCATTGCGCCGATCTACGCGGTGAGAAAACTGCTGGACCAGGCGGGAATGTCACTGGACGACATTGATCTTATCGAACTGAATGAGGCGTTTGCGGCGCAAGCCGTGGCCGTGATCCGGGAACTTGGCGCTGATGCCGCCCGGGTCAATGTTAACGGCGGAGCCATAGCTCTCGGTCATCCCGTAGGAGCTACGGGCGCGATCCTGGTGACGAAGCTTCTGCATGAACTTCATCGGCGCGACAAGGAATGGGGAATCGTAACCCTCTGTATCGGCGGCGGGCAGGGGATTGCCACATTGTTCCAGCGGACAGCGTAACAACTCGCGCTGGGCGTCCCTACACCAGCCAGCGCGCACTCCGTCGACGCAGTATTCGGAGCAGCGCCAGTGCCGCCACGACACCAGCGAGAAGCAGCGCGACGATTGGCAGAAGCAGAGCAAGCACGACGAGGACGGCAACGCCAATATCCTCGATGAGGCTGAGGATGGGTGTTGCAGTACCGAGGGTGAGCAGTCCGAGTGGCGTACGAACTGCTGTTTTTGCCGCGTGTACACCCAGTGCTATTAAGAGTCCGGTGATAAACGCAAACGCCGGGCTCTGATTGCTGACGACGTTCTGCGTGCCCGCAAAGACGACGGCGCCAGCCAAGGGGCGGATGAGAGTATGCACGACATCATTCACGTGGGAGATGACAGGGATCTTGTCTGCGCCGAACTCTAAGAACGAAAGCGCAAGCAGTACGATGAGAAGCCAGGACTGGGTGAGGATGTCGTACGGGGGATTCAGGGCCACGAGGTGGGTGTAACGAGCGGCGGCGCCCAGGAGCAGCAAGGGAATGTAGGCACGCAAACCGGTTGCTAACGCGAGACCGGCAGCGGTGCCAGTGGCACTCATCGGGTCCATGCCGTTCCCCCCCCTGCTCAGTCCGAAGCGGTGACGCTCTCCTGACGGTAACCACGCGCCAGAACGCGCTGACGTCCAGGGGCGTTCTCTCGCGGTTCCTGCGAAATGACACGGAACTCCTGACCCTGGCGTATGAGGTGGCAGGGCAGGCCAGCATGCATCACCTCGTGTGAGAGTGTCACTCCCTTCACCGACCCGCCGAACGACTCCGGGTCGATAATAAAGGCGACCACGGCCAGACCGTGCTGGACGAGGTTCGACGCCGAACGAACCCAGTCTGCATCAGACGACGACGTGATGATGGCGACGGTAGCTCCGCGCCCAAGGGTGGGACCGATAAGATCCAAAACTCTTCCGACCGGCACCTGGCCGTTGCTCGTCACCGCTGCCAACTCGCTCAGGATACGATGGAACTGGCTGCCACCCTTGTCCGGTGCAATCACCACTTCTTCTGCACCATAGGCAATCAGGCCGACGGCCCGGCTTTCCCGGAGCACCTTGTGCGCGAGCGCTACCGCCACACGGACGCCATACTCTTCGGTGGACTCTTCTTCGTCGCCCAGCACCGTGGTTGCCTGGAGATCCAGAACAATCCAGAGGTCGCTCGACTTTTCAAGGTCATATTCCTTGACGTACAGTTCGCCACCTCGGTGCGCCGTTGTGGGCCAGTGGATCTTGCGAAAGCTATCACCCGACTGATAGTTTCGTACGCCACCAGCGGTATTGGTGATTTGCAGAGCACGTGCGCCACCACTGGTGGAACCCGCAACCATGCCACGCGGAAGGACCAGTCCGGGCAGTTCCACGACGGGCGGATACACGAGAAACGAGACGGTGTCCGGATACTGCTGCTCAACAGAAAAAAAACCGAAAGGATCCCCGGATCGCAACGTAAGCGGTCCAAGCGTGTAGCGGCCCCGCCTTCGGCACCGCCACTCGGTGCGCCAGGTTTTGGTTTCATTACTGCTGAGCGACTCCACCCGGCTTCCGGGATATCCAGGAAAGTTTGACTGGTCGTCAATCTCCATCCATGTCACCGGTACCCAGCCGTTATTCGTTGCCTGGAATGTTTCATGGAGCGTGTTACCAACCGCGAGAAAGCCGAGCGAAGGTTCCCGCGTCAGACTGATCTGCCGGGCAACCGCACGGGTCCAGAGGAATGACAGGACTGTGGCGGCAACGATGCTGTACGCAACAACAAACATAATGCTGACACCGCCGATAATAGCGAGCACGATGACCGTGGCGGAAATAAAGATGATGGAAGGGCGTTCGAGCCGCAACGCGGTGCCACTCGTGTCCTGCATTCGCCAGAGCATGGATGCGTGTCCCTTCAGGATGCGAGTGACGGCATAGCAGCGAGGACCACGTATGCGGGCTGTTGCAGGAGTTACCGCCGACGTGAGACCGCCTGGATACAAGATGTTTTCTCTGTCTCCCTAACATACTCTAACATAGGGGTGTGATATCTCCGTCGCCGCACGTGGCTTCGAGCCTCGAACTGATCACTGGTGTGTCATGAAATAGCGCAACAGTGACCGGGAGATTGTGGGGGTGCTGAAGGCGGCCGGGACCAAGGTTACCCCGGTTGCTCTGAAAAAGGAGATCACCGTCTGGTTGATAATCTCCGCCTCGGTGGTTAGGCGCGGCCAGCGACTCAAGTCGCGCCTGTCACGGCAAAGTCCGCCTTCGCTGACTCCCCGCGTGGTGCCACGGAAATGGCATGCTTTTCACTCTCGGTGGCGGTCCGTAGGGCCGTGGACACCGCCCTGAAAAAGCCCCATTCCCGGTTGGTTCCTATGGCCTACGACTGCGCGCCCAGAGGGCACCCGATGGCAGAGTACGGCCGACTGCCCTGAAAATAGCCCATCACCGGTTGGTAGATTGTAGGGGCGTATTGCAATACGCCCCTACGCGTCGGCGCGCCCTGATTTTCATCTTCGGTGGTGGTCCCTGGGGCCATGGCTACTGCGGTCGGTGCGCCCAGAGGGTGTGGACACTCGTTGGTGAAGGGGAGAGCTGCCGACTCCGTCACCGGTCACATGGCCACGGATGAAGCGGGCGGGCGGAAGACGGTGCTTGCACCACCAAACTCACCTATGACCACATTTCGCCACCTGCAGCGAACGCATAGGTGCGCTCTGGGCCCAGCGACCGGTGGCGGTACCGAGGATCGTGAGGAAAGACGACTACCGATAGCGTGTCACCTAGCCGCTACAATCGTCCTTTGGAAGGACGACTGATCCGTGGAGTACAAAAAAAGCCATGGCTGATACTGTTCACACCTATCTTCGGAAGCGCGGCGGTGAAGATGATGAGACGGTGGAACTGTACTATGCGGCCTACGGCCGTGCCCTGCAACAGGATCTCGCATCCCTCGCGGTGGCACAGCTTGCCGCACCCGATCTGGTTCGCGGGCGTCTGGTGCTGCAATCGCTGACTGAAGCCAAGCAAGCCATTGCATTGGGCCTGCACGGGCTCTATACCCGTGAGGTTGTAGCTGACGACCCGGCGTTTTTTGCTGAACACCCGGAACTGATTGGGCCGCCCAAAATTCGTCTACGAGGCACGCGGGGCAGCACGTAGCAGTGGCAGGAGCTACTAACCAGGCATCGTTTGACGGAAGGGTAGCCAGGTGCTATCCTAAAAACTGTTCGCTGATGCGGACCCATATTCCGACACGGGTAGTGGCGGCCATTGTGCTTGCCGCTCATTCGGTGCGCGTCCCGACGGTGAGGAGACCCGCCAATGCTGGAAAGCTACGGTCCCATACTCATTCTGTTTCTTGTTGCCCTCGGTATCGCCGCTGGCATTACCACGGGTGCGGCCACACTCGGGCCAAAACGACCAACGGCGGCGAAACTTGCCCCGTATGAGTGCGGCATGTCTCCGGTTGGTTCTGCTCGGCAGCGCTTCCCGATCAAGTTTTACCTGTTCGCCATGCTGTTTCTGGTGTTTGACATCGAAGCAGCGTTTTTCTACCCGTGGGCGGTCATTTTCTCTCAATTACGGTGGTACGGGTATTTTGAGATGCTTCTTTTTGTGATTGTATTGTTTATTGGTTATTTCTATATCCTCAAGAAGGGAGCGTTCGAGTGGGAGTAAATCGCCAACCGACGGGTCAGGCCGGATACGCGCTGACGAACCTCAATAAGCTCGTCGATTGGGGACGCAAATCATCTTTGTGGCCGGTGATGTTTGGCCTGGCATGTTGTGCCATTGAGATGATGGCCACCAGTGCGTCCCGCTACGACCTCGCCCGTTTTGGTGCAGAGTTATTTCGAGCCTCGCCGCGACAGGCTGACCTGATGATTGTCGCGGGTCGCGTATCCCAGAAGATGGCGCCGGTACTGCGCCAGATCTATGATCAAATGCCAGATCCGAAGTGGGTTATCGCTATGGGGGACTGCGCATCGTGCGGTGGTGTTTTCAACAACTACGCCGTTGTGCAGGGGGTGGACAAGGTTGTCCCGGTTGATGTCTATGTACCGGGCTGTCCTCCTCGTCCCGAAATGCTGATCGACGCGGTGATCAAGCTCCAGCAGAAAATCGAAGCGGAAGGCGTGACCCTGCGCAGTTAGTCCACGATCCTGTACAATCCATTGCGCGATCTGGTCGTGGTCGCGGGGCTGCGTTCGCGCCGTCTCAGCCGGACGGAACCCTGGGGTAGAGCGAGAGGACAGGCATGGAGGAAGTACAGGAGCCGTCGGCACTGACAATGCTGCAGGCACATTTCGGTGAGACGGTGCAGAGTACGCTGGTCTTCCGTGGTGAAACAACGGCAGTCATCGAGCGGAGCCAGATTGTCGATGTCTGCCGTTTCCTCAGGGATGAGCCGTCACTGCACTTTGACATGCTCCACGATCTCACGGCGCTGGACTGGTTACCGACCGAACGTGAGCCCCGATTCCAGGTGGTGTACCACCTGTATTCCGTGCTATACAATCACCGATTGCGGCTTAAAATCGACGTAGACGAAGACGACTGCCACGCTCCCACCGTCGTTCCTGTCTGGCCAACGGCGGACTGGCTCGAACGTGAAGTGTACGACCTCTTCGGCATCACGTTTGATGGGCATCCAGATCTACGGCGTATCATGATGCCAGACGATTGGCCCACCCATCCTTTGCGCAAGGATGTGCCCCTGGGTGAAGAAGTAGTGGAATTTTCGCATAACCAGTTGCCAGCAGAGCCGTAAATCGAGGACGTCCGCACGTGTGGTTATCCTGATGGCAGAGCGTGCCGACTTCCGGAACGAGCAATGTACCGAGTGACGTCAAGAAGAGAGCGAAGATGATGGCACAGACAGATACGGTAGCTGCGCCGCGCGCTGAAACGATGATCGTGAACATGGGGCCGCAACACCCCAGCACGCACGGTGTCCTCCGGCTGACACTGGAACTGGACGGCGAAACCGTCGTCAAATGTGTTCCCCACCTGGGCTATCTCCACACTGGCATCGAAAAAGAGATGGAGACCCGGAACTACCAGCAAGTCGTCACGATGACGGACCGAACCGACTATCTCAACCCGTTAGGAAACAACCTCGTCTACGCACTGGCCGTTGAGCGTCTTTTTGACTGTGACATTCCGCCGCGTGCGCAGGTAGCGCGGGTCCTCCTGGTTGAGCTTCAACGCATTTCCAGTCACCTTGTGTGGCTGGGCACGCATGGGCTGGATCTCGGCGCGATGAGCGCCTTTCTCTACTGCTTTCGTGAGCGCGAGACGATCCTCGATATTTTTGAACTGATATCGGGAACCCGGCTCATGACGAGTTTTATCCGAATTGGTGGACTGGCTAACGACCTGCCACCCGGATTTGAGCAGCAAGTACAGGCGTTTCTCGACATCTTTATGGCACGGGTGGATGAATATGAGGCCCTGCTCACCCGAAATGAAATTTTTATGGAGCGCACCCAGGATGTTGGCACCCTCTCCCTGGATCAGCTTATCGCGCTTGGTGTCACGGGGCCCGCACTCCGTGCGGGCGGCCTGAACCACGACCTGCGGAAACTTTCGCCGTACAGTGGATACGAGGAGTATGCGTTCGATGTTCCCGTGAGGAACAAATCGGATGTCTATAACCGTTACCTTGTCCGGGTACAAGAGATGCGGGAGTCACACAAGATTGTGCAACAGGCGTTGAATCGCCTCCCGTCCGGCCCATATCGTACCGCTGACCGCAAGGTCTCCATGCCTCCACGGGAGGAAATTTATACCTCCATGGAGTCGTTGATCCATCACTTCAAACTGGTGACCGAGGGGATCAGACCGCCTGCCGGAGAGGTCTATCAGGTAGTGGAATCACCCCGGGGCGAGCTCGGGATGTATATCGTCAGCGATGGGAGTGGCAAGCCGTATCGCAGTCACGTGCGTGCGCCGTCGTTTATCAACCTGCAAGCGCTCCCGCCCATGATGGAGGGGCGACTTGTCGCCGATGCCGTCGCCTGTATTGGCAGTCTTGATCCCGTCATCGGCGAGGTCGATAGGTAGCTCCGCGGTTCGCGAGCTACGGTCAGTGACACCTGACAACCTGGACACGTACAAGGAGAACAGAGAACCGCATGCTGTCTGACAAAGCGCGAGCGGATATTCAGGCTACGGTCGTCAAATACCCGGTCAAGAAGTCGGCTGTTTTGCCATCCCTCCACATTGCGCAGGCGGAGGCAGGCTATCTCAAGACAGAGGACATGACCGAGATTGCAGAGATCCTCGGGATGTCTTCATCAGACGTGTATGCCGTCGCAAGCTTTTACTCCATGATGCGTATGGAGCCGCTTGGCACGTATCTGATTGAGGTCTGTACCTGCCTGGCATGCGCGCTCCGTGGCTCCGATGCTGTCGTGCAACGGATTTCTGATCGACTTGGCATTCAGGAGGGAGAAACCACGCCGGACGGGATGTTCACACACCGGCCGACTGTTGAGTGCCTGGCAAGTTGTGGTACCGCGCCGATGATGCAGATCAACCACGAATATTATGAAAATCTGACCGATGAGTCGATTGATCAGATATTGACGCAGTTACGCAGCCAGGCCGGAAACGGCCAGTCACGCCACTAGGATAACGAGCCATGGAAAAGGTCATCTGGAAGAATATCGGTCAGCCGAACTCCCACACGTTTGACGGCTACGTGGCAAATGGCGGCTATCAGGCGCTGAAAAAAGCAGTCACGATGCAACCGGACGAAATTGTTCAGGAAGTCGTCAAGTCGGGTGTTCGTGGTCGCGGTGGAGCGGGGTTCCCCACAGGCCAGAAATGGACACTGCTACACAAAGACCTGACGGTTACGCGCTACCTCGCTGTCAACGGCGATGAGTCTGAACCGGGGACCTTCCATGATCGGTATCTCATCGCGGAAGACCCGCACCAGGTACTGGAAGGCATGATTATTGCCTGCTATGCGCTGCATATCCATCATGCTTTTATGTACGTCCGTGGCGAGTTTACTCTTGGCGGACAGCGCATGGCCGCGGCCATCCAAGAGTTGTACGAGCGAGGATACGCGGGTAAGGGCATCCTCGGCACGGGCTTTGACCTGGAGATCACCCTGTATCGCGGCGCTGGCGCCTATATTTGCGGGGAAGAAACAGCCCTGCTTTCGTCACTTGAGGGGAAGCGCGGGATGCCGAAGGTCAAACCGCCATTTCCGGCCAACGTGGGCGGCGGCCTCTACGGTTTCCCCACCGTTGTGCAGAACGTGCAGACGCTGTGCTGCGTGCCGCACATCCTGAACCGGGGAGCAGACTGGTTCCTGTCCATTGGAACCGGGCCACGCGGCTCGGGTCCGATTGTCTATTCCGTTTCGGGCCACGTCAACAAGCCAGGGAACTATGAACTGCCTCTGGGGACGCCACTTCGTGAGTTGATCTACGAGCATTGCGGCGGTATGGTGGACAATAAGGCCGTCAAAGCGGTCATCCCGGGCGGGGGATCGGCGCAGTGGCTGACTGCCGAGCAACTCGACGTCAAGCTGGACTTTGACTCCGTAACGGCGGCTGGTTCTATGCTGGGGTCGGCGAGCATCACGGTGATGAACGAGGATGTCTGTATCCCCCATTGCGTTACGCGCCTGGCACGCTTCTATCACCACGAGTCGTGCGGGGAGTGTACGCCGTGCCGCGAGGGTGGCATGTGGATTTACAAGACGTTATCACGTATCCTATCCGGCGGCGGGCGTGAGGAAGATATTCCGATGCTCGTCGATGTGATGGATAACATTGGTGGCAAGACGCTGTGTCCGTTCGGCTTCTCGGTGATCTGGCCACTGCAAAGCTGCTTGAAGAACTGGCGCGAAGAATTTGACTACCACATTCGCGAGCGTCGCTGCCCGAAGGAGCATCCTTTTGGGACAATCGGCGCTGTGCCCGCCGCGGTCGCATAACCCGCAACTCACGAGCAGAGGGAACGCATGGTAAAGGTTATTGTTGACGACCGCGAGGTCGAGGTGCCTGCGGGGACACTGGTTGTGGAAGCAGCCAGGATGGCTGGCGTGGAGATCCCGGTCTTTTGCTATCACCCCAAGATGAAGCCGGCGGGCGCATGCCGCATGTGCCTGGTCGAGATCGAGAAGATCCGCGGGCTTCCCGCCGCATGCACCACCTTTGTCAACGAGGGGATGGTCGTAAAGACCAAGACGCCCACGGTGATCAAGCAGCAGCAGGGTCTCCTGGAGTTTTTGCTTGTCAATCACCCGCTCGACTGCCCGGTGTGCGATCGGGGCGGCGAGTGTCCGCTGCAGGACACGACGTTCAAGTTTGGCCCTGGTGCGAGTCGCTACGTTGAAGCAAAGCGCCACTTTGTCAAACCGCTCGCCCTGTCCGACAAAGTGTTGCTGGATCGCGAACGCTGCATTCAGTGCCTTCGCTGCGTCCGCTTCACCAACGAGATCTCCCGAGACGATCAGCTTGGCATCCTCCATCGCGGGGCACACGCCGAGATCGGCGTTATGCCGGGCAGCACGTTCGACTCGCCGTTTTCCGGGAACACGATCGAGATCTGCCCGGTCGGTGCGCTGACGAGCGCAAAATATCGCTTTCAGGCCCGCCCCTGGGATATCAGGAATGTTGCCACGGTGTGCCCACACTGCAGTGTCGGCTGCAATACGAGCGTGACGGTGCGGAACTCCGACGTCCTGCGGGTGCTGAGCAGGGAGAATACACCCGTTGACGATGGCTGGCTGTGCGACACCGGCAGGTTCACGTATGAATACGTGCAGAGCGACCGGAGAATCACGGCGCCACTGATCCGCAAGAATGGTGAACTGACGCCGTCGAGCTGGCCCGAAGCGCTGCACATCATCCACGAGCGCATGGGGGCAATCATCAAAGAGAGCGGGACGCAGGCTATCGGCGGTCTGATATCTCCCCATCAAACGAATGAAGAACTGTATCTTTTCCAGAAGTTGTTCCGGCAGGTACTGGGCACCAATAACGTGGATAGCCGACCAGTAGGAGCACGCGACAGCGACGCTGTCCTACACCAGATGCTGGGCTATCGTGCCGCCACAGGTTCCATCGCCGCTCTTGAACAGGCCTCGCTCATAGTCGCCTTCGGTACGCATACCATCAACGAGCAGCCAATCCTCAATCTTCGGATCAAAAAAGCTCTTGGCAAGGCGACCCTCATGATCGCGGGTCCCGGCGAAACCGATATGAGTCGCCTCGCAAAACAGGTGCTACGTTACAGTCCGGGGAGCGAGCAGTTCTTTTTGCAGAGCTTGATCCACGTCATGCTACGAGACAACCTGGCCGACGTGGCGTTTGCCACGGAGCATCAGGCAGCGATTGGGGACCTATGGACAGTTGTTGCCTCAGCAACACCGGACGCGGTTGCAGCGAGCACTGGTCTCTCAGCTGACGCCATCACCCTGGCTGCCCAGACGATTGCACAATCTCCAGCCACCACGCTGCTCTACAGCGCAAGTTGGGCAAACTCGGAAGCGGGCGTCCGGTGCGTCGAGCTGCTGGTGCGCCTGGCGCAGATTACCGGCAATATCGGCAAAGTGGGTGGTGGCATCGACCGTCTGGTCCTTGAAAACAACGCACAGGGCGCGATCGACATGGGCGCGCTCCCACACATCCTACCGGGACAGTGGTGGGTTGGCGATGTGCAAGCCCAGAGCGTGCTGAGCCAGAAGTGGAATGTGTCTGTCCCGGTCGAGGCCGGGCTCGACGCAGCGGGAATGCTCCAGGCGGCCGCGGCAGGAACACTCCGCGCCATGTACATCGTCGGGTCCGATCCGGTCGGTGAGTCCCGTGCGCGCGACGAGGTTCGTGCCGCGCTCGGACAGCTGGGCCTGCTCATCGTTCAGGACACCTTCCTGACAGATACCGCACAACTGGCGGACATCGTACTTCCTGGTGTTACCTATATTGAGAAGGAAGGCACGTTCACCAACCTCGAGCGCCGCGTCCAGCGCATCCGCGTGGGGCTCAAGCGTCCGGGCGACGCCTACCCTGACTGGCAGATCATTCAGGAAGTGGCGAACGAACTTGGGGGACGTTTTTACTTTTCAGGTCCTCGTGAGGTGATGAAGGAGATTGTGTCGGTCGTGCCCATCTACGGAGGCATTACCTACGCACGGCTTGGAGCTGGAGGACTGCAATGGCCCTGCACAGAACCGCAACATGCAGGTACGGCACTGCTATATGAGCGTCCACCGGTGGCAGAAGCTGCCGTCGGCGCACAATAACGGAGGAGCGCCACGTTGGACGCCATTGTCATTCCCCTCATCAAGTCTGCCATTCTCGCATGGGCGCTGATGACTGGTTTTGCCTACACGACGCTCTGGGAACGCAAGTTCGTGGGACGGATGCAGGTCCGGTATGGCCCGAACCGCGTCGGCCCGTTCGGACTGTTGCAACCACTGGCAGACGGCATTAAGCTGTTGTTCAAGGAAGACATCGTCCCGGCGCAGGCGGATAAGTTCGTCTATACCATCGCGCCGATGATTTCTGTCATTGCGGCGGTCATCGCCTTCGCGGTGATTCCTATTGGCCCCGACAATGTCACCATACTCGGCCACCCCGTTCCCCTCCGGGTCGCCAGTGTCAACGTCGGCATCCTGTATATTCTGGCGATCACATCGCTGGGCGTGTACGGCATCGTGCTGGCGGGTTGGTCTTCGAACAATAAATACTCTCTGCTTGGCGGGCTCCGTTCCGCCGCACAGATGATCAGCTATGAGCTTGCTCTTGGTCTGTCCCTGGTAGGTATTCTTATGGTCTCCGGTACCCTGAACATGCAGGAGATCGTGACGCAACAGACCCAGTCGACGACCCTGTTCGGCCTGTCCTTACCGCCTGTGTGGAATATCTTTCGGCAGCCACTCGGCTTCATCCTGTACTCTATCGCGGCGATTGCGGAGGTGAACCGAGCGCCATTCGATTTGCCAGAGGCGGAAACAGAGCTTGTCGCCGGATATCACACGGAATACGGTACGATGCGCTTCGCCCTGTTCTTCATGGCGGAGTACATCAATATGATCACGGTCAGCGGAATCGCTACGACGCTATTCCTTGGTGGATGGTCCGGACCAAGTTTCGGCCTTACCGCGCTCGAAGGTGTGTTCGGCGTGTTCTGGTTCGTCCTGAAAGTATTTCTCATTCTGTCGTTCATGATGTGGTTGCGTGCCAGCCTGCCGCGGCTTCGCTACGACCGACTGATGCGGTTGGGCTGGCTTGTGATGCTTCCACTAGGTATCCTCAACGTGCTGGTGACCGGCGCGTGGATGCTGCTCTTTAGCTAATCTGCTCTGTCAGTGCAGAGAGGAGATCGTTCACTTGTCTGATTCGCGCAAACCCGGACTCTTCAAGCAGGTCATGGACGACATCGGCGCCTTCGCCATAGGCATGAAAACCACGTTCAAGCATCTGGGCAAGAAACCGGTGACCCAGCAGTATCCCGAGCAAAAGCGGCCGATGTCGCCACGCTATCGCGGTCTGCATAAGCTTCTACGTTATGACAACGGTATGGAAAAGTGCATAGGATGTTCCCTCTGTGCGGCGGCATGCCCGGCGAAAGCGATCTATGTGGTCGCGGCAGAAAATACGGTGCAGGAACGCTTCTCTCCTGGCGAGCGATATGCCAAGATTTACGAGATCAATATGATCCGGTGTATCTTCTGTGGGTACTGTGAAGAGGCATGCCCAACCGGCGCCATTGTCCTCGGGCAGGAGTATGAGATCGCGGACTACGAGCGTCCGGACTTCATCTACGGCAAAGACCGGCTGCTGGTTCCGTGGCCATCAAACGCCGACCCTAGTCGAGGGGTTGCCCCAAAGAGTCCACTCGAACTGGAAGCGCCAACGACCGTCGGTCTCACTGCTCAGGAAAAGGGATAACCACGGCTATGGTGCTGTTTATCATCGCTGGCGCCCTCGCCGTTGCCTCCGCACTCACGGTCGTACTGTTGGACAACCCGGTCTACTGTGCGCTGTCCCTGACATTCAACTTTATTTGCCTGGCCGTGCTCTACCTGTCGCTCGGGGCAGAATTTCTTGCCGCGATCCAGGTCATTGTCTATGCGGGCGCGATTATGGTGTTGTTTCTTTTCGTGGTGACATTGCTCAATCCCGGCGCTGTGCGTACTGAAGAGCAGCTTCCCCGGCAGCGACTGATTGGGCCGATTGTGGCCCTTGCGCTGTTTGCCGAAGTTGTTGCGATGGTGTATAGTCGGGCGCTGTCTGGCGTGCCAGCATTGCATACGGCGGCCGCGACGGGAGCGAATGTCACGAATACGCGACTCATCGGGACGGCGATATTTACGACCTATCTCTTTCCCTTTGAGGTGACGTCGCTCCTCCTACTGATTGCTGTGGTGGGGGCTGTGGTGCTGGCGAAACGAGGCGTCTAACGGCCCACAGAGTATGCCCGCATTGCTCTGTGTCGGCCCTGGAGCTGGTACACAGGGCCAGGCCGCGGGCTCTGACGGACATGCCGTGTTGTGCTGCTAGAGGCGACAACGTGTTGTGCTGGCCCGGGCACGCGAATGCGTGGCACCGAGCGTATGGTGAGGGAGGCGTGGATGGTACCCGTTGAAGATTATCTGATCGTGTCGGCAATGCTCTTCACCATCGGTATCATCGGGGTGCTGGTACGGCGCAATCCGTTAATCGTCTTTATGGCGGTCGAACTGATGCTCAACGCGGCCAATCTCGCTTTCGTCGCATTTTCCCGACAGTGGGGCAATGTGAACGGACAGGTGATCGTGCTGTTCGTGCTAACGGTGGCCGCGGCTGAAGTCGTGATTGGACTTGCCATTATCATTACCATCTTTCGTTCACGGACGAGCATCGATATTGACGAAGTCAATGTACTCAAAGGCTAGAGGCTGGCAACGAGACAGCACGAGACAGTGGAGCGGGACATCAACGGGCTATCCCACTTCCCATGGAGGAACTGAATGCTGATACTGGATTCGGGGCTATTCTGGCTCGTGGTGCTCCTGCCCCTTGCCGGAGCTGTGCTGAACATATTCCTCGGTCGCCGGATATCCAAGCTTGCGGTCAGCGTCATTGGCTGCGGCAGCGTCGGGCTTTCGTTTCTGCTGGGCGCCTCAGCGCTCTTTTTTGATTTGCTTGCAAGGCCTGCGGGGGAGCAATCTGTTGTGCTGCCCGCCTACACGTGGATTCAGAGCGGCAGTACGACCGTAGATATGGCACTCTTGGCGGACTCGCTGTCACTTCTCATGGTGTTAATTGTCACCGGTGTCGGCTTCCTCATCCACGTGTACTCGACCGGCTACATGTGGCACGATCGGGACTATCCGCGATTCTTTGTGTATTTGAATCTCTTTATCTTCGCGATGCTGCTCCTGGTCCTGGCCGACAATTATCCTTTGCTTCTGGTGGGCTGGGAAGGTGTCGGTCTCTGTTCGTACTTTCTCGTGTCGTTCTGGTACGAACAGAAAGCGCCCGCGGACGCGGGAGTCAAGGCGTTTGTTGTCAATGCCATCGGAGACGTCGGCATCTTGATAGCAAGCTTCCTATGCATGGTTGCCTTCGGTTCTGTCTCATTTCAGGATGTGTTTACCAAGGCTCCACAGCTATACCACAGTAACGACATCTTCATCACGCTGCTGACGCTCTGCCTGGTACTGGGCGCGGTGGCGAAATCAGCCCAGATTCCACTGTACACCTGGCTCCCGGACGCAATGGAAGGTCCCACGCCCGTATCCGCCTTGATCCATGCCGCCACCATGGTCGCGGCTGGTGTCTACCTGCTCGTCCGGTCGTATCCCCTGCTGTCGCTCGCGCCGTTCACACTGGAAACGATTGCCGCGATTGGGGCAATCACGCTCATATTCTCCGCCACCATGGGTCTCGCACAGACGGATATCAAACGGGTGCTCGCCTATTCGACCATCAGTCAACTCGGGTATATGTTTCTCGGCGTCGGCGTCGGTGGGTATGTCGCGTCTATGTTCCACCTCACCACGCACGCCTTTTTTAAAGCCTTGCTCTTCCTCGCGGCTGGCAGCGTGATCCACGCCATCGGCGGTGAACAGGACATGCGCAAGATGGGCGGGCTTCGGTCACGTATTCCACGGACGTATTGGATGCTGGTCATTGGCGCGCTGGCGCTGATGGGCTTCCCACTGTTCTCTGGTTTCTTCAGCAAAGACGCGATTCTTACCGAAGCGGCGCTGAGCGGTCATTACGTCTGGTATGCCGTCGGGCTTATTACCACGTTCATCACGGCCTTCTACGTCTTTCGGCTCGTCTTCCTGACGTTCTGGGGCCGCGAACGACTTGGCCGCGACGTCAGTCGACATGTGCACGAGAGTCCGAGCACTATGCTGATTCCGCTGTACATTCTGGCGTTCTTTGCCGTCGTCCTCGGCTTTCTACAACTGCCCGGTCTCCATCTCTTTGACGATTTTCTCCGGCCTACGCTGTCCAGATTTCCGGTGGCGGGTGCTCCGGAGGTGGCAGAACCGGGAATTGGAGCGTTTCTCGGCTTTGCAGGGGTGGCAGCACTGTCCGGACTGCTGGGACTCTGGCTGGCTTACCGGATGTATGTGCAGGACACGGGGATGCCACAACGCATGGCCGCACGCTATCCGGCGCTGTATCGGGCGGTCTATAACAAGTACTACGTGGATCAAGGCATAGATCGTGTTCTGGTGCGGCCTGCCCTCGGTTTTAGCCGGTGGCTCACAGAACTACTCGACGGTACTGTCGTAGACGGGCTGGTCACGGCACTTGCCGAGGGCGTGCGTGGCACTGGAAATGGACTTCGACGCCTGCAAACAGGCTATGTGCGGCAGTATGCCCTGTCGTTCCTCGTCGGCGCCGTTGTCATCGCCGGATTTATGGTCTCCCGTTGATCGCCAGGGGATAGGAGAGAACTACCGTGCTCACCGTCATTATCTTCCTGCCCCTGCTGGGCGCGTTCCTGCTTCTGCTATTCGACGCACGGGCGACACGGACACTGGGTCTCGTGGCGCTCACGGTGTCGGGCGTCGAACTGCTCCTGAGCCTGGCGCTCGCCTCCGGCTTCGATGCCGGGCAGACTGGCATGCAGTTCACCGACATGGCGCCCTGGGTGCCCCCGCTGGGGGCAAGCTATCACCTCGGGGTTGACGGTCTATCGGTCTTCCTGGTGGTGCTGACGACGTTTATAACCCTGCTCTGCACCGTGTCGGCCGTCGACGGCATCCAGCACAACCTCAAGTCATTCCTCTTTTTCCTGCTGATGCTTGAAACAAGCGTCATTGGTGTCTTTGTGTCGCTCGATCTGCTGCTGTTTTATGTCTTCTGGGAATTTACGCTGATCCCCATGTACTTCATCATAGGCGGCTGGGGCGGCACACGGCGTATCTATGCCGCCGTGAAGTTCTTTGTGTACACCATCGCGGGCAGCTTACTCATGCTCGTTGCGATCATTGGCGTGAGGTTTGCCCACGGCGGACCCGGAACCTTTGATATTGTGACCATCATGCAATCTGGCGTGCAGCCAGCGGACCAGGGCTGGCTGTTTCTGGCGTTTGCCCTGGCCTTCGCAGTCAAGGCACCTCTTTTTCCACTCCACACCTGGTTGCCTGATGCCTATATGGAAGCTCCCACGGCGGGCACCGTCATGCTGGCCGCGGTGCTCAGTAAACTGGGCGCCTACGGCTTCCTACGCTTCTGCCTCGGCCTGTTCCCGGATGCCGCACGTGACTATGCCGGCCTGATCGGGGCGCTTGCGGTCTTCAGCATTCTGTACGGCGCCTACCTCGCCATCACACGGCCCGATATGAAAGGCCTTGTCGCGTATTCCAGCCTCGGCCACCTGGGATTCATCGTGCTGGGTGTCTTTGCACTGAACGGCGATGGAATCGCAGGCAGTGTGATTCAAATGGTCAACCACGGAATTAGTACAGCGCTCCTCTTTTTCCTGATTGGCATGGTCTACAGCCGCTGGGGATCTCGACTCATTGGCGAATACAGCGGTTTACACCGCCTGGCGCCGGTGATGTCATTCATGCTGCTGATTGCCGGGCTGTCGTCGATCAGTTTGCCCGGCCTCAATGGCTTCGTGGGTGAATTTCTCATCCTGGTCGGGGCGTACCGAGGCTATCCGCTCGCTATCTACTCGGTCTTCGCCGCTGTTGGGGTGATATTTGCCGCCTTCTATGTCATCTGGTGGTACCGAAGAGTCTTCCAC
>JAABUZ0100004986.1_pt1 | contig 17788 bp, 17 predicted proteins | sample 5562091 | NCBI WGS metagenome assembly JAABUZ01 (sample SAMN12813069, study PRJNA571459) | rock metagenome | isolation source: Antarctica rocks | place: Antarctica: Victoria Land, Linnaeus Terrace sud | collected 2015-12-21
GATCCGCCGCCCGTGGCGCTCGAGCAGCTCCACGCGGCCGAAGTAGCCCACCGCGTAGGACAGCCAGGAGCCGGCCAGGTTGCCCAGGACGCCGGCCACGGTGATCGCCAGCAGGGTGTCGTGGCCGCGGTAGACGTTGAAGCCGGCAAACAGCATGGTGGCCTCGGAGGGGATGGGGATGCACGCGCTCTCGGCGAGCATGAGCAGGAAGATACCGGGCAGCCCGACGTCGCGTACCACGTTGGTGGCGAAGGTGACCAGGGAGTCGGTCAGGGAAGCGAGGAGGAGCACGCTGGGAAGGGTAGCGTTCGCCGCGTGCGGCCCGGGAGCGACGCGTGCGCGTCTGGATAGACCTGACCAACAGCCCTCACGTGCTTGTCATGCGCCCGGTGATCGAGCGCCTCCGCGCGCGTGGGCATGTTGTGGAGGTCACCGCCCGCGACTTTGCCCAGACCCTGGGGCTGTGCCGGCGTCTGGGCATCGATCACACCTCGATCGGACGCCACCGCGGCGAGGGGCTGGCCGCCAAGGGGCTTGGCCTCGTCCAGCGCTCGGGCGCCCTGGCGCGCTGGGCCCGGGGCCGGGACTTCGACCTTGCCCTCGGCCACGGCTCCAACGACATCAGCGTGGCCGCCGCGCTCCTGGCGGTGCCGAGCACCACCATGTTCGACTACGAGTGGGCCGCTGTCCAGCATCAGCTCAACTGCCGCCTGGCCCGGGCCGTGGTGGTGCCCGACGTTATCCCGGCTCAGCGCCTGGAGCGCTACGGAGCGCGGGGCAAGCTCAGACCCTACCTGGGCCTCAAGGAGGAGTACTACCTGTCTGACTTTGAGCCCGACGCCGGCGTCATCGCGCAGCTGGGCCTGGATGGCGGATGCGCGGTGGTGGTGGTACGCACCCCGCCCGAGGTCTCCCTCTATCACCGCTTCTCCAACGATCTGTTCGCCCGGGTCCTGGAGCGCCTGCGCGGAGGACAGACGGTGGTGTTGCCGCGCACCGAGCCCCAGCGCGCCCAGTTGCTGGCGGCCGGCGGGTTCATCGTTCCCGCCCAGGCGATCGACGCCCAATCACTGATCGCACATGCCGACCTGGTGATCTCCGCCGGCGGTACCATGAACCGCGAGGCGGTGGCATTGGGCACTCCAGTATGGAGCACCTTCGAGGGGCGTCAGGGGGCGGTCGATGAGCGTCTGATCGCCACCGGGCGCCTGCGCAAGCTCGAGCGCCCCGAGCAGGTGGAGGTGGTCAAGCGCTCCGGGAGCGCAGAGGGGGTGGCGCGCGTGCGCCGCAACCCCGAGCTGCTCGTCGACCTGCTCCTCAGCGCCTGTGCCTGAGACCAGTGGCCAGCGCCCGCAGCGGATGCGCGTAGGCGTCCAGGGACTCGTGGCGCTGGACGCTCCCCGTAAAATGGCGCGCATGCGCCGACGTATCCGCTCGGCGGCCTTCCCGTTGCACCGTCATTCGCTGCCTCAGATCGCGGTGGACGGGACCTTGGTCGCGCTCGCGTACTACCTGGCCTTTCAGCTTCGCTTCGACAGCGGGGTCAAGGGCGCCTACGAGCGCCTGCTTGAACGGACCCTCCCGTGGGTGGTGGTGGGGGCAGTGGTCATCTTCGCCCTGTTCGGGCTCTACAAGCGCTGGTGGCGCTTTGCCGGCCCCCGCGACTACGAGGCCGTCCTGCGGGCGGTGGTGGTGGCCACCCTGGCCACGGTGGGAGCAGTGGCCATTGCGCACCCGGTGGTGCGCCCCGCCGGTCACGGCTCGGTCGCCCTGGGGCTGCCCAACGGCGTGACCGTCGTCTTCGGGCTGCTCATGCTCGCCTTCTTGGCGGGCGCCCGGCTGCTCTCCCACGCGGTCTATGAGCGCGCCCGTGGGGGCTTTCGGGCCCGCAAGGATGCCCGGGAGGTGCTGGTGGTCGGGGCGGGAGATGGGGGGCGCCTGGTGCTGCGCGAGATCCTGCGAAATCGCGAGCTGGGCCTCAACCCGGTGGGCTTCATCGACGACGACCCCACCACCCACGGCATGCGCATCCAGGGCGTGCGCGTCCTCGGTGCCACCGGTGTCCTGCCCCGGATCCTCGATGAGGTCGAGCCCGACGAGGTGATCATCGCGGTGCCGTCGGCGCCGGGGGCCATGCGCGCCCGCGTGGTGCGCGCCTGCCGCGAACGGGGCATCCCGGTGCGCACGCTGCCGACGGTCTTCGAGCTGCTGCGCGGGGGCCCCGATTTCGTGCGCCAGGTGCGCGAGGTCCGCGTCGAGGACATCCTCGGGCGCGAGCCGGTGCGCATGGAGATCGACCGGGTGGGGGCCTACCTGAACCACGAGGTGGTGCTCGTCACCGGCGCGGGCGGCTCCATCGGCTCCGAGCTGTGCCGCCAGATCGCCCGCGTGGCCCCCCGGCGCATCGTCCTCCTCGATCACGCCGAGGACAACCTGTTTCGCATCCAGCGCGAGCTCGAAGACGACCGTCACGTCCATCCCTCCACGCTGTCGGCGGTGCTCGCCGACTGCAAGGAGGAGGAGCGCATGCGCGAGATCTTCGCCGAGCACCGGCCGACGATCGTCTTTCACGCCGCCGCCTACAAGCACGTGGGGCTCATGGAGTCAAACCCGGTGGAGGCGGTGCGCAACAACGCCCTGGCCACCCGCGTGGTCGCCCACATCGCCGGCCAGCTGGGCACCCGGGCGCTGGTCCTGGTGTCCACCGACAAGGCGGTCACGCCCGCGACCGTCATGGGCGCCTCCAAGGCGTTGGCCGAGTTCGCGCTCGAGCTCGCCCAGGCCCGTTACCCCGCCACCCGCTACAGCGCCGTGCGCTTTGGCAACGTCCTGGGCTCCTCGGGCAGCGTGGTGCCCATCTTTCGCCGCCAGATCGCCATGGGCGGACCGGTGACGGTCACCGACGAGCGCATGACGCGCTACTTCATGACCATTCCCGAGGCGGTGCAGCTCATCATTCGGGCCGGCTCGCTGGGACAGGGTGGGGAGATCTTCGTCCTGGAGATGGGCGACCCCGTCCCCATCATGCAGCTGGCTCGCGACATGATCGAGCTGTCGGGGCTCAGTCCCGACCGCGACATCGCGGTGGAGGTGGTGGGTCGACGCGCGGGTGAGAAGCTCCACGAGGAGCTCTTCAATCCCTACGAGCGTCCCCAGCCCACCCCCGCCGAGAAGATTCTCCTCGCCGAGCGCGAGCCGCTGGATCCGGCTCGCGTGGAGTCGATGTTCGCCGAAATCGGGCTGCTGGTCTTGGAGGGCGACGCCGCCGGCCTGGCCGCTAGGGTCAGCGAGCTGTCAGCGGCGCGCAACGAGCCCGCCGTAAGCTCGGCGACCGCCCCCGCTCGGCCCTAAGATGCCTGCCTCCATGGCCGTCTCCCTCCTCGCCGCCCTGTCGATCTCTGACAAGGTCAAGACCTACGGCGCCTACGCCGGCTTCGCCGCGATCCTCGGGCTGGCGGTCCTCAGCCTCCTCTACTTCTCCCAGGCCCGCGAGCTGCGCCGCCTGCGCGACTGGGCCGGGCGCGCACCCGAGCGAGCGCTGGAGGCCGATCAGCGCGCTCAGGTCCCAGCGCCTCGGCGCCCGCCCGGGGTGCCCGTTCGCCCGGTGGGGGCGCCGCGACCGGCGACGCCGCCGTCCACCGGCGCCGCCTCCCCGATACCGCCCGCCCGCCCCGCCGCTTCCGCCGTAGCTTCGGGCCTGCCATCGCCGGGCGCCGCCCCCGGGCCCGCCTCGGACGCCGTCGCGGCGCCCGCCGCCTCCCCGGTTTCCGCACCCGCCTCTTCCCCGGTGTCTCCCCCGCCCGCCGTGGCGCCCGCTACTGCCGCCGCGGCGGCCCCGCGGGGCACCACAGCTCCCGCCGCGCCCTCGGCCTCGTCCAACGGTCCGGCTGCGCCGCGCGCCTCCGCGCCTCGCGCGGACGCAGCCCCCGCTGGTTCCACCGTGGTGCGCGACGCCGCTTCGCCCGCCGCGGTGCCCGCCGGCGCGGTGCCCGTGGTCGACCGCCCCGTCACCCGCGCCGCCGCCCTGCGCGGCGGTGGTGTGTCCGCCACCGCACTTCCCGCGCGCACGCCGCCGCCGCCACGCACCACGCCTCCCATGCCGCGCCGAGAGGTCCCGGCACGCCGGGACGGTGGCGCAGGAAGCGTCCCGGGCCGCGAGACGCCGCCCGCGCCGGCGGCCTCCGCCCGTCGCCGGCCACGAGGGCGCCTGGCGGCCCTGGTGCTCGGCGGCCTGCTCGCCGTGGCGATCGTGGCGGTGGCGCTGACCGGCATTCTGGGAGGCGGGCACTCCAGGGCCTCGCATCCGGGGCCTGCCACCGCCGCGAGCCCGTCCGGCTCGGGCGCCTCGGGCCGTCACCAGGTCGCGTCGCTGACTCCGGCGCACATCACGGTGGCCGTGCTCAACGGGACCAGCGTGGCCGGCCTGGCCAGCGCGGTGGCCGACCAGCTGGCCTCCGGCGGCTATCGCAAGGGCATCGTCACCAACGCGGCTACCCAGCAGCACCAGGCCACCACCGTGTCCTACGCCCCGGGCCGGCGCCCGGCCGCCGAAGCGGTGGCCCAGGCGATCAGCGTCGCCCCCGAGAACATCCAGGCGCTGGATCCGGCCACCCGCGTGCTCGGCCGCGGAGCCACGGTGGTGGTCACCGTCGGCTCTGACCGCCAGCAGCAGAGATAGCCGCCCGCCGGCGCACCATGGCCTCGTTCCTGGACCTGCCCACCCGCAGCGTCAAGCCGCGTGAGCGGGGACTGACCCACGTCATCGACAGCGGGCTGTCGGTCGCCCAGGTCGACGATCTCATGGAGGTGGCGGGGGCGAGCATCGACGTCGTCAAGCTGGGATGGGGCACGGCCCTGGTCAGCCCCAACCTCACCGACAAGCTCGCCCGCTACCGCGCCCACGACGTGCCCGTCGTGCTGGGCGGCACGCTGACCGAGCTGGCCATCCGCCAGGGACGCATCGACGGGCTGGTGGCCTGGCTGCATGAGCTCGGGCTCGAGCACGTGGAGGTCTCCGACGGCACCGTGGCCATGGAGCCGGCGGCCAAGCGCGATCTCATCTCCCGCCTGGCTGGGGAGTTCGTCGTCTTTTCCGAGGTGGGCAGCAAGGACGCGGAGGCGATCATGGCCCCCTATCGCTGGGTGGAGATGATCGAGGCCGAGCTCGACGCTGGTGCGTGGAAGGTGATCGCCGAGGCGCGCGAGTCGGGCACGGCGGGCATCTACCGTCCCGACGGAGAGCCCCGCATGGGCCTCATCGACGAGATCGCCCACGCCTTCGACCCTGGGCTGATCCTGTTCGAGGCTCCGCTCAAAGCGCAGCAGGTGTGGCTCCTGCGCCGCTTTGGCCCCGAGTGCAACCTGGGGAACATCGCCCCGCTCAACGTGCTCTCTCTGGAGACGTTGCGCCTGGGGCTGCGCTCGGACACCGTGCTGGACTTCCACGGGGCCGCTGCGCCAGCCCCCGAATGAGCGTGGGGCGGTGACCGTCCCGGCCCGGGTGGTGTTCGGGCTGCTGGTGGCGGCCACCCTGGCCGCCTTCTTTGTCACCCAGCGCCTCAAGCACGCGCCCACCGTCATCCAGCGTGTGATGCTCACCCCCACCTTCGCTCCGACCGGGCCGCTTGGGCGCGGGCGCACGGAGCGCATCTCCTTTCGCATCAAGGCCCCCGACGATGTCACGGTCACCCTTCTCGACGCCGCCGGCAAGGAAGTCGCCACTCTGCGCCGCGGCGTGCCCCTGGCCTCCTACACCAAGCTGCGCCTGAGCTGGAACGGGGTCACTGCTGCGGGCGCTGCGGCAACGCCGGGGACCTACCGCATCCGGGTGCGCCTGCGTCGTCAGAACCGCTCGGTGCTGCTCACCCGCAGCTTCCAGCTCCTGGGCCGATGAGCCCGGGCCCGACGAGCGCCGCCCTGCTCGCCCTGCCCGCCGTGGGCACGCTGGGCGCCTCCGCCGAGCGGGTGGGCGTGGTGCTCGCCGCCCTGCTGGCAGCGGTGGCCGTTCTCGCCCCGGCACGCGCCGAGCTCAAACGCGTCCGCGACCCGGCCATGTTGGGCGCCCTGGTGCTCACTCCGGTGCTGCTCGTCGCCGACATCTGGGGCTCACCCCAGATCCGTCCGCTGCGACACCATCCCCTCATCGGCGTGCTTGCCCTGCTGGTGGTGGCGGGCGCGGTGGCCCTGGTCACGTTGGCCCTGCGCCGCCGACCCGAGCTGTTTGCGCCACTGGTGGTGGCGGCACTGCCTTTCCGACTGCCCATCTCCTCGGGGTCGACCACCTCCAACCTGCTCATTTCCCTGTACCTGGTGGTGGCGGCCGGCGTGCTTGCCCACCTGCTCACCCGGGAGCCGGCGCGCCCCTCCCCGCCGCCCATCGGGCGCCTGGAGGCCGCCCTCATGGGCTTTGTCGTCCTCTACGCCGCCCAGGCCGCCTACTCCAGTGACTTCACCAAGGCGCTGGAGCAGGTCGTGTTCTTCTACGTGCCCTTCGCCCTGCTGTTCGCGCTGCTACGCCAGGTGCGCTGGACCCCCCATCTGCTGGCCACCTGCCTTGCCGTCGCGGTAGGACTGGCGCTGGTGTTCGTGGCCATCGGCTTCGTCGAGTACTCCCGGCGCGAGCTGCTGCTCAACCCCAAGGTCATCGCCTCCAACCAGGTCGAGAGCTACTTCCGAGTCAACTCGCTGTTCTTTGACCCCAGCATCTACGGGCGCTTCCTGGCTCTGGTGATGATTCTCCTCACCGGTGCGCTGCTGTGGTGGCGCCGCACGCGCGACATCGCCCTCGCCGGGGCGGTCCTCGCCGCGCTGTGGGGCGGCCTGGTGCTGAGCTTCTCCCAGTCGAGCATCGGGGCCCTGCTCCTCGGGCTGGCCACCCTGGCCGCCTGGCGCTTCAGCATGCGGGCCACGGTGGCCGTGTCGGTGGCAGCGGTGATCGCCGGGGCCGGACTGCTGCTCATCGCTCCCCGGACCCTGCACTTTCACCTGGGCAGCACGCGCTCGACGCAGAACACCACCAGCGGACGCTACGGCCTCGTCAAGGGGGGCCTGGCCCTGTTCGCCGATCGTCCGCTGCAGGGCTTTGGCCCCGGGTCCTTTGCCCGCGAGTACCGCCGCCGCCAGCACGCCTCCACCGAGGGAGCGGTCTCGGCCTCACACACCATCGCCCTGACCGTGGCGGCAGAGCAGGGGGTGGTGGGCCTGGCCCTGTACCTGGTCCTCCTCGTCGCCGCCTTCGGACGCCTGTTCGGGCGGGCGCGAGGCTCGCCGGTCCGCGTGGCCGTGGGCGCCGCCTTCGCCGCGCTGGTCCTGCACACCCTGCTCTACGCGGCCTTCTTGGAGGACCCGCTGACGTGGACGCTGCTCGGGGTGGGAGTCGCCCTGGCCGCGGTGCCGGCTCAAGCTCGCGGTGTGCCCGAGGGCCTGAGTGCTTGAGTACCTCAAGCGCCTGGCGCGTACGAGTGTCGCCTATCAGGCGTCAGACCTGCTCTCCAAGGCGATCGCAGTGGGGACCCTTCCCCTCTACACGCGCTACCTGGCCCCGGGGGACTACGGGGTGGCCGAGACCCTGCTCACCGGCGTCATCCTGTGGAGCATCGTCCTGCGAGCTGGGCTGGGAGAGGGCTTTGTGCGCTTCTATTACGACGACGCAGACCCTGAGCGTCGCCGGCGCCTGGCGCGCGCTGTCACCGGCTTCGTGGCCCTCACCACCACCGTGGCGGCACTGCTCGGCGGTCTGCTGGCCGGTCCGTTGTCCTCGCTCATCCTCGGCTACCGCGACGCCACCGTGCTGGTCATCGCCGTGGTCGGTCTGTGGACGTTTACCAACCTCGAGATCGCCTATGCCCTGCTGCGCGTCGACGAGCGCGCTCGGGCTTATGTGACGGCCACCATCACCAACGTGCTGGTGACCGTCACCCTGACGATCGTGCTCGTCGTGGTGGGCGGTTACGGCGCCCGGGGCCTGCTCGCCGGCAACTTCGCCGGCTCGACTGTCGTGCTGCTCGGCGTGTGGGCCTTCGAGCGCGACCGCGTGGGTCTGCGTCTGGACCGAGCCCCGTTGCGAGCCCTGCTCGCCTTCGGGCTGCCCACCATTCCCGCCGACGCCGGCGTCTACGCCCTCAACGTCATCGACCGGGCCTTTCTGTTTCGGACTCAGAGCCATGCCGCCGCCGGCTTCTACGCGCTGGCGGTGAAGCTCGCCACCGTCGTCACCGTGACGGTACGCGGCTTCCAGTACGCGTGGCCACCACTGGCCTACTCCGTCACCGATGACGCCGACGCCGCCCGCCTGTACGCCGTGGTCGCGACCTATTACGTGCTGGTCACGGGGACGGTGGTGGCGGGGGTGACCCTGCTCGGGCGCTGGGGGGTCCGGGCGCTGGCGGCCCCCGCCTTCTATCCTGCCCACTCCGCGCTGCCCTGGCTGGCTCTGGGCTGGGCGCTCTACGGACTCTTCCTGGTCCTCGTGGTCACCGCCGGCCGGGTCCGGGTGACCACGCGCAACTTCCCCGCGGCGCTCGCCGGGCTGATCGTCAACGTGGTGGCTCTGGTGGTGCTCGTTCCCGGCCTGGGCATCGCCGGTGCGGGCATCGCCCTGTGTGCGGCCTACGTGGTGATGGTGGTGGTGCTGTACGGGCTGACGCGCCGCCTGTTCGTCGTGCGCTTCGAGTGGGGGCGCCTGGGTCTGCTCGTCGGGGTGCTGGCGCTGGTGGCGGTGACCGGCGAGCTGCTGCTTCCCACCAGCGGGCTGGGCGGCTTTGCCTTGCGGGCATTGGCCTGGTGTCTGATCCTGCCGCTGCTCATCGCCGGGCGCTTCTTCCGTCCCCGCGAGGTGGCGCGACTGCGCGAGCTGGTGGGCCGGGCGAGGATGCTGCGGGCGCCGGAGGCAGGGTAAGCCAGGATCCGTTGCGCCCGGCGTCGCGCCCCGGAAAACTCCGGGGCGTGTCGGTCAGCAGTCGGCGCACGGGTTTCAGACCCTCCCGATCTCGCTCGAGCACGTCCTCGGCGTCGCCGATCTGTCTCCGCACCACGCCGATCCCTTCGATCGGCGGCTCATCGCCCAGGCCCGAGTGCAGCGTTTGGCGATCGTCACCCTCGACGCCGCCTTCGCCTCCTACGATGTCGAGGTGCGTTGGTAGTCAGCTCCGCGCCCTGCTTCGCGCTCGTCGAGCTCTCGGTTGTGGCGCTCGGCCGCCTCCCGCACTCCTTCTCCCCGCCCGGGGAACAGGCTGGCGGACACGTGGCGCAGGTATCTCCGTGGGTCGTGTCCGGGGAGCACGAGCGCGGCCAGCGCCCGCAGGGCGTAGGTCCACGCGGTGAGCCAGCGCACGGTCCGGGCGGCGGCCGCGGAGTGGTGCTTTTTCATGTAGCGGTCGCGGTTTCGCGAGAACTCGACGATGCGCCGCTGCGGGATCACCGAACTCGAGAGCTGCTCGTGGTGAACGGCGCGCGCGTCGGGTACGTGCAGCGTCGCCCAGCCCGCGTCGGCCAGGCGCCGGCAGAAGTCGACCTCGTCTGAGTACACGAAGAAGGCGGGGTCAAGCCAGCCGATCTGCTCGGCGGCGCTGCGGCGCACGAGCATGGCCGACGACTGGGCCCAGTCCACCACGCGCACCCCCTCGCCCCCGCTCTGGACCACCAGTCGGCGGTGCAGGAGCAGCGCCGTCGCCAGCGCCACGACCGCAGAGGGAAAGCGCCAGGCCGAGGGCGCCAGTACTCCGCCGGGGCTCAGTAGGGCGGCCGCCGCCGCCCCGGCATGCGGCCGGGCCTCAAGGACGGCGTGCAGGCGGGCGCTGGCCCCGGGCTGGAGCTCTGAGTCCTCGTTGAGCAGCAGGCAGTAACGCCCGCAGGAGCGCTTGAGCAGCTCTGAGTCGTTGGCCGCCTTGCCGCGCCGTCGATCCAGGGCAATGACCTCGGTGACCGCTGGATGGGCGCGTGCCGCCGCCGCCGATCCGTCCTGGGAGGCGTTGTCCAAGACCAGCGCCTCGGTGGCAAAGCCCAGGGCCGCGCGCTCGCGGCCCACCGCGTCGAGGCAGCGCAGGAGCAGATCGCGGCAGCCGGTGTTGACCACGCAGAAGGACAGCTCCACGCCGCTCTGCGCGCCCCCTGACCCGCGCTCCACGCGGTCTCCCACCTTGCCTGACCCGTCGAGCACCGCCCCATTGTCCTCCCACGCCCCGGGGATTACACTCTTTACCTATGAATCAAAAAGTAAAGACCCGCGATTCTGACGGGTCGATGATGCCCAAGCGCGGCGCCGGTCAGACCCGTATCTCGGCCAAGCACCAGGTCACCATCCCGATCAGCGCCTTCGTGGATGCCGGCTTCAGGGCGGGTGATGCACTGAGCGCCGAGGCCGTCGGGCCCGGTCGTGTCGTGCTGAGCCGACAGGAGGCGCTGCTGGACGAGTTCAGTGGGACGCTGAGCACCGGAGGCGACCTGCGCAGGACCGTCGAGCGTCTTCGCGACGAATGGGCGTAGCCCTCCTCGACTCCAGCACGGTCATAGGCTTTCTCGACGCGGATGACCCGTGCCACCGCGCCGCAGATACTGCGTTGAGGGCGATGGCGACCGAGCACGTGTTGGCCGTATCGGTGGTCACCGTGGCCGAGCTGCTCGCGGGGGCAAAGCTCGGCCAACACGATGAGCCGACGGTGCGCGCCTTCTTCGCCCAGACGATCGGCAGGCGGATGGTGCTCGACGAGGCCGCCGCCGCACGAGCTGCCGAGCTCCGAGCTGCTCATCGGGCTTTGAGAATGCCCGATGCCTTGATCCTGGCGACCGCCGACCTGCACGCTGATGTCGTCCTTACCGGCGACGAGCAATGGCTGGGGGCCTCTGGGCTGACCTGCCAGCTCCGGCTCGTCACCGCGGGAGCGTAGGGCTCCCAACATGCGCGTCCACGTCGTCGACCCCTCCGCCTATACGCCGCCCTACGATCGCGCCCTGTGCGCGGCGCTGGCCGGCGCCGGCGCCGAGGTCGAGCTCTTCACCAGCCGCTTTGCCTACGGTGCCGTGCCCGCCGCCGACGGCTACGTCGTCCACGAATCCTTCTACCGCGCCCACCCGGCGCGGCTGCCGGCGCCGCGCCGGCGCCCCCCCACCCTCACCGGCGCTCGACCCGCCCTCACCGACGCCTCGGACCCGGCCGCCCTCCCGAGCGCCGCCGCCGCCGTCTCGCGCTCACGCCAGGCGGCCAAGCTCGCCCAGCACGTGCCCGACATGTTGCGCTACCGCCGCCGAGCACGCGAGGCCGACGTGGTGCACTTTCAGTGGCTGGCGGTCCAGCCCGTCGACGTCCATCTGCTCCCGCGTGATCGCCCGCTGGTGCTCACCGCTCACGACGTCCTCCCGCGCCAGCCGCGTCCGGGCCAGCTCAGCGCCCAGCGCCGCCTCTATGAGCGCGTGGATGCCGTGGTGGTGCACTCTCAGCGCGGTCGCCAGCGCCTGGTCGAGGAGCTGGGCGTCGACGCAGCGCGGGTCCATGTCATCCCCCATGGCGCACTGACCTCGCGGGCGCCTACCCCCGGCCCCGACGTCGTGCCCCTGCCCCCAGAGCTCGCGGAGGTCCAAGGGCCGGTGGTCCTGTGCTTCGGCCTGATGCGCCCCTACAAGGGAATCGATCTGCTGCTGGAGGCCTGGCGCGGGATCGAGGACGCCGAGCTGTGGATCGTGGGCATGCCCCGCATGGATATCGCCCCCCTGCGCCGAGCCGCCCCGCCCGGGGTGCGCTTCGTCGCCCGCTTCGTCGAGGATCGCGAGCAGCCCGCGTTCTTTGACCGGGCCGACCTGGTGGTTCTTCCCTACCGCGAGATCGATCAGTCCGGCGTGGCGTCCACCGCCCTGGGCTTTGGCTCGCCGCTGCTGCTCACCGACGTCGGCGGCTTCCCCGACATCGCCGCGACCGGCGCCGCCCGCCTCGTCGCTGCCCACGACCCGCGCGCCCTGCACGGGGCCCTGGTCGACCTGCTCGCCGACGAGCCCGCCCGCGCGCGCATGACCGATGCCGCGGCGGCCGCCACCGCCGGCCCCTTTGCCTGGGAGACGGTGGCCCGGCGCACCCTTTCCCTCTATGAGCAGCTGGTGCAGGCTCGATGAAGAAGAAGGTCGCCTTCTGGGGCTCGGGCGCCCTGCTTGCCTACACCCAGGTGGGCTATCCCGCGTTGCTCGGCGTCCTGGCCCGCATCCTTCCCCCGCAGACCGAGACCGCGACTCCCCCGGCGACCTCCCCGCCCTCGGTCTCCCTGATCGTCGCCGCCCACGACGAGGAGACGGTGATCGCCGCCAAGGTCGCCGACGCCCTCGCCCAGGACTACCCGCGCGAGCGCCTGGAGGTCATCGTCTGCTGTGACGGGTGCGCCGACGCCACCGCGCAGCGCGCCCGCCAGGCGGGCGCCGACGTGGTGCTCGAGCTTCCCCGCGGAGGCAAAATCTGCGCCCAGGACGCTGGCGTCGCGCGGGCCCGGGGGGACCTGGTGGCCTTCTCCGACGCCAACGCCCGCTGGGAACCGGCGGCGCTTCGCCACCTCATCGGCGCCTTCGCCGACCCGCAGGTGGGCTACGCCTGCGGGCACGTCAGCTTCGTGGACGACGACGGCCCCAGGACCACGGCGCAGCGGGCTGCCCGCGCCGGCGCACCGCGGGCGACCAACCAGGAGGGCCTGTACTGGCGCTATGAGATGGCGGTGCGCTCCCTGGAGTCGCGCCTGGCCTCGATCACCGCCGGCAACGGCGCCATCTATGCCACCCGCCGGGAGAGCTATCTCGTCGTCGATCCGATCATGGGCCACGACCTGTCGCTTCCGTTCAACATGGTCAAGCGCGGCTGGCGGGCGATCTACGTGCCCGCCGCCCGGGCCACCGAGAAGATGGTGCCCACCGTCGACGGGGAGTTCGCGCGCAAGCGCCGCATGATGAGCCACACTTGGCCGATCGTCGTCCGGGGGGGGCTGCTCTCCCCGCGCGGCTACGGCCCTCTCTACACGCTGATGATCGTCTCCCACCGCCTCCTGCGCTACCTCTCGCCCGCCGTGCACGGCGTCCTCCTGCTCTCAAGCGTCGCTCTGCTCGGTCAGGGCAGGGTCTTCACCGCTGCCGTCATCGTCCAGGGGGCGGTCCTCGTGGCGGCCGCCCTGGCCCCTCGCCGCCGCGGGCGCGCACTGCTGGTGGCCCGCTACTACGTGCTCAGCACCGCCTCGCCGGCCGCCGGCCTGTGGGACTGGCTGCGCCACGGGACTCAGGCGGGGTGGGAGGCCGCCGAGGGCACGCGATGATCAAGGGCGGGCTAACCGCCCGCAACGGGCAGGCCCCTCACCCCCTCGGGCGCGTGCTCGACGTGATCGTGGCGGCGGCGGCGCTGGTGGCGAGCGCGCCGGTGGTGGGCGCCGCAATCGTGGCCATCGTGCTCGAGTCCCCCGGTCACCCCATCTACCGCCAGCGGCGCATCGGACGTGATGGCGAGCCCTTCGACGTGGTCAAGCTGCGCACCATGGTCACTGGCGCCGAGTCGCTGGGAGCGGGCCTGGCGGTAAACGAGCACGATCCCCGCATCACCCGGGTGGGGGCCCTGCTGAGGCGCTTCTCCATCGACGAGCTACCCAACCTGCTCAACGTCCTGCGGGGGGAGATGTCCGTCGTCGGCCCCCGTCCCACCCTGCCCGTGCAGGTGGCCACCTACGACCAACGCCAGCGCCGACGCCTGGCGGTCCGGCCCGGCATCACCGGCTGGGCCCAGGTCAACGGGCGCACGTCGCTGCCCTGGTCTGAGCGCATCGAGCTTGACCTGTGGTACATCGAGCACCGCTGCCTGCGCCTGGACCTTCAGATCATCCTCGCCACCGCGCGTATGGTCCTCACCGGCCAGGGTCTGTACAAGGGCCAGACGGGGGGGTGGACGGCGTGAGCCCCACCATCGCCGGCGCCCCCGCCGTGCTGCTCACCGGGGTGGGCAAGCGCTATGACATCGTCTCCGCCTTCGCCCAGCACACCACGGTGGTGGCCGCCGATCCCAGCCCCCTGGCCCCGGCCGCCTACGCCGCCCACGTGCGCTGCGCGGTGCCGCTCATCGACGACCCGGACTACGTGCCCGCCCTGGCAACGCTGTGTGAGGATCACGGCGTGGGCGTGGTCATTCCCCTCACCGACCTGGACATCGAGGTCCTGGCCCGCGCCCGGGCCGACGGGCGCCTGCCCGCCCTGGTGTGCGATCCCGACACCGCGGTGGCCACCTATGACAAGTATGAGACCCATCGGCTGCTGGAGCGCCTGGACCTACCCACCCCGCCCACCGTCCTGCCCGGGCAGGAGCCCCCCGCCTACCCGGTGATGGTCAAGCCCCGCCGCGGCTCGGGGGCGCGCTCCATCCATCGCGCCCGTGACGCTCAGGAGGCCGCCTTCTTCTGCGCCTACGTGCCCGAGCCGGTGATGGTCCAGCGCGCGATGGACGGCCCTGAGTTCTCCGTGGACTGCCTGTCCGATGCCGACGGGCGCTGCCTGAACGCCATCCCGCGCACGATGATCGAGTCCCGGGGAGGGGAGTCGATCAAGGGCACGGTGATCGCCGACACCGAGCTCGTGGCATTGGGATGCGCGGTGGTCGAGGCGCTGAACGTCAGGGGCCCCTGCACGGTGCAGGCGATTCGTGACCGCGAGATCGGCCTGGGCATCACCGACGTCAACCCCCGCTTCGGTGGTGCCTTCCCCGCCCCCATCTACGCGGCGACGCCCGGGCGCACCTACCCCGAGCTGATCGTGCGCCTGGGCGCCGGGGAGACGATCGAGCCCCACGTGGGGCAGTTTCAGGCCGGCATGACCTTCTCGCGCTACTACTGGCAGCTCGAGCTCGACGAGCACGGGCACCCCACGGGCCGCGACATCGTCGCCGGCGGCCCGCCCGCACCTCGCTAGAGTTTGACCTCATGGACACCGCCTTCGCCGATCCCTCCGCACCTGTGGCCGAGGCGCCGCCGAGCGCCGCCGACGCGCCTGGCGCCCCGGCTCCCCTCGCGCGGTCATGCGGGGTGTGCTCCGCGCCGCTGGCCCTCGATCAGAACTGGTGCCTGGAGTGCGGGACCGCCGCCCCCGAGAGGCTGGGACGGCGGTCGGGGTGGCGCCTGGCCGCGTCGGTGGTCAGCCTGACCGTGCTCATCGGCTCCGGCGCGGTGGCGGCCAGCTACGCGGCCCTGTCGTCTGATTCAAACCGGGCTGTGTCACGGCCCACCGTGGTGGCTCAGGCCCCCTCGCCGACCGTCAATACGGCCCCCCCCGCCGGCGCGGCCCCCGCCCCCCTGCCCACGCTTCCCCCGGCCACCCAGGCCCCGGCGCCGGGCAAGCCCGTGGTTGGGCTCCCGGGGGCGGCGGGCAGGCCGGCCGGCGCCCCGTCCACGCCGGTGACCCCGACCCCTGCGCCTGTCAGTCCCAAGAGCGCGACCTCCACGCCGACGGCCACCGCCAAGCACCACGCCACGACGACGAGCGGGGCCCGGCGCATCCTCCTGGACACCGACGCCGCCTCGGTCTATAACCCCGGTGGCCTGGACCCAAGCCGGTTCGGCGATCCTGCCGCCGCCATCGATCAGGACACCTCGACGGCGTGGACGGCCCAGCTCGACGCCAACGGCAAGCTGGGCGCCGGCCTGTCCATCGACCTGAAGTCGGCCCTGGCGGTGAGCACCCTCAAGCTCCTGGTCACCAGTCCGGGGATGGACGTCGAGATCTACGGCACGGCCGGCTCCCAGCCGGCCTCCATCACCGACCCGGCCTGGATGCGCCTGGCCACCCGTCCGTCGATCCGGCGCAACGCCACCATCAAGCTCGCCACCCAGGGCCAGCGCCTGCGCCACATCCTCGTGTACATCCCCCACGGCGCCGGCGGTTCGGGTTCCGGGACGGTCGGGATCTCCGAGCTCGCTGTCCTGCGCTGATCGCCCCGGGCCCGGTGGGCCGGCTGGACGCCATGCTCCAGGCGTCCTCCGTCGCGCCGCGTGGACTGATCTGACACCTCGCGTCCGTCGCCTCGGGCGGATCGGGGCGCCTTTCGCGGCCGGCGCATTGGGGCTGATCCGAAACCACCCTCCGCTCCGAACACTCAGAGAGCGTACGCGCCGGGTGGCGCAACCTAATGCCCGCCGGGGTGTTCTCTATGGGCCGCCCAGCTCTTCCAGGCACCGAGAGACCCCCGGTGGTGGAGTGGTTGACGGGGCAACTATCTTGTCGTATAATTCCGACAGACAAAGTCGGATTGCAAAGACCCAGAAGAAAGCACCAGATGAGCCAGCTGAAGATGAACAAGCACCGCCCCATCACCAACGCCGCCCCCATGACCCCGGAGGCAGTGCCGGAGTCCCTTGACCTGTTCATGGCGCGCGCCGGTCGCTACCGCCTGCTCGCTCCCGCCGAGGAGATCGAGCTCGCGCAGGCCTTCGAGCGCGGCGATCTCTCCGCCAAGGAGCGGATGATCAACTCCAACCTGCGCCTGGTGGTGTCGATCGCCCGTCGCTACCAGGGTCACGGACTGTCCATGGCCGACCTCGTCCAGGAGGGCACCCTCGGGCTCATTCGCGCCGTGGAGAAGTTCGACTGGCGTAAGGGCTTCCGGTTCTCGACCTACGCCACCCTGTGGATCCGCCAGTCCATCCAGCGTGGCCTGGAGAACGGCGGACGCACCATTCGCCTGCCCGTGCACATCGGTCAGCGCCTGCGCCAGATCAACCGCGTTCAGCGCGAGCTCGTCGAGCGCCTGGACCGCGACCCCACCCTGGAGGAGATCGCCCAAGCCGCCGACCTCGACATCGAGCAGGTGTCTCAGATTCTCGACGCCGCCAGGACTCCGGCCAGCCTGGACCAGACCGTCTCCGACGACGGCGACACCGAGCTGGGCGACCTTCTACCCGACGCCCAGCAGCCGGTGGAGGAGCGCGTCCTCGAAGACGTGGCCTCCCAGGTGGTCGCCCGCGCGGTGGAGGAGCTGCCCGAGCTCGAGCGCGACGTCATCCGGCTGCGCTTCGGCGTCGGCGGACAGGAGGGCCTGTCCCTGGCTCGGACCGGGCGTGAGCTCGGACTGTCCGAGCGCCGCACCCAGGAGCTCGAGGCGCGCGCCCTGCACCAGCTCGCCGGCAAGCCCGGACTGCAGGCGCTGCGCGAAGCCGCCTGAGCAAAGTTGTGGTGCAGGGAGGGCGGGTGCCGTGCACCCGCCCTCCCTGTCCGCGCACCTGCCCCCGCCTCCTTAAGGCGACGGGTCAATAGGCGAACAGCTCCACCCGATAGCCATCCGGGTCGGCAAGCTGGACGCGGACGAAGCCGTGATCGTCTTGCCATTCGGTCTCCTGCACACCGGCGGTGCGCAGCTGCTCCCGGGCCCGACGTACGTCGTCGGGGTCCCCCAGTTGAAAACCGAAGTGGTTGGTCCGAGGCAGGCCGACCGGCACCAGGCCCTCACTCAGCGCGAGCAGCGATCCGTCGGCGGACCGGAGGATCAAGAGGTGCCTGTCTTCATGTACGCGCTCGGTCAACCCGAAGCTCTGGCCGTAGAAGGCTGCCGACACCTCCCGGTTGGTCACTGTCAACGCAACGTGGTTCAGCGGCACCAGTCAAGCATGGCAGGACGGATCCTTCCCGGCCAGTGCTAAGCTCGTCCTCGTGATCGCTCGCCTGGACTTCATCGCCGTCCCCTCGCAGGACTCTGAGCGGGCTCGCACCTTCTACGTCGAGACGCTGGGCCTACGCGCCGACGACCATGCCCGCTTTGAGTTCTGGGCTGGCCAAACCTGCTTTGGGATCTGGGAGCCCG